>SXGR01404670.1_pt1 | contig 102783 bp, 85 predicted proteins | sample 3174711 | NCBI WGS metagenome assembly SXGR01 (sample SAMN11356860, study PRJNA531348) | freshwater metagenome | isolation source: freshwater sample F1-60 | place: China: Fuxian Lake, Yuxi | collected 2017-12-25 | reverse complement strand
TGATCCGCTGTGGCGTTCCGCCGTCGGCGATCCTTGCCGTGACGTTCACCAACAAGGCAGCGCGCGAGATGCGCGGCCGCGTGGCAGGCCTCGTGGGGGATGGTTCCGTGCGCGTGCACACATTTCATGGCTTCGCCGCGACGTTCCTGCGCGAGGAATTCCCCGTCATCGGGCGCAGCGGCAACTTCACCATCTATGACGAAGCGGACAGCACGGCGCTCATGAAGCGCGTGCTGGAGGAGATGAAGCTTGATCTTCAGCAATGGAAACCGGGCCCGCTTCTCGGGCGCATCGGCCGCTTGAAGGAACGGCTGATCACCCGCGAAGACGCCGCGCGCGGGAGCATCGGGACGGATGCGATCATGCTGGATGCGTGGGAACGGTATGACGCCGCACTGCGCAAGGCGGAAGCCTGCGACTTCGACGATCTTCTTCTGCAAACGCTCAAGCTCCTCCTCAACGAAGAGAGTGTGCGTACGCGCTGGCAACACAGGATCGAGCGCGTGCTGGTGGATGAGTACCAGGACACGAACCAGGTCCAATACGGCCTCGTGCGCACGCTGTCTGCGGCGACGGGGCATCTGTGCGTCACCGGAGATCAGGACCAGTCCATCTATTCATGGCGCGGCGCCGATCCCTCGAACTTCGACCGCTTCCTCAAGGACCATCCTGCCGCGCGCATCGTGCGCCTCGAAGAGAATTACCGGAGCAGCGCGAACATCCTTGGCGCCGCGAGCCGCCTCATCGCCTGCAACAAGCGGCGCATCCCGAAGACGCTGCGAACCTCGCGCCCGGCGGGCGAACCCGTGCGCATCGTGGTCTTCCAGGACGATCAGGATGAAGCGCGCGCCATTGCGGGGAGCATCGAAGAGATGCTGCGCGAGGGTGTTTCTCCGCGCGAGATCACCATCGCCTACCGCACGAACTCGCTCTCGCTGCCCATCGAACGCGCCCTCTTGGGGCGCGGCATTGCCTATGAGGTGCTGGGCGGTCTCGAGTTCTTCGCGCGCGCGGAAGTGAAGGACCTCCTCGCTTGGTTGCGCTGGACGGCGAATCCGAAGGATCTCGTGAGCTGCCGCCGCGTGATGAACGTGCCGGCACGCGGACTCGGCGACGGTGCACGTGAGAAACTCGAGAGCCTCGCAGCGGATGTGGGCCGCACCCTGCCGGAGTTCCTGCGCAGCAGCAGCAGCCTCGACGCACTTCCGGAACGCACGCGCAAGTCGGCCCTCGCCTGCCGCAAGCTGCTCGTCGACATCGACGCTGCACTCGCGCGCGCGCCGGGTGTGCGCGGTTTTGCGGAACAGCTCCTCGAACTCACCGGCTACGCCGCGTGGTGGAGAACACGCTCCGAGAAGGCCGGCTCGCTCGACCCCTTTGGCAACATCGGACAGTTCCTGAGCCTCGCGGCGGAATTCGACGAGTTGAAGGGCGGTTCTCTCGCGGACTTCCTCGCCGAGATCAGTCTGCTCACGGACCTCGACCGCGACGAACCGGAGACGCCCCGCGTGAATCTCATGACCCTGCACACAGCCAAGGGTCTTGAGTTCGATCAGGTCTTCATCGTGGGCGTCGACTACGGAATCCTGCCTCACTTCTGGTCAGAGCTTGAAGACCGCGACGATGAGGAAGAGCGGCGGCTGCTGCATGTGGGGATGACGCGCGCGCGGAAGCGCCTCGTGCTCACCGCCGCCCTCGTGCGCTCGCGTTTCGGACGCACCACGTCCACCGGCCCCTCGCCCATGCTGGACGAACTCGGAACCGCCGGGGTCGAGCGCTACGGCGAGGGTGCGAGCCGCGTGAGTACGCGCGAAGAGGCTTCGTTCACTGTCTCCCGCGAGGAGGCCATGGACGACATGGAGGATCATCCGCTGGCGCTGCTTCGCGAAGGAAGCCGCGTGTTCCATGCGGACTTCGGCGAGGGCGCTGTCGAGGCTGTCCGTGGCCGGGCCCGCGGATTGGACAGCAAGGTCGTGGTGCTGTTCGATGACGGAGCACGGCGGACGCTGATCCTCCGGCATGCCGGCCTGACGCTGCTCGACGACTGAGCCGCGCTATAGTCAGGGTCCCCTGTTCGCGCACCCGTGATCACACTCATCCTCGACATCCGCGGCCGCCGCGAGACCTATCCCTTCCACGCCGATACTGTCGTCGTGGGGCGCGCCGAGGACTGCGATCTCCGCATCGACTCACGCTTCGTCACGGGTCGGCACTGCCGCATCGAAAAGCTTCCGGATGGCGGGTTCCGCATCGCCGACCTCGACAGCCAGAACGGCACGCTCGTGAACGGCGCCGATGTGCAGCAGACGCGCCTCGCGCCCGGGGACGAGATCCGTATCGGCCCCGTGCGCTGCTGGTTTCAGCATGCACCGCGCGAGGTCACAGCACCCATCGGCACGCCCACGGAAGTGACGGACAGCGGGGAGACCGCGGAAGTCAGCGTGAGCACTCGTGGACGCACCATCGACAGCAGTGCGGCGGAGCATGCACTCCGTGAGCTGATGAAGGAACTGCGCAACACGCACGGTGACCAGCGCGGCCTCGCCGAACTGGAGCGCCTCGTACTCGATGTCTCCGGCCGCATCTTTCCGAAGCCGGCCTTCCAGAGCTCTCTCGACGCCGCGCGCGTCAGCGCACTGGCTCGTTCCATCGCCACCAGCGACGATTTCGAGCGCACGCTCCAACTCATCATGGACGCGGCCACCGAGCTGACCTCCTCTGAGCGCGGGTTCCTGGTGCTGCGTGATGCCAATGGCGCCTGGCGCGTGCGCTGCGCGCGCAACTTCGACCATGAGTCCGTGAAGTCACCCGAGCACAAGATCTCGCGCAGCCTCGCCGAGGAGGTCGCGCGCACGGGACGGCCCGTCATCTCCGTGAATGCGCAGGATGATGAGCGTCTCACCGCCTGGAATTCCGTTGCCAACTTGAAGCTGCGCTCCGTCATCTGCCTGCCTCTCTTCTTCCGCGAACGCGTCATCGGCACGCTCTATCTCGACAATCGCTTCCGTGAGGGGAACTATGGCGAGCGCGAACTGCGCCTGCTCGAGACCTTCGCCGATCAGGCCAGCGTCGCCATCGAGAACGCACGCCTGCTGAAGGAAAACACGGAACAGGAAAGCGCGCTCAAGGAAAGAAAGCGTGAACTGGAGGATCTCGCCGAGGTCCTCGAAGCACGCGCGCAGTCCACGCGCGCCGACATGGCGCCTCTCGCGCGCAGCGCACTGCAGCACGACTACTCCGCGATCATCGGCGAGAGCACCGCGCTGCTGCACGCGCTGCGCCTCCTGGATCGTGTCGTGGCCAGCGACCTGCCGGTACTCATCACCGGTGAAAGCGGCACGGGCAAGGAACTCATCGCAGCAGCGGTTCACGCAAACAGCGCGCGCAAGGACAAGAAGTATGTGAAGGAGAATTGCGCTGCCATCCCTGAATCGCTTCTGGAAAGCGAACTGTTCGGCCACAAGCGCGGGGCCTTCACCGGTGCTGTCGCGGATCGCCGCGGTCTGTTCGAGGAAGCCCACGGCGGAACGATTTTCCTGGACGAGATCGGCGAGATGAGCCTTGAGATGCAGGCCAAGCTCCTGCGCGTGCTTGAGAACGGCGAGATCCGCCCTGTCGGCAGCCACGAGGTGCGCCGCGTGGACGCGCGCGTGGTCACCGCCACCAATCGCGACCTCGAGCAACTCGTGCGCGAGGGGCGCTTCCGGGCGGACCTCTTCTTCCGGCTGAACGTGGTGAACATCCCGCTCCCGTCGCTGCGTGAGCGCATGGAGGACCTGCCGATCCTCATTCGGCACTTCCTCGACCTCGCGGCCGAACGCATGCGCATCCCCGTGAAGACCGTGGACCCGCTGGCCATGCGCCAGCTCCGTGGCTGGCACTGGCCCGGGAACATCCGCGAGCTGCAGAACGAGTTGCAGCGCGCCATGGCGCTCTCGGGTCAAGTCATCACCGCGGAGGATCTGTCGGCTAATCTGCGCGAGGCGCGCCCAGCTTCTGCAGGCAGCGGTGCGGGTCAATTGAAAGATGTTGCGCGCGTGGCCGCCGGACAGAAGGAAATCGAGATGATCCGGCGTACCCTTGAGGAAACCGGATTTCTCAAGGCCGAGACCGCTCGCCGGCTCGGTATTTCGCGCCCAACGCTGGACCAGAAGATCAAGCAGTTCGACCTCGACGCCTTCGTGGCGGAGGGCAGAAAGCGCCACGGGCGGTAGCCGGCTCCGCCCCCTCCCGGGAAGCTCCGCTTGGAGCCCAAGGAGCCTTCGGCCAGAATAGGAACCACCTGTGCGGAGCATCGCGTGACGGATCCGAGTACTGAATCAACCCTCTGGCTCTCTGAGGATGGCGCTTGGAAGCGCTGTCCGCTGAAACAGGGATTGCAAACCGTCGGCCGCGACATGAGCTGCAGCATCAACCTGCAGCACCCGCGCATCTCACGCAAGCATGCCGAGATCGAGGTTGCGGCGAACGGCTGCTTCGTCACGGATCTCGACAGCGCCAACGGCACGCACGTGAATGGCCACGCCGCGAAGGGGCGCACCCCGCTCATTCCCGGAGACGTGCTTCATTTCGGTCCTGTCGAGGCGCGCTATGGCGACGAGGCCGAGGCGTTTCCGCCAGCTGTCACTGTTCAGGCGACGGCTTCAACCACAACGAACGCGGCCGCCGGCACCCAGAGCACCGAACGCATCCGTCGCGCGACGGCACGCCGGAGCCCGTGGGCCTCTGTGCTCACACTGCTCGTCCTCGTTGCAGGAGGATGGTTTGCCTTCGACTGGTACCAGCAATCGCGGGCCAATGCCGCAACCCACGCCGAGGAAGCGTTGCGCCCGCTGGAAGATCTGCACCCCGAGCCCGTTTCGAATGCGGAACAAGAGCGTTGCCGCACGGAGTTCCTCAGCGCAATCGAGTCCGGCCGGTACGAAGAAGCCGAGTCCCTCGCTTGGGGCCAGCACGCGACCGCAGAACTGCGCCAGCTCTACACCGACGCACTGCAGGCCTTCGCTGGTGATTTGTGCCGCGACGCGGAAGCAATCGGAGCCAGCCGCGGACCTGCAGCGGCTGCGCAACACCTCGCGACCGCGCTTGAACGCGTGCCGCGATCTGCACGCATCCGCGGCGAGATCGTCGCGCAGATCCAGCGCCACCGGACCGCAGCAGATGCGCTCGTCGCCGCCGAAGCCCAGCGCCACGCGGCCGAAGCAACCGCGGTGACCACGGAGGCTCCGAAGGTCGAAGTGCCGAAGGATCTGAACCCCGCCGCAGGCGCCGTGACGGCCGCTGACCTCGACGCCGCCAAGGCCGCGTTCGACCAGCGCGCCCTCGGGGAAGCACGACGCCTCGCCGGCAACATCGTCAGCGGGCGCGCGAGCCCTGCGATCCGTGGCGCTGCCGAGAGGCTTCTGCGCAAAGTCGAGGCGCACGAAGTGCTCGCGGATGGCCTCGGACGCACGCTCGCCGCATTGGAAGAGCGTCGCTGGCCCGGCATCGAGAACGCTGCGAAGCTTGCGGCGAACCGCACGGGACTGAGTGTGCAAGGGACGGACGGAGTGCGTGAACTGCCATGGAAGGTCGTCAGCGCCGAACTTCTCGTCGGCGCCGTGCGTCAGGCCGCTCTGACTCCTCCGGAACTGGTGGCCGCAGCAGATGTCCTGCACGGTCTCCAGGCCGCGGATGCCGCCGACCCGCTGCTCGCGAAGGCACTGCAACTGGACAAGTCGCTGAAGGCGCGCGTGGATCAGGTGTTGGCGGATGCGCGGAGCCTCGTGTCCGTTCCTGAGGGCGGCTTTCTGCTCCTCGACAACCAGTGGGTGGCTGCGGCGGACGTGGCGCGCAAGGCACGTCGCGAGGAACTCGACCGTGACGCCAAGCTGCTCGCCGGTTCAAAGCCCGAGGAACGCGAAGCAGCTCTCGAACGACTGCTCGCATCCGGCGACGCTGGGAAGGCCGCGCTCCGGCGCGGTCTCGTCGGAGCGCGAGCCTCGGCGCTCGCGGAACTCCGCAAGCAATCCGGATTCCAGCAACTCGAGACCCTGCATACGCGCAGGCTCGAACTCGACCGGCGCAGGAGCTTCGCGCTCGAACTCATCTTCGACACCACGCGCTATCCCTATCCGTACCGTCCGCCGGAAGCGACCGCCGAAGCCTTGCGCAACTACCGCGAAAGCCAGCCTGAAGTGGACCGGCGCGTGGCAGCCGTGCGCGAACTCTGGCAGGAGGACAAAGCCGTTCCCTTGCCGGCGTCGCTCAGAAAACTGGTGCAGCGCCTCGCCGAGATCGATGCCTGGGCGCTGCGCGCGGAGATCCGATTCGAGGACGAGCTTGGCTGGATCATGCAACTCCCCGACGGCAAGGACGTGAACATCGCCAATGTGGCCACGGACCCGAAGGACAGAGAGCGAATCGATGGCTCCGCAGAGGTCCTGAAGCTCAACGAAGCGAAGCCCGGAGTGGCCAATGCGGGCGAGCGTGAGCAGTGCCGCATCACCAACGAATACCGCCTGATGATGGGCTGCTGGGCCCTGCGCCTGTACGACCGCCTGACACATGCCGCACGCGGCCATTGCGAGGACATGACGCGTTTCGGATTCTTCGCGCATGATTCGCCGGTGGAGGGCAAGCACACACCGCTCGACCGCGTGACCTTGCAAGGCATGAAGCCGGAAGGACTGAGCGAGAACATCGCCATCGCCGGGGGCGCCGGTCAGGCCCACAGCGGCTGGGTCCATTCACCCGGGCACCATCGCAACATCCTCATGCCCGCCTGGCGCATGCTGGGCCCGGGCAACAATGGTCGGCACTGGTGCCAGAATTTCTCCATCCGCGATCGCGAACCCGAAACGGAGGCTGGTCGCTGAATCATGGAAGGCCGTTTCACCATCCGCGATGCCGGTCGCGAGCGCATCTTCGAGATCTGCGATGACGTGACCAGCATCGGCAGCGGCGAAGCCGCGCTGCTGCGCCTCAAAGACACCAGCGCCTCCAAGATCCACTGCGAACTCCGTCGTACCGAGGCCGGGTTCAAACTCGTGGATGTCGAATCCGCCACGGGCACCTTTGTGAACGACCAGCCTGTGAACCAGTGCATGCTCCGCGATGGCGACGTGGTGCGCCTCGGCCAGGCGACCCTCACCTGGCGCGGCAGCAACCCGCGCGCGAGTGCGCCCGTCATTCCCGCCGCCCCCATGCGCCGACTGCCCGTGGATGCCAAGGGCGAGGTGCGACGTTTCTATCGCCATGATGCGCCGAAGCGTTCCCCTTCCATCGTCATCGCGCTGGCTTCGGCACTGCTCCTCGGCGGTGCCGGAGTGCTGTGGCTCAATCTGAACCGCAACGCATCAGACAAGGACGCCGCGCGACGCGACTTCGACGCCTCGCAGAAACTGCTGCGTCAGGAGACGCTGCCCGCCACGCGCGATGCCCTGAAGAGACTGCAAGTCATCGATGTCGCGCACTTCGATGCGCGCATCCTCGAGGGCGCCATGGAATCGGCCAGAAAACAGCTCGCCCGTCTCGATTTCGTGGATCGCTCGCAGCGCGCTGCGACGGAGCACACGCGCATCATCGCTCAATTGCAGGGCACCTCCACGGATGTCGCTCTGCTCGATGCCGCCGTGGACGACATGCGCCGTGAGTTCGGCGGCACGCGTGCCTTCGAGGATCTCGAGCATCGCCTTGATGCGCAGCTTCTCGCCGGGACCGGGCTCCAGCGCGTCTGGCAGTCCGTGGTGGATGAGTGCGAACGCCAGCTCGATACGCAGAACTTCGTCGGCGCCCTGCACGCCCTCGAGAAGGCTCGCACCAACGCGGAGCTGGTGCGCGTGATGGCGCGCCGACTCGCGCAGCAGGAAGAACGCGCGAAGGATGTCTGGCATGCCTTCCTGCGCGAGCGCCTTGAAGCCGCCCTGCGACACCTCCGCCGCGAAGAACGCGAAGAAGCGGTGCGCCTCCTGCGCATGGTCGCCGAGGCCGGCCTCGATCCCGAGAGCGCCAAGGCCCGCGCGGAGCTGGCGAAACCCCGCTCCTGATCCGTCAGGTGGAGGTGCCGCGGAGGCCCGCCAGCCCGAGGATTCCCGCGACCGCAACGGGCAGCCACGTGGCCAGCACCGGCCCCAGATCCTCGCGGCGCGCAAGTTCGAAGAAAATGCTCTGCAGGGCAAAAAGCCCGATGCTCAGTGCCAGCGCAATGCCGACTGCCACCCAGGCGCTGCGCTGCCGGGCGCTCAGGACGAGTGGCAGGCCAAGAAGGAGCAGCACCACCGCGCGCAATGGATAGGCATAGTGTCCGTGCAGAAGCAGTGTGAGCACGGGATGATCCGGCTTCCTCACCAGCTCGCCTTTCAGTTCGGAAGCCGACAGGAGAAACAGCCCGCGGCTGTGAATCTCCACGTCGCGCGGAGTCAGGAACGGCGCCAGCGGGAAGTGCAGCTCGCCCTCGACGCGCGTGTGCGGCGCCGGCCACCAGCCATCGCCACGCCAACGGAGTTCCTCGACCCAGGCATGAGGCGCATCCGGTCGACCTTCGCGCGCGACGGCCACTTCGAGCGCCGCCTCCGCCGCTGGCCGGTAGCGACCGATGAGAAGAATGTTCCCGTCACCGCCGCGCGCCATGGGCAATTTCTCGATGGCGTCGTCCGCACGACCACGGTGCAACTGCTCCATGCGGTGCCGCTGATCGGCAAGTCGCGGCAGCCATTCTTCGCGCACCACGGAAAATCCGAGGGCCAGCAGGAACCCGGCGAGCAGGATCGGCAGCGCAAGCCGACGCAGCGACACGCCCGAGGTCACCACCATCACCAGCTCGCCGCGCCGGGCCATTTGCTGGATGGTCCACATGCCACCCATGAGCGTGGCGAAGGGCGCAGCCTCCACGAGAATGAACGGCAGTTGCACGGCGTAGTAGCGGCAAAGCCCGCCGGCGAGACTTTGCCCGTTGGCTTCAAAGGCACTCGCGGCCCCGTCGAGGGCGCCCATGCGATTGAAGAAGTGGATGAGCACGAAAATGCCCGAGAAAAACAGGAGAGCGGCCCCCGTCGCGGCCAGGAATCCCGCAAGCACCAGCCGATCGAAGCGCTTCATGGCTGATCCAGCCTGCGCAAGCAGAAGACCGCCGCGAACAGCAGCACGAGATCGCCGAGGAAGTAGATCGCGGGCGCATCGATGAGTCCGCGCAGGAAGATCCAATCGCTGAGCATGGCAAGCGGATAGTGCACCAAGGCCACGACCGCAAATCCGGTCAGGAAGACGAGCAGGCGGTTGGCGCGCCCGCGCAGCATCCCGAATGCAGCGCCGAACACCACGCACACGAAGGGTGCCGCCGCAAACCCGAGCCGCAGCCCGGCCTTGCCACGAGCGTTGCGGGCGCTGCGCAGGAGTTCTCGTCGCTCATCCTCCGGCGCGCTGGCGGCGGCCGATTCCGCCGCGACCGCCAGGGCAGCCAGCTCCGCCCCGCTGCGCCCGGAATCTCTCCGGGGTACCGATTCCCGCTGCGAGAGTTCATCCAGTGGCAGGGCGAGCCGCAGTTCACCGGCCGCAGCCATGCCTTCCCCCCGCGTCCAGCGCCGCACGCCGCGCAACGCAAGATCGAGACCGCCGGTCTGGCGATCGAAACGGGGCAGCGCCGTCTCCGCGACCGTGTGCGCCTGCACGCGGCGTGTGTTGTCCAACTCGACGAGTTCAAGGCCATGCAGCACGAGCCTTCCACTCGCGTCCGCAGAGCGGCCTTTCCAGTGCGCCTCAAAACCGCGGCCACTCACGACGCTGTCGCCGAGAAGGATGTCCTCGACATGGCTCAGGAGATCGCGCGTCATTTCGATGCGGCCCTGCTGATACGCCGCCGGGATGATCTCGTCCTGAAGCAACGCGAGACCGAGAGTGGCGGCCGCCCCGAAGAGCAGCGCAGGTGCGAGCAATGGCCAGGCACTGACCCCCGCCACGCGCATGGCCGTCGCCTCCCCCTCCTCCCGGAACCGGGCGTAGGTGAACAACGACCCCGTCAGCACCATGAGGGGCAGAAGAAGCTGCAGGTTGGCGAGGAGGTTCAGCCCCGTGTGACGCACGAGGAGCACGAAGGGCAGTCCTTCGGCGCGCTGGGCCCCGAGAACGAGGGCCAGTGAAATGACGAAGAACACCCCCGAAAGCACGGCTCCTGTCAACAAGGAGTTGAGAGCCAGTTCCCGCAGCAGCTGCTTCTGGATCAGTTTCATGCTGCGTGGTGAGCATAGCAGTGACGGGACGGGGTTGATTCGGTGGCCCTGATTGTGGACACTCGTATCCCGCCGGTGAACGACCCATGACAGATCAGGAACAGGATCCACAATTCGAGAAGGCCCTTGCCTATTGCCTCGGCGCGCTGCGCGAGGACCCGGATGCGCACTACAAGGAAGTGCGCCGTGCAGCACGCGCTGATTCCGGCATCGCGCTGAAGCGCCACGTGTGGACCGCCGCACGCGTGCAACTCGGCCTCAAGGTGGATGACGATGGCGAAGGCGATGAGTCCGCACCAAGAACCGCCAGCGCGACACCCCCGCCACGCGTGAACCCGCTGCCGCCACGCACCATCGCCCCCGCACCGCCGCGTCCATACATGCCCCCGGTGCACATGCCTGCGGAGCGCATGCCACCGCGCGCCCCCGAGCGGCCCTTTGCGTCACCTGCAGCACGGGATGCTGCACCTCCGGGCGATCCTTGGCGCAAGCGGCCGGCATGGGCGATGCCGCAGACTCCCGCGGCCACTCAGGATGCGTGGTTGGCGACCAATGCGCGTCAGCCTGGACGCAAACGCGAATTGCCCGAGATCTTGAAGCAGGCCCGCAATCCTGTGGAATTCATGGTGGGCTACCTCCAGCAGGTGAGCCGCGAAGCGAATTTCGACGAGGTTGCCGAAGCCGCCGAGGAATTCGGATTCACCGTCTACCCCACGACCTTCGGTCGCGCCCAAGCCATCGTGGGCATCGTCGAAGGCCCGCAGCGCGTGCAATCCCATGGCAACGCGCCAGCCGCTCAGGCGCCGTCAACGACGGTTGCACCGACAACATCCGGAGCTTCATGGACAGCGCCTGAAACCACGACACTCGCTACCGCTGCGACAGCAGCGCCCGCCTCGGCCACGGCGAATGACCCGCTGAGCGGTTTGCTCGCCTTCTTCCATGGCCTCGATCAGCGCACTGCAGCGTCCTCCATGCTGCGCCACGAAATGGCACTGATGCTGCACGTGGTGGAAGAAGCGCTGCGCTTCGAAGCGCCCGTCGCGGAAACGGCGTCGCCCGAAGTCCCGGCTCCGCTTTGAGCTTCTGAATAGCAACGGGGGCCATGCCGCGCGTGCGGCATGGCCCCCGTTGTGATGAGTGGATGCTCAGTTGCCGGCGAGGCCGGCGATCTGCGAGAGCACCTCGCGCAGGCGAGCGACTTCGGCATCGAGGCTGCGCATGTGGTCGATCACGCCGCTGATGGCGCTATCCGCGCTGGTTCCTGCGCGCGCTGCCTTCACGACCGCCTTCGGAGCTGCCTTGAAGGTCGCCTTGGGAGCGGCCACCGGTGCCGTCACGGCGACCTTGCGCGGACGACCGGGGCCGCGACCGCTCGGGGCCTTGGGCGCAATGCCCAGTTCCTTGCGAGCGAGCCCGAAGATCAGCGGGTAGACATGGAAACCCTTGGCCTTGGCGGCCTTCTTCACTTCGAGCGGCTTCATGCCCGCATTCTTGGCGAGCAGGCTGGCAACGAAGGTGACGGTTTGTGCGCGTGAAGGACCGGTCTTGGATACTGGCATCGGATGACTCCAGAAAATGGTGTATTGGGGGACAGGTAACAACAGAGAATAGCCGCCCGGCGGGGCGGCACAACCATGGCTCAGCGCTCGGGCGTGCGCCGCAGAGCCACGGCAGTCAATGCCGCAGCCGCCACGGGGTCGCGTGTCACGCTGGCCCATGATGGCGGAAACGTGACCGCCTCGGGAATGGACGCATGCTCGAGAATGCGCTGCACTGCACCATGGGTTCCCGCCCGGGCATGAAACCCGAGAGACATGGCTTCCGCAGCTCCAGCCAATTCCGGGGCCGTGGTCACAAACCCGAACTCGCGCGCATACCACGCGCCCAATGCCGCCAGAACGGGTGTGCCTGAACTCTGCGAATCTGCGGAATAGCGGATGCCCCCCTCCGTGGCGCAACCACGAATGAACTCGCGGACGCGTTGCATTGCGCCGTCGAGCCCCGGCTGGCCGCCGGCGCGAGCCACCAGCAGGACTTCCAGAGGCCAGGCCGTGATCACCACGTTGCTCTCATCCTTGTCCGAATAGCCGAATCCGCCGTCCACCTTCTGTCGAACCAGCAATGCGGAAAGCCCCTTCCGGATCGGCCCCTGCAGGCGCACATCAGAACCCGCCTGATTGGCCGCCAGCAGCGCCAGCAATGCGGGCGCGTGGTTGTAGAGCGCATCCGTGGCCGCTGGTCCGAACAAACCGTCCGGCCCCTGCTGGCGCATCAGAAACTCGATGCCACGCAGCGCCGCCTCGCGCGCTGGAGCGTCCTCGCGGGCTTCAAGGAGCGCGCATACCGCGAGACCGGTGATGCCCGTTGCATAGCGTTGGTCCTCCGGCCCTGTGGACACGATGGACCCGTCCTGACGTTGAGCCAGCGTGATTTCCTGCGTGAGGCGCTGGAGCAGCTCATTGCGCGCCGCAGCGGGATCCGGCATGTCCATCGGAATGCGTGGCAGCAATACCACGAGCAGGGTCACGAGAATGACGGTCCCAAGCACGCCGACGAGCAGCCCGGATCGTCCCGATGCCGGTGCCGGTCGAAATGCGCTGTGCGGCAGCCGCGCGCGCAGCCGATCCTCGAAGCCGGTTGGAACGCTCGAAGCGTCACTCTCATCCTGCCGCATGCGCTGGAGCAGTACGAGGTCCTCGCGACAATCCGCACAAGTCGCCACATGGGCCTGCAGCGAACGACATTGTCCGTCGTGCAATTCCCCGCGGACGTAGGCCGGCAATTCCGCGCTGCGCGCGCAGAACTCAGACGACGGCGCGTTCATCCGGCACACCCATGAGCGCGCGCAGATGGCGCAGTGCGTGGAACACGCGCGATTTGACAGTGCCCTCGGGAATACCCATCAGTTCCCCGATCTCGCGGTAGCTGAGCCCACCGTGAATACTGAACACCAGCACCTGTCTGTGTGCGTCACTCAACTGATCCAATGCGTCCACGAGCTCGATGCGTTGTCCCGCCTCGCGCGGTGCAGGCACCATGGCCAGGTCCCAGGCGCCCGGAGCCGAAACCACAGCTTCACGCCGACGTCTCGCGCGGCAGTGATCGAGGAAGGCGTTTCTCGCGAGGCGGAAAATGAAGGCGCGGAAGGGTGCGCGCGGCTGCCACTCACCCGCTGACTTGAGCAAGCGCATGAATGTGTCCTGGAGCACATCCTCGAGTTCATCGGGATGGGCACCGAGTCTGCGCAAGAGCTGCGTGAGCGGACGTTCAAGTCGCCGCACCAGCGCAAAGTAGGCTTCCTCGGAACCCCGCGCCGCACTCAACATGAGCGCGGTTTCGTCTCCGCGTTCGCTGTAGAGGGGTTGTGCTTCCGGGAGCGTCATGGGGGCAGTCTAGTTCTTTCCTGGTTCCATACGAAGCAGGAACTCTCGCTGCACATTGGCAGCGGCGGAACTCACGCATTCCATCAGGGTTGCGGCGCGGCGACCGGAGTCGGCGGCCCAGGCTGGTATCGGGTCCAGAGGACGGATGTTGGTGAGCACGTTGTAATGCGCGGCCTGCGCCGCTGCGAGGGCGCAGGCGGCCGCCGATGCCGCGTCGCTGGCGGCATTGCGATTGCCATGACGCAGTGCCTCAGCCGCGAGCCGGGCCACATCAAGCATGCGCCCGAGCACGTGCAGCGGGACTTCCACGGCACGCTGCGTCGCCGCGTCCAGTGCTGTCGCTCGCAATGCAGCTTCTGCGGCGTGCGCCTTGGGCAGGCGTGATGCGGCCATGAATTCCTCGAAGGCCTGCGTGTCGTCGTCGATGGCGCGGAGCAATTCCGCCTTCAGCGCCTGGGCCTCTTGCGCAACACGATTGTTGACTGCATCGGATGCTTCGAGGCCCTTTCGCCCCACGCTGAGATTGGCCACCATGGAACAGAGAGCCGCACCGAGGCTGCCCACGAGGGCCGCGACGCTGCCACCACCAGGTGCTGGCGAATCGCTGGCGAGTTCATCAGCGAAGGCCTCAAGCGTGAGCCCGGCAAGGCTCTTGTGTCCCGACGCGAGGCGCCATTCGATGATGGCCTCATGTGGCTTGAAGGGCTTCAACTCGGCAAGGCCGAGCGATTGCACCGCAACCTCCACGAGACGCGCATCGCTCTGGCCAGTGCACTGCCCCTGCTTCGCGAGATAATGCCGGCCAGCCTGGCGCATGGCCGCAAGAGGAACGAGCCCGACCAATTCCGAACCCGTCACACGCACGCCGAGCAGCCGCGCCTCTTCCTCGCAGGCATCCAGTACGGCTTCCAACCCGGCCACCTCGTAGTTGGTGACATTCACGCTCACCTGCGCGCGCGCGTATTCCTCGATGACCCAGCCCACGGCCTTCACGGTCTTCAGACGACCGGGCGTGCAGAGCGTGCGCCCTTGAGTGTCCTTCAGCAGCTTTCCGTCGGCACCACGCTGCGGGCGCCCCTGCTCACGCACGGCATTCGCCACTTCCGTCGCGAGTTTCTTCTGGCGCGTGTTCAGATTCACATTGAAAGCAATGAGGAACGGGCGGGCACCGATGACCGTGGCGCCGCTGCGTGCGCAGAATTTCGCCGGACCGTAATCGGGCTTCCATGCGGGCTGCAGGATTTTCTCTGCCAGCCCCTCGTATTCACCCGCGCGCACATCCGCGAGGTTCCGCCGCTCCGGCGTACGGGCCGCGGATTCGTAGAGGTAGACAGGAATCCCGAGTTCCGTGCCCACGCGCTGCCCGAGGCGCCGGGCAAGTTCTGCGCACTCCTCCATGCTCACGCCGCTCACCGGAATGAAGGGACACACATCCGTGGCGCCGATACGCGCATGAGCACCCTTGTGGCGGCTCATGTCGATCAGTTCCGCTGCGAGCTGGATGCCGCGGAAGGCCGCCTCCAGCACGGATTCAGGATTGCCGACCAGCGTGATGACCGTGCGATTGGTGGCAGCGCCGGGGTCCACATCCAGCACTTGCGCGCCACTCACCGATCCGAGCGCCCGCGCAATGGCATCAATGACGGCGCGGTCCCGGCCTTCGGAAAAATTCGGTACGCACTCGACGATGCGCTCGGTGTTCATGGACACTCCTTTCACCGCGACAACGTAGCGCCCGACCGGGAGAGCGCCAATCCAGAGTTCGAATCAGGCGTTTCCACCCTTCAAGCGCTGGCGAATGCTCTCGGCCCACGACTTCGCCCCGGCAGAATCGAGCGGCTCGCTGCGATCATCCTCCGCAGTTTCGACGAGGTCGTCGCCAACCTCGGCAAGAAACCGGCTTGGTTCGCGCAGATCCGTTCGCCCACGTCGACAGCGCGTCGCAGCCCAGCTCAGATAGAGCGTGCGCCGAGCACGGGTCATGCCCACGTAGAACAGTCGACGCTCCTCCTCGATGGCGTTGCTCGTGCGTCCCGGATTCTCTTCGAGCGCCTCTTCTTCTTCCACCACTGTGCGGCCATGCGGCAGCAGGCCCTCCTCAAGTCCGATGAGGAACACCACCGGGAATTCAAGTCCCTTGGCGGCGTGCATGGTGAGCAATGTGACCCCGCGCGGTTTCTCGTCCTTGGGTTTGCGGATGTCGTCATCGCCCAACGCGAGAGAATCGAGAAAGGGGCCGAGCCCACCCATGCCATGCCCGCGCGCCATCTCGACCAGATCATCCACGACCTGATCGCGCTGAAGGAGTTCGCGCGCGTCCTCCGTCACCATTTTCAGATGATGACGATAGCCCGTCTGCTCAAGCAGGTGGTCAAATGCAGCGCCCATGCCGCGTTCCGCAAGCGTGGCCTGCAAGCTGTCGAGCAACGCAAGAAACTCACGCGCGCCTTCGCGAGCCGTGCCCGTGAGGTTCGCACTCTCTGCACGCAGCCCATCCAGAAGTCCCGTATGTGCGGCTGCCGCCGCACCGCTCGCCTTCTCCACCGTGCCGCGCCCGATACCACGCGCGGGAGTATTCACCACACGCAGGAACGCCGAGTCGTCACGCGGATTCGCCAGCAACCGGAAATAGCCGAGGAGGTCGCGCACCTCGCGCCGGTCGAAGAACGATCGCGTCCCCACGATCTGGTACGGGATCTGCCGTTCGCGCAGCGCCAGTTCGAGTGGTCGGCACTGGGAATTGGCCCGAAAAAGCACGGAGAGGTCTTCGAATTTCTGGCCCGCCTTCAGGAGCTTCTGGATGCGACTCGCCACGAAGTCCATTTCGTCTTTGTCATCTTCGGCACGATAGAGCTGTGGTTTCGTGCCCGCTCCGGCAGCACTCCACAAGCGCTTCTCTTGACGTCTTGTGTTGTTCAGGATGAGCGCATTCGCCGCATCCAGGATTGCTCCTGTCGAGCGGTAGTTCTGCTCAAGTGCGATCAGTTGCGCGCCGGGGAAGTCCTTCTTGAAGGCGAGGATGCGCTCGGCATCAGCGCCACGCCAGCCATAGATGGACTGGTCGTCGTCACCCACGACGCACAGGTTCCGCTTCTCGCCCGCGAGATGTTTCAGGATGCGGGCCTGACAGGCATTGGTGTCCTGATACTCGTCCACCAGAATCCAGCCGAAGCGTTCCTGCATCTGCCCCCTGAACTTGGGGTCGCTGTCGAGCAGGTGCAGCGGCTTGAGGATGAGATCATCGAAATCCACCAGCCGGCGCCTGGCGAGGAGATCTTCGTAGCGTTCGAATGCTCGCGCAGCACCTTCGCTCTCCTCATCATCCGCGTCCTCAAGGGCGGCATCCGGCATGATGGCCGCGTTCTTCCACAACGAGATCTTGAAGCGTGCGAAACGCGGATGCACGACTTCTCGGCGCAGACCGCACTCGCGCAACGCATCCGTGGTGAGCTCCATCTGATCCGCGGCATCGGCAATTTCAAGCACGTCAGAACCGCTGGCGCGTTGTCGTTCGCGCAGCAGTCGCAAGCCGAAGCTGTGGAACGTGCTGATGATCATGCCGTCGAGGTCGCGCCCGCGCAGGACGGCGCGCACTCGATCTTTCATCTAGCGCGCCGCGGTGTTGGTGAAGGTGACCGCGAGGATCTCGCGCGGCCGCGCACCCTGTTCGAGAAGTTCCGCAATGCGAGACGTGACCACGCGTGTCTTCCCCGTGCCGGCGCCAGCCAGCACGAGCAACGGCCCGCGCGTCTTCAGCACGGCTGCAAGCTGTTGAGGATTGAGGCCTTCTCGGTGTGTTTCAGCCATGACTCTTCACGGGCGGCGACGTTATCCTCGCAGCGTGAACCAGCCCAGCGCGCGACAAGTGATTCCTCCCGCATGTCCACCCGGACAGCGCCTCGAGCGCGGAGCACTGCTCGGGTTCGGCCGCGTCGTTGGAATCGCTGGAACGGGCAGCAATGCCGGCAAGACCACGTTCGCGGAGTCGTTGATCGCGCGGCTCTCCGCGCGGGGCCTCCGCGTGGGAGCACTCAAGGTGACGCGCGCGCACTCGGGCGAGTGCCCCGTTGGTGATGCGCACTGCCTCGTCTGTGGCAGTGCAGGCACGACCTTTCGCATCGTGAATCATGGACCGACGCTGTCCCAGCCGGGCAAGGACACTGGGCGCTACGTCGCGGCTGGCGCCACGCATGTGCTCTGGCTCATCACGTCCCCGGAATCCGTACGCGACGGCCTTGCGGCCATTCTCTCGCGTTTTCCTGCGCTGGACGTCCTCGTGGCCGAGGGCAACTCGTTTTGCGATTATGTGAGTGGTGATGTTCTCGTGCTCGTGGCTGGCACCGGCAAGCCCAAACCCTCCGTGGCCCCACTGCTCCCGCGCGTGACGCACGTCATCGCCACGAATGAGAGTCATGACGCGCTCACGCAGCGCGGGCTCTCCGTTCCGGGGCATGTGAGCATCGCGTCCGCCGCGAAATGTCTTGATGCAGTTGCGGCCTTCATCGCCGGCTGACGGCAAGCGCACCATGGCGGCCCTGAACGCGGCACGGCCCGCACAGGTTCATCCTGCACGGGCCGTACTTTCCCGGCACCCAGTGCCGGTCAACTCAAGCTGCGCTCAGTTGCCCAGCCAGCTGTAGCCACCACCCACCAACGCGGTGAACCAGATGTTGTTCGCACCGCCACCGAGGGCGGGTGAACCCGTGCCGATGTTGTAGAGCATGTCCGTCGTGGGAGTGAGGGTCGTGAAGGGACCGCCGAGCGCAAACGCTGTGGCGCCAGGATCGGTGGCGAGGCCACCGCCCTGACTGAGCACGATGCCCGTGCCGGTTGGATCCGTGCCGAGGCCAGTGATGCCTTCGATGCGCGGGCCGAGCGCGTCAAGACCGACATTGTAGGTGCTGGTCACTGCGGTGCCCCAGTAGGGCACGTTGGTATAGGTCACATCAACGCCGCCATAGAGGCCTGAACCATTCACCACAATGCTGGCCGCAGGATTTGCGTTCGACTCCCAGTCAGACCAGATGCCGACGCTGCCCGGGTTGGACATGGCCGCTGCAACACTCGGAGTCCAGCCAGTCACACCCAATGTTCCGGGCGACACGACCCCGTTGGTGCTCACACTGATCTGGGTGTAAGTAGTGCCATAGAAGGGCACTCCCGTCGCACGGCAGAGGGGTGCAGCGGTGAGGTCCACCATGTAGCTCACGTCGTCGGCGTTCAGAAGAGTCAGCGAACCGCCTGTGATGCCGTTCACTTGCGAGGCCTGCGAGAGCGTCACGCCACCGGTGGCGGTGGGATCAATCACCACCAACTGAGCCGAGAGGCTGCCCATTGGCGCTCCAAACATCACGGGGCAGGTGCCCATGGCCGGCCCGAGTGGCAGCCATGCGCCAAATACTGGCAGCATGCCGGCCGCGAGATTGAGGTTGACGATGTTCGCACCGAAGGTCAGGCCGCCGGCAGACAGCGGGACCACTGGTGCCGCGTTGATGAACACGTCGCAGAAATTGCCGAAGCCGTTGATGCACGCGGTCACGGGAGATCCCGCGCACGAGCCGCTCACAGCAGCGGTGTAAGCGCTCGCAAGGACGCCGTCGAAATCGAGCGCGGCGGTCGGACCGTTCAGCTGATATTCGGGTGGCAAGGTCGCGCCTGTGGCGGCTGAGTAATCCTCCACGTTGCCGAAGCCGGCATTGGCGCACGACGCGGGGACAGGCCATCCAAAGTAAACCAGGCGCACGCGCAGGCGCGTCAGGCCGCCAAGGGTGCTCGGCGGGACAACGAAGGTCCCCGTGACGGTCGCCGAGGCCGCATTGGCAACCGGTCCATTCAGCGTGACCAATGTGTCGTTCACATCCTCGAATGAGAAGTTCTGATCGGTGTCGAGCCAGAGGCGGACCATGTCGGTGCCCCACCAGTTACCCACGGTCACTGAGACGTTGTAGGTCGCTCCGGGAATCAGCGCCACGGGAGCGACCGTGGCGGTGAAATCCTCGTAGGCCGGCGGCCCAATGCAAGCCGAAGTGTTGTTGAGCACAGCGACCGCGGACGCGTCCGTGATCGTGACATTCGAGATGTACTCGTCGAATCCGCAGGTGAGAGCGGTGGATTGGGGAATGCAGTATTGAGCCGTGAGCGGCGCAAGGCCGAACACGACGACTGCGAACGTGAAAGAGATGGCTTTCAACACGAGGTGACTCCTTGATGGCAAGAGACAGGAACGGGAACGCTTCGAACGACGCACGCGAGCCTATGCAAGACGGGGGGGCCGTCGCGCGGCAGTATTCGCCACGCTCCGCCCGAAAACTCAGCGTGACGTAATGGCTCGACGACTCGTGCAGTGTGTGTGCCTTTGACACAACAGCGCGCTCCATGAGATCGCGTACCCAAGACACCTTTTGCCCGCGCCACTGGAACCCGTACATGCGCCGCTGTACCGTGCTCGTGATGCGTTGCGTCGCCCCGGACAGGATTCATGTCGCGCTGCTGTTGCTGGCGTTGTTGCACGCAGGGTGCGGTGGAGATGCACGCGCCGGCAACACCGCAACGCCCGAACCAGGCGCCGATCCCGCTGCGGTCGTGCGCGCCGCAGTTGAGGCCCATGGCGGCACACAGGCACTCCGCGCCGTGACCATGCTGCACGTGCAATCCAGGCTCGATTGCGGCGGGATTTCCTATGCCTCCGAGCTGCATCTCGGCGGGCCAGACCGCTTTCGGCAGGTGGTGGACGCCGGTGACGCCCGCATGACGCACGGTTGCGACGGCCAAACAACCTTCGCGCTGCTTGATGATCTTCCCGTCGAACTCTCGGATGCGGAGCGCCGCGAACTTGCGCAGCAACCACAATTCATGCGCCCTGATCTGCTGCTCGAGTTGCTCGACCCCGCGCGTTTCGAACTTGAAGGTGGTCAGCCCGACCCCGCGGGTGCAAGAGAAATTCTCGTGCGCGCGACTGCGCGTGCAGGCGGTGCCGAACTCCTTCTCCGCTTCGCCGCGGACACACACATCCTTGTCGCCATGTCGCGCGAGGATGGCCCCGCGCCGCGCACGCTCAACTTCTCGGATTGGCGCCAAGTCCGTGGTGTGTTGATGCCGTGGTGCGCGCGCTGGATGAACCCGGGCCCGCTGCACGTGGTGAACACATTTGTGCGCGTGGAAACACCGCTGTCCCTGCCGGAGACACTCTTCCGCGCGCCACCCGCCGCGGCGGTCGATGCAGCGCCACCCGTGAAAGCCATCAGTCCGGCGGCGCTCGTCATCCGCGTGGCATGCACGAACTGGGATGACGGACGCAAGACTCTGGAAAACCACCTCCAAACCGCAGGCCTGCAACGATCCGGACCCTTTGCAGGCGAAATCATTGACGGGCAGCTGGCCTTCATGACCCTCCCCATCGCCGCTCGGCCTGAGTTCGAACCCACAGGGCCGTTGCCCGAAACTGCCGTGGCCGTGGTGGATCGGGCCGCCCAGTCGCATGTGCGGCGAGCCGTGCGCGCCGACAACTTCAAGGACGCGCTGGCGGAACTGCTCCCATTCGCTGCGGCCGCGAGGAAGACAGCTCTTCCCGCAACAGCCCTGCGGCTCGTACAGTGGAACCAGACGCACTGGATCCTTCAGCTCGGCATGGAGCACTGACATGGACGCGCAGAAGACCTGTCTCATCGTGGCGCCAACCCCGGAAGCGGCGCGTGACCTCGCACTCGAAGGCACCGCCCACGGCGATCACGTGTTTTTCGCACTGCCGGATTCCGCAATGGCAGCGGAGTTGGCTGATGAGTTTCGTGCCCGCGACCCCTTCGCGGCCTCGGCCTCTCACGAGAACGGCGCGCTGGCTCTCGTGAATCTCGTTGTGATGGCCCATGGCGGCATCGACCAGTTGCTCGTGACGGTGGAGGCCTCGACCGCGGGCGTACTCGACTCCGATCCCGCGGATGTGCTGTACGCTCACATCCAGTTCCCGTGGGAAATCCTGCGCGCAGCGGTGCCGTTCCTTCGACGCCGCAAGGGGCTCGTACGCGTTGTCGTGCGCGGCAACGGGCCACTCGCGAACTGCACCGCGGATGCGCTCGGCTCCGTCGCGCGCGAAGCCAGCGCCGCCACGGGAATCGTCATCACCTGCACGCGCGGCTGATCACCCCCACCACGGCGCAACGACCAGTGCTCCGTAGAGAACGAGCAGCAGCACCGCGGCGAGGTCCAGCTTCCAGCCGCAACTCAGCATCGCGCGCATGGGCACGAGACCCGTCGAGTGAACGATGGCATTGGGCGGCGTCCCGGCCGGCAGCATGAAGTCGCAAGAGCTTCCGAAGCAGGCTGTGAAATGCAGCGGCAAGCGCGCGGGAAGAACGCCCGATAGCAAGGTGATGGTGGCGGTGTTGCTGGCGATGGCGGAAAGAAAAACGGCAGTGACTGCCACAATCGCCGTATCCAGCCACACGCTGCCATCAAGGATTTGCGTCAACCCCGTCGCGGCGAAGCGCGTGAGCCCCGAGGCCTCCAACCCCGCCGCCATGCTGAAACTGCCTCCGAGGAGCAGCAGCGCCGAGAACGGCATGGCCCGGAGGTGCTTCCAGCGGCAGCAGCCGGAGAGCAGCACAGCGCTGGCGGCGAGCGCCGACACAAGCGCTTCATAGTGCCGCGACGCCAGGGTGAGGCCCATCAACGCCTGCAGTTCAGGGCGCAACACATCTCCGAGCATCCAGAGGAGCACCGCAACCGTGAAGACCACGGCTGTCCTGGCCTCGCGTGCGGCGAGCGGCCCGAGGGTCGCGAGCTCCCTCTCCAGCGCATCCCGTGGCGCTGTTGCGGGGAACCGATCCCGTCGCGCGTAGCCCGCAAGAACGCGCCACACCACGCCGAGCAGCAGGAGCGTGAACGGCAGTGCCAGCAGGCTGTAGTCGAGGAACGGCAGGGGCGCCCCGGTGCGTTGTTCCCAAGCGCCTGCCGCGATGGAATTGGTCGCCGAGCCGATCTTGGTGGCGATGCCGCCGACACTGCTGCCGTAGGCCACGGCCAGCAGCAGGGCCGCGTGCAGTCGCGGTGTGTCGGCGCCGCCCCGCTCCGAAATCTCGCGGCAGAGTGCCAACGCAATGGGCAGCATCATCACCGTTGTGGCGGTGTTGGAGATCCAGGCGCTCACGAGAGCCGTGGCGAGCAGCAAGCCGAGGATGAGGCGTTGCGGAGTCGCCCCGACCAACTTCAGGACATGCAGCGCGATGCGGCGATGAAGCCCGGTGGACTCCAGCGCGACGCCGAGCACCATTCCGCCGAGATACAACACGCTGTAGGCATCCGCATAGGGACTCGCGGCCAGCACGATGTCCGCCGGGAGTCCGTGCTCAGTGAGCCCGAGCAGCGGCCATGCGAGCAGCGGGATGCAGGAGGTGACCCAGAGAGGCAGTACCGCCGCGGACCACCACACCACCATGAGCAACGCCACCATGCCTGCGTCGATGGCGCGAAGAAGCTCGGCATCAGCGCCAACGAACCGCGCGCCCACTGATCCCGAGCCTGCGGCCAACAAGCCGACCCAGATCCAACGCGAAACCCTCCATCTCACTTGGCCTGCAGTCATCTCGCGGCGGATCGTAGCTTGCAGCTGTCAAGTTGATCTTGATCGGGGGCGGGAGCGGCTTGCTAAGCTCAGCCACCCACACTGCCGAGTTCGACCGCTGGATTCTACGTGCACGGTTCTTCAAGAAGTCTGGTCCTCGCAGGAGTGATCTCGGGCATCGCTGCATCTGCAGCGGTGGCCACGATCCACTTGAACCTCGCCCACTCGGGCTCGTGGGCAGCCATGCTCGGTCTCGGTGCAGGCGCGGGGCTCGTTGCGGGAGTCGCGTTGCGCCTCGGCGAGGTCCTGACGCGGAACCTCGCGGCGGACGCCGCGCTTCCCATCTGGCGGCAACCCCGGTTGCTCGCGCGTGCGGCACTGCTCTGGGCGCCCTTTGCCTTGGCGAACCTCGACACCTTCAGCGGCGCCTGGATCAGCCAGCGTGGTTATGCGCCGCTCTTGCAGGCCGGATTCCACAGCGTGGGCCTCGCGGGTGCACTCGCTCTCCTCGGACATGCTGCAACCCTTGGCGTTACGCCGCTGCGCCGCTGGGCCACCGCAACGGCGGCACTGCTGATCGCCGTGACGGCGACGGTACTCGACTCCCGCATCCTGGTTGGTCTCTACCCCGGGCTGCACGCAAGTCTCGGACTGGCGGGCATCCTCTCCTTCACACTCGCCGCATGGAGCCTCCTGCCGCGAACCGGCCCACTTCCGCGACGCATGGCCGTCGCATGCGCCCTTGTTGCAGGCATCTCGGCAGCCATCGTCGTGCACGGCGATGGCGTGATGCGCACACGCCTCGCCGGGACGAACCCGGTGCAGGTGCAGACTCTCGCGTGGCTCACGCCGGCGGATGCACTCGACGCGTGGCGTGGCAAGGAGACGGCAGCCCGGACCTTCCTCGCCCGCAGAACGCCACACATCGAAGCCGGATCGCCCGCGGCGCTCGCTCTCGACCAGCGTTTGCCCGGCCGCCGCGCCATGAACCTCCTCCTCGTGAGTGTGGACACGATGCGTGCGGACCGCCTGCAAGCCTGCGGCGCCACACAGAGCGTCACTCCCTTCATCGACGGCCTCGCGCAACGCAGTGCGGTATTCACGCGGGCCTACACGAGTTACCCCACGAGCAGCCCGGCCTACTCATCGATGTTCACGGCGCTGATGCCGAGTCTCTGCCCGGCTGGCGTCATCAACCGCGCGGAAAAACCCGTGTGGGATGGAAAGCTCGCGCTGGCAGATCTCCTCGCGGGCGCGGGCTTCCACTGCCTCGCCTGGAGTGCCTTCAATGCCGAGACCATCGCTCGTGAAAACGTGATGGGACACCTGACGGCCGGCTTCGCGGAATTCACACCGGAGCGACGCATCATTGCCTGGGATGGAGCGGATCTCGTGGATGCCGCACGAGCCTCACTCCAGCGACTCGCCGGCCGACGCAACTTCCTGTGGTTGCACCTCCTCGATGCCCACGCGCCGTACAAGGAGCGCGCAGGTCACATCCGGGGCAACGGCGTCATCGCTGCCTATGACAGCGAGCTCAGCTACGTCGATGAGCAACTGCGCCGGTTGTTCGAGGATCTCGACGCGAAGGGTTCGCTGAAGAACACCATCGTGGTGGTCATGGGAGACCATGGCGAGGCCTTCGGCGAACACGGACACCGCTTCCATGCGACCTCGCTCTACGAAGAGCAGATGCGCGTGCCGCTCATCATTCATGTGCCGGGGCTTCCGGCGACACGCATCGATGAACCGGTCAGCATCATGGACATCTTCCCGACGGTGACGGACCTGCTCGACGTGCGCGATGCGAAAGAACGCGACGGCAACTCTCTTGTGCCCGCGCTGCTCGGCCTCGCCCCTGTCCCCGGCTATGCCTGCGGCGAACTGTTCGCTTCTCAACACACGAGCCAAGGCGGAAAGCGCATGGTCGTGGCGGAGGGCTTCAAGCTCATCGTGGACGATGCCCTCGGGACCACGGAGCTCTACGATCTCCGGCGCGATCGCGAGGAACTCACGAACATCGCCAGCAGCGAGCCCGCACGGAAGAACTTCCTGCTCGCGCTGCTGAACGTGGTGCAGGGCGAACGCCGTGGGTCTTCACAGCTCGAGGCTTTGGACGCAGCGCTCGCGTTGATGCGCTCGGACGACCCCGAGGAGCGTCAACGCGGCGCGTGGGAACTGCATCGGCGCGCCATGGACCCACTCTTCGGGCTCAGCCGCGGTTGCAAGGAACTGCTGCAGGGGGCTCTCCGCAAGCGTGCCCTGCAGGCTCTCACCGAGTGCATCAGGAATGGTCCGGTCGAGGCGGGCAGGCCGGCGCTCACCGTCGGATGCCAGATCGATGCCGCTGCCCTCCTCGAGATGCTCGAGGGGCTGGAACCCGTTCAAGATGCCGGCTGGAAGCTCGAATACACACTGCTGCGCGCTGCCGCGGGCGACAAAGGCGTGAGCCAAGACATCCTCACCGGACTGGCGCTGGACGGCACACCGGAAATGCCGCGTGTCGCTCTGCATGCACTGCATCTGGACCTTCCAGTAGCTCCCGATCTCCTCCTCGCCTCCGTGCGCAGTCCCTATGTGCACGAAGCCTCGCAGCTCCTGCGCGAAGTCATCCGCCGCGGCCGCCAGCAGGATGTGCTCCCGCTGCTTCTCGACCTCGAGGCCCACCCGCACTGGGAGCTCTACGCGCCCATCCGCACAGCTGCCACGGATGTTCTGCTCGGCACTCCGGACACGGAGATCACGCGCCATCTGCTCGCGCGTCTCGCCCGCGATGACGACACGGAACTTGCCGCCCGCGCCCTCGCGGGGCTCTCGCGCCTCGCCGGTGCCGCAACGCGTCGCTGGATGGATGCGGCGGACCTCGGCCTGCGCGCATGGGAGAGTCTCGTGCACCGCGACGCCAATGCAGCACTTCTCCGGCTGGCGGATGCGGTGGCTCTCTGTCCCGAGAATTCGCTGACGCAACTCGAACTCGCACGCCTCGAGCAGCTCTACGGCCGTTCCGCAAGCGCCGAAGAAAGGTTGCGCTCCCTCACGACGCGGGGAGACTTCGTCGCCAGCGAGGCCAAACGACGGATCTGTCACCCGGAAAACGTTCCCGCATGGACCGAAGGCCCGCTCGAATTGGCGCTCTCAAACCTCAGCTTCCCCACCCAGGCACTCTGCCAGACCATCGCCTGCGGTTCCTTCGATGTGCGCAACGCGTCTTCTGTTTCCCTCCCGGGTGGACTCCTGCCCGTGCAAACATGTTTGAAGGTGACGCTGGTGGGCAAGGACGGCCTTGCTCAGGACGCTCTCGCCTCCGAGTTCCACCTCGGCAGCCTCGATCTGGCTCCGGGCGAGACACGCCGCATCCATGGTGCGCTGTTCGTGCCCGACGCCTTCGGCACGTGGCGCGTCGTCATCGAAGGCCGCTTGACGCTCCCGTCAGGCGAAGTGAGGGTGATTCCGGTGACGGGTGCCGAGGGCCTCACGATCACCATCGACGAGCGTGGGCTGGAACCGTCGCGGATCAGGCGTTGAAGCGCCAGCGCGGACCGCTGGCCGTGTCTTCAAGCACCACACCACGCGCCGCGATTTCCTTGCGCAGCCAGTCTGCAAGATCGAAGGCCTTCGCCGCCTTGAGACGTTGACGCGTTTCGATGAGCAGATCCACGTAGCGCGCTGCATCGCCACCGGCCGGCGCAGCACTGGCGGCATCCAGGACGCCGAGAACCTCTCCGCCCAGCGCGAGGAAGCGTGCACGTCCCGTTTCCAGCGCTGCCCGTGAGAGCCCGCCGCGTGCCACGCCCGTGTTGAGCACTCGCGCCAGGTCAAAGAGAGCACCGAGAGCAAGTGGCGTGTTGAAGTCGTCGTTCATGGCCGCCGTGAATGCGGCTTCCGCCGTGGCGACCTCCGCAAGGAACGCTGCGTCAGTTGTCGCTGCTGGCGTGGCTGCCGCCGTGACGGCCTCCGACACAGAGCGCAGCGCAGCGCGCAGACGTTCGAGCGCTCCCTTGAGCGCGTCAAGGCCCTGTACCGAGTAGTCCACCTGCGAGCGATAGTGCGTCGAGAGGACCCAGAGGCGCACGAGGTCCGCCTCGTTCTTCTCCAGCGCCTGCGTGATGCTCGTGAAGTTGCCGAGCGACTTGCTCATCTTGCGACCTTCGACGGTCACGAGGTTGTTGTGCATCCACGTGTTCGCGAAACCGTGACCGGCGCCGCGGCTCTGCGCGATCTCGCATTCGTGGTGCGGGAATTGGTTGTCGAGACCTCCGCCATGAATGTCGAAGCTCTCGCCGAGATAACGGCAAGACATCGCCGAGCACTCGATGTGCCAACCGGGGAAACCCGAGCCCCAGGGCGATTCCCAGCGCAGGATGTGGCCGCCCTCGGCGCGCTTCCAGAGCGCGAAGTCCCTCGGATCGCGCTTCTCGCCGCGCACCGCCACGCGGTGTCCGACTTCGCCCTCTTCGGTGTCACGGCCGGAGAGCCGGCCATACTCGGGAAAGCTCGCCACCGAGTAATAGACGGAGCCGTTCACTTCGTAGGCGTGGCCGCGCGCAAGCAATTCGCGGATGAGAGCCTGTTGTTCAAGGATGTGCCCTGTCGCACGCGGCGAGATGTCCGGCCGCACCACTCCGAGTGCGTCCATGTCGCTGAAGAACAGGCGCGCATACTTCTCCGCGAGTTCGAGCGGATGAACCTCGGAGAGTCGCGCCGTGCGGATCAGCTTGTCTTCGCCATCATCCGAGTTGTCGACAAGATGCCCGACATCGGTGATGTTCTCCACGTGCCGCACACGCAAACCGGTGAAGCGCAGCCAGCGCACCACCACATCGAACGAGACGTAGCTCTTCGCATGGCCGAGGTGCGTATCCGAGTAGACGGTCGGCCCGCAGACATAGATGCCCACGTGGCCCGGCGTGATCGGCACGAAGGGACGCTTCGTGCGCGAGAACGAATCGTGGATGACGAGATCGGTTGCGGCGTCGCTCATGCGTTCTCTGCGCGGCTCATTTTTCAGCCGGAAAGTCCTTCTCTGTCAGGCCGGTATCCGGCTTGTACTCGCTGAATCCGAGGATGGTCCGGTCGATCCCGTGCTCGATGATGATGCTCTGCGGGAACTGGAAGCCCTTCACTTCGCACCATGCGTAGCGCACCGTGGATTCGCTGTCGGGCTGGCCTTCGCGACGGGCCTTGGCGGTGACACTCTGCACGCGGAAGAGTTCGTCCTTCTTCACGGTTTCAAAGGCCGTCTGCATTTCCAGCACGGAACCATCCGTGCGTCTGGAGATCGAAGTCACCGGCAATCCGCGGAGGTCGAAGGTCACCTTGTGTTCGCTGAACTGCGCCGCGGCGCGCGGCGATTGCGGCACAATACGCACCAAGCGCTCGGAGACGAGTGAGACTTCCGCATCCGCGTGGATTTCGCGTTGCTTTCGCCCCACCACGGTTCCGAGCATTTCCACGACTTGCTGGCGGAGGCGCTTGTCCAGTGAAGCGGCAATGGCCTTCACATGTTGCGGCGCATCCTCGGCAACCATGACACGCAAGGTCGTGCGCGCCGGGGCCATCCACTTCACTTCGATCTTCACGCCTTCATACTGCGAGAAGGTCTGGATGAAGATGAGGTCCTTCAAGCCTGCCGCGCGGGCGGACTTGGTGAGCGCATCCGCCCTGTCCAGCAAGTCCCAGGCCTTCGGATCCTGCAACGGTGCCCGCACGTCGGCCTGCGCCGGTAGTGCAACCAAGCACGCGCAAAGAATGAGGATGGGCTTCATCGGTGGTTTCCTCGGAGCGACCTCGCCGCCCACGAGCATCGTAACGAAGCGCCAGACAGCTGTTCCGGGCTCGTCCCCGCGGCGGCGTCGGCCTCGCTAGCATTGGCTCATGCGGACCATCCTCTGCGCGCTGTTGCCCTTGCTCCTGACGACCGCCTTCCTCTCTGGCTGCGGCGGAGAAGACGCTCCGGAATTCCCGGAGCAGACGCCGCGCCTGCCGGACCTCGCGAACGCCGGTACGGCAAGCGGAACCATCCGCTTCGAGGGCACCCCGCCGAAGCGCTTCGAACTCGGCATGTCCAGCGATGCATGGTGCAACGGGAAGAGTTCCGCTCCCGCGCTGAGTGAAGAAGTCGTCGTGAGCGAGGGCGCACTCCGGGACGTCCTCGTGTACGTGGAGAAAGGCCTCGAGGGTTTCGTCTGGCCGTGGGTTCAGGAACCTGCCGTCATGGCCAACCGCAACTGCCGCTACGAGCCCCATGTGCTCGCCGTGCGGGCGCGCCAACCCTTGCGCTTCCTCTCCGCGGACGGCACCGCCCATAACGTGAACACCTCCGCCAGTGCGCAGGGCTCCAACTTCACGCTGCAGACCGCGGGACACGAGAAGGTCCTGCAGTTCAAGGAGCCCGAGCTTTCCATTGCGGCACGCTGCAATCTGCATCCGTGGATGCTGGGCTGGATTCACGTGCTGCCGCATCCGTTCTTCGTCGTCACCGCCGAGGACGGACGCTTCACATTGCCACCGCTCCCCCCCGGTCGCTACACCCTTGCTGCACTGCATCCGATCCTCGGAACACAGCGTCAGGAAATGGAAGTGGCGGCCAAGGGGGCCGCCACTCTCGACTTCACCTTCAAGGCACGCTGAGCGCGACGGTCAGACGGGCTTGCCCACGCCGCCACTCGCCTTGATGGCGAGGTGAATGACGAGCAAGGGCACCACAAACGCAACCACGTGGCCTGTGAGATCAAGGCCGCCGCCGTGAGGCGCCGCGATCATCAGGAACAACATCGGTCCCGAGCTGTAGCAGTTGAAGCGACTGGCCATGAGCGCACGCTTCGCGCACTCCGGCGGCGCGGCGTTGCCGGAAAGCATGCCCGCGATGATCTTCTTCTGGTTCGGCCAGATGATGAACCAGACGTTGAACCACATGACGAGAGCGAGCGTCATGGCGATCATGATGGAATTGGCGCGTTGGGAGAGGCCCTCCTTGCCGACCTCGCGCATGAGTCCGCCGTCCTCGGGCTTCTTCATGTAGAGCGCAATGAAGAGGTAGAGCCCGATGAGCATGGTCAGCATGGCTGCCCAGCGGAACCACCACAGCGCACGAGAGAGCATCTGTGGATTGACCACCTTCTTGGTAGCCGGGTCGATGGTGCCTTGGAAGGGCACATTCACGAAGTTGAAGAAGTAGAGCAGGCCGATCCAACAGATGCCTGCGAGCACGTGAGCCCAACGCAATGAGACTTCAAGCAGTGGATCCATGATTTGGTCCTCAAGATGGTTGGAGGTGCACCGCATTGCCCGCACCGGCAATGAGAAACACCCGTGGCACCAAGAGCGTGCGCACTTTCGGGTGATCTGTCAACCCGGCCGCCTTGGCCTCCTGCGCTGACGGAGGTCGGGCGCAACACGCGGGTTCAGCCGAGCGTGCGCAACACGGCTCGCACCGGCGAAGCATCAGCGCCCTGGATGCGCAACGGGAACGCGAACAGTTCGTAGCGTCCCGGCGCTACATGGTCGAGGCAAAGACTCTCGAGGATGGCCACTCCCCGCGCGGCGAGGAGCTTGTGGGCAGCGAGGGTCTTCGAGGTCATCGGATCCACGCTCGGGGTGTCGAGGCCCACGAGCCGCGCGCCGCCTTCGGCGAGCAGCGCTGCCGCCTCCGGTGCAAGAAACGCGAAGTCATCACACCATTCATCATCGCGGAGCGCGCGTGGAGTCCTGAAGAGGATGCGCTCCTCGGTCCGGATGTCGATGCCGACGAGATCCTCCGGACGCACGCAACGAGGATCGCTGGCGGCCACCACGAGGCAGCGCCCGACGTACGGATCCAGCGCGCTGGCGGCAGAATCCACGCCCTGCGCAAGAAAGTGCCGGGGACTGTCCGCATGGGTGCCCGTATGCGCCGAGAAGGTGAAGGTGTTCACGTCGCAGGAGCAGCCCGCGGACATGGCCATCACTGCGCGACGCGAAAACGTCGTATCGCCCGGCCAGACGGCGGTGGACTCGTTGATGACGCGCGAAATGTCGATGAGCCGCGGCTCAGGCATCGGGCAACGCCTTCAGGATTTCCGCCGCTTGGCGCACGACGGTCCGGCACTCGTCTTCTGTGTTGTAGAAGTGCGGGCTCACACGCACGCCCGACTTCGGCCGGTAGTCCACCACGATTTCGCGCTTCAGGAGCTCCTGACAGAGACGTTCGGCCTGCCGCGGCGCAAGGGCCACCGTGCCGCCGCGCTCCTCTTTCCGCTGCGGGCAACACACCGGAATGCGCGCCTCGGCAGCTTCCGCCAGCAGCAAGTCCGTGAGGTGCAGCGAGCGCTCGCGAATCTTCTGCGTGCCGATGGAGCGAATGATCTTGTAGCCCTCTTGCGCGGCGTAGAGCGCGGGGATGTGAGGCGTGCCGTTGAGAAAGCGGTATTCCGGATCGCCCCAACTCATGGCGCCAGCCTCGAAGGCGAAGGGCCGCGCGTGCGCTTGCCAGCCTGTGAAAGCAGGCTGAAGATCACGTGCGAGATCCGGACGCACGTAGAGATAGCCCGCACCCGGACCGCCGCAGAGCCACTTCACCGACCCGCCGACGGCGAAGTCCACGTTGAGCGCCACGAGATCCACCGGCACCGTGCCCGCGCCCTGATAGATGTCGAGGATGACCCGCGCTCCCACCGCATGAGCCCGCTCAACGATGCGACGCGCATCCTGGATGAAGGCCGAGCGGAAGAGCACATGGGACACCGGAACAAGCAGCGTTTCCTCGTCGATGGCGGCGAGAAGGCGTTCGATGGGCACACCAATGCCGTCGTCCGTGCCCGGCACTTCCACGATGCGCGCGCCGCGGCGCTTCTGCTCCTCCATGATGTACATCACCGAGGGAAAGTTGAGCGCTTCGTAGACGATCTTGTTGCGGCGGCCCGTGAACTCGAAGCTGGAAAGCAACACCGCCTCGGCAATGGTCACGTTCTGATGCATGCTGATGCTGCCGTGAGGCGCATGCAGGATGTCGCAGAGGAGATTGCCCGTGGTGACCGGCATCTCCCACCAGCCTTCGTGCCAGGCGCGGACACCCCGCGTCGCCCAAGTGCTGGCAAACGACTCCATGGCATTGAACACACCCCGCGGCATGGCGCCGAGGCTGTTCGAGTTCATGTAGACGCTGCGCTCGAGGATCGGGAACTGGCCACGCAATGCAAGGAGATCCTCGTGCATCAGGGCACCTGTTCGCCCGCGGCGGCGAGCAGCGTGCGCACGCGTTGCACGCGCACGTCATCCTCGCGTCCCATGTGCAGGCGATGCAGATTGCGCAGCGTGCGCTTCAAAAGCTCCTTGTCCGGGACCGTGGCAAGGAACTCATCCTTGAATTCGATACGGAAGCCCGCGAGGAGCGCCCGGCAGGCGGCCCGCGTAAGCAGCTTGCCGCTGCACGCATCAAGCACATGCTGCCGGGACCCATCGCCAATCTGCACGAGGAAATGGCCCGGCGTGCCGATGCCCGCCATGCTGAGCCCACAGCGTCGTCCGACCAGCATCGCCACGGCAGCGAGGCTCACCGGGATGCCACGGCGCGTCCGCAACACCTCATCGATGAGGCTGCTCTCGATCTGTTCCAATTCGGCCGCGCGCCCACTGAACCCGCGCACTGCGAAGAGCTCGTGCACGAGCGCGTGCACGCTCGCCTCCGGGCCATTCATGGCACGTTTCGCGACGTTCACGCCATGCGCGAGTTCATCGAGCGCGGCACCGACCTCATCGGCGCGCAGGATGGGATGCTCCGTTTGCGCCAGCAGGACGAGCGCGGTTTCGAGGTCCGGCTCGCCTGTGGCGAGAAGCGCGGCCAGATCCTCGGTGGCCACCGTGGTGCGCACGACATCGAGCAGCTGTCGGGCACGCAGGCGCAGGCGCGGACCATCTGCAGATGCGGCCGCTTCGATGGCCTCAAGGGCCGTGCGCCCGGCGCGCATCAGCTCCGTGCGAGCGGCGCGGGCCACAGCCGTGTTCTCGTCGCCGAGAAGATCAATGAGGGCAATGATGCGGGTGTTGCTCAAAGGGAACGCGGGACCGTTGTCCCGCCGGATCATGTTGTAGGTGGGTCCATGTCCGGCTCAAGCTCGAGCCCCAGCCCGTCCGCCACGCGATTGATGTAGTTGAAGTAGCCAATGACCTGCACTGCATCGTGGATGGCACGGTCGTCCAAGCCCTGCGCCCGCAATGGAGCGAGGTCCGCTGCGCACATCGCACCGGGCTCCAGAGTGAGCTGTTCAGCAAACGCTGCGAGCACGCTCTCCCGGGCGGCCAGTCCGGCGTTCCGCCACCCGTGCTGCACCTTGCCCACCATGGCCGCGTCCATGCCCTCCGACCGGAGGTCGTCACTGTGCGCCAGCATTCAATAGCGACACTCATTGGACGCGGACACGACCACGGCCAGCAGTTCGCGCTCCCGTCGCGACAGAGGCGACGGACCCTTCATGAGCTTCATGTAGAAGGCCATGCTGGCGTCCAGCACGTCAGGGTTCGGACTCATGAGCCGCACAATGCCGTAGACCCTGCCCGCCCTGTGCCGCGCCGCCGCGTAGCTCGCTGCCACTCGTCCTTCAGCCGCTGCTTCGCTCACAAGACCGATCCATGCCATGGGGTGTACCTCGCGCAGCTGGAGGCTACCCGCGCTCCGTGTCCGGAACTCGCGGATAGCATCGCGGCATGAGCGAGATCCGCTTTGTGAATCTGCCCGGTGCAACTCCCCCAAGGGGATACTCCGATGCCGCTCTTGTGACGGGAGGGAGGCGCCTCGTGCTCGGGGGCCATGTGGCCTTTGATGAACAGCGACGCATCGTCTCACCCGGCGAACTGCTGCCGCAGATCCGGCAGACGCTCAAAAACCTGCGCGGCACTCTCGGTGCAGCGGGCTTCACCCCTGTGGATCTCGTGAAACTCAAGATTCATGTGACGGATGTCGCCGCGTACCAGACGCAACTCAAAGCCATCGGCGCAATCTGGCAGCAGGAACTCGGTCCGGTCTATCCCGCCATGATCCTCATCGGTGTGACCGGCCTGTTCGAGCCCGGTTCCGTCATCGAGATCGACGGCGAAGCTGTGCACTGATCGTGGCGCCTCGCGCGGAAAAAAGAACCGCGGGGGGCGCTGGCAGCACCTCCCGCGGGATGAATGGCGCCAGCGAATGGGAGGCTGGCGCCGCACACCAGGTAAGCGATCAGGCTGCCGGAGCGATGCTCTCGGCAGCGGGCTGAGCAGCGCAGAAGGCGGTGCTCGCGAGTCCGAGTATAGGTCGGCCGTAGCGGCTGCGGCAAGCAGAAAAGTGCGGGAAACCCGCGGGATCAGCGAGGAATGAACAGGACCCAGAACCATGCTCCGCTGACAAGCAGTTTCGTTGCCATTCCTGCCGCGGTGCCCTCGCTCTAACCCATGGCCCCGAGGGACCTTGGCTCCGCTCAGCGTGCCGAACCGTCCACGGCGAACCCGAGATCGTTGGCCATCTGCCAAGTGAGCGCGAGGGCGGCCTCTGAGCCTGAAGCCACGCAGGGCGGAAGATCCGTGCGCTGCGCGAGGTGGAGCAGGCGTGCGTGCACATCGAGGAGTTCCGCTTCCATGGCCGTCGCGGGCCGGCCCAGCATGTCCTTCATTTCCGTCATGACTTCTTCCTCTGGTCCACAACACGACGTGCCTTCAGTTCGAAGCGCGGCAAACTGCCATCCGCCGCTCGCTCCACATTGAAGCGCAGCATTTCGTGCGCCTCCTTGAGATCGAAGTGCAGCTGTTTCTCGAGCGCGGGCCAGCCATCAGCAGTGCCCGGCTTCAACTCCACACGCAGCGTGATCTCGTCAATGTCGTTTGCCTTCGCCACCACGATCTGGAACTCGTCGATTTCCGGATGCGAGCGCACGATGCTCTCGATGGCGCGCGGATACACGTTGGTGCCGCGAATGAGCAACATGTCATCCACGCGACCGAGAATGCCGCCGGCGTAGATGTCATAAACGCGACCGCAGCCACAGCGCGCGGCAGGCACCCGTTCCACCAGATCCCGCGTGCGGTAGCGAAGCACCGGAATCATCTCGCGCCCGAAGGATGTGACGACGCGCTCACCACGTTCGCCGTACGCGACCGGCATGCCCGTCTCGGGATCGAGCACTTCTTCAAGGAAGTGATCCTCGATGATGTGCATGCCGCCCGGCTGATGGCTGCACTCGAACATGCAGATGGTGCCGAGTTCCGTCATGCCCGCGGTGTCCGCCACCTTTGCGCCCCAAGCTTCCTCGATCAGCCGTTTCGTCTCCGGGATGCTGCCCGCCGGCTCGCCGCTCACGATCACCTTGTTCACCGCGCTGCCCTTGATGTCGAGCCCCTGTTCCGCAGCGGATTGCGCGAGTCGCAGCGCGTAAGTGGGCGTGGCGCAAACCGTGGTCACGCCCATCTCGAGGATCTGACGCACACGCATGTCCGTCGGCATGTTGCCGGAGGCCAGCGTGAGCGCGCCGATCTTCTCGCAGGCGTAGTGCGCACCCCAGAACCCGATGAACGAGCCATAGCTGAAGGCGAAGAAGACCGTATCCGCCGGACGCACGCCGAAACCCCAGAAGCCGACCGCCCAGCACTCGGCGATCCACTGCCAGTCGCGACGCGAGTCGAGCACGCGCAGCGGGTTCTTGCCGCTGGTGCCGCTGGTGAGGTGATAGCGGATGGCCTTCTCGCGCGGGTGCGCGAGAAGGTCTCCGAAGAGCGGCGTCGATGCCTGGCAACTCATCCACTCCTCGCGCGTTGTGAATGGAATGCGCCGCAAGTCCGCGAGGCTCCTGATGCACTCCCCTGTCACGCCCGCCGCCTCGAGCTTCCGCCGGTGAAACGGGCTGCGTTCCACGGCATGGCGCACAGCCCGTCTGAGCTTCGCTACCTGCAGTGCGTCAAGCTCCGGACGTGTGAGACTCTCGACCTTGGGATTCCAGAACGGACTCGGATTCATGGGAGTGCGCACTCCAGCCGCACGAGCCACGATTGTAGTGCGAGCTGCAATCAATCGCCGCCCGCTCCGCTCCCGAAGGCTTCCGCGCGGCAGGCCCGCGCGACGCGAATGCGTCTACATGGACGACGCAGAACGCCGCTGCGGACATGGCCCGAGAAATGGCAGCAAGAGACGCTGCGTGCGATCAGCGAAGCACGGCGGCAGGACATGAGCGCATGGTGCCGTGCGTGTCAGTTGTGGTGACAGCTAGAGGCGCTGGCCGCCCGGGTTCCGGATCAGTCTCTTCTGCATCCGCAGCACTTCGCACCCACCGGAACTTTGAGAACCCTTTGCGTTCCGGCGGAAACGTCGCACTTCAGATCCAGAAGAGGCCTCACCCGATTCCCGGGCGGCCCCTCCTGCCACCACCATTAGAACGGCGCGCCGTTTCCTGACAAGAAAAGTGGTGGATTTCCGGCAGCGAACTCGGGTTTTACGGATTCTGGTGGTGTTGCGGCAAAACCTCTTGTGCCGCTTGAACCTAGGGCGTCAAGCCATTCTTGCTCACGCGTTCACAGCGTCCTGGACCGACGCGACCTCTGCATCCTCTTCCCGTCCTCGCCTCAATACCCATCAGCGTCGCGCCAATGCACCCAGAACATCGACGCAGCGGCGTTCGATCTCAGGCCGGGTCTCGCCGGGATGTCGCTCGGCCATCACCTGCAGAAGCGCGGCCTTGAAGTCTTTTCGCGCGCGGCTGAGCAACGGGTAGACAGCCTCTGGTTCAAGACCAAGCCGCGCGGCCACCTCGCGGCTGGGCAGGCTCTCCTCGTACATAAGTTCGAGGGCCTTCAGGCGTGTCGCCGCAGCGCTGTCCGTGACGGCCCACACGGACATGAGGTAGCGCGCTTCTCTCGTGATTGCCTCTGCAAAGGCACGGTCGAACGTCTGCGAGGGGGAAATCTCGGAGTCTGCACGCTCCGGCGCATCCTCCTCCGGCTGTGTTTCATGCGTCCCGCGGCGACGCAGACTGCCAGCAACATTCCGCGTGACGCCATAGAGATAGGCGCGAAAGCCCCCCGCCCGCCGCTGCTCTGCCGACCCCAGCGCGCCACCCTCCTTGAAGCACTGCAGGAAGACCTCGTTCACCGCATCCAGCACTTCTTCGTGCTGCGGGGGCTTGCGCCAGCGGGCCGAGAGGTAGGCGGAGATCACATGGCCATAAACGCGGGCAAAAGCCTCACGACTACCGGCCTCCCCGGCCGCCGCGCGCCCCACCAGGGTCCAGCTCGTGTGGTCCTCGCGTTCCATGACGCGGCCATGCTATCCCGCGCGCGCTCATAGAATCCGCCCCCATGAACCTCTTCCGCAGGAAGTCCATGGACGCTGCGCTCCGCGAAAGCGGACACGGCACGGGCCTCAAGAAGACTCTTGGCGCCTTCGACCTCACCATGCTCGGCGTCGGCGCCATCATCGGTGCGGGTCTCTTCTCCTCCATCAAGGAGATGATCACCGGGCGCACGCTCGGTGATGGTTCGCTCTTCGTCGGCGCCGGACCCGCGGTGAGCTTGAGCTTCGCGCTCACGGCGGTGGCCTGCGGCTTCGCGGCGCTCTGCTACGCCGAGATCGCCGCCATGTTTCCCGTGGCCGGCAGCGCCTACTCCTATTCGTACGTCGCGTTCGGAGAACTCATCGCCTGGATCATCGGCTGGGATCTCCTCGTCGAGTACGCCATCGGCAACGTGTATGTGGCGCAAGCTTGGGCCGACTACTTCAATGCGTTGCTGCGAGGACTGAGTGACGGGGCGTGGCACGTTCCGGACTGGCTCTGCACCAACTTTCAGACGGCAACAGCGCGGGTGGCGGAGGCAACCAGCACTCTCGCCGACCCCGCCGCTGCGGCAGACCTCGTGGCCAAGGCAACGGGTGCACGTCCCGATCCAGCCGCTCTGGCAACTTCTGCTCGCCAAGTGCTTGATGCCTTTGCCGCCGCGCCGCGCGTGACCCTGCCCTTCTTTGGCGCTGCGGTGTTGGGGGTGAATCTGCCGGCCATGGCGATCACGCTCTTGCTCACGGTGCTGCTGGTGCGCGGCATCCGCGAGAGCGCACGCATGAACACCGCCATGGTGGTGCTGAAAGTGCTGTTGGTCGGCGTCTTCATCGCCCTCGGTTTCGGGCATGTGGATCCGAAGAACTGGCAGCCCTTCATGCCCAACGGCTTCACCGGGGTCTGGCATGGTGCGGCGCTCGGGTTCTTCGCCTACATCGGCTTCGATGCCGTGAGCACATCCGCCGAAGAGTGCCGCAATCCGCAGAAGGATCTGCCGCGCGGCATGATCTGGTCGCTCGTTCTTTGCACCGTGCTCTACATCGCCGCGGCACTGGTGCTGACCGGCATCGTTCCGTGGGACAAACTCGAAGGCAACGATCCGCTGGCCATGGCGTTCGAGCACATCGGCATGACCGGTGCATCGACGGCCATGGCCTTTGGCGCGGTGGTTGCAATGGCTGCGGTGCTGCTCGTCTTCCAACTCGGTCAGACGCGCATTTTCTACGTAATGGCCCGCGATGGCTTGCTGCCGAAGAAGTTCGCGAGCGTTCATCCGCGCTTCCAGACGCCGGCCTTCAACACCTGGGTGACGGGCATTGTGGTGGCTCTGAGTTGTTCGCTGCTCACACCGGATCAGGCCATCGGGCTCACCAACATCGGCACGCTCTTCGCGTTCGTGCTGGTGTCCATCGGTGTGATCGTGCTGCGTCAGCGTGATCCTGATCGCCCGCGCCCCTTCCGCGTGCCGGGCTACCCCTTCACACCCATCATCTCGGCCCTCGCCTGTATCGGCCTCATCTTCGGGCTCGAGTCCTCCAACTGGCTGCGCTTCGTCATCTGGCTCGCCATCGGCGTCTTCGTCTATCTCATCTACGGCATCCGGAAGAGTCGGCTGGCTTGAGCCGATCCGGTTCGTGCCAAATCGAAACTCGTCATCTCGACCGCTGCCGTAAGTGCCCGCCGCGCAACCCGCGCTGGGCGTACGGGTTCGCTCCGACAGGGCGATTCCAGGTTGTAAAATCCAAATTTTCGCTGTTTGCGGAAGAGGTGCCAGCAGTCATGATGGGGGCTAGAGGCTGCCTTTGTCACCCAGGCAGTCTGACTCTCCATCAGGCCATGAGAAGTCCAACTCTGATCATCATGTTTGCGCTTGCGGCCATGGGGCTCGCCCAGCAGCCGAACTCTCCCGAAGCCCGCTTGCTCGTGAACGGGCTCGGCACCAGCGGTCCTTTTCCCGTCGCGGTGGGTATCAACCCGGCGGGAGGTCTCGGCACGGTCGTGATCAGCACCAATCAGGTTGCCGCGGTGCCCTTTGCGCTCGCGGTAGGGCACGTGGCTGTCGGCGCACACACGTTTGGCGCACAGACACTGGATCTCGCCACCACGGGCTGTGGCTTCGCACTGGTGCTGAACGGGTTCGATCCGACGAGTCCCTTCAGTGGTCTCTCGATCCTCGCCCCTCAATTCGCGGTCACCGTCTGGTTCCCGAACAGCTTCGGCGGACCGGTGGCGCTGCAAGCCTGTGTCGGTAATCCCTCCGCACCGCTGGGATTCACACTCACCGCCGCAGCGGATCTCTTCAGTGGCGGGCCAGTGCTCGCGACAGTGGCACCTGCGACGGGGCCGACGGGCGGCGGACTCGCACTGGTCATCACGGGCAACAACTTCCAGTGTGATGCACCCAACGTGCTCATCGGCGGCGTGCCCGCAGCGGGCGCCGTGGTCCTCTCGGACCAGGTGATCCACTGCACCGCGCCGGCGCTTCCCGCAGGCGTGCACGATGTAACTCTCAACCAGTCACATGGTTCATCGACACTGAGCGCAGCTTTCACGGCGCAGGTCGGCAGCCCGCTCTTCACCACCGACGAGAACTTCAACGACCAGCTCGGGCGCGACGCCACCTTCATGGCGCAGTTCAGCCCGGCTTTGTGGAACGCTCCGGCGCAGGCGGGGATGCTCGCGGGGCTGCCGCTCACTGGTTCGCCACTCGCAACCTGGCAGGGGAATCCCGCCGGACTCGGCACACGCTGGCAGGTGACGGTGCAACCCGTCCCCATCTGGACTGGCGGCGTGTATTCGCCCTTCGACACACCCACGAACAATCTGGGACCCGGCATCAATCCCAACGGTGGCAGCCGCATCATGCATCTCTATGAGGCGGTAGATCTCGGGCTTCCGCGCGCTGCGCTGGAACTTGTCGAGTGGGGCCCCTTCGCCAACACCGTGCTCGGCGCCAACTACCCGGGCTTCACCATGTGGTGCGGGCAGACCCTTGCGCAAGCATCCATGATCCCGAACAGCTCCATCGGCATGAGTGCGGTCTACAACTACAACTACGACCAACCGACATGGCAGGCACCTGATCCCGCCAACATGAATCCCTTGGGCGGGACAGGTGGCGTGCGCGTCGTGAACACGAGTATCTACAGCACCACATCGACCTTCAGCAACTTCTTTCCGTTTCCGGTGCTCAATCCATGTTTCGACTACATGGGTGTGGGAGGCGGCGCAGGCAACCTCGTGCTCGAACAGCGCACCGCACCGAACACGGTGAGCGCGTTGAACATGAACCGCTTGCTCGCAACGTCCTTCAATCCCGTGCGCCGCCTGATTGGCGGACCCGCCGCAACGGTCGCAGCGTCGGCAGGCCTTGAGGTCTATCACATGCGCTTCACGTTCATGAATCTCGAGGCGTCAGCGCGCTCGTTGTTCAGGGACTGCGGCGTGCCTGCGCCCCATGCACCGATCTACCTCTCCTTCGCGACCACACCCGCACTGAATGCGCAGCCGGCGGGTGCCTCCGTTCGCATCGAGGTCGAAGGCGCCAGCGCTCTCTTGAATCCGACGACGCCTCTGGGCGCCACGACGGGAATGATCACCTTCGCGCAGGGCCTGTCTCCGAACATCACCACCACGCCGCAGGCGCTGCACAATCCGATGTTCCCCACGACACCGCAGCTCTCCGGCCGCCGCTACTTCCGCACGCGCACAACTCTCCGCGGCAATCACCTCACCAACCAAAGCCCCGCCTTCGACAGCTTCAGCGTCCTCGCGACGTACTGACACCCCAGCAGTGCCGCGTGACGCCGACCCCCGGTCACCCGCACCGCTACGCTTGCCACTTGCGCCTCGTCTGTCGCCCGCGAAGCGCGTGGGGTCCCGCCGAGCAGAGCCTTCGAGTGCCTCCGAGCGGCTCTGCGAGGCGGGATCACCCCCAAGCGCAGCGGGCGGTAGCGCGCCCGCTGCGGTCACTCGCGGCCGATGAGGTGGCGGCCGATGAGGAGGCTCTGGATCTGGGCGGTGCCTTCGTAGATCTGCAAACCCTTCGCATCGCGGAGATAGCGGCCAACGGACGCGGTTGTGCTGTAGCCGCGCGAACCGAAGAGCAGCACGGCGGCATCTGCGCTTTTCACTGCCGCTTCGCAGGCTGCATACTTCGCCACCGAGACCTCGTGGCGGTTGTCGCCTCCGGCATCGCGCGTGGCCGCAGCACGGAGCGTGAGCAGCCGCGTCGCTTCGAGGCGTACGTGCATGTCTGCCAACTCTTTTTGCAGGAGCTGGAAATCCCCGAGGCGTTGGCCGAACTGGCGCCGCGTGCGCAGGAACTCCCGCACAGCGCGGAAGCAGCCGAGTTGGATGCCGACGGCGCCGGATGCGACTCCGAGACGGCCGTGCTCAAGCCCCGACATCGCCACCTTGAAGCCGTCGTTCAATGGGCCGACCAGATCTGCGGCTGTGGCGCGGACATCCTTCAAACGGAGTCGTGCATGGTCGGCACCACGATGCCCGAGATGCTCACCCTCCATGCGCGAGCTGGTGAGCCCGGCTGCATCGCCCCGCACGGCGAAGCAGGAGACGCCACGCTTGCCGGCTGCGCGATCCGTGGTCGCAAAGACGAGGATCACATCCGCAATGCCGCCGTTGGTGATCCAGATCTTCTCTCCGTTGAGGCGCCAACCGTCGCCGTCGCGGACTGCTTCCGTTGCGAGCGCTGTCACATCACTTCCAGACTCCGGCTCCGTGAGGGCGTAGGCAAAGATGCGCTTGCCTGCAGCGAGATCGGGCAGCCATGCTTGCTGCTGCGCGGGCGTGGCGTTGGCGAGAAGGAGTTGCCCACAGAGCGCGCTCTGCACAGTACCGAAGCCGCGCCAGGAGGAATCCACGGCCCCGAGTTCGATCATGCTGAGCGCGAACTGGAGGTGGCTCAGACCAGCGCCCCCGAGCGCGCGCGGAATCTGTGCGCCAAGCAATCCGGATGCACCATAAAGCGCGAGCACCTCGCGGTCGAAGCAGGCCTGTTCGTCGGCGGCACGCGCCCGGGGTTCCAACACTTCGCGCGCGAAGTGCTCTGCGCGGAGGCGCAGCGCTTCATCCGCTGGTGCGAGTGTGAAATCCATCTCAGCGACCCTCGAAACGCGGCGGCCGTTTGCCCATGAAGGCTTCAAAGAACTCCGTGTGATCGCGGCCCAGCATGAGCAATGCCTGGGCCTGCGCCTCCGACTCGATGGCGGAATCGAGGTCCATGTTCCACTCGTTGTTGAGCATGCGCTTGGTGACGCGCAATGCGAGCGGCGGCAGTGCGAGGAGTTTCTCCGCGAGACGCCACGATGCAGCGAGCACTTCGGCGGCGGGCGCAGTTTCGTTCACGAGCCCCATGTCCAGCGCGCGTGCGGCATCCACCTTCTCGCCGAGCATGAGGATCTCGGTTGCGCGCGCCTGACCAATGAGCCTTGGCAGGAGCCACGCGGCGCCCATGTCAGCACCGGTAAGCCCGACCTTCGAGAAGAGGAAACTGATGCCTGCACCTTCCGCGAGAATGCGGAAGTCCGACGCGGCCGCGATGACTGCTCCCGCTCCGGCGCAGGCGCCGTGGATGGCGGCAATGATCGGCTTGTCGCAGCGGCGCATGTTGCGAATGAGTTCGCCTGTCAGCCACGCGAACTCGAGCGTGGTGCGCATGTCCGCACCACGCAACGCGCCGATGATCTCCTTCACATCGCCGCCGCTGCAGAAGGCCTTGCCTGAACCAGTGACGATGATGGCTCGCGTGGCGTCGTTCGCGCCTTCGGCGACGAAGAAGTCCGCGAGGGCGCGGTAACTGCCGAAAGTGAGGGCGTTCAGACGCTCGGGCCGCGTGAGCGTCACCGTCACGAGGCCGCCGTCGCGAGTCACCACCACCGCAGGATCGGTGTTCATGGACCGCAGTCTAGCCGCGAACTCAATGCGACTTCAGTGCGTCGAGCGCGAGCGCCGTCATGGCGCGCACGCCTGTCTGGATGGTGGGTGCGGGCAGCGGCGCGTAACGCGGGCTGTGGATGGAGGGCAACGCGGGGCCACCCGCCTCTGCGGCCGCGACGGAATCGGGTGCCACGCTTCCCAGCCGGAACATGAGCAGCCTCGCCGCTGGCACGGCGCGTCCGAACTCCGCGAAGTCCTCGGCACCCATCTCTGGCGCCTGACGCACGACATCTTTGGCCCCGCCTGGCAGCGCCTTTTCGAGCACCCCGCGCGCATGCTCCGCATACTCAGGTGTATTCACGAGCGCGCCGAGGCTTTCCTCCTTCCGCACATGCACAACCGGAAGGCGATCCTCCGGCATGCCTGCTGCGCGCGCCGTGTGCTCGGCGATGCGCTGGATGGCTGCAAGAATCTTCGCGCGCACCTCTTCGCGGTAGCAGCGCACCGTGAGTTGCAACCTCACTTCTTCGCCGATGATGTTGTGCTTGGTTCCGCCATGAATGGAGCCCACCGTGACCACCGCGGGATCGAGAGGCGAGTTCTCCCGCGAAACAATGGTCTGGAACTGGAGAATCATGTTGGCCGCGAGCACCACCGGGTCGCGCGTCTTGTGTGGATAAGCGCCGTGGCCGCCCACACCGCGCACGGTGATGTCCACACTGTCCACGCAGGCGAAGATCGGCCCCGGTGTGATGCTCACGCGGCCGGCAGCAAGAGCTGCGTCCACATGTTCAGCGAGAATCGTCGCGGGCACGGGCACGCGCGCGAGAAGTCCGTCCGCCAGCATGGCGCGCGCTCCGGCCACGAGTTCCTCGGCAGGCTGCATGATGAACACCACCGTGCCGCTCCACGCGGATTTCAGGCGCATGAGTTCCGCAGCGGTGCCCACGGCAACCGCCATGTGAACGTCGTGACCACAGGCATGCATGACACCACTTTCCACGCCCGCCTGCGAGAGGGCGCGCACTTTGCTCGCGTAGGCGAGCCCCGTCTCTTCAGTGACCGGGAGCGCATCCATGTCGCTGCGAATCCAGATCGCCGGGCCGTCGCCATTGGCGAGCACCGCAAGGACACCGTTGCCTCCCACCTTCTCCGTGACGCTGTAACCGAGAGCGCGCAATTCCTGCGCCATGCGCGCCGACGTCGCCGTCTCTTGCAGCGAAAGTTCCGGCTTGGCGTGCAGTTCCTTGTAGAGCTTCACGAGGTACGCATCGTTCACCGCGTTCTGCGCCTGCAGCGGGCTGGAGGCAATGAGCAGCAGCACGAACATGCCACAGCTTGTCGCACTCGCACGGTTGACCTTGTGCTTGTCGTTGCCGTTCATCATGGCTTCTCCACTTCCGTGCCAAGGAGGCACAAGAGTCCCATCGCGGTGCCGTAGCTCTTTCCGAGTTCGTGGCTGTCCACGAAACCAAGGTCGATCTCCGGCAGCGCAAGCACGAGCTGCCGCAAGCGCGCCTTCGCGGCCGCACGTGTGCTCGCATCCGTGAGCGCCTCGATGGCTGTCAGCCGACCTTGCAGTGCGTACCAGAAGAAGAATCCGCCGTTGCCAAAGCGGTCCGCGTGATCGTCGTACTTGCGCACACGCTCGAGATTCTGGTGATGCTGTTCCGCCAACTGGATCGCCGCCAGGAGCCGCTTCTGATCCGAGAATCCAGTGGCGAGCAACGCCGCTTCACAGATGGGGCTCCTGCCCGCACTGAACTCCGGAGCACTGCCCCCCTTGCGCCCGGAGTTGTAGGCGAAGGTCCCATCCGCACCGCGCGTGGCCGCGAGTTTCTCTGCGGACCCACGCAACACATCCTTCGGGACATGTGCGCCCGCTGCCTTCAGGTGTTCAAGGGCGAGCAAGGCCGAAGCTGTTGCGAATGGGTTCGGGTATTCATGCCGGAAGCCTCCGCCCTTCAACTCCTGATTGAGCAGAGCCTGCACAGCACCGCGCAGGGCTGCGTCCTTCACACCCGCCGTGGAGCTTCCACGCAACGCCACGAGCGCTTCCGCGTGCCATGAGTGCGCCCAGAGGATCTCGTCCTTGTCGTCCAGCGCGTAGTGCGCGGGATTGCCCAGCCACGCGAGAGCCTTTGCGACCGCCGCATCGCAGCGTGCGGGATCAATGGCGCGCGCACGATGGAGCGCCATGGCCGCGATAGCCGTGCCCGCGGCATACACGTTTGGCAACGAATCCGTGCCACCGAAGTCGTAGTTGCTGTCGTCCCAGCAGCCATCCGCGCGCTGGGTGCGGAGCAGCAGTTCCACAGAGGCGCGCGCGAGCAGTGGGGCGTCTGCTTCCGTGCACGGCACGCGCGTGCCATCCAGCGCACTCCTCATGGCTTGCGCAGGCAGACGCTGAAACACCTCGAAACCGCGGGTGAAGGGGCCCAGGCGCTCTGCCTCTGCGGCGGCCTTGCGCGTCCAGCGATCCTCGGGCGTCGCCGCGGCAAGGGCTGTGAACGCCTCCATGGCAAGGGCATCGCGGCCCAGCGTGCGCAAGACCACGGCGCCGAGCAACGTGCACTCGTGCGCAGCGGCTGTGCCCGGGAGCGTGGCGACACTGCGCGCTTGCATGGCCGCACCGAGCACCGCGGCCGGGTCTCCGCGCAGCAGTGCGTGGCGCAGGGAGAGCGCGGTCCATTCCGTCGCCGTGGCTGCGTCCTTCGTTGAGAGCGTGAGCGCAGCGCTCGCCTCATCGTCGCGGCCGAGCTCCATCAGCGCGCGCCCGAAGAGGAGCGCGCACGCGCTGCTCGCGGGCGCCTTCCCCAACGGAGCAAGTGCTTCCGCAAACGCTCCCTCCTCCACCAGCGCGCGGCCGTGTGCCAGGGCGTCGCCCTGAGCCGCCGCTTCCGTCACTTCGCGTGCTGCAGGTGCCTTGCAACGCAGAAGAAGCTCACGCAACTGCAGCACCAGCCAGCCTTCATGAAACGTGCTGAGCTTCTGCACGAGACCGACCAGCGAGCCATCCGGGTTCAGCACCACGAAGCCTGGCTCGACGAACTCGAGCGGCTTCAGGCCCAGCCTCGCGGCGACTTCACCCTTCGCAACCGCCTTCACCGCGATGCAGCGCCGCGCGATCAGCGTGCTGAAAGTCGGCATCGAAAAGGGCCCGCTCAGCATGTACATGTCGAGGACGGGCTTCCTGTCCATGCGGCTGCCTGCCACCGTGGGCACGTACCAGAAGACGGGCCTGCCTGTGCTCTTCGCCTCGGCGAGCGCGGCGTCCAGGTCCGAACGCCAACCCACTTCCGCTCCGCAGCGCGCTGCCGCTTCAGGCACCGGTGGACGGATCTTCTGCCCCTGCACCGCGGCCACCATGAGCAACGCGAACACAACAGATTTCCATCCCGTTTCACACTTCATGAGCAGGCCTCCGTCGGCGTGCGCGCATTATGCCCGGAAGGCTGCAGGCGGTTGCAGCGTTCAGCATGCAGTCTAGAGTGCTTCCGCAGCCGTCTCGTTCGCCAGTACGGCACGCCGAAAGTGATTGTGCACGTGGTCGCTCTCAACTCCGATGAACAGCGTCGCTGAAGACACATCGCGCGTGATCCTGTGCATGAAATGGGGCACCAAGTACGGCCCCGAGTATGTGAACCGGCTCTATGGCATGGTGGCGCGCCACTTGCCGGGACCGTTCCGCTTCGTGTGCCTCACCGACTGCGGCGCCGGCGTTCGCAGCGAAGTCGAGATCTTCCCCATTCCATCGCTCCAGTTGCCCGTCGGCATTCCCGAGCGGGGCTGGACCAAGCTGACCACCTTCACGGCACACCAGTACGGCCTGCAGGGAACGGCGCTGTTCCTCGATCTTGATGTCGTGATCACGGGAGCGCTCACACCATTCTTCGAGGCGCCCGGCGAGTTCCTGATCATCCATGATTGGAAGCGGCCATGGCGTGTAACCGGCAATTCTTCGGTCTATCGCTGGCGCCTCGGAGCTTACGTGGATGTGCTGGAGAAGTTCCGACGCGAGCACGAGGCCGTCCGGCAGCGTTTTCGCAACGAACAGACCTACTTGTCCCACGAGATTCACAGCTTGGGCCAACTTGCGTACTGGGACCGCGCCTGGTGTGCCAGCTACAAGTACCACTGCATCCCGACCTGGCCCCTGAGCTACTGGCGCACGCCCGCCATCCCTCCCGGCGCGCGCATCCTGATCTTCCACGGCGTGATGAACCCACCCGATGCCCTCGCCGGTCGCAGCAACGGCAACTGGCGCAAGGCCCTGCCTGCTCCCTGGATCGCTGAACATTGGCGTGAATGAGTCCGCGACCTGAGTCGGAAGACGCCGCGTCTCATTGCGATTGATGCAACCCTGCCAGCTTTGGCCACTGTGGCCATCCTGCGTATCGTGACCCGACGAACCGTCACCAGAACTGCCATGCCCTTCACCGAGTTGATCTCCGGCAACAGAAATTGGCTTTCGCCAAAGCTCTATTGCCTGCTCACAAATCTGGAAAACCTCATCCGGAGCAAGGCACACCGGTTCCATCCGACCAACCACAAAGGCGTCTACGTCGTCAGCGACCCGACCGCCAAGCTCCACATCTGCCGACGCAGACGCCACAACCGCTCCAAGCGAGGCATCATGCGCGGTGTCGGAAAACTCGCCTCCGACTATTCCCTGAATCGCCTGGGACAGGTTTCTGGAGGGATTCTTGTCGACCGCGGCGCCAACGTCGGCGAATTGGGTTTGTGGGCGCGGTCGTCCGGAATGAATTACATCGCATTCGAGCCAGAGGATCTGGAAGCCACCTGCTGTGACTTGAACAACTTCAGCTCCTACACGACTGTGGCCGAGGGGCGCACAACGCACAGGCTTGCCCTCTGGCACACGTCGACAACTCTTGAGTTCTATTCCAAGCCGGCCTCAGCGGACAGCTCGCTGATCCAGATGGCCGCGTTTGTGTCCGTCAAGAAGATCAAGGCTGTCCGGCTTGATGAGATGCTCACCGCAGAGGACTTGGTGAGCAGGCCCGCGGTATTCAAGGTGGAAGCGGAGGGCGCAGAACCCGAAGTTCTCCGCGGTGCCGGAGAGCTGCTCAAGTGTTTCGACTACGTTGCCGTGGACTGCGGTCCCGAGCGTGGCATCGAGAAGCGCCATACCTTCATTGAGACCCATGCGATTCTGATTGAGGCGGGCTTCATGCCGGTTGCTGCGAACTTCCATCGCGTGACCATTCTCTGGCGGAACAACCGCAGCACGCATCACTTTGAGGCGTGACCACACGCGAGCCGGCAACCGATCCGTTGTCAACTCTGCCCACGAACGACCGTGGGCTCCGCCATGCACCGCTGCCCCAGGACTTTCATGAACGCGCTGGTCACACTGTCCTTTGAGAACTGCCTTGCCAGCGTCTCAGCGCCGCCAAGCGCGATCTGCTGAGTCAGGGAAGGAGACGATTGGAGTCGAGTGACCGCGGTTTGCAGGCCCGCAACATCCTCAATGTCGAAAAGCAGACCATCGCGTTCATTTTTCATGAACCATGACGGTCCTTTGGATCGTGAGGCAATCACAGGTTTCCCGACCGCCCATGCTTCAAGGATGACGTTGCCAAGAGTCTCGTGCGTGCTTGGCAGACAGACGACATCGCAAGCCGCCATGTAGGCAGCCGGGTTCTTGTGCCAGCCCAGGAACCGGACCCGATCCAGCACGCCCAACTCCTCAGCCTGTCTGCAGAGGTTGGCGCGCTCTTCGCCATCTCCCAGCAACCACACCATGGCGCCCGGCAGCCCGGGAAGCGCCTCGATCATCGTGTGGAACCCCTTGATCCTCACGAAACGCCCGACGCCAAGCAGCACAAATGCGCTTTCCGGCGTCGTCACGCTCGCGCGCGATACCGGCGGAGCCATCTTGATCGTCGTGAAGTTGGAGATGACGTCGATCGGCTTGTCGCACCCGAGCCCTCTGAGGCGCTCCACGATGCCGGGTGTGTTGCAAATGATGCGGTCGATATTCGTGAAGTAGTCCAGTCTTGGAGGATAGTCCCCGAGGCGCGCAATGCGCGGACAGTGCGGCCATGCGGGCATGAACCGACACGCGCGCGGCATCCAAGCCATGATGGCATCCGGACGCTTGGCCTCCAGCAAGCGGCGAAATCGTGCCGCAAGGAAAAAGCGCGAAAGGGATATCCGGCGGAACACACCCTCGTGCACTTCGACACCCGGATCGATGGCGGCTCGCCAGGCTCTGCGCGGCCTGATGAGCACCGCTTGCTCGACGCCATTCCGATGAAGCTCGTTGACCAGGTTGACGAAGAAACGCTCCGAGCCTCCATCCGTGCCGAAGTGGACCTGCACCACTCTCATGGCTTCTGCCCGTCCATGTTGTCTCGTGATGGCCGCTTCAGCTCCGCGTGCCGTTGATAGATTTTCGCCTCGGTCAGGAATGAGTAGATACTGCCTGTGGCGGCCTGAATGAAACCCGGAAAGCCGCACAGGAAAAGGCGATGACACAGATACAAGCGGAAGAAATAGACGACTGGATTGAACACCAAGCGCAGGCAGCGCGGCCCCTTGCCTGAGTCGACGATCTGCTGCGCCTTGAGGCTCGAATACTTGTTCTCCTTGAGGATCTGGTCGTCGATACGCAACGGACGATAGTGCAGCAGGCTGCCTTGCGGTGCATCCTTGACCCTGCCGGACGGAACGATGCCCTCATGCACGCGCTGATTGAGGTCGTAACTTCCACGGCCCTTCCGTACCAAGCGCAGATTCGAGCGCTCGCTGACATGCTTGGGTGTGTATCCGTTGCCGATCAGATAGGGCCGCCGTCGAATGCGCCAACCGACCAGATCCTGTGGCGCGTCGAGCAGCTTCGGCATGATTTCCCTGAAGTCCTCATCGAGGCGTTCATCCGCATCGATATTGAGCAACCATGGCTGCGTACAGTGATTCATCGCGCACTGCTTTTGCGCGGCGTAGCCCAGCCACTTCTGCTGGTGGAACTGGATCGGCCAGCCATTGGCTTGATACTCACGAATCAGCGCAATTGTCCCGTCCGTCGAGCCGGAGTCGACAATCACAATCTCGCTGCATTCGCGCAGGCTGAGGATGCAGTGCCCGAGGTACATCGCCTCGTCCTGGCAGATGATGAACGCGCTGATCGGGAGGCGCTCTTGGTCCATCATGGCGCTTGGAATCGCGAGCTCTGTCCTTCAAGACTCGAGAGAGCTGTTCCCTGCAGGCAGCAACACGATGCGCGTCTCATGCTTGCTTGGCAGTATCCCACGCCCCTCTGGTGCTGCAACACCAACCGCACCGAGCCGTTGCGTGTGCTGATGAAGACCGAGATGGGGAGCCTCTCCATGGCGCGCATGGTACGGCCTCGCGGCAGGCAACGGGCGCCGTAGCTATGATGGCCCCGGAACTTCGATCCATGGCCACCTCGACTCCCGCCTATCACCACGTGCAACAGGGTTGGCTCATGCCTGTCGCACTCTTTGGTGGCGCGGCTTTCTCGGCACTGATCCTATGCATCGCGGGAACCGAGGAGGATCTGCCTCTTGCGCTCTGGCTCGTCCCGGCACTGATCCTCGCCTGCGGGTTCGTCTTCTCGGGACTCGGCGTGAGCGTGGATGCGCGCGGCGTGCACGTGCGCTGGGGCTTCGGCTGGCCGAGCAAGCACTTCGCGTGGCACGAGATCGAATCCTTCGAATCCTGCGAGCACGGCTGGTGGTACGGATACGGTCTGCGCTGGACACCGCGCGGCTGGCTCTGGAACATCCAAGGCCCTTGGGCCGTACGCCTCAAGCTGCGGAACGGGAAGTGCTTCCACATCGGCACGGATGATCTTGATGGTCTCCTTGCAGCAATGGGCGCCAGCCAGGCGGACACGCATTCCGCGACCAGCGCCGACTGAGCCGCGCGTGACGCCATTCAATCCGCCGCGTCTCGCTCCGCAGATTCCACTGCCGCCATACGCCTACCGACCTGGCCGTCATCCCCATCCGAAGCGCCACCGTGACGGTCACATGCACGACAGCGTGGAGTTGCGCCCGCAACTTCCGCTGCCCGATGCTTGGCCGCGCGAACTTGGCCACCTCCACGCGATCGACCTCTTCAACCACGGCTATTGGTGGGAAGCGCACGAGGCTTGGGAGAGCTACTGGCACGCGGCTGTCGTGGGCACGCCCGAACATCACACCTTGCAGGCGCTGATCCAGTTCGCCGCGCTGCTGCTCAAACTCGAATCCGATTCCAACCAGGCGGCCGAAGCGCTGCGCAGCAACGCCCTCATGAACCTTGAGGCCGCACTCTCCCACCCGCGCGCGCGCGGCGGCCGAGTGCTCGGATTCGATCTCGTGCATCTCGCCACCCTCGCCAGCTCGGCCACCGCCACGACTGCCGCTCAAACCCGCCTGCCCGCACCGCTCCCGCCCTCGCCGCCTGCGCCGCCCGCGCCGTGAGTGGGGTCCCGCGGAGCAGAGCCTTCGAGTGCATCCGAGCGGCTCTGTGCAGCGGGATCACCCCCGAAGAGAACAGGCGGCTCGCTCCCCGCCGCCTGCCGCAACCGCGCCGGAATCAGCTCGACTTTTCGTTCTTCACGATGAGCGTGCGGGTCGGGAAGGCCATCTCGATACCAGCGGCTTCGAGGCGCGCCTTGAGATCGAGATTGATGTCCTGCATGGCGCGCACATGGAGATCGGCCGCGATTTCCTTCGACCAGTGCAGCACGCGCACGTTGAGTGTGGATTCCGCGAAATGACTGAAACCCGCGGTTGCTTCCTTGGTGGTGGGGTGCGCGCGGCAGACTTCCTCAATGATCTTCACCGCCTGCTTCACCTGTTCGGTGGTGGTGCTGGTCACCAGCCCGATGTTCATGTCCGTGCGGACGGCGGGACGGGCGGTCATGTTGATGACCGTCGAGTTTCCGACCACGCGGTTCGGAATTGATACCAGCGCACCATCCAGCGCGCGCACGCGCGTGCTGCGCATTCCGATGGCTTCCACCGTGCCGTCCACCTTGTCCACCTGGATGCGATCTCCGATGCGGAAGGGCTTGTCCGTGAAGATCGTGACCGCACCGAAGATGTTCGCCAGCGAATCCTGCGCGGCGAGGCCGATGGCGAGACCGCCGACCGACACCGACGCCAAAAGGCCCGAGATCTCGAAGCCCAGGTTCTGCCCCGTGACGATGACGGCGATCACGAGGATGATGATCTTGATGATGCGGCCGAGCATCGGGAGCAGTTGCGCCGCCATGGCCTTGTCCTGTTCGCGGACCGTACGCTCCTTCACTTGATTGAGGCCGAAATCCACGGCCTTCATGAGCATCCATGTGATCGATCCCGCCACGGCCAGCTTGAGGCCGAGAGACATGTAGGTCTCGATCCACTCCGGCCAGTGGAAGACGTGCAGGCCCACATGCAGCAGGAACACGAAACTCACAACCCGCACAGGCCCGTGCAGCAACTCAAGCAGCATGTCGTCGAGGTTTGTCTCGGTCTTCTGCGTCAGGCGCTTGATGTAGACGCGCACGAACCAGTCAATGAGGCGCGCGAGCCACATGGACGCGATGATGTAGATGACACTCGCTACATACTGCCACAGCGGAATGTCAAAGAGCTCGTGCCGCAGAACTTCGATGCGATCGAGTCCGAACGTGAGGTACGGCACCTTGTCCGCGGCGGCGAAGCGCGCGGGCTCGCTCGCCGCTTCCACTACGGCAGGCGCACCACTCGCGGGCGGCGTGACGGCGCCCGCGGACTCCGGCGGAGTCTGGGCAACCATGGTGACGGAAAGAAGAAGCAAGGCACTGGCAAGTTGAAGCATTCGCATGAGAGGCGCTCCCGGGTCTGCGGGAAAATATGACGCTCCGCGCTTGATGCAATGGCAGTACCGGGAGCACCCGCGCCGCCTGCGACGTGAGTGAGGTCCCGCTGAGCAGAGCCAACGAGCGCATCCGAGCGGCTCTGCGCAGCGGGATCACCCCCGAACAGAGCAGGCGGCACAAGCTGGTGAACCCCGCCAGCGCTCCGAGTCATGGACTGTTCACCGATTGACGATGGGGCGCCAGTCCGGGAGCTTCGGATCGCGCTTGCGGCCAAGGGCGGACCAAGCGTCCGCTTCGGCGACGCGGCCAAGGCGCCCGAGCATGACGGAGCTCCAGAAAGCCGGGCGCGCATCGCCACGACCGGGCTCGTCGGGGCCCGTTTCGGCATGCAAGCGTGCGAGGTCCAACAGTGCTTCCTCGGCACGACCTGATGATTCGAGCACCTGTGCGCGCTGCACGCGGAGATGCGTGTCGAATGCGTGCGCCTTGCCCCATTCTTCAAGCAACGCCAGGGCGCCCGGCGTATCGCCATTGGACATGCGCGCTTCCGTGAGAGCCGAAACGAGCACCAGATCGTCAGGCGAGATGCGGCGTGCCTCTTCAAGCACCGTGATCGCTTGCGCCAGAAAACCGCCGGCGTAGAGATCGTTGGCGAGATGCGGCAGCGCCGCGCGCATGAATGCATCGTCCGGAGCGCCCTTCACCGCAGCGAGAAACTCCGGCATGGCCTCGAGGAGCGCGCCCGACAGCACGAGCAGCCGCGCACGGTCGAAGCGCAGCCGCTGTCGCTGCGGATGCTCCGAGAGCACGCGAGCCATGCGCTCTGCTGCCACGGCATGCTTCCCCTCCAGCGCCTCGAACCACGCGAGGCCTTCCTCGATACGACGATCACCAACGAGCCCGATGGCACCGGCAAACTCGAAAGCCGCACGACCAGCTTCGCGCTCGTCAGACATTTTCTTCGCCGCGGCTGCAAGGGCGTCTCTGTCACCGCTCCAGAGTGAATCCGCGAGGGTGGCTGTGGCGCTCACCGCAAGTTCTCCTTGCAGCATCGCCACCTGAACCACGGCGGAATGCGCGAAAAACGCGCACCAGAGCAGGAACAGCAGCGCCACCACGCGCCCGCCCGCGCTCAGGCGCCCCCCAGACTTCAACACGCGGCCGAAAAGCTGCACGTCCTTTCGACGCAACAGGCGTGCAGTGAGAAAGAGCACGAAGGCCGTGAGGGCGGCGAGCCCGACACCGAGCAGCAGCGCAATCTCGCCGTAGAGATTCCCCGCCTCGGGAAGGGTGTTGTCCGGCAAACCGCGGAAGACGAGCAGGGCCACGATGAACAGCGCGCCGAGGATGAGATCCTCAGCGAAACTGAAACTCCACGGCGTGCACGCGGGATTGTCGCGCCGCGCGCGCGTCAGGACCGCCGGGCTGGTGAAGGAGAAGGAGAGCGCGTTCTCCGGGCAAACACTCACACAGTCAAGGCACTTCATGCATCCCGGATCGACGACCTTCCCGTAGTCGCGCACCTCTGCGTGCACGAGAACATTGGAAGTGCACACCGCACTGCAATGCCCGCAACCCTTGCAGGCATCGTTCACGACGATGCGTCCGGGAGCGAAACGATCCATCACTCCGAAGAGCCCACCGTAGGGACAGGCGTAAGTGCAGAAACCCTTCGCGCCCAATACCCAGACCATCGCCACGCCGCAAACGACAAACGTGATGAGCGAGAGCCAGAGCCCCGGGAAGGTGTCCCAGAACTCCGTCTCGGTGAAGCCCGCGCGCCACTCCGGCGCACTGCCCCCGGCCCACCAACGCACGAGCAAGGGCCAGCCGAAGAGATAAAGCCCGGCTCCGAGTGGCACCAGCATCAGCCAGCGCGAGCGCAAGGGCCGCGGCCGCAGGTGCAGCTTCTTGAGGATCCACGCGCAGCCATCCTGCACCGCCACGAGATGGCAGGCCCAGCCACAGAAGAAGCGCCCGAAAACCAGCGTGAGGAGGAGCGATCCGAGCATCACGAGGGCGCCGGCATTCACCACTCCGTCCACCAGGGTGTATATGGCCTCGCTCGGTTCGAGCGGCGTAAGCGTCCGGCCTTCGAGCTTCCACTGCAGGATGTGAGCAAAGGCCAGCACGTGCACCGCAATCAGGACGAACGCGCGCCGACGCCCCATGCGCGACGGGCGGACCTTGCCCGTGCGCACGTGTTCTGTGGCGATGGATGAATCTGGAAGATGTGTCGCCGCGTCGCTGCCGCAACGCGCGTGCGGTTCGTGTTTGCTCATGCCGTAGACGGGATTCTAGCGGTGCTTCAGCAATGACAGCGGCCCGCCGCTGCGCGAGGCAGCGACGGGCCGCTCATGCACTCAGGAACTCACTGCACGTTCATGATCACCGCGTTGCCCACGGCAAGCCCCGTGGCATTCGTGGGATCGACCTGCACCACCTGCAAGGTCAACTGAGCCGCGCTGGGCATTCCCGATGGGAAGGACAGCACGAAGGGCGGCGCCGGAACGGTGCCCGGGATGATCGCCCCACCGACTCCGAGGCCATCCGCGAGCGTGAACAAGAACGGATTCGCAGGAGCGAGCAGAGCAGGCGGGAAGACCATGGTTCCCATGCTGCCCGGCAGCGGGGTGACGTCCGCCGCACTCGGCACGCCGATGTAGCCGCACACGATGAAGGGGCACGGCACGGCAGTGAATGCCGGCTGATCAACAGAGAGGGTGATGGCCGAACTCACCGGCACATCCACGCGGTGCAGTCCGCCACCGTCGCTGCCATTGACGAGCAAGGTCGCGAAGGGACCTCCGACGGCCTGACCAAGGATTCCCGAAGCGAGTGGCAGCAGGAATGCGCCAGTGGGACAGACCTCGATTTTCACGTCATCGATGGCCGCTTCCACCGTATGTGCCGGCGCAAGATCGGACGCGATGAAGCGCAGCCGCATATTGCTGCTGAAGTTCGCCAGTGACTGGCCGAGTCGCACACTGCGAACAGTCCACTGTGCGACAGTGCTCACCTGGTCGACGGTGGTCCATGTCGTGCCGCCGTCGATGCTCGCTTGCACGCGGAAGACATCATTGCTGCCGGCAACGTTGTCGTTGTCGTACCAGAGCGTGTAACGCAGCCGCGCGTCGGGATAGCCGGCGAGGTTGAAGCTCGGAGATGCGAGGCGCGTTTCATCGCCATCCACGTCGCTCGCAGCGGCGAGGTTCTTGGTCATGAAGCACTTGCCTGCTCCGCCGCTGGCGGCCACCGGGGCCGGGCCTGTGGGTGCAGCAACCGGAACCTGCGCTGTGGCGTCCCAAGCGCCATCAGTCAACAGGGCTCCATTCGCGATGCTCCAGCCGGGGAGTCCGCCCGTCTCGAAGTTGTCCGTGAACACTGTGATGAGCGTCGCCGGTTCGGCAAACGTCACGAACGCGCCGGACTGGCCGGCCGCGGGCCACGTGATGGTCTGTGAGCCCGTCGAGTTCTGCATGCTCATGTACCAGCTCGCCGTGTGGAAGCAGCTGAGCGCGGGCAGCGTGCCGCGGAACGTATTCGGTGCCACCTGGATCATGGCCTGCTGGCTGAAGCCTGCACCATCAATGGAGACGTGCAGCGTCGCAGTAGTGTTGTTTGCAGAACCGGTGAGCGGAATCACCTGCAAATCCACGGCCGTCGGAGTGCTCGGCGGCATGGTGGCCGGCGGCGTTCCAACCGGTGCCAGCGCGAAGGCGGGCATCGTGCTCGGCGCGGTCACCGTGGTCGGCGTGCCGGGGCGGAAAAGTTCGATCACCATGTCGCCCGGGAAGCCGTTGCTCTCGAAGCGGAAGTTGTAGGTGGTGCCCCAGCGAATCGCATTGGCGCGCTGATTGGTGGCGTAGCTCTCGGTCTGCCAGACCACAGCGCCGCCGACGACCTGTCCTGCCCAGTCAGCACCGGTGTAGGTGCCGCTCTGTCCAGTGAAAGGCTCGTTGCTGTGGTACGGAACATCGTGGAAACCGATGTTCGTGATCACAGTGCTCATGTTCACCGGGATGGTGATGCCGCGCACCGAGCGATGCGAGTTCAGGTTCTGGATGGCGTATTCGTACTGGTAGTTGCCGTTGGCGAGCGCCGTCTGCTTGAAGCCGACGATGATGCGCCCGTCATTGACCACGTCCACATTGGTGAGCGTGACGTTGGGGTCGAGATCGCGCCATGCCAACACAGCAGACTTCTGACGCACGGTGGGGTTGGCCGCGCTGAAACCGAGCTGGTAGGGATTGGTCGTGCCCTGGGTCACCGTCGTGCGGCGATAGCTCGCGTTGTTGTTCTTGTTGCCTGCGGCCGCGTCATCCGGCGTGATGTACTGGGCTTCGGCCACGTAGATCGCGCCAGGATTGAGCGCCGGATCCAAGTCCGCGTGCGCCACCTGCAAGCGGCGTGCGATGTTCCCCGAATACGCGGGATTCGCTGGCGGATACGGGAAAGCACCGGTAGCGGCATTCACCTCGGACTTCGGCCCGAGCCCGGACTGCGATCCGTTCAAGCTCGCGGAGTAGGGATCAGAACAATTCACGCCGAGAAGTGAGCCGGTGCCCGGGTTCTGGCAAGTATTGCAGAGACTCTGGGCGAGAGCGGTGAAGCCGTGCTTCAGCCAGCTTTGGCCGACCTGCTCGAAGCGACCGTCCTTCATGCGATACAGCGTCTGCCCGATGACCGGGTGATTGCTGTTGTTCGCCTGCCAGAGCAAGGTCTGCGTCCCGATGTTGCAGCTGGTGGTGCCGATGGCGAATGCGGCGATGTTGCCCGAGCTGCCGTAGTTCGCCGGTGTCATCAGATCACCGACGATGACGTCCGGACCGGTTCCGCCGGCCTGAGCAGCCAGCGTCCCCACAAAAAGCGTCGCGCACGCGATCGCTGCCGCGATGTTGAAGAGCTTCATGAACGTGTTGCCTCCGCGAATGAATCCGCTGCAAGTGTGGAGTCGAGAACCGAGCTTGAGAGTACCCGACTGCCACCCTCCGCTCCAAGCTCCCGAACTCCTTGCCCGTACACAGGTTGCACCGGGGCTCGCAACAACCCGTAGCTCTAGTGGGCGGTGGGCTTGCGCACCCATGGGTGCAGAGGGCTCCCCTCGATCACCATGCCGCGTGCGGCATAGAACTCGCGGATGTCCTTCCACGCTTCCTCTGCCGTGTCCGCGTACGTGAAGAGCCCCACGTCTTGAGGTGCAATGAGCCCATCTTCGACCAGCGCTTCAAAGTTGATGATGCGCCGCCACCACGTGGAGCCGAACAACACCACAGGAACGCGTTCCATCACGCCGGTCTGGATGAGGGTGAGCGTCTCGAAGAGCTCGTCCATGGTGCCGTAGCCGCCGGGGAAGGCGACCAGCGCGCGGGCGCGCACGAGGAAGTTGATCTTCCGGATCGCGAAGTAGTGGAACTGCAGGCAGAGTTCCGGCGAGATCCACGGGTTGGGTTCCTGCTCGTGAGGCAGTGTGATGTTCAGCCCCATGCAGCGACCGCCCGCTTCGCGCGCGCCACGACTGGCCGCCTCCATCGCGCCCGGCCCGCCGCCCGTGGTGATGACGAACTCGGGGCATTTGCCCGAGGCACAATCCGCGGCCACGATGCGCCCGAACTTGAGCGCTTCGTCGTAGTAGCGGCTGAGTTCCACGCGGCGCGCTGCGAGTTGCGCCACCGCCTGCAACTGCGTGTTGCCGGGGCTGCGTTGCAGAGCTTCCCGCGCTTCCGCGAGCATCACGTCCGCACGCGCCCGCTGGATAAGCCGCGTGCCTCCGAAAACCACGATCGTGGCAACGATGTTCTCTTTCTGCTGCACCGCCTCGGCCTTCATCATCTCCATGGCCACGCGCATGGGGCGCAACTCCGGGCTCTTGATGAAGGCCGCGTCGTCCTCCGCCATGCTGTAGGTCGGTGACTGTCTGATGAGCGCCCGGTTGGCGATGGGGTCCACGGTCATGCGCGCTGCTCCTCTCCGCGCGGGGGTGCCCCCGGTCACGGCGGCCCATTATGGCCGTGGATTGGCCCACGACCACTCGACAGTCGGGGTTCGGCGCCTTTACACTCGCTCTCCCCTGACCCTGTGAGGAGCTGCAGCATGAGAATCACATCGTTCGCGCTCCTGATGCTCTTCGTGGCCCCGTTCCTGGCACAGGAACCGGCGGACATGGAGACGAAGTATCAGGAGAAGCTGAAGAAAGAGTTCATCTCCAAGGTGCCATGGGAGATGAAGCTGGATGACGCCATGGCCAAGGCGCGGGAGCAGAAGAAGCTGATCATCGGCTACTTCACACGCTCCTACGCTCCTTGACCCCCCTGCAACCAGTTGGAGGGCGGGCCCCTCCTTCAAGACTGGTGGACGGCGGAATCCAAGAACTTTGTGCTCTATCTGAACATCACTTCCAAGGTGGACACCCACCCGGATCAGGGGATGTTGCAGAAAAAGGGCGGCAATGGCTTCCCCTATGTGGTGATGATGGACTCTGGTGGCGAAGTCCTCACGACCTTCCGGCCGAATGCCGCGACGGACGTGCAGGCCGCCGCGGCCAAGGCCAACGACTTCGTCTCTGCGCGCGATGCGAGCGCGAAGAACCCGAAGGACGATGACGCCAAGGCGCGCTACCTGATGGTCAAGCTCACCATGAAGCCGGACGAAGCCGAGCGCAAGGCGCTCGACGTCGCCATGAAGGGCAAGGTCAGCAAGGCCACCAAGGAGAAGTTCGACGGCTTCGTCGCGGGTGAGCGGATCAAGTCCTGGGAACAGGGCTTCAGAACCACCATGCGCGCCGCCAAGCCTGAGGAACGCGAAGCAACGCAAGCCGCTGAGGCAGTGAAAGCCTACGAGGCCTGGAAGGGCGGCATGAAGCCACCTACCGATGACGTGGCTTGGCTCAACTACGCGATGATCTGTTGTGGTGGCGCCATCAAGTCCGGCGACAAGGCCGGAGCCGAGGGCATCGTCACGTGGATCGAGACCTTCTCCGTGAAGTTCCCCCAGCTGAAGGACACGGTCAAGAAGATGCGCGAAGACATCGCGAACATCGGCAAGACCGAAACGCCCAAGGAAGCCAAGGAAGCGAAGTGAGCCGCTGATCCGACGCCGCCTGCGCCGTATCGGCGCGTAGCGCATGGGGTCCCGCTGAGCAGAGCCTTCGAGTGCATCCGAGCGGCTCTGTGAAGCGGGATCACCCCCGAACAGAGCAGGCGGCGCACACGCTTGGCCCGCGCGGGCGCGCGGGCTCAGTTCACGCGCCGCAGCTTGGTCACGCGCCCGAGCGCGAGCCAGTCCATGATGTAGAGGTTCCCGTCGCTGTCGAAGGAGAGCCCGTGCGGCGCGAGGAATTCGCCATCCTTCCACTTCGCCTGCGGCACGCCGTTGTGCGCGCGCAGTGACTCGTCTGGTTGATCGCCAAGGTGCGTGACAAGTTTGCCGTCCTTGTCGAGAATGGTGACCCGGCCTGCGAGGTCGGCAATCGCGATGTCGCTTCCGTGGAGGCTCATCTTGCAGGGCCGGCGCAGGTCTCCGCTGATGACGCTCATGAACTTCCCTTCGAGGTCGAAGCGCTGCAGGCGATGATTCTCGCGGTCCGCGACAAGCAACGTGGGTGGCGTCGTGCGCGTGTCGAGCAGCAGCCCGTGAGGCGTTTGCATGCGTCCCGGTTCCGTACCGGGACCGCCGAAGGCGGAGAGCCACTGGCCGGCGGCGCTGTAACGATGCACCCATGAGCGGCCGTAGCCGTCAGCCACGAAGATGCTGCCGTCCGGTGCCACAGCAACACTCGTCGGATTGAACTCTTCCTTCTTCGCGTAGTGCCCGCTTGCTTCCGGCCACGTGAGCGTGGCCAGCACCTTGCCCGCGCCGTCCAGCTTCAGCACCTCATGCCGCCCGGTGTGCGCAAGCCACAGGATCTCGGAATCATTCTCGCGCGTGGTCACCATGCCGTGCGCGCCCCCCGCGCATTCTGCGGCCAAGGAACGGAGGAACTTCCCTCCACGCTCGAATGCCATCACCGCGTGCCGCGAATCGGTGTTGAACAGCACCTCACCGGCTTCATTCACCAACACGGCGCCATGGGTGTTGCCGAGCTTCATGTCAGCGGGCAATTGGCACCAACCGGAAACCCACTCGTAGGTGTGACGCCCGCTGCCGAGACGGATGGGGTCCGCAGCCGTGCGCTGCGCAAGTGGCAGCGCCGCGATGAACGCAAGAAACGCTTCGGCGTTCGGGCTCAGTGCATGAGCGTGGTGTTCATCCTGAGCGTGATGCGCTTCCTCTGCGGCGACAAGGAGCTCCTCCAGTTCCGCACGTGAACGCGGCGCAACAAAGTGCCCCGCCGTTGTGGCACCAACATCGTGATGATGATGCGAGTGGGCCTCGCTGCCATGTTCGTGCACATGCTGCGCTGGCAGAGCATCCTCGCGCACACAGACCCAAGCCGCCAACAGGCACGCCACCACTGCCGCAATTGCTTTCATGGGCGCGATTGTCGCACACGATGCGGCGGCTTGCGCGCTCAGCGCTTGGCGAGGCGTTGGCGAGCCAGCATCACTGCCGCTTCCGAGGACGGGATGTGGCGCTCGCGAGCGAGGGCGAGCACCGCCGTCACGCTCGCGCCGATGCGATCGACTTTTTCGTGCGCGCGGGATTCGGAATAGCCGGTCGGCTCGAACTCGACCCCGATGTTCACGATGCCGCCGGCGTTGATCACGAAATCCGGTGCGTAAACCGTCCCCTTCTCAAGGAGCATCTGGCCGTGGCGCGGTTCGAGCAGTTGATTGTTGGCAGCGCCGGCGATGACGGGGCACTGCAGGCGCGCAATGGTTTCATCATTCAGCACGCCGCCGAGCGCGCAGGGCGCGAACACGTCCGCGGGCACGTCATGGATGCGCGCTGGCTCCACAAAGCGCGCGCCGAAGGCCTCGATCGCGCGGCGCACGTGCGCCTCGTGGATGTCCGCGACCATGAGCTTCGCGCCGGCTGCGTGCAACTGCTCCGCGACGCTCATGCCCACATTGCCAAGGCCCTGAATGGCCACGGTGCGGCCCTTCAAGGAGGAACTGCCGAAGCGCTCGGCCACTGCTGCTTCAATGCCGAGGAACACCCCGCGCGCCGTGAAGGGCGACGGGTCGCCGCTGCCACCGAGATGCCGCGGGAGCCCGCAGACCCAGCGCGTCTCTGTGCGCACCTGTTCGATATCGGCAGTGCTCGTGCCCACGTCTTCCGCGCCGTAGTAGCGGCCATCGAAGGCGTTGATGAAACGGCCCATGGCCGCAAGGAGCGCAGGCGTCTTCGACTTCCGCGCGTCCCCGAGAATCACGGCCTTGCCGCCACCGAGTCCTGTTGCGGCCACCGCGCTCTTGAAGGTCATGCCTTCCGCGAGGCGGAGCACATCCGTGAGTGCTTCTTTCTCGCTGGCGTAGTTCCACATGCGAATGCCGCCCACCGCCGGGCCGAGTGTGGTGTCATGCACCGCAATGAGGGCGTGAAGCCCACTGGCCTCGTCGCGCGCGCTGGCCACTCGTTCGTAACCCTTGATCTCAAGCTCAGTGATCTTCATGTCTTCGGAATCCCGGAGCCGGGTCATAGCACCGCACTGATGCCAGAGCAGCCACCACATCCTCAGATGCAGCGGCTGCTTCGGGCGGGAATGCGTGCCGGCTCAGGATTCTCGTCCTTGCTTCAGCCCACTACTCGACTCCGCGTGCAACGAGTGTCAGCGTGGCAGGAACATGGCGACCACCCGCGTGATCCATCACGAGCAGCAGGTCCTGCCCTGGAGCGTGTTGGAGTCCCATGATGAGGAACGCGCCTTGACCGCGAAAGGGCACCGTCAGGCCCGAGAGTGGTGCATCGTTGTTTGCAGGATCAACGATCGTCACAGCCGTCGGCGCGAGCACGCCATCCTCAGTGATGATGCGCCCTTCATACCCGATGATGGCTGCACCAGGAGGATCGCTGACCGGGCGCTTGATGCGCAGCATCGACTTGGCATGGTGAAGGAGGGAGACGCTCAATTCAATCGTGTCATGAGGTGCGGACACCGTTCCGACGCCAAGCCAATCGCTTCCTGTGCCATTGCGTTGACCGACGCCGTGATCCCGAGATCATTGAGGTCCGAAGCGACCGCGCCTGCAGCAATGGCTGAGATGTCCAAGGACACGTCTGCTGTCGCACCCTCTGCCAGACCGGCCGGGCACAAAGGAACATTGACCGTGTTCGAGCTTCCTGCAGTTGCTGCGGATGGAGAGCTGCCTGGCACTTCGACCGTGGCACCCGAAAGCACTGGCGGGACCGCGTTGGCCGGACGCACGGCAGCAAGCCTGATGGAAAGATCCGAGATTGGGGCGCCAGACCTATTGGTGATCTTGAAGCGCGCGTCGCGACCGTCGGCCTGATTCACAGGCAATGCAGTCGTCGCGACCTTGACCAAGGTCGTTCCCGTTTGCAGCGCAACGACTCCGAGCCAAGCGGGATTGACAGTCGGTGCGTTCTTCACATTCGCTGCAGCGAAACCGGCAACCACTGCGCAGACCACGCCGCCAAGTCCGAGCATGCGTCCGGAAATCCGATGCAAGCTGTTTGACAGTTGTTGTCTCCTGAGCTCAAGAAGCTACGGACCTGCGCTGGACCAGTCAAACCGAAACACTCAGCCCCCTCCTTGATTCCCGTCACCTGCGCTCAATGCAATCGATGGGCGTGCGATGAGATGCGCGCGACGTCCGATTTCAGTGCCTTGCGCGCGCGTGTGACGAGCAGGATGGCAACGGATGCAAGACCGAGAACGAGACCCCACCAGAGTCCCGCGGGGCCGAGGTCTTGTTCGAATGCGAGCCACATGCCGGCAGGCACGCCGAGGCACCAAAACCCGATGATATTGATGATGAAAGGCGCGCGCGTGTCGCCGACGCCGCGCAGGATGCCGATGCTCACCACCTGCGTGCCATCGAAGATCTGGAATATGCCTGCGAGCGGAATGAGCGTTGCAGCCACGGCCGCGCTCGCGGCTTGATCGGTGTAGAGCGCCGCGAATTGGTTCGGCAGGAGCAGGAACAACAGCGCAAAGCCGCACATGACCCCAATGCCGCTCACCAGCGCCGCGAAGGCTGCACGTCGAGCCGCAGGCATATCGCCCGCGCCGATGGCATTGCCGACACGCACACCCGCCGCAATGGAAATACCCAATGGGAACATGAAGGAGAAACTCGCGAGGTTCACGGCCACCTGGTGACCTTCCACGGGCACCGGCCCCATGCGTCCCATGAGGAGCGCCGCCACTCCGAACGCGCCCCATTCCAGAAAGAACTGCCCGGCAATGGGCAGGCCAAGTCCGAGAATGCGACGCAAACCGGGCATGTCCTCGGCCCAGCGTGGCCGGAGCCTCGCGAGATGGGGCGCGAGTTCGCGCCAAGCCAACACCAGCAATGACAGCAGCATCAGCCAGCGCGAGATCACCGTGGCGAGGGCGGAGCCGGTGACACCCAGCGACTCCACGCCTCCCCAACCGAGCACGAGCACAAGGTTGAGCATGAGATTGGTCACGTTGGCGAGAATCACCGCGATGACCACATGCCGCAAGCGATGTGTCGCTTGCAGGAGCGTGCGCACCACGGCAAAAAGCAGGAAGGGCAGCGTGCCCAACATGTTCCAGCGCGCGAAGAGCGCCGCGCGCGGGATGATCTCTTCAGGCTGACCGGTGAGAGCGAAGACGGCTTCGCCGGGCAGCATGGCGAGGGCTGCCGGCACACTGAGCAGAACCGCGAGCAGCAGGCCGCGTCGGAATTCATCATCCACCGCCACGCCGTCATGCGCGCCGAATGCCTGCGCAATCAACGGGTCGAGCGCCGTGAGAATCCCGAACGGCACGAGCACGCAAGCGAAGGAGTAGAGCGCGCCCAGAGCCACGGCCGCGAGCGCCCCATCACCATGCGGGATGTGCCCCGCGACGATGGTGTCCACCACGCCCATGGCCATGAGCCCGACCTGCACCACCATCACTGGCAATGCGAGCTTCCAGAGGCCTCTGATTTCAGCGCGGAAGTTGCCCACGGGTCGATTGTGCGGTGTCGTGACGCACAGCCCAAGAGTCGGCGGCTATGGTCATGCCTCCGTGCTGCGCACGGGTGTTTCGAGCATGGCTGGCCCTCGCCGCATCATTCACGTGGACATGGACGCGTTCTATGCGTCCGTGGAACAGCGTGACCGCCCGGAGCTTCGCGGCAAGCCGGTGATCGTGGGCGGATTGCCTTCCGAGCGCGCTGTGGTCTGCACCGCGAGCTACGAAGCGCGCCGCTTCGGCGTGAAGTCCGCCATGCCGGTGGCTGAAGCCGTGCGTCTTTGCCCCGGCGCCGCGTTGCTGCGCCCGGATTTCGAGCGCTACAGCGCCGTGTCCGCGCACATGCACGAGATCTTCCGGCGCACGACAACACTGGTCGAACCTCTCAGTCTCGATGAGGCCTTCCTCGACGTCACCGCGGTGGTGGCGGAGGGTGGCGCCACCGCCATCGCACGCGCGCTCAAGGACGCGATTCGCGCGGAACTCTTGCTCACTGCCAGCGCCGGCGTCGCGCCCAACAAGTTCCTCGCCAAGGTGGCGAGCGACCTTGAGAAGCCCGACGGCCTCACGGTGATTCGCCCGGAAGCCGCGGAAGCGTTCGCGCTGGCGCTGCCGGTGCGGAAGATCCCGGGCATCGGGCCTCGCACGGAAGAGATCTGTCACCGGCATGGCATCAAGGAGGCGCGCGATTTCCTGCGCTTCGATGGCGACGCGCTGCTTCGGCTGTTTGGCCGCTTCGGTGCGGATCTGCACGATCTTGCGCGCGGCATCGACACGCGTCCGGTTGCGCCCGAGCGTGCGCGCGTGAGCATCGGCATCGAGGACACTTTCCCCGCGGACATCACGGGCTTCGCTGCCTGCCGCGCAAAGCTGGCTGACCTCGCGGCGCGCCTTGAAGAACGCATGGCGGAGGCGGAGGCGCGCGGATTCACCATCACGCTCAAAGTGAAGTACGGCGACTTCACGCGCATCACGCGCAGCAAGACGCTCTCAGAAGCTGTGGCCGCTGCTGTGCCGATTGTCGCCGCCGCCGAAGGCCTGCTGCGCGACACGGAAGTTGCGGCGCGACCTGTGCGGCTCCTTGGCCTCCAGGTGAGCCGACTGGTGGATGCGCACGCAGGACAACTCCCGCTGCCCTTCACTCCTTCGTCAGAGGACTGAAGAGCGCCACGCTGGCCGTGAAGCCGTGCACGAAGCTCTGCGGCCCCACAGGCCCGAGTTCGCCGGCCGCGAAGAACCCCGCCACCGGAACACCGGGCAGAGCCTCGACGATGAGCCCGGCGTCGTGGTTCGGCTCCTGCCACATGCGCAAGCCGCGCCCGTTGCACGAGAACAGAAGCGCGCCCCGCATCTCGGCCGCGTCGGTGCGCCGCGCTTCGAGCAACTGACGCAGATCTTCATCCGCACTCACGGCGTCGCGCACGTGGAATTGCACGGTCATGCCTGTGCGCGCTTCGCCAGCGATGGCAAGGGCACCTTCCGCCGGATTGGCGCCGAGCAAACCCTGCATCAGGAAATCGCCGCGACCGTGGTGCGTGCGATACTCATCGATGGCGCGGCCCACGAAGATGCCGTTGTCGAGAAGCGCTTCATCCGCAGGGCTGAGCTCCTGCAACACTTCACGCAACACCTCCAGCGCCGGCCGTCCACGCAGTGTGTGGATGAAGTTCCTGTCGCAACGCGTGGCGATGAAGCTCTTGCCCACAGGCTTGCAGCCCTGGCTCACGAGCGTGTCGATGCGCACGGCACCGGAGAAGGCCAGGCCCACCACGCCCTCGTGCGTCGGTCCATCGGGACCGAAGAGGGTGTTACCTCCGGGGGTGCGCGCCGCGGACGCGAGCCCGCCGAAGACCGGCACGCCACGGTGATTCTCGTTGGAGGTTTCCAGCAATGCGCGCACATCCGTGCTGAAGGGATCGGCCAGCACGAGGATGCCGCGGAGGTCCGGCGTGTCGCGAAGGAGTGTCGTCCACGGCTCCGGCGCTTCGATGCGCGCCTGCGTGAATTGCAGTGGCGTGAGCGTGACACCGGGCAGTCGCGCGGCCATCAGGCTGATGGAGTGCGTGCCTTCGAGCTCACGCGGTCCGCTGAGGGTCGCTTCCGCGGTGGCGCCAAGCACCAGCGCGCCGGGGCTGTCCGCATGCACATGATGTGCGATCTCCGTGAGCACTTCTCCTGCATGCCGCGCGGTGAACGCGATGACGAGATCGGGGGCGCCACCGAGTTCCGCTGCGAGTTCCCGCGTCACATGCACAACCGCATCCGCGGCCGTATCCGAGGTCGAGCATCTTGCGACAAACCGCATGGGCCGCATCCTACAGGTCGGCGCCAGCGCAACGCATCTCAACCTGCCGGATGCTGGCGGCAGTATTCGTACATGCCGATGATGGCGCTGGTGGCGGCGTTGTAGGCGGCTGGCGGACCCCAGACGGGAATCTCCACCACGTGCTGCACGAGATTCAGATCCTCCGGCAGGAGACCGGTGCGTTCGTTCCCCACCACGAGCACGGTGTTCCGCGGGAAGACGAAGTCGAAGATGTTGACCGAGTGCTCCGTTTGTTCGAGGCCCACAATGATGCGGCCTTCCTCACGCAGCCGCTCAAGCACTGGTGCGAGCGAACGGCGCTCCTCGATCACGAGCTGTGTCGCTGCGTCACGCGCGATGGTCGGATCGATCCGTCCGCCACCACAGATGATCAGCCGCTCCGCCGCGATGCAGCCCGCCATGCGTGCGATGCGCCCGAGGTTCACGTGCGAACGCATGGGCGCGCAAGCGACGATGAGCTCCCGCGGCCGCAGCAGGGGTGCAAAGTTCCGGTGCCGCACCTGGATGAAGTCTTCTTCGAATTCGCCCATAGCCCCGAGCATACGTGTGCGGCAGGCGCTCGCAGTACGGGGTCATCAAGCAAGAGTTCGCTCCTTGCGGGCGTGCAGGCGCAGCCGCATTGGCTTCAAGACCCTATTCGAAAAGGAAACGCCACGCCCTGAGAACGTATCGCTCATCAAGCCGCTTGCAGCGCTCCCGATAGTCCGCGTGGTCTCTCGGCACATCAGGAATGACCGCCCGCTGAAGCGTCAAGAGACCTGATTCTCCCGAGATTCGCAAGATTTCTCCTTTGACGAGGTTCTTCACCCCGGCCATATCGCGCGCGCGTGTGTCCCACTCTTTGTAGAGCTTCACCCACGCGGGAGTCATCTTGTCCTCGTAGGGCCCCTCGCCGATCTGATTGGTCATCGGTTGGAGCTTGCGTGTGCAGATGAAACCGAGGACTGAGTAGTAGAGAACCGCCAGTTCCGCAGCGACACCAGGACTGAACTGGTGTTGCATCTGCTCAGCGAGCATGTGGGGGTGACCAATGACGCGCGCAAAGAGCTCGTTCTCGTTCCAGGCGGACAGCAACAGTTTCGCGCGTTCCTTGTCGTTTTCCTTGAACAGCTCCACACCCCGTCGGATCTTCCCCTGGGTTTCATTTCGCAACGCGTCGAGCTCGGCCCTCAGGCGCCGCTCCTCCGCAGCTCGCTCAGCCGATGCTACGGCTTGCGCTCCTGAGTTGGGCACGAAAGGTGCGTATGCGACCGTTCGTGCGTCGCTCGTTTCGAATGCAACGCGTGACTCTGGCAGCGGTGCCGCTACGGCTGTGTCTGTCGTCGCCCAAGCGACACGGAGCGCCCAAACCAACGCGCCGCCACTCGCGAAGCCGAGGGCGAGCACCAACCAGAGTTTCAACGTGGCTCTTGCTTGCATCTGGCCATGACCAACAGCGCTCACGGGATGGTGAGAATGACGACGCCGTTTCGGACAATCTCGACACGGTCAGGACCATTGACTGCGTGCAGGTAGCGCGCTTTGCAAAGGTCATCACCATGCATGATGTCCCAACTGAAGGCATGTCCGCTTGGGGCAATGCCTGCTCCATTCGCAGACTTGAGCTGGTGGATGCTTGCCACGCCATTGATGTTTATTTCCAGTTGCATTGTGGCCGTTGGATTGCCGCTGGATGCAGTCGTCACGACGATCTCGGCATGGCTCCCCGAAATTGGTTCGCGGAGAACCACGGGCGGCGGGAGCTGCGCAAACCCGACCGATGTGAAGATCAGAAATGTCACCAGGACAAGACCAGCGAAGCGAACGAACATGGGCAACCTCCTCGACCTCACGGGCATGAATCAGTAGGGCATTTCAAACAAGAACCTGCGCCACTTGTTGAGTCGGTTGGCGCCGAACCAACGGCGAAACTCGTTGTCATAGTCCGGGGTTGTCTCAGGTGAGAAAGGCGGTGTTACGCCCGCCAAGAGCCTCGCGAGCCCATCTCCCCCCACGATGCTCGCGACCCCGGCCGCAGCAATGGGCACAAGGTCGTTCCTGTCCTTCACCTTGGCATCCCATGATTTGTAGAGGGCCTGCCATTCTGGCGGCAACGCTTCACGCCCCCCCCTCCTCACTCCAATATTGAATTTGGGGGTACTCCCGCAGCTTGCGCATCGCTTCGTAGGACTGGAGTTTCATGTAGAAGGCTGTCAGTTCCGCAGATTCGCCGGGACTGAACAGAACCTTCAAGGCATCGAACATCCAATCTCCGTAGCCATTGTGTGCCAAGACCGGCCTGACCGAGTACCACGAGTGCCATGCACGCACCGCCCGATCTTGATCTTCGCGTGGCCACCGCGCTATCGCATCAGCAACTGCATTCTCTTGCCCGGCTCGCTCCATGGCCAACTGTTGCCTCAGAGACTCGAGATCGGGATCGGTGGTTTGGTCGCCCGCCTCAAAACGCGCCACTTCTGGCTCTTGGTGCGTGTCGGTCGCAATGACGTGCGCTCCAAGTACGTCGGCTTCGTTCTCGGCTCCCGCGACAGAAGGGGCAGCATTGCCAACTTCCATGAACATCATTTGTCCGATAGCGCCAATGGCCGCGCCAACGAAGAAGACGCGACGCCATGTGTTCGATTCGGCCATGTGCTGCGGAGCGTACGGCCGCATTCATCAGCAGTCAATCCGGATTCGCGATTTTCGCGAAACGCACGGCAAGTGAGTGCGTATGCGAGCCCGCGCACCGTGAGCGAAGCGTGCGCTGCGCCATACACCTGCCATTCCCGGCTGACAATCCGCAATAGCAGAATCTCTGTTGCGGCTTCATGACAATGGTCAAGCCTGCCGTGCCTGTTTCGTGCGCTAGTGCTCGACCCTGATTCATGAGACACGCATGCGTTCAGTACTGGAGGGATCGAGGTGTCGACGCCGCCACCTTCGGGCGCGTCAACTCCTGCACGGTGTCCAGTCGCTGTACTCGCCACCATCGTGGGACTGCTCCGGAGAACTGGAATGCGCGATTGGCGCCGCGAAGGGCACCACTGGCACATCCGCAACAGCCTTGATCGGCTGCGCACCTTCCGTCGCTCAGCGTCGCGCAACCATTCCTGCTGCCGGTACATCGGACACACGCTCAGCGGCCGTATCGCTTCGAGGCCACAGCCCCAGGCCGCTGCGCCCGCGACGAGCACAGCCATTGCCGACATGAGCGTGTTCAACATGAGCAGTCCACCTCATCGCGCCGAGAGAATCGCGCGCTGATCCTCCGCAACACCGTTGCGGGACAGCATGGGCCCGCTGATATGCTCGCGCCCGTTCATGTGGCGCCCACTCGCGGTTCTCATTCTTGGTGCATCGTGCGGGCTGACGCAGCATCCCCGCGCGCTGGTTCCGGCAACCGCGGAGACTGCCGCGCTCGCCGAGGCGGCCATCGGGCGCGCTCTCGAAGCCGTGAAAGCGGGGCGCGCGGATGCAACGCGAGCCCACCTCTTCGCCACACTGGCCCTCGACCCCTTCCATGCGGAGGCGTGGAGGCTGCTGCTTCAGGATGCGGGTGGCGATACAGACCTGCTTGCCCTCAGGTCGTATGAGGCCGCTCTCCGTCTCGCCGGGCCACAGGGCCTCGGCTCCGTCAGCGCCGCGCCGCTGAAGCAGTTGCTCGTGAAGGACGCGGAGCTGGTGAAACTCGCGGCTACGCGCGCGGCGGCATTGAAAGAAGTGCTCGAACTCGCGAAGTCCCTCGACAAGAAGCAGGCCACGAGCGCGGCGCAGCACCTCGTTGCCCGCCACCTCGAAGACCTCGCGGCGCATCTCGCAGGAAACTCGCTTTCACATCTCGCCCTCGCAGCTCCCGTGTTCGCGGCCTTTCCGGAACATCCCCTCATCGACCTCAAGCTCCCGCTCGCGGCGCTCAAGGAATGCGCGGAGAGTGCGCTGGCGAAGAAGGAACCCGGGCGCGCGCTGCATATGGCACGCATCCTGCTTGCGGTTGCAACCCAAGCGCGCCTGCAGGGACTGAAGGGCCCGAAGCCGGACGGCATGCAGCCGGTGGGCATGGCCGCCGCGAATCTCATCGGGCGGGCGCGCGCGGCCCTTGAAGCAGGAGCCGTGGTGACGCCCCTCGCGGATCTCGAAGCGCTCGATGCCCTCGGACGGCAGAAGTTCACCGCTGAACACGCAGACCCAGGCAAGGTGGGCAGCACGCTTTCGCCTGAAGGGCGATACCGCGTGGAGACCACTTGCGGCGCGGAGACGCTCATCGGTGCCGCGCAGACCGTCGAGTTGCATCATCGCCGCCTCGCCAACTGGTTCGGCAAGGACCCCTTCAGGGACCGGCTCGGGGTGCTGCGCATCGTCCCGAGTGCAGCGGAACTCGAAGCGGAAGGCACACCGCACTGGTGGGCCGGGGGTTTCCAGAGCGGCGATGTGACGACTTTGCGTTTCTCCCATGGCACCATCGAGGGTCTCGGCCGCGGCATCACCCACGAACTCACGCATCGATTCGATGGCGCCATCTATCCCGGAATGCCTGCGTGGTTGGTGGAAGGCCGCGCGGTTTGGACAGGCGCCGCGTACGCAACCAGCGCGGATGAGAACTTCGTTGAGCGCCATGTGAGTGTGGGCAGTGTGGAAGCCGCGTTCATCAAGGGTTACGGCAACCACCGCGAGCTTGAGAAGCTCATCACTGGATCGCTTGAGGACTACCGTGACAACTACAGCGCGGGCTACGCGCTGTTCGTCTATCTCCGCACCGCGCCTCCGGATGCGATCCCGCTTTTCGCTACGCGACTCGAACACTTCATGAAAACCTCGGCGAGCGACAGGACGCCGGCCCTCGAACGCTTCGCGGCCGCCTTCACCGATGCGGACGAGAAGGGCGGGCTGCCGAAGGACATGAAGGCCTTCGCCAAGGGCTTCGCTACGTGGTTGCAGGGTTTCTACTGGCAGAGCAGAGCGCCCTTCCTTGAGCACTACGTGACACGCACAAGCAGCGCGTGGCATGCGGGCTATGTCTATGACAAGCCCACCTGGCACAAGGCGCGCGATCGCGCGGAGCCATTCTTCGCGCAGGACCACGCTGCGACACTCATGGATGTGCTGCTCGCGGAGGGCCGGAAGAAAGAGGCCGCCATCGCCGCGGCCGTGAGTGCTCTGGTGGATGAGCCGGATGCGGAGCGCTCGCTCGCTGCCGCGGCCTTGCTGGCATCGGCCGGCGAACATGCCGCAGCGTGGGCGTTGCAGAACTCGACAGCGCGGCGCTTCCAGGGACGCGTCCCGGCTCTCGAAGCACCGGAGAACATCCGGCCGCGGCTCGCGAAGTGTCATACGCTGGTGAAGGAACTGGCTGCGTTGGCGACGGCGCGGACCGCAACCGAGCCGCGCGCCGCACGCGCGCTGCTTGATGATGCAAACACTCTCGCTGCGCATCTCGGTCTGCCCGCGCTTGCGGTTCCCGCGGCGCTGGATGCAATCGCCATGGAGACGCCGCCCGCACTCCCCCTCGGCCTCGCTGGCTGGGAGGAGACGGAACTCTCCGGCTACGACGAGCATCGCGTGCAAGGCCTCTGGACCGTGCTGCCCGACGGGCTCATCGTCGGACGCCGCGAGGACAGGAGCGGCACCGGCACGACGGACCGTCGCGCGCACCAACGCGATGCCTTCGTGCGCGGCGCTTGGCGCATGGCCCCCGGCACATGGAGGCTTTCCTGTCGCGTACAGGCCCTCACCTCCTTCATCAGTGGCGCAGTGGTATTCGGCGAGACTCGCCGCGATCGTCACGCGCGGCTGCGTTTCTCCTCCGGCGATTTCATGTTCAGCATCGGCAAGAAGGAAGAACAGTCGCGCGTGGAACGCGTGAACGTCGGCTTCGATGGCCTGTTCGAGCGCGAGAATCCGCTCAACTCCGCAGTGCCCGGCCGCGACGTGAAGTTCGCGCAGCCTGTGGCCGATTTCCGCATCGAACTGCTCGTGGATGGCGGCTGTGCCACCGCATTCGTCAATGGCGAGCTTGTGGGCAGCTACATGCGTCCGGACGGCGCGCCGCTCGAAGGACACCTCGGTTTCGCCTCGGGTCAAGGCGCGTTCCGCATCCTCGATCCCGTGGTGGAACTTCTGCCCCGCGCGCCGCTCGGCTGCGCAGCCTTCATCAACCCCGAGGCTGAAGGCGTCGCCGGTGAACCGGTGAACCGCCCCGTGCATGGGCTCGACATGGGAGCGCAGGGCGCGCTCTTTCTCTGGGTGCCGCGCCCAGAAGGCGGCAGCGAAGCCACGCCCGGCGGCCTTCGCGCGAACGAGGTCGTCGACGGAGTGGTTGGACTCCGTGATTTGCTCGCCGACAACAAGCTCGCACTGCCGGTGACAGTGGTTGTGCCTGAAGATTGTTCGGCCGAGCGCCTCAAACCTCTGTGCGATGCTCTCGCCGCCATGGAGAACCCACCGCGCCTCGTGCGCCACCGCTGGAAGCGCGCGCTCGCCCATGTGGTGATTGCCGAAGGCACGCCCATACCCGTCACGGCTCTCGGTTGGATCGACAACACCGGCATCCTGCGCGCCCTCGATCCGTTCGATGGACGACGCGGCCTCTGGCCACGCGGTGTGCTGCAGTGGATGCGCGGCAGCGGCTTCGTCATCACGGAGAACTGAGTGAAGAACACTGACGTGACAGCACCGACGCGGCGGCCGGACTGGAACCTCGTCCCGCGGCTCGCCGTCACGCTGGGCGCAGGTGGCGCCACCCTCGTGCTCGCGGACAGCGCGCTCGGAATCCTCCGCGCCGGCCCCATGTTCAGCGCGGCCGCTCTGCCGGCCGTGCTGGCCGCCGCCGGATTCACAGCCCTTGTGCAGGGAATGCTCGGCGCACTCGCCGGGTTCTTGCTCGCGTTGCTGCCACCCCTCGCGCGCGCTGTGCTGGGTGGCGTCCTCTGCACCGTTACCGCATTTCTGTTTGGCCTTCCGCTGCTCGGCGGCGCGTGGATCTCCTCACAGAGTTGGAGCGCCGCGGCACTTCCCGCACTCGTCGTTTTTGCCCTCGGCCTCGGACATGTGGCGCGCACAGTTCTGCAGCGCGCCGCAGCGTGGACACCGAAGCTCGCACGCGCAGGTGTGGCCGGATCGCTCATCCTGCTCGTGCTCAATGGCACGCTGCTCGTCGGGCTCTACCCAACCTTGCATGAAGCCCTGCTCGTGGCGGCGTGGGTATTGACTGCGGCCGCGGCAGACGTGCTCCTCACTCCGCGACTCCTCGGCAACGCCACACAGAACCGGATTCTCGCGCTGGCCGCCTGCACGCTGATTCCCATGCTCATGGCGTTCGCGCTCCACGCACCCTCCCCCGCGGATGAAGCAGCACTGGTGGCGCGCGTGCCCGCGCTGGCGCAGCTCAAGCAGAAGCTCCGCGGTTCCGGTTTGGTGCGCGACGTTGCACCCCTCGTCGACCCCGTGCTTCTCGATCCGTGGTTCACACGGCCGGAGGGCGACTACGCGGGCTTGCTCGACAAGGTCATGCCGGCGCGACGCAAGTTCAACCTCCTCGTCATCAGCGTGGACACCGTGCGCGCGGACAGCACAGGCTTCCTCGGCGCAGTGCCGTCTCCGACTCCCGCCGCAGACGCACTCGCGAAGGACGCGCTCGTCTTCGAGCACGCCATTACGCCCTACCCCACCAGCAATTTCGCCTATTCATCCCTGTTCACCGGTCTGCACGCACGCATCTCACCGGCCATGGCCGAGGTCCAGAAGACAAACTTCTCATTCCCGCCGCAGACGACGCTCGCGGAATGTTGCGCCAAGGCAGGCATGGCAACGGCTGCGCAGTCCGCCTTCAACGCCGCCACCGCCAACGACGACCGTTGGTTCGGACATCTCCGCCGCGGCTTCGAAACATGGAACCCGCATCAAGGCGCGGACAACGCGACGGCACGCGAAGTGGCCGACTCCACTTTGAACATGGTCGATGCGATGTCGGCACAGCAGAGCTTTGTGTGGATGCACGTGCTGGAGCCACACTCGCCCTACGAGGCTGCACCTCTCGCAGGCGCTCCCGTCGGTCGTGAGCGCTATTGCGGCGAGATCGCCGTGGCTGATCACGAAGTGGGGCGCGTGCTGCAGCGCCTGAAGGAACGCGGCCTTCACGACAACACCATCATCGTCTGGATGGCCGACCACGGCGAGGAGTTCGGCGAGCGGGGCGGCGCGTACCACAACACCAGCCTGTTCGAGGAACAGACACGGGTGCCGCTGATCGTGCGCATTCCGGGCATCGCTGCACGGCGCGTGAAGGCGGCGGTGAGTCTGGCCGATCTCATGCCCACACTGCTCGAGATCCTTGGCATCGAAGACCCATTGCCGCGCACCGCGCGCTCGCTGGTTCCGCTGCTTTTGGGTGCAGGACCCGCGGAGGGCTTCGCCACGGCCGAACTCTTCAGGAGCGGTGGTGACGAGGTCGTGCCCGCGGCACGCGCGCTGTGGAAGGGCTCCATGAAGTACGTCGCGCGTCAGGACACCGGTACCGAGGAGGTCTTTGATCTCGCGCGCGACCCCGCCGAGCTCGAAAACCTCATTGGTCGCGATCCCGTGCGTGACAGCCTGCTGCGCAAGATGCTCGCGAGCATGGATGCACGCATCGACGCGCATCATGCCGGTGCGGGTCCCGCCTTCGACGAGGATGCCCCCGAACGCTGGCGCGCGCGCTTGCTTGCGGCGCGCGCAGCCCTGCCGCACGGCGCCGGCAGCGAGCTTGATGCGCTGCTCTTCGATCCCTTTGGTGATCCGCGCGCCGCGACCCTGAAACATCTGGGAAAGACAGGCCTGCAGCACCTGCTGCGCGAGGAACTCGCGCGGCTTGAAGCGCTGCCTCCACTCGCCGAGGCTCGGCTCATCATGCTCGCGGCGCGCGCCGGCATGCAGGAGGATCTCACAGCCTGCTGGGAGAAGCAGCGCGGACACCGCCTCACGGTCGCTCTCGCTCTGGCCTGGCTGGGTGACGGGCGCGGCAAGGACCTGCTCCTCGCAGCGTTGCGCAGTGGAGTCGGTGCTCATGCGTTGATCTCCGCGGGCTCTGCGCTCGCGCGACTCGGCGAGAAAGAAGCCATCCCGTGGTTGTGGCTTGCGTTGCAAAGCGGCGATTGGTCCCTCGTCGCTGGCGCACTTGATTCCCTCGACGCGATCCCTGAAGTTCCGGACAAGGTCGCGGTGTTCGGCGACCGCATCCGCCACTCCGGCGCTGTTCCAGCGGCGGTCGCCGTGCGCGTCCTCAAGGTTCTCGCTGCCGAGTCGAGCCCGGATGCAACGCATCTGATGGCGCATCTCTCGCAGCACGAGGATGCCGCCGTGCGCGCCGCGGCGCACACACTGCTCGGGAAACGCCTCGGGGCCGAGGCGGCCGAGGACGAAGTGCGGCGCAGCGCCCTCGAGATCGAGGCTGACGTGGCTCTCGAGAACAAGAACCCCTCTCTCGCCGCAAGGAAGTACGAGGAGTGTTGGCGCGGCGGCCGGTTGCACCGCTCGCGCACGCGGCTGCTGTCGCTGCTCGCGCTCACGCAGGCGGGCGCGGTGGACGCCGCCCGGGCACTCGGTGCGGAAGAAGCGCAGAGTGCTCCCGAACACTGGCTGCGTCCGGTGTTCGAACGCGCTGGCGCTCTCAACGACCCGCGCTGCAGGCCTCTCACGTCTGTCGAAGCCCGGGTCGAAGTCCTCGGCGCCTTCACGGAAGTGCCAGAGCTCGGTTCTGTCGCCGTTCCCGTCCGCGTCACGAACACCGGCGCCCTGCCATGGCCCGGCGGATTCGGCCCGTTCGCAGCGCATCTCGAACTGCGCTTTGTTCTGGCCGATGGCCACGTCGTCACGCCGGAGATATCGCTGCCGGTCCCGTTCCCCGAGCAGGGTGTCCTCCCCGACGAGAGCTTTGTCGCCCACTGCATCGCACACCGCCCCCGCAACTCTGCGGGCGCGCACCCCGAGCTCCGCTTCTTGCAGCGCTGGTTCCACGAACCGGACGGCGTCCTCTTGCACGCACTGCGCTGAAGGCCCGCGCGGCACTGCTTCTCACCCGACCGCGGCGTTTTCCTCCAGTCCGTTGAACGCGCGATGGAGGCAGCGCAGCACGGTCGCAAGGCGTCCTTTGCCCACGCGCACGCACGGGATGCTCCCCCGCGCACAGGCATCGCGGATCACACCCTCGGCTCCGTGGGACATGAAGCCGGTCGCGCAGAGGACAAGCTCGTGCGAACCGTTGCGGATGCGCTCGGCGGCCGCGTGCACGCGCCGCTCATCAATGGCTGCCAGTTCGACTTCAACCGCCTCGAGACGCACGCGCAGCAATTCCGCCAGCGTCTGATCGTTCCGGTTGCTGACAAGCAACACCTGCTTGCCACTCGTGAACGGCAGCACGCGCCGACGGAGTTCCTCGACAGCCGCATCCAGCCCGGACTCCGAGAGCTTTTCCGTCTGCTCATCACCTTCTTCCGTTGCAACTTCAAGTGCTTCTGTCGGATCACCATCACGCGGACCGCAGAGCAGTTGCTGAACCTTGCGCAGTCGGGTGCGTTGCCCGCGCACGCGCAGCCATGAGTCATTCCACGCGCTGATCCGCTCTGCAAATGCTTCGACATGCACGAGGAGTTCCGGGGCAGTCAGTACATCAAGGCCGCGCGCGACCCATGCCTGAAGCTCCTTCTCAGTGCAGCCGGGCGCGGGGCGCGATGCATGGAACTCCTTTTTGAGTCGTTGCTTCGCCTTCTTCTTCGGATCCTGGCCACACGCCGCGGCCCATGTCCCGTGATTGGGAAACCAGTTCTCATTGAGCACGTCCTTGAGCTCCGGAAGCTCTCGGTCGGCGTCCCATGCAATCCGGCGCAGCAAGCCCATGCCATCCGCCCACGCCACCGTGTTCTCGACCGCGCCGCGAATCCAACGCATGCGCTTGGCCATGTCCACGAGTTCCTTGCCTGTCGCCGCATTCGCTGCAAGTCGCCGGCGCTTTTGGATCGAGTTGTCGTCAATTCCTCCCACCAGTTTCTTCAGGCGTGCGCCAACCTCGCTCAAGACTGCTTCCGGATTGTGGTGCTGCGGTTGGAGCGCCTGTGCATCCCGCCAACCATCTTCGTCGAGGCGGAGCTCGTCTCCCAGCAGCTGAATCTCCTTCGGCGCACACTCCGCCACCGCTGTCCACGTGCGCGGCTGCGCTTGCGCCGACTTGCCAAGCAATGGCCAACTGTCTTCAGGGGCGCTTTCGTATTGCAGCGCGTCCACCGACCCGGGCCAGAAGGACTTGGCCCACGAGCTGAGGCGGAGAGCCACCCTGTGCACCGCCTCCTTGACCCCCGGTTGGTGGTCGCTCGCATCCTCGCAGGCGCGCGCCCTCGCGATCCAATGCAGGAACATCAAGCGCATGAAGCTGGGCGCAAGCTGGCCCACATCCTCCGCAGCGGCGTGCATCTCCTCTTCGAGTTCGCCAAGGATCTGGAACGCGACATCGATTTCGAGTTGGTCCGGCTGGGACGGCCGCAGAGCTGCCGTGCTGTGCGCATCCAACGTTGCCGGCGACGTCGCCAGGGTGGCCTCAAGCGCTGTGTCCGTTGGCGGACTGGCTGGACATGCCTCCACGCTCGCCGCGTCATCGATGCGCAACGTCAGTTCGTCTGCTCCCAAGGCACTGTCACGCTCGAGTAGCGGCTCGGGCCTCGGCTCTGCCAACGCCTCCAGTGGAATCTCGACGTGGCTTGTGCCAGCAACCTCGGCGACGACCTCCGCGGCCTCAATCACTGCAATGGGTGGTGGCGGGCCACACAGCTCAACCGTCTCTGGCGCATGCGCTGCCTCGCGTGGTGCTGCCTCGCGCTCCCGCGCGCGCTCCCTTGTTTCGAGAAAACCGAGCAGGCACTCCCGCGCCGTGCGCGACGGCACCATGCGCTGGAAGGCTGCGCGTGTTGCACGCTCCGCGTCGGCGCCTTCGCCACTCCAGGAGGCACCGTCCTCGTCGATGAGGCAGTGCCACCAGGCCCTTTGCTCCAGCACAATGCGATATCCGGCCGATTGAAGTTGTTCGCTGAGTGTCGACATGGCCTGCTCCACGGCACAAGGTTCTCCTCGCGCCAACGGCAGTCTGCCACGAAGGCCCGACAATGCGCCAGAGCGCATGGCCGCGGTTTCCCGCCGCTCAGCGGAAGTTGGAGGGCAGGGTGTCTCCAACGGCGGCAGCTTCGGCGCGGAGCAGGTTCTCCAATTGCTCGCGAAGCCCTGCCCGCGCCGGGTCTTCGGCGATATTTCTCATTTCGCGCGGGTCCTCGACGAGGTCGAAGAGTTCCGTGTGCCCGTCCTCATCGAAGAAGAGGAGCTTGAAGCGCTCCGTGCGCACTCCCACATGACGCGCCACATTGTGCGTGCCGGGATGCTCGTAATAGCGATAGTAGATCGCCCGGCGCGCCTTGAACTCGCCACCTCGAAGAAGCGGCACAAGACTCCGGCCGTGAGGTTGCATTGCGCTTGTCACGCCTGCGGCAGCGAGCAGCGTGGGAGCGAAATCCGTGTTCTGGCAGAGCTCGGCAATGCGGCGTCCGGGTTCCGTGACGCCCCGCCAGCGCACGATGAGCGGCATGCGCAGCGACTCCTCGTACATCCAGCGCTTGTCATAGAAACCGTGTTCGCCGAGGAAGAATCCCTGATCGCTGCTGTAGAGCGTGAGTGCGTCGCCGAGTTCGGCGGCTTCCAGTGCATCCACGACGCGGCCGACGCCTTCATCCACAGCCTTCACACAACGCAGATAGTCCTTCAGGTATTCGCGCCACTTCCAGAGCACGAGCGCCTGCCCCGTTGGGGGCTCTGCCAGGAAGGCTGCATTGCGCGGACCGTAATGCGCCTCCCATGGATCGCGAAAGACAGGCCGCATGTTCTTCAGGCGCTCCGCGGCATGATTCACGGCCCACTTCTCCGGGACACAGCATTCGTCCTTCGTGCCCGGCGGCAGCTTCAGGTCATAGTCCGGAACGAGATGGCGTGCGATGGTCATGTGCTGCAACGCCGCCGCAGGACGACCGAGATGATTGTCGAAGAGTGACGCTGGCGGTTCGAGCGCGGCCTCTTCGAGCAACTCGAAATGGCGCGGCGCAGGCAGCCACTCGCGATGCGGAGCCTTGTGCCAGATGCAGAGCAGGAACGGCTTCGAAGGGTCGCGCTCCTCTGCGAGCCAGCGCAATGCGCGCTCGGTGATGAGGTCCGTCACATAGCCTTCGCGACGCTCACGCCCCTGCGCCGTGATGAATTCCGGGTCGTAATACTCGCCCTGCCCCGGCAGCACCTCCCAGCAGTCGAAGCCCTGCGGTTGTGATTCGAGATGCCACTTGCCGAAGAGCGCGGTCGCATAGCCCGCCGCCTGCAGCGCCTTCGGGAACGTGGCGAGATCCACGTTGAAGCGCGCGCCGTTCTGGGTGAAGCCGTTGGCGTGCGAGTGGAGCCCTGTCAATACGGTCGCGCGACTGGGTCCGCAAATGGAATTGCCGCAGAAGCAGTTTTCGAAGACCACGCCCTCGGCAGCCAATGCGTCGATGCGCGGCGTCACGTGCGGCAGGGTCGTGCCGTAGCAGCCAAGCGCCTGACTCGCATGATCGTCCGTGAAAATGAAGACGATGTTCGGGCTCTGCGGAAACGCCTGCGCCTCGGCCGCCCCAGCCTCCCCCACAGGTGAGTCCAACTCCGCACACGCGGCCAGCAGCGCACACATGAGACCTGCCAGACATATCGAACGACCGGTGACCTTCATGTCCGCATTCTCCGACGCTGCATTGACACGGCATCGTCAGAGCCGCGTGCGCAGCGCGTGGGGTCCCGCCGAACAGAGCCTTTGAGTGCATCCGAGCGGCTCTGCGAGGCGGGATCACCCCCCAGCGGAGCACGTGGCGCTCGTGGTGGATCGAACATTCGTCTCAACGCGCGGGCTTCCTGAAGAAGAGCATGTAGTTCTCTTCCAGGAAGTGCTCGGCGCGCACACACTCAAAGCCTGCGGCTTCCACTTCGGCGCGCACCACGGCTTCACCCGCGCGCACATGCTCGAGGACCCACTTCCTGCTCACCCCTTCTTCACGAATGAAGTCGAGAACCACGTAGGTGCCGCCGGGTTTCAGAGCCTCGAAGATGGCGACATTCATCGAGCGCGGATACTCGAAGTGGTGGTAGGTGTCGCTGGTGAACACCACATCGCAGGATCCAGCCGAGAGGCGCGGCGACTTCTCCCCACCCTCGATGACCTCGAAGTTCGCGAGCTTGTCCTGCGCAGCCTTGGTTTTCAGGTGCTCGAGAAACGCCGGCAGGATGTCCACCGCCAGCACGCGACCTGTGGGCCCGACCGCCGCCGCGAAACCGCGCGCGAGAAAGCCCGTGCCAGCGCCTACATCGGCAAGAGTGAGGCCGCGGAGATCGCCGAGGCATTCCGTGATGCGGCTGCGCTCCGAGAAGATCTCGCGGCTCTCGATCTCGAAGCGCGCGAGCCACTGCTCCACGCGCGGCTCGTCGAAGTAGGGCTTGTTGATCCCGGGCTTCACCGAGACTTCCGGCGCGGCGGCCACCGGTGCAGGCGCCGAGCACGCGACGCAGGCAAACACGAACGCGCATCCAAGAACAATCGACAGTCGGGAAGTGCAGCGCATGAGTTGGCTCCGTTCGGGGTGCACGAAGTGTCGCATGGCGGCCTGATCAGCGCTGACGGCTGGCGGCCAGAACGAGAGCGCGGATCACGCCCAGGCCCAAGGCTGGATCGGCGGTGCGCTCCGGGTGCCACTGCACACCGCTGTAAAAGGCGCGCCCCGGATGGCGCACGGATTCGATCACACCGTCGTCGGAGTGCCCTTGCGCGAGCAAGCGCCCCGGGGTCGCCAGTGCTTGGTGGTGGCAGCTCGTCACATGCCCGCTGCCGAACTCCGATTCCACCGCGTGAATGCCGTCTTTCTGATGGCGTTCCGCACCGGCGAGCACATCGGGCAGATGCTGAATCAACTGTGCGCCATGAAAGACTCCCATGAGCTGCATGCCGAGGCAGATGCCGAGCACCGGCATGTCCTCGCGCTCCTCAAGGGCGGCCAGCAGTGCGAGCTCGCCTTGCTGGCGCTCCGGCTCCATGCACTCCGCTGCGGGGTGAAGCGCCTCGCCAAAGGGCCGCATGTCGATGTCATCGCCACCACTCAGGATGACGCCATGCAAATGCTCAAGCGCGGCGGGCCACATACCTTCGCTGTGCGGCAGGATCACCGGCGTGCCCCCCGCGGCGAGCACCATGTCTGCGTAGGCGCGCTTGCTCTTGAAGCGTGGCGCTTCGTAATCCGCGCTGATTCCAATGAGAGGGCGCATCGCCACGATCGTACCCGTGGGCCGTCCGCCGCGCCGTCAGCGAGCGCTGCGTAAGATGCGCGCCCATGAACGTGCTGCCCACCGAACTGCCGGGTGTTCTCCTGATCGAGCCCAAGGTCTGGCGTGACCCGCGCGGGTTCTTCTTCGAGGTCTGGCGCGAAGATCGCTACTCCGCCCACGGCATCGGCCCCCGCTTCGTGCAGGACAATCACAGCAAGTCCGCTCACGGCACCTTGCGCGGCCTGCATCTCCAGCTCGAACAGGCGCAGGGCAAGCTCGTGCGCGTCCTCGCGGGCGAGATCTACGACGTGGCCGTGGATGTGCGCGTTGGTTCACCCACCTTCGGCCGCTTCACGGCCCACCTGCTCAGCGCGGACAACTGCCGCCAACTCTGGGTGCCGCCCTCCTTCGCCCATGGCTTCGTCGTCACTTCGCCCACGGCAGAGGTCGAATACAAGTGCACGGACTACTACCACCAAGCCAGTGAAGTGAGTGTGCTGTGGAACGATCCCGCCATCGGGATTCCCTGGCCTGTTGCGGAGCCGCTGCTCAGCGCCAAGGACGTGACCGGTCTTCCTCTTGCTGCGGCTCTCGCTGCCGGGAAGCTCCCGCGCTGGCAAAGTGCCTGACGCGCGCCACGCGCCAATCGCGATCCCTTTCCGCCGACCACGCGCAGCGCCGAGCGCACACGCGCTTTCTCAACCGGGCAAGTGTTCGAGAGCTTCACGCACAAGGCGCTTGCTCAGCTTGCCGCTGCCGGTGCGCGGCAACTCAGCGAAGAAATGAATGCGCTTCGGCACCTTCCACGCGGAGAGTTCACTGCGGCAATGCGCGCCGAGTTCATCCGCGGTCGCAGCGGACTCAGGCTTTCGCACCACCACCGCGGTGACTTCCTCGCCCCACTGCACCGATGGCATTCCCAGCACCACGCATTCGGCCACGTCCGCATGGCGGAGCAGCACCGCTTCCACTTCCGTGGTCCAGACCTTCTCGCCGCCCGTGTTGATCACATCCTTCATGCGATCCACGATGAGTACGGAACCGAAGGCGTTGATGCGCGCGAGGTCGCCAGTGCGCAAGAACCCGTCCGGAGTGAAGGCTGCCGCCGTGGCCGCCGGATCGCGCCAGTAGCCGGGCGTCACGGTGGGGCCGTGGACCTGGATCTCGCCCACCTCCTGGTCATCTGCCGCGACCGCCGTGCCGTCCGGTCGCACCACGCGCAACTCCACGCCTGCGAAGGGCCGTCCCGTGCGCGCGCGCTGCTCAAAAAGTGCCGCAGCATCGAGGTGCTGCATGGCCGGAGTCGGGAGCGAGAGCGTGAGATACGGGCTCGTCTCGGTCATGCCGTAGGTGTTCACATACTCGCAGCCGAACGCATCCATGACGCGCTGCACCAATGCGGGCGCGATGGGCGCACCACCGGAAAGAATGCGCCTGAGCTTCGGAAAGCGCCGTTGTGGCATGCTCGGATGCTGCACCATGGCGTTGAGCATCGTCGGCACGAGATTCGTGATGGTGACGCCTTCGCGCTCCATCACGTCGAGCACCGCTCCGGCCTCGAAGCGCGGCGTGAAGACGTGCCTCCCACCCGCCAGCGTGACCGCGAAGGTCGCCCACGCATCCGCGAGGTGAAACATGGGCGCGAAGTGGCCCCAGCAATCGGCTGCGTGCAAGCCCAGTTCCGCCATGGCCGCGCAAGCGTGCACTTTCACATTGCCGTGGGTGAGGATGACTCCGCGTGGCGCGCCCGTGGTGCCACTCGTGAAGTAGAGCTGCGCCGGATCGCCATCGGACAGCGCCGCATCTCCGCCGTAGGGCCGTGCCGCCGCGATAGCGCGCTCGAGCGCACACGCTTCGCCTCCGAGGCGCAGGATGTCTTTCACAGGCAGCGGCCCCAGAGCGTCGAGCAGCGCCGCTTCGCCGCAGAGCAGTGCGGGTTCCGCAAGCTTGAGGATGCCCGTCAGTTCAGCAGCAGAGAGCCGCGTGTTGAGCGGCACGAAGATGAACCCGCCGGCGGCCGCGGCGAAGTACGCCTCCAGAAAACGCTCGCCGTTGAGGTCGAGAAAGGCCACACGATCGCCCGCAACGAGGCCCCGCGCCCTCCAGGACTCCGCGAGCGCATTCACGCGACGCCCGACCATCCCGTAGCGCACGCCCGTCGTGCGGCCAGCGATGGCCACCGCCTCGGGGGCGCGCCCGGCGGCAATTCTCAGGAACTCGACGAGACCCATCGCAGTGATTCTCCGGGAATCACAGGCTCCGGCAAGCAGCGCGGGCTGCGAAAGCCCGGAGTGGGAACCGAAAAAACCATGGCTATCATGCGCCCCGCATGGCTGCTCGCGCTGCCGCTAGTCACATCCCGCCGGGAGTCCACGACGCGCGCACGCGGCTCGGACTGCTCACCATCGCAGCACTCGGAGTCGTGATCGGCTAAATCGGCACCAGCCCGCTCTACGCCATCCGCGAGTGCTTCGATCCGACGCTCTCCCACTCGCTGCCGGTGACGCCGGCCAATGTGCTCGGCGTTCTGTCGCTCGTGTTCTGGTCGCTCGCAGCCGTGGTGTCGGTGAAGTACGTCATGTTCGTGATGCGCGCTGGCAACGGCGGCGAGGGCGGCATCTTCGCGCTGCTCGGATTGCTGCAACCACTCGGGCTTGCGCGCTGGACACGCGGGCTCGTGGTGCTGCTCGGCATCGGCGGCGCAGCGCTGCTCTACAGCGACGGTGTCATCACGCCCAGCATCTCCGTGCTCTCGGCCATCGAAGGGCTCGAACTCGTGGATGCTTCGCTGAAGCGTTTCGTGCTGCCGCTCACGATCGCGGTCCTCATCGTGCTCTTTTTCGCGCAAAAGGGTGGCACGGGCAAGATCGGTCGGGTCTTCGGCCCGGTCATGCTCGTCTGGTTCGCCACGCTCGCCGGCCTCGGAGTGCTCAGCATCCTCCGCGCACCGGAGATCTTCGAGGCCCTGAATCCGCTGCATGCTCTCACGTTCTTCTCGGAGAACGGCATGCACGCGTTCATGGCGCTCGGCGCCGTGGTGCTCTGCATCACCGGAGGCGAGGCGCTCTACGCCGACATGGGGCACTTCGGGTTGCCGCCCATCCGGCGCGCGTGGTTCGCGATCGCCCTGCCTGCGCTGCTGCTCAACTACTTCGGCCAGGGCGCGTTGTTGCTCGCCGATTCGACGGCGGCGAGTCATCCTTTCTATCGCATGGTCCCCGACATGCTGGTGCTGCCGGTGACTGTGCTCGCCACCATGGCGACGATCATCGCCTCGCAGGCCTTGATCAGCGGCGCCTTCTCGCTCACGAATCAGGCCATGCAACTCGGCTTCATGCCGCGCATGCGCGTGGTCCACACGAGCAGCCGTGCGGAAGGCCAGATCTACATTCCCGGCATCAACTGGGGCTTGATGATCATGTGCGTGTTGTTGGTGTTGCAGTTCCATTCGAGCAGCAACATGGCCGGTGCCTACGGCCTTGCCATCACCGGCAACATGGCCATCACCTCGATCCTCTTCGGCCTCCTCGCCGTCCGTTTGTGGCGCTGGTCGCTCTACGCGGTGATCCCGCTGGTCTGCTTCTTCCTCGTCTTTGATCTCGGGTTCTTCGTGGCGTGTTCGCTCAAGTTCTTCCAGGGCGGCTGGGTGCCCATCGGCATGGCCTTCGTGCTGGTCGCCGTGATGACCACTTGGAAGCGCGGGCGCCGCCATCTTCTGGAGCGCATGGGTCAGGCCAACATGCCCGCCCTCGAGAGTTTCGTGACGGATGTGGTGCGCACGCGCCCGCATCGCGTGCGTGGCACCGCGGTCTTCATGTGCTCCGCGACGGCGGGAGTGCCGGTCAGCCTGCTCCACCACTTCAAGCACAACCAGGTCTTGCACGAACAGGTGGTGGTCTTGAGCGTCGACTTCGTGCATGTGCCGTTCGTGAGCAAGGAGGAGCGTTGCACCGTGCGTTCCTACGGCAACGGCTTCTGGCGCGTCGTCGCGCGGAGCGGTTTCATGGAAACGCCGCGCGTACCCGCGATTGTTGAGTCTCTTGCACAGTGTGGCCTCGCAACGGATCCGCGCACGGTGAGCTACTACCTCGGGCGCGAGACCATCCTCATCGGGCAACACGGCGGCATGGCAACGTGGAGGAAACGGCTGTTCTTCTTCCTCTCGCGCAACGCCCTGAATGCCACGTCGTTCTTCGGCATCCCGCCGGGACGCGTGGTGGAGATGGGCCTGCAAGTCGAACTCTGAGGCGCAGCGCGAGCGCGCCGCCGAGGCAAGCCCGCACTCCAGACCGCAAGCGTGCGTGGCTTCGCCAGCGGCAGCACTGCCGCCGACGCGCCGTGCACCTCACGGCAGCATGAAGACCAGTGTGGCCTTGCCGGCCGGATAGCCCTGCACATCGATCTCGATGTCGAGGCGTGCAGGAGGCGCCGTGATGAGCTTCGCGATCTCGGGTGGCGGCGCTTTCGGTGGCAGGATGATCTCCGCCAGACTCACGCGATGATTCTCGCGGCCAGCAAACAACCTGCCTGCGATATTGAAGACCTCGCGCACGTTCTCCTCCACCGGGCCGGTGAGCCGGTTGTTCCGCACTGCCTCCTCCGCGAGCGCCGCCGGCACAAGGGAAAGCGCCGCGCCTGCGCTTGCCGCAAAGGCGACGGAAGCAGCCCACACACCCGCCAACTTGCCGTCAGCGGACTTGTAGATCGCAATGACCATGGGTTTCCCCGCAGTAGGCGGTGCCGACTTCCGGATCTCCGGCTTCCTCAGCATCAGCCCCTCCAGGATGGAACGGACTGCTTCCACTCCGGATGCCGTGGCAAGGGTGCTCATCGTCGAACTCCTTCGCGGATGCTCAGGCCTTGATCAGTTGGCCCAGCGCCTCGCGCATCGCGTCCGCTGTAAATGGTTTCGTCACGAAGAACGCCGCCCCTGAATCCGCCGCGAGCTTTTTCATTTCGCCGGACGCCTCCGATGTGACAAACCCGACTGGCGTCAAGTCGCCACCCGCTCGGAGCTTCTGCAACATCTCGATGCCGGTCATCTCGGGCATGTTCCAGTCCGAGAGCACGAGTGCGGGCTTGTTCTGCTGAATGGCCCTCAGCCCTTCCGCTCCGTTGGTCGCTTCTTCAAAGGCGTGCCCTTCAAAGCCCGCCATCTTCACCGTACGCACGACAATCATGCGCATCGCCTTGCTGTCATCCACAACGAGAATCTTCATGACATGTCTCCTTCAGCGCCTGGCCCGTCCTGCCGCACAACGCGAACTCTCGAAGAGTGCGAAGCGGATGCAGGCTCCCTGGCATTCATAGTTTTCGGACGCCACCAGCACCGTGCCAGGCAGCGAGAACAGGTAGTCGGAACCCTCGGCCACAGCCGGGAGCGAGATGAAGCTCGGTCCCGGAAGCAGGACCTTCACATTGCCGCCGATCATGTTCACGATTTCGCCCACGGCGTCGCGTGTTTCCGCGTCGCTGACAGCCGTCGGCTCCAGCCCGAACATGAGCCCCGCAATGTTGCGTCCGATCTGTACGGGGATTTCGAGGAGCATCGTGCCCTCGAACGTCCCGGCCACCTGCAAACAGGCGGTATAGAGCGGCGGCGGCGGCCGTTGCCCCGTCTTCATCGGCATGAGCGGCTCGCCGATGGTGCTGCTCCAGACCATGTCCATGATGCGGCCGAGGTCGGCCTTCAGGTTGTCGTTGTCGCTATCCATGTCCTCTCCTTTCAGATCGGTCTCCACGCACTGACGTTGCCGCGTCGTTCCAGACGAAACAGACCATCTGCTCCGCCGGGCATCTCCGCGGCACCAAGAAACAGCCATCCATCGGCAGCCAGGCAGCGATGCATGGCCTTGAGGATGCGCCGGCGCGTGGCTTCCTCGAAGTAGATCAGCACGTTGCGGAGCAGCACCACATCCACGTGCGGCGCCTGCTCGAACGAGCCAATGAGATTGAAGAGCCTCCACTCGATCCGTTCGAGGATCTCGGGGCGGGCCTGCCATTCCGTCCCTTGGCGCACGAACCAACGCACGAGCTGGCTGGCAGGAAGTCCGCGGTTCATTTCGAGCTGGCCGAAGCGGGCCCTCTTCGCGCGCGCGAGAGTCTCGTGGCTCACGTCCGAGGCGATGATGCGCACACGGTCCTTCGCGAGTTCCGGAAAGCGCATGGCGGCGAGCATGGAGAGACTCAACGGCTCCTGACCCGTCGAACAGGCGGCTGACCAGAGCGTGGCCTCGCCGCGGCGGGCGAGAAGCTCGGGCAGTACATCCGCTCCGAGCGCATCGAAGAGCGCCGGATCGCGGAAGAAGCTCGTTTCGTGCGTGGCCAGCGCCTCGGCGACCTGCACTTGGAGCTCGTCGCGCCGCCCCGCCATGAGCAGCCCGATGAACTCCGCGACGGAGCCGCAGCCCTGATCGCGCGCCATGGGGGCGAGGCGGGACTCAACGAGATAGGCATGGTCATCTCCGAGCGCGATGCCGATGCGCTCGCGCACGAGCCGACGCACATATTCGAACTCGGCCAGCCGCACGCTCATGCGCCGGCACCGCCCGTGCGTTCGAACATGCGCGCGGTGGCAAGCTGGACCTTGGCCAGCAACGCCTCCCGCGTGAACGGCTTCATGAGGTACTCGTCGGCGCCCGCCTCGAGGGCCTTGATCACTTGATCCGTCTCTGACTCGGTCGTGACCATCAGCACGGGCAGACCGTCACAATCCGGTCGCGCGCGCAAGGCAAGCAGCAGCTCGAAGCCGTTCATTTCGGGCATGTTCCAGTCAAGAAGCGCGATGTCGGGTACACCCTCCGCCTCCAGCACACGGAGTGCTTCCACGCCGTTTGCCGCCTCATGAACCGTGAAGCCCGTTTCTTGCAGCATGCGCCGCAGCACCGCGCGGATGGCGCGCGAGTCGTCCACCAGCAGGACGCGACTGCCGAGCCCTTCGGGAATGGTCATGACACCGTTCCTCCGATCAGGCGCGCCGCATCCACTTCCACGAGAACGCCATGCTCGCACTTGTGCAAGGCTCGCGCGATGGCACGCACAGCGGCAGGGAGGTTCTCCAGCGGGCGTGTGCCCTCATCCTCGGTATCGAGCACGTTGCCGATGTCATCCACGAGAAGGCACACCCGCTCCTCGCCCTTCAGCACGACGCCCATGCCGGGGCCGTCACATTCCGCCGCGAGGCCAAGCGAATGCCGGAGGTTGAGCGCGGTCACGATGCTCCCGCGCAGATTGATGAGTCCCGCCACCTCTGCCGGCGCCAGCGGCACGCTGGTCGCAGAGCGTTCCAGAACCACTTCCTGCACGTCTTCCGTGCGCAGTGCGAGTTGCAGGCCACCGATGCGGAAGGTGCAAAGTTCAGGCATGTGCCGGCTCCTTCTTCGCCGCTCGGACGCGCTGGCGCAGCGCGGCCGCGGCCAGTGAGGCCGTGTCCAGTGTCTCTGTGAGAAGCCCGCCCAGCGTGATGGTGGCGTTGATGAAGCGGCGCTCCGCGGGGCCTCCTACGGAGCTCTCCCGACGCGAGATTTCGCTGATGCGTTCCACCACGAACCCGACCGGGCCCTGCGCCGTGATGCACACCGCCGCGCGCATGGGCCGACTCTCGCGCGCGAGGTCCCGCCACTGGCATTCCTGCATCCAGGTGCCGACATCCACGAGTGGCAAGGTGGCACCGCGCCAGGTTGTGAGCAGTGTGCGTCCCTTGCGTTCGATGCCGGTGGGCTCGATGGCTTCGAGACGCAACACACAACCGAGCGGCACCGCGTAGCGCCCGCCATCCCGCGTGTGCAGCACAACCCACGAGTCCGGCGCCTCGACCGTCAGCGGTGTACCTTCATGACGCGCCGCGCGGTCGCGCGCCGATCCGAGCACGCCAGCATGAGCTGCGAGGCCAGCCGCATCGAGAATGAGGGCGAGTTCACCATCACCCATGATGGTGGCTCCGGACCAGAGGCGCATGTGCTTCAGGTGCCGACCCAGCGGCTTGACCACGATTTCCTCGCTGTCAAGCACGGCATCCACCACGAGGGCGAAATGCTGGTTGTCCACTTCGAGAATGGCGGCCGTCTTGCCGGCGCCATCGCCCGCGAGTTCCGTGCCCACGCCTCCGCGGAAAATCTCTTCGAGTGCCACCATGGGCAACATGCGACCGCGGAGGCGCAACAGTGCTGCTCCATGCACCCGTTCGATGCGCGAGGTCACGCCCTCGGTTCCGAGGCGCACCAGTTCATGCAGCGAGGCATGCGGAATGGCGAAGCGCCGCCCACCGCACTTCACGATGAGGGCAGGCACGATCGCGAGCGTGAGCGGCAGGCGAATGCGCACCGCGGTTCCCTGGCCCGCCGTGCTGGAGAGTTCCAACGACCCGCCGAGTTTCTCGACATGCGTGCGCACCACATCCATGCCCACCCCACGGCCGGAGATGTTCGTCACCTTGTCCGCCGTGCTGAGCCCTGGGAGGAAGATGAGGTTGAGCGCCTCGCGCTCCTCCATGCGTTCCGCCGCCTCGGCCGTGAGAATGCCCGCCGCAACGGCCTTCTCCTTCACACGCGCCACGTTGATGCCGCGCCCGTCGTCGGAGAGTTCGATGTTCACCTGTCCGCCTGCGTGCCAGGCTCGCAGGCGCAGCGTGCCGATGCCGGGCTTCCCGGCCGCGAGGCGTTCCGCGGTTTTCTCGAGGCCGTGATCCACGGAGTTGCGCACAAGATGCGTGAGCGGGTCGCGCACCGCGTCGAGGATGGTGCGATCGAGCTCTGTCTCCTCGCCCTCCATGAGCACTTGCGCCTCCTTGCCACAGGAAAGGGCAAGGTCGCGCACCACACGCGGGAGTTTGTTCCAGAGCGTGCCCACCTGTTGCATGCGCGTCTTCATCACGCGTTCCTGCAAGTCGCTGGTGAGGTGGTCCAGACGCTGGATGGTGGCGAGATGTCCGACATCGCGGATCTCGGCACGTTGCTGCACCGCACGATTGCGCGTCAGCACCAGCTCACTGACCAGATTCATGATCTGATCGAGCAGCATGACATCCACGCGCACGCTGTTGTCCATCGTGGGCGGCGTGGCCGTGCGCACGGGAAGCACTTTCTTGGAGACTTGAGCAGACGTCGCCGCAGAAGATGCCGCCGCGTCGGCCGCGGCCGCAACCGCTGGGGGCTGCACCGAGTGCGGCTCAATCGCTGCAGGGGCCGCAGGCTGCGCTGCTGTGGTTGCCACCGTTGGTACGGACGGGGCCGGTCCTGCTGCGACGGCAGATGTTGGATCCGGCGCAGTGGTGGCAGCAGTTGCCGCGGGAGTCGGCGCGCAGCAGACTTCGAGTGCTGCAACCAGAGCTGCGACCTCGCGCTCTGGCTCGGCCCCGGTGTTGGCGATGCCTTCCACGATGGCGCGCAGCGCGTCCAGCATCGTCAAGAGTGCGCTCGTCCTGGCAGCATCGAGCTGCAGCTTGCCGTCGCGGAGCAACGCCAGCAGGTTCTCGCCCGCATGCGTCACTTGCTGCAGGCGCGTGAAGCCGAGGAAGCCTGCGGCTCCCTTGATGGTGTGTGCCGCACGGAAGACGCGTTTCAGAATCTCCGCGTCACCGGGTGCCTTCTCCAGAAGCACCAAGTCGCTTTCCATGTGATCAAGCCCCTCGCGGCTCTCCACGAGGAACTCACCCACCACTTCATCCATATCTGACATGCGCACCTGACCCCGCGGGCGTGTCGTCCCCACACAACCCGACACGTGGTTTTCGGCGCAATGGAGCGCGGACTTTGCGGGAGCTTTGGTTTTTGCGGCCGCGTCAGCGTGCGTGCGCGCGCAGGTTTTCAAGACCAGCGGCAATGCTCACTGGCGGAAGCACAATGGCCGCAACGTGGCGGGCGAGCACAGCCCGTGGCATGCCCCACACCGCAGAGCTCTCTTCATCCTGGACAAACACGGTCGCACCCTTCGCAGCGAGCATTTCGGCACCAAGCGCTCCGTCGCTGCCCATGCCCGTGAGCACGACCGCTGCCGAAGCGGCACTGCAACACGCGGCCACGCTTCTGAACATGGGGTCCGCCGCGGGTCGGCACCAGTTCTCAGGTGGCGCATCCGAAAGCCGTGTGACCAGGCCTTCCAGCGTGCGCTCAAGAATCAAATGGCGATCTCCGGGAGCCACGAGGGTCATCCCGCGTTCGACGCGGCCACCGTCCTCTGCGAGTTGCACGCGCCGACGCCCGAGTCGCGTCAGCAACGTGATGAGTGCGGTCATCCAACTGCCACCCATGTGTTGCGTGATGAGGATCGGCGTATCGAACTCGGGCGGCAACGCCGCGAGAAGTTTCGCGAGCGCTTCCGGGCCGCCAGTGGAAGACGCAATGGCCACCACTTCGGGGCGTCGCGGTTCCTCGAAAAGAGCACGTGGTGGGGGCATCGTCGCTGCGGCCGCGCTGGCGGCATGAGCAGCTCCCACCTTCAGCGCGGAGGTGCACTCCGTCGCGCGCGGTCCCGTCATGCGTCGCCGCGCCACGTGGTCAGCGAAACGTCGGACGAACTCTGGCGGGAACAGCGCCAGCGGCCCGGCCGCGATCTCCGGCGTCACCAGCACCGTCCAGCCGCGCGCCCGCAGACGCTCTTCGAGGCCAAGCGGCGCCAAGGCCGCATCCGTTGCCACCAGGAAGCCTGGCTCCTCGGCGTCCAGCGTGTCAACGGCTTCGTCAGGCTTCAGCGCAATGACGCGATCCACTCCGGCGAAGCGCTGCAGCAGGTGCGCCCGCGCCGCGCTGAGTGCCATGTCCGCGCCGAGCATGTGCACGAGCAGCCGCGTGGAGGTTGTGGTTCTGGCTCCTGACATGGTGTGAAAGGGACCGCAACCACTCTGGCCGCGGAGGTCCTGCAACGTTTTCGGCAGAGATGGCGGCAAGGTGGTGGCCCGATCAGGCCCGGACGCGCGGAAAACTCACGCTGCGTGATGCCGGAAGCTGCGAACAGGGGCGGCAGGAATCGAACCCGCAACCTGCCGATTTGGAATCGGCTGCTCTGCCAGTTGAGCTACACCCCTAGGAATTCCCGCGCTTCGAGGAGCGAAGCAGGGGTCGGAAGTCTACGCCCGGGAGGGGTCGGGTCAAGCTTTGTCGTCAGCCTCGTCCTTGTCCTCGCTCTCGCGATCGCGGCTGTCGATCCAGAAGATTTCATCCGTGGCCACGGTGATTTCCGCGGTCCAGTGGCAGGGACGCCAGCCCGCGACGAGCTCGTTCTCGATGATGCCGAGGAGCACATCCATCATCTCGACCTCGCATTCGACACCCTCCTCGTAGAGGAAGGGCACGCTTTCGTGCCAGTTGAACTTGCCCGCAAGGAAGGCCGAGACTTCGAGCGCATCGTGCGCACGATCGTTGAGCGCAAAGGCGACGGCGACGGCTGTGGCGCCACCTTCGAAGTCATCGTGGTAGATGAAGTACTTCTCCGCCTCGGCAGTGCGCATGACGCGCTGGATGCGGAAGCGGTCCTCCTCCTTGAAGAGCTGGCGGAGGCGGGTGTCCCAACACTTGGTGCAGAAGCGCGGTGCACCGCCACCCTCCGGCAGCACGGCATCCTGCTTCTTGCACACTTTGCAGAGGCTCGATGGGTTCATGGCCTCGCAGTCTAGCGCGCGAGATCGGAGCGGAAGAGGGCTTCCATGGCGGGAAAAAGGTCCTTGCCCGCAGCGCGGCATTTCTCCGGCGCGGCAAGGTTCTCCTCCAGTTGCACGCGCGACGTGGCTCCAAGGATGACCGTGCTCACCTCCTCGCGCCGGAGACACCAACCGATGGCTGCCTGCGCGGCGGTCATGCCGTAGCGCCCGGCGAGGCGCGCGAGTTCCTCCGTGCGCGCGAGCGTTTCCGGCGTGGCGCGTTTCCTCAGCCGTGCTTCACGGGAAAGGCGCGAGCCCGCCGGAACTCCCGCTGCGTACTTGCCGCTGAGGATGCCGTAAGCCAGCGGACTCCAGGTCGTAAGCCCGAGGCCACGTGCGGTGAGCGGTGCCAGTTCCTCCTCCACGCGCTGCCGTGTGAGGAGGTTGTATTGTGGCTGTTCCATGGACGGCGGCACGAGATGGTGTCGCTCCGCTTCCACAAACGCCGCCTCGATTTCCGCGGCGCTCCACTCCGACGTGCCCCACCAATGCGCGAGCCCGCGCTCCACCAGGAGCGACATGCTGCGCACGAGCTCAGCCATGGCGACATGCGGATCCGGGCGGTGCGCGTAGATGAGGTCCACATGCGCGAGCCCCATGCGCTGCAGCGATGCGGCCGTGCCTTCGAGCAATCGCTTCCTGTTCAGGCCTTCACGGTTCGGTCCTGTTCCGTTCCCGAAGATCTTCGTGCTGACCACGAAATCGCCGCGCGGCAGATCGCGCAGCGCAAGCCCGAGCAGCTTCTCCGCCTCGCCGTCGGCGTACACCTCGGCGCAATCGAAGAAGTTCACGCCGGCAGAGAATGCAGCGTGCACGAGGTCGCGCGAAGCCGCGACATCGAGTTGGTCGCCGAAGTTGATCCAACTCCCGTAGGAAAGTTCCGAGACTTCGAGCCCGGTGATGCCGAGACGGCGGTAGCGCATGGCCCGAGCTTACGCCGAAGCTTCGTGGTGGATGAGCGCCGCGGTGAGCGGCCAATGCACGCTGCGGTCGGGCTCCGCAGGGCGGACGATGAATACCTCGCGCCCGGCGTCGTAGAGGCCCACATCACCACCGTTGTCGAGCAGGATGGCTTCGCTGCATCCTGCACGGGCAAGATCCTCGGCCAGTTCGCAGATCGTCACGCCCGCGCGGTTGCTGAGCCCGCTCACGACGATGTCGAGCAGCCGGCCTGTCGCATCTGCCGCCAAAACGTGATGCGGATAAAGCCCGGGCAGGAACACGATGCGCACCCAACCCTCGCCGCAATGAAATTCTCCCGGTGCGGCGGGCTCCGTCACCTCGCGGTAGCCCTTCCAGACGAGATCGCGGCGCAGCTTGTCGGCATCCACGCGCACCATCCGCAAGGGCGCATCCGCATCATCGTTCGCGGGCAGCTCGACCTCGAGCGGGTATTCCTGCGGCACACCGGCCAGCGCGGCAGCGAGACGCGCGCGATCAGCAAGCAGTTCGTCGTGCCCGAAATCCACCCGCTCGCCCGTGACGGTCTCCACCCACGCGAAACGGAGCAGGTGGCGCGGATCCGCGAAGGACTCGGCGTCGGGCGCGAGAGCTTTGCCCTTGCGCACAAGCTGCGGCCCCGTCAGCACAAAGCCCTCCTTGATGGGCCACTCCGTCGGGCGCGTGACGCTGCCGTCCGCATGCACATGCAGCGCGCCGTTCCAGCATCCGCGCGTGCCGAGTTCACCCTCGGGCGTGAGCGCCAGCACGCCAGCATTGATGCCGAGGTTGCCGTGGCCGGTCAGCAGTGTCGCGCGCCTCTGCGGATGCGCTGCGCGCCAGCGTGCGAGATGTGAATCCTGTCCGACGGCTGCAAGAAAGCCTGCGCGCTGTTCTGCCTGCTCCGTGATGCGGCGCACGCGTCCGTTTTCACGACGCAGCAGGAATGCGCGCCCCTGCCCGCGATGGAGCGGCCCGCGCGCCATGCTCGCCGCATCCACGCTGAGATCGACGCTGTGCCCCGGATCGCAGCGGATCACGTGCGCCGCAACGAGCGCCGTATCGAAGTCGAGGATCGCATGCGCGCGGAGAGCGAGGTTCATGGCTGTGCCACCGCGGCCGCGAAGTCCTCCGGCGTGATGTTCGCACCAGAGATCACCGCCACGGCAGCGCGGCCATCCAGCGGGATCTTCCGGAAGAGCAGCGCCGCCGGAGCCACGGCGCCCGTCGGCTCCACCAGCACGCCGAAGTGTTGTTGCAAGAGGCGCATGGCCTCGCGGATCTCTTCTTCGCTCACCAGCGCAATACCCGCACAGTGCGCCTGAATGAGCGGGAAAGTGAGTGCACCCGGCGTGAGATTCCGCATGCCGTCGGCGATGGTGTCGGGCAGCGTGATCGCGACGCGCTGGCCTTGACGGAAACTCTCGAACGTGTCCGCGGCGCGCGCCGCTTCCGCACCCCAGACCGCGGTGCCCTCGCGTTCCGCGAGCGCCAGTGCGCACCCCGCGAGGAGTCCGCCGCCGCCGCAGGGCGCGACGAGAAGCGCGAGCTCTGGATGTTGCGCGAGGGCTTCGAGTGCGCAGGTGCCCTGACCCGCGATGATGAGTTCGTGGTCGTACGGCGGAATGAGCAGCAAGCCTTCTGCCTCCGCCATGGTGACAGCGCAGGTCATGCGCGTTGCACTGTCGAGGCCGGCAAGCACGATCTCGCCTCCGGCGGCCAGCACGTTGGCTCGCTTCGCGGCTGTGGCGTCTTCGGGCATTACCACCACGGCGCGGGCGCCGATGGCCTTCGCCGCCACCGCCAGCGCCGTGCCGTGGTTGCCGCTTGAGGCTGTGATCACGCCCCGTGCGCGAGCCTCAGCCGCGAGCCGGAGCAAGGCATGGGTGGCGCCGCGGCCCTTGAATGCACCGCCGCGTTGCCAACCTTCGTGCTTGAAGAAGACTGGCCGCCCCGCGAGAAGGTCGAGCGCCACAGCATGAAGCAGCGGTGTGGGTGGCAGGAGCGGTGCGAGCAGAGCCGCAGCAGCGGCAACATCCCGGGAGTGCATGCGTTCTGCGGGGTTTTCGCCCCGTGGACTGCAACCTACCATGGTGCCTCCTCGGAGCTCATCCATGCCGCGCGCCCTCATGCTTTTCGTCCTGCTCCTCTCGTTCACCGTCCTCAGTGCTTGCGGCGACAAGCCGGCAGCCCAGCCTCCGGCGCCCGCCGTGCAGGAGAGCGAAAAGAACTGGACCACGCTCGTGGATGGCGCGGCGGTCCTGAAGCGCACGGAGCGCATCCTCTCGTGGGGTCCGCGACCACCAGCCAGCAAGGGCATCCTCGGTGCACGCCTCGAGATCAAGGCCATGCTGAGCGAGATCGGCATCACCGCGAAGGACATCACCGAACAGACCTTCAGCGCGAAGACGCCGAACCCTCCGACGGAAGGAAAGACCTCGTTCACGAACATCGTGGCCAAGATCCCCGGCAAGAATGCGCGCGGCCTCGCGCTCGCTGCGCACTACGACTCAAAGTTGATGGAGGGCATTCGATTCGTGGGTGCCAACGACGCGGCGTCCTCGGTGGCGCTGGTGCTGGAAATCGCCCGCGCAGAGATCGAGAAGGCGAAGACGACCCCGCGCGAGGACACGCTGTGGCTCCTCTTCTTCGACGGCGAAGAGGCCTTCGTGGACTGGCACAAGGACAACGACAACACCTACGGCAGCCGCGAGTTCGTGAAGCAGCTCGCGCAGTACCCGTTGGCGGGGCTGGTGCTCGTGGACATGGTGGGCACCAAGGACATCCTGCTCGCGGACGATGGCAATTCGAGCCCCGTGCTGCGGGACATCCTGAAGAAGACCTCACGCGATGTGCTGGGCTACAACCTGCTGGCGCGCCCCTTCACTGCCGTGGATGACCATGTGCCCTTCAAGGAGGCGAACATCCCCTGCGTGGACCTCATCGACCACGCCTTCGACACCTCGAACTGGTGGCACACCGAGCGGGACTCGCTGGAGAACCTCGACCGGCGCTCCCTCGAAAAAGTCGGCACCTTGCTGCTTTCCGCCTTGCCCGCCTTGGAGAAATCCGTCCGCAAGTGAAACGGGCTTCCAAAGTCAAGCGCGGGGGATTACGTTCCGCGCATGGCTCTCACACGACGGATCTTCCTGCAACATGCAGCCATTGGTGCAGGCAGCCTCGCGGCTCTCGGCGCGCTCGGCTGCTCCACCACTGACCAGTACGGCGCCGCAACCTCTTCGCTGTTGACGCGGCGCCCGAAGAACAGCCGCTTGCAACTCCTGCACGTGGGCGTCGGCGGGACCATCGCGCCGTACGACCGGCAGCAACTGAGTGCGCACAAGGATGTCGTATTCGCGGGCCTCTGCGATGTGGATGCTGACGCCCTCACACGCGTGGGCGCGGAGAATCCTCATGCGTGGCGCTGCAGCGACTGGCGCGAGGCGTTCGCGCAGCACGCAGACAAGTTTGACGCCGTAGTGGTGTGCACGCCGGATCACAACCACGCGGTGGTCATGCTGCATGCCCTCGCGCTCGGGAAGCACGTCTACGGGCAGAAGCCTCTCGTGCAACAACTGGCCGAGGTCTCGCTCATGGACAAGGCCATGGCCGCGTGCCCGGACCTCGTCACGCAGGTGGGCAATCAGCGCATGGGCCCGGCCGGGCGCCAACACGCAGTCGACATCCTGAGGCGACGCCTGCTCGGCCGCGCCATCGAAGCACATGTCTGGGTCGGTGGGCCTGCGGACCAAGGCGATGGCTACTTCTATTACGGCGGCTTGAAGGACCCCTCGCCTCCACCGAAGAACCTTGACTGGAACTTGTGGCTTGGTTGCGCCGAGGATGCACCCTTCCGTGAAGGGCTCGGGCCTGTGCGCTGGCGCTCTTCATGGGACTACGGCACGGGTCAGCTCGGCGACTGGTGCACCCATCTTCTCGACGTGCTGGTCTACGCGTTCGACCTCGGCTCGCCCTTCGCCGTGCGCGCGGATACGCGCCATGCGAGCGATTTCTATCACGCGCAACACGTGCAGACGGTGCTGACGTACAGAGGCGGCGGGCGGAAGTTCGCGCAGCCCTGTTTCCCAGTGCACTACAACGACAAGGGGCAGGCGCCGTCGCATGCAGCCCTCGGTTTGCCTGCGGGGAAGTTCGATTCCTCGGGCACCCTCGTCGTGTGCGAAGAGGGCGTGCTGTTCGTGAGTGTGGACGGCGGCATCCAGGTCTGGCGCGATGGCAAGCCCGTGGACTGGAAGACGCTTCCCGGTCAGGGCGAGGTCCACGAGCGCAACCACTGGCACGCGTGGGTGGACAGCATCATGGGCCGCGAGGCCTTCGTGCAATCGCCCTTCACGCAGGCCGTGCGCATGGCGGAAGCGGGGCTCCTCGCCGCGAAGGCCGCGCGCTTCCCCGGCACCGAACTGCGCTGGGACCTTGCGACAGAACGCTTCACCAATCATGAGGAAGCGAGCAAGACCATCGTGCGCCGCAACTATCGGCGAGGCTTCGAGCCACCGGCGCGATTCCTCGCCTGACGGCATCTCGCGCGCTTGACCGTTCTGCCGCGTGCGGCCTAAGGTGCCGCCACTTGCGCGGAACCAACGCTCCGCGCCAGCGGAGTGTCCTCCATGAAGCGCGTGCGCGTCGCCATCATCGGCCTCGGATTCGGTGCCGAGTTCATCCCGCTCTATCAGCGTCATCCGGACGCGGGAGAGTTGTCCATCTGCCGGCGCGACAGACGCCAGCTCGACGCGCTGGGGAACGCGCACGGAGTCGCGAAGCGCTTCACCCGCTTCGCCGACGTGCTCGCAGATCCGGACATCGACGCGGTGCACATCAACACGCCGATCCCCGCTCACGGTGCCATGACCATCGCCGCGCTGAAGGCCGGCAAGCATGTCGCCTGCACTGTGCCCATGGCCACCAGCATCGCGGAGTGCCGGCAGATCGTCGCGCTCACGAAGAAGACCGGGCTCCGTTACATGATGATGGAAACGGTCGTGTATGCGCGGGAGTTCCTGTTCATGCAGCAGCAACTGCGTGAAGGGAAGCTCGGCCGCCTGCAGTTCATCCAGGCCACGCACCAGCAGGACATGGATGGCTGGCCGGGGTACTGGCCAGGGCTGCCTCCCATGTGGTACGCGACGCACTGTGTCGGGCCGGTGCTCGGCATGGCGGATCTCACGGCCAGCGCGGTGTCGTGCTTCGGCTCAGGAACCATCAGGAAAGCACTGCATCGTTGCTACGGCTCCACCTTCGCGGTCGAGAGCGCACACATCCAGTGTGCTGAAAGTGATGTCGCGCCACGCATCCTCCGCTCGTTGTTCGACACCGCACGCCAGTACCGGGAAAGCCTCGATGTGTACGGCAGCAAGGCCTCCATCGAATGGCCGCTGGTGGAAGGTGAGGCACTCATCCGGCACGTCGCGAAGCGTCCGGAGCCCGAAATCCCCGAGCCCGTGCGCTCGCCCGATTTCGCTGCGCGCCTGCCGCGCGCACTCAGGCCCTTCACCCGTCACGGCGTCTATGGCGGCAAGGGCAAGAAGCACCTCTCGTTCACGCAAGGTGCGGGACACGGCGGCAGCCATCCCCATCTCGTGCACGAGTTCCTCTCCGCACTCGTGAACGAACGCGCTCCATTTCCGGACGCGCGCCGTGCCGCGAATTGGACTGCCACCGGACTCCTCGCTCATGCCTCCGCACTGGAGGGTGGCGCACTCAAGAAACTCCCACGCTGGACACTCCCCGACTGAGGAACCTCGCGATGACGCAAACCACCAACGCACGACGACTCCTGGCCGCAGGCTTCGCGGCCATCCTCGCGGCCGGCATGGGCTTCGCCATTCGCGGCGCCATCCTCGACAACTGGGGGCGCCAGTGGGGCTTCACCAATGAGCAGTTGGGAAGCATCACCGGCGCAGGCTTCACGGGCTTCTGCTTCGGCATCATCCTCGGCGGACTGATCGCCGACCGCATCGGCTACGGCAAGCTCGTGTTCGCAGCGCTCGCGTTGCACCTGCTCTCGGCCGTGGTCACTTTCATGCCCGGCGCGGAAACCGCCGCGCCGGCCGCGTACGACCTCCTCTTCTGGGGCACGTTCCTCTTCGCGCTGGCCAACGGTGCTCTCGAAGCAGTCGCCAATCCTCTCGTCGCCACACTGTTCCCCGACAACAGGACGCACTACCTGAACATCCTGCATGCGAGTTGGCCGCTCGGACTCGTGCTGGGTGGCATCACGGGCTGGGTCATGGACGACCGCATGCAACTCGACTGGAAACTGCAGCTCGGGCTCTTCCTGGTGCCTACGCTCATCTACGGAGTGATGTTCATGGGCCAGCACATGCCGAAGTCGGAAGCCTCGGCGAAGGGCCTGCCCCTCGGCGAGATGTTGAAAGACGTGGGCCTCCTCGGTGCGCTCGTGGTCTGCACCCTGCTCGCGCTCTTCTTCGCCAATGCGCTCCAACTCTCGACCGCGCTCTCGACCGGCCTTGCAGGAGTGCTGCTCATCGCCACCGTGGCACTGACGAAAGGCTCGCTCGGCTCGCCACTGCTGTTCGTGCTCTTCCTTGCTCACGCGCTCGTTGGCGCAGTGGAACTCGGCACGGACGGTTGGATCCAGAACATCACGGGCAACATCCTCACCAGCGAGCAAGGAAAGATCCTCTTCGTCTGCACATCCGCCACCATGTTCGCGCTGCGTTTCGCGGCCAACTGGATTGAATCGCGCCTGAAGCTGTCCCCTGTGGGGCTCCTGCTCAGTTGTGCCCTGCTCGCCTGCTTCGGGCTCAATCTCGTCGCGGGTATCACGGCCTTTGGTGGTGCGCTCGGTGCATTGCTCGTCTACGCCGTGGGCAAGACATTTTTCTGGCCCACCATGCTCGCGGTCACGTCGGATCGGTTCCCACGCACGGGCGCCATCGCCATCAGCATCATGGGCGGCATCGGCATGATGTCCGCCGGGCTCGTCGGTCTTCCGGGCCTCGGCTACGCGAAGGACCGCTTCGCTGGCGAGGCGCTCCTCGAAGCCAACCCGGCGCTGGTAGCCACGTGGAGTGCCGAACAGGAGAGCACACTGCTCGGCTTCGGTGCCGCGCATGGTCTTGATGCGAAGAAGACTGGTGTCATCGACGAAGCTCTCGGCGCGGCGCGGAAGTCGCCCGAACATGCCGATCATCCGGAGACCGCCCTCGCGACACTCAGTCCGGAGCAACAAACAGTTCACGCCGCGATGATCGAGGGCGACCGACGCACGCTGCGCATCGATGCGTGGATCCCGGCCATTCTCGCCGTGATCTATGCCGGCGTACTGCTCTGGTTCAAGAGTCGCGGCGGCTATCGCCGCGTTCACATCGACTAGCGCCGCTCGTCTGCCAGCTGCGCGCCG
>SXGR01328531.1_pt1 | contig 105157 bp, 130 predicted proteins | sample 3174711 | NCBI WGS metagenome assembly SXGR01 (sample SAMN11356860, study PRJNA531348) | freshwater metagenome | isolation source: freshwater sample F1-60 | place: China: Fuxian Lake, Yuxi | collected 2017-12-25 | reverse complement strand
TTCTTTATAATCGTGTTTGGTCCTGCTCCGCAAATTTCCATATCTGCATCAATGTAAATTGTTTCAGAAATGCTATATTCGCCCGCAGAGATAAACACCTCTGGAATTCCCATTTTTGGATACATCTTTGAAAAATTTCTAGCATACTTTACAGCACCAGGAACATTGTCAAAGTGTCCAAAGCCCTCTCTGTTTGCTACAATTATTTTATTTAATAATTTATAATCAACTCTATCAACAAACAATCTTAAGTCATAAAAATCTTCGGAAGTAAATACTTTAGCTAGCAAAGCTGCAGTTCTCATATAAAATGGCGAAACCAAAGTTGCCGGAACTGGCGGGCCATTTTCGGAATATGAAATCTCTGCTTCTGCTCGAATATATCCATACTGATCAAACGCAATATAAAAATCAGAAGATAGATTTACACGATAATCCGCCTCTCCACCAAACTCATATCGAATTCCGTTCGATACAAAAACTCCAGGAGAGATATCCAATGTATAGTAAGTTGTAAAAAACTGAACATTCGAGACTTCACACCCGGAAATAATTCCAGATGCTCTCAATTCATTCCTCGGACCCTCAATGTATCTTTCAATAACAGATTCCGATATTATCGTATCATCTACCGTTCCAGACCGACGCTTATCAATCAAAGTTGGAACACCAGCCTCAAGATATTCTCCAAAAACCCTGCCTAATGCCGTAGAAAACAACCCTCTGCATAACCGATAATTATTGCGGCTCAATTCATCAAAACCATAAATCGTAATGGTTTTGTCAGATACTGGCAACCCAGAAGTCTTTACCTGGAGCGTTACCCAAGATAACCCGCTTGCAGAAAATATTTTATAAAAACCCGGTGAAGATATAAATACCGAGTTACCCGCAACAAGGTCTGGACCAGTTAATGTAACGAATCCTATCGTATCAACAGTAACCGTTGCAGTTTGACCACTTGAGATAAAATCTCTTGACACATCTACCACTGCAGCATAAAAACCACCACTCTGAAGTGAACCCTCTGCCTCAAATCGCTTTGAGTAATGAATTCGCTTATCTTCAGTTAAAAATACATCAAAAAGTATAGATCCATCTGCACCAGAGATTTCTGTAAAATTCAGTTCCTCAATTCTTGCCGAGTTTTTCTGTATAATTACAATTGAATTTTCATCTAGCGTGCCTTGGAAATAATAACTACCATCCAACACAATTACAGAGTCAAGAACGGACGAAACACGATAAGTTCCATCATCCTCTTCTTCCGATGACCCATAAATTGTTACCGTATCACCAATACCAATGCTATAATCATGAAATGTGTTATCAAATATCGTTATTTTATTATCCGATGTCGATATCTGAACTTTTGTTCCTGAGAAATATTCCAAATCGATGATGTTTTTATAAACAACACCGTTTACAACAAAAGCATTTCCAGTTGAACCCTCTACTTCTACATCTTCATAGTCTGATAATCCAATGATTGAAAAAGCATCATTAGAGGATCCGATAGAAACCTCTAGCGTTCTATTTACCAAATCACCAGAAAAGTTAGGTACAGAGTGGGATAGTGCTATCTCATAAGAATCGCCAACCTTAATTTTAAATGCATATAAATTTAGCCGACTATCTACACATTGCTCATTAATTTTATTTACGCAAGAATCAATTGTCTGTAAAGACACGTTCGAATCATAAAGCGAAATATCCACAGAAGAATTGCCGTCAATGGATATTGCAAATGTATTTTCAGAAGATGTAATTCGCGAAGGCTGAAATCCAGAAGTAATAATCGTTGCCGAATCAGGATTGCAAACCACCACATCTGGAGTATTCGTTCTATTAGCTCTTGGCCTAACAGCAGAATTCAGCCCATTCATATTGTAAGACGAATAATTATTTTTATAAACAGAAGCTGTGAGTCCAGCCAGCGAACTTAAATGAGGGCCGCCAAAAACGGTGACAGTTATTAGATTACCAAGGCTTGTGGTATATGACTCAATCTGATATGCCCGATTATCCTCTTCGTTTTCTGACCCGGAAAGAATAAGCAAATCATTCTTTGATATCGTTGATGAAAACGCAGGAGTATCTGTAAACGTAAATGTGGTTTTTGAACTACCATTAGAGAACAAATAGGTTACTGCTTCTCCGCCAATAATAAGCGATGGTTGACTATCACCCTCATACCCATCAACAATGGATCCTGTTCGAACTCGGCCGTTGGAATGATTGTTTAATACAACATTTTTTAAGCTATTCAGTTCCATATTCGCAACATCAACAATTGCGGATTGAACATCTCCAGATAATGTTATTCCGCTGATATCTGATGAATCAAAATATATCTGGTCTGCAGAATGTGACCTATTGATACTTGAAATGGATGAAGTTGATAAATTAATATGACCACTATAAATTTCTGATAATGCCTCCTGCAAATTTCCTGGAGGAACTGTTCTTGTGGCTTCGGATGAACTTTCCTGAATTGCACTATCAACCGATATTGCTGTAGCCTTATGCCGATTCAAAGCTAATGGGGAAATATGAGTTGATAAACTTGCGTTTAAAGCTTCAAGGCCACTAATAATCTCATCAAGTTCTGATTGTAAAGATGAGATTTCTGACTGCAAAACCTTTGTTGGAAAATCTAATTTTAGCTTTGATTCCTTTACTGCAGCCACATCGGATACGTCATTGTCTAATATTGGTCCAGAAAGAACATTGGCCATAGAAAGGGCAGAAGGAAGTATATTTCCATTATCGTCAAGTGCCTGACTTAATCGATTCGCTACTGTATTTCCAGAATTTCCATGTGGATCAATTCCTAACGTCTGTTCTATCGCAAAAATTGCAGAACGAAGACTGTTTATAACATCAGATCCAATCTCTGTAATATTATCTCTAACTGCAGGGATTTCAATAGATGAATCTAATTTGCTTGGATACTTTGACTTTGGCATTTAATAATTCCTATCATAAACCCATACATTATAAGGTTGGTATATTTATTTATAATTACGCCATACCCAAAGCTCTGTTTATTCTGTCTGTCCTTAAAGTTACAGCATACTGCCAAACCATAAATGGATAAGAACTAAGCGAATCAGAATCTTTTGTTATCTTTATTGCTACAATTTGTGTAGAGTTAGCTTTCCAAGAACCCGGAGATATTGGATTAGATGTTGGGGAACTATCTGGAATTAAAATCGTTTCTGAAAAAATCCCATCAGAATCTGCAGTTCCAGAAGCTGATGCACTAGATACTGGTGTCCACAAGCCATCATTTCCCAAATAAACAATATCTATGTCAAAAGAATATGGCAGGTTTGTTTCTGCAGTCATTATTCCAAATATTTTTACAGAATATAAATCATTATCATCTTCTATTTGTATTGGTAGATAAGCACAATCTGTTCCGCTAAAATCCAAAACTCTAAGTCGGGTTTCTCCATCCAAAAAAGTGTGACTTGTTACTGTAGCTAAAGAAGAGCCTGCAGAATATACAATATCTTGATTTATAAGGAAAACTTTAGACCTTGTTTGAATTGATTGTAAGTCGTACCTTGTTGCAGTGACCGTAGAATTTGTTGATATTGCCCCATTGGAAGACAACGTTCCTCTATTCGCCACATGCCCTGCAATCCCAACGTTTCCAAATACAGCCAAACTCCTTGAAATACGATCACTCCAATCTGTAGTGTCCACAAGATTTGGATCACCAGAAGCACCTGTATTTACATAATTTGAAAAATGCTGATTTCCTATAATATTAATGTTTTTTCCAGATTGCTGAATAGCCACATCTAACAACAAATACACGCTACTACCAACCAGCAAAGTATCCGTTGCATCTCCGTACAATTTATTATGCAATACATCAATATTGTAAAGCCTAAAAGCATCAGAAAGTCTAATGTTTGCCTCAATAAAACGACAGTTGCTGATGCTAACATTTCCTTTTTTATTCGAATCATCAGACAGCTCTCTTTGGAAGAATGCTGCAGATGGACAAATATCTACATCCACCCCAACTTCCGTAAAGCCACTGTTATCAAAAGTAACATCATCAATTTTTAATGAAAAATTATGATTTTCTGCATCTGTCTGGCAATTCCCATCAACAAAGCTTATATAACAATTATCCATCTTAAGATTTGATATAGAAATCTTTCCAGAATTAAATCTATCAAAATTCACATCAGAATAATTTGTTCCGTCATCCTCAACGCCGTTTCCAAATATAAGAATCTGACCACGATTCAAATGAAGATCATCACCATAATCAGTATTGCTACGTAATTTCAAAATTGTAGAATCACCTTCTCCTGTTATGTTTACGGGAAAATCTAAAAAGAATCCATTTTTAATTGTTTTAGAATACAAATCATTAACACAAGCTCTTGCAAAAGCTCCGATTCCATCAGCTATATCATAAACTGTTTTCCAATCATCATAATTACCAAATGCAGTATTATCTATGTCCAAAATAATCTCATGGGTGCCTGATTTCAAATGAATTGTAGGAACACCAGCCTGCGGATAAATGCTTGAAAATCTTTTTGCATAAGCTATGGCTCTAGGAATGCTATCAAAATGTCCCATAGATTTTTGCGGGCTTACTGTAATGGAATTCAATAAGCGAAGATCTAGATGATCTATAAAAAGCCTCATATCTATAAAGATAGCATTTAAACCATCATACTCTATGGTTCCGATAATGCACACATCTGCATCAACAAAAGAGGATGCGCACCCAGGCAATGCTGGCTCAAACAATATGTTTGAATACTCGTCAATGGCAACATACATCTTATCATAAACGCCAGTATCGATATCTGTAATAACCGTATTTTCTGATACCTCTACTCTTTTTCCGGAAACATAAACTACACCTCTTTGAATCTGAAATTCAAAGAAACCATCTCCATTGCTTGATTGTGATAAAATATCGCAACCATAAATTACACCATTAGATCTTAATTCACTTATTGGTGTATAAGAAAGCTCCTTCTTTGCATCATTCTGTATATCAAAAGAAGATATGGTTCCAACTTGACGCTGATCAAACGATCTTCCGTAGTTTGCACCAGAAACTCTTCCGTTAAAATTATCATAAGGTACTTTTGCAATAAGTAAGTTTCGTAATCGATTTACTGGCTCAAATCCAAAAAACTGCATAGATAATGGTGCTGCATCAGAAGTTATCTTGGCATTAACAAGACTTATTTCTTTTACATAAAACTTTAGACTTACATTGTTATTGCCAGAGGTTAACCAAAAATAACTATGATCTCCTCGCACATCAATCTCTGTTCCTCCGTCAAGAGAAAATGTTGCCAAATCCGTTCCACCAACAACCGATAGCGAAAATGTTTTTCCAGATACGTCCCCAGCATAATCCACTAACTGAATCAGTGATTGCGATGAAAACACTTGCGCTGTATATTCAAAAACGGATTTGCTATGCAAAGAATTTTTCTCATCAAGAAAAATCTCACACAATGTCGAACCAAAAGAATCGGAAACCTCAGAAAACTCAATATCCTTAAGAGAAATTGTGTTATCAAAAACTCTAAATCTCGTTCCGTCTGCAGAAATGGCAGAAAAACCTGAAGGCAATTGACCAGTAGAGACGATAATGTTTTCGGCAGTAACGCTTGATATCACATAGGTACCATTATCAGAGCCTGAACCCGAAATGATAATGAGATCATCTCGCTTTACGCCCAATTCCAAAAAGTCAATGCCCGTGCCGCCGCTAAAAATAATATTTGAACCAGCTGAAAAAGAAAGATTATCAAAATCAAATTTTGTATTTAAGCCTAATCTTTCAATGCCGGCAGTTGTATAAGTTGATCCATACTTCGAATAGACATCAACACCCTCTACCTGAGAAAAACCAATAGAGTCTATTGCATCATCAGATCCCCTGGAAATTGTTAGGTAATGTGATTGCGCGTCATCATCTGGAATATTTAAAGAAATTACAAGCTCGCTTCCATTTGAACTATCAATTCTATACGCAGAATAATTCTTCGCGCCTTCTGACACAAATTCATTTATCTTAAAAATTATGGAGTCTAAAGTTTGCCAAGTAGAGCTTGAATCATAAACATCAATAATATCTGCAGATCCACCATCAACAGACAGGTTAAAATATCTATTTACAGAGGTTATTTCCGCAGGATTTATCCCAACAGATTTTACAAATGCTGACCGCCCATCATTTACTTGCAAAATCTTTGAAGAGGTTAAATCAGGATCTTGTCTTGCACAAATCAAAAGATTTGCTTCATTATAAATTGCATCTATTTTTTTAAAAATCTTTACAACGCTTGTTGCGTTTGATGCCACAGGCAGATTACCAAATAAATAAAACCCATTAACGTCCAGCTCATCCATTGATAATGCAAGAGACTCTATCTGATAAGTTCCATTTACCAAAGATTCTGTATTTGATGAATCTTGCAACAAAACCAAGTCAAAAGGTTTTAAATCAAAATTCCCTAATGTTATTGGTGTATCTAAAGTAACTAGTGTCTTGTTAGATTCTTGTCCCGAATTTTTAGAAAAAGAGACTAAAACATCATCTGCAAATAACCTCGTCCATTCACTGGATTCAGGTAAACGATATTGACTGGCGCCTAATAACCCGTCTGCATGAAAACGATCTTGATGACCAACAATTCCTTGAAATTGATTGTTTGCAATATCCTCTACTGCACCCTGAACATCACTACTTTCGACTATCCCTGAAGTATCTGCATTATCAAAAAAAATCTGAGAAGCAGAATGGGATTTATTATCCGATGTCGCACTTTCTGTAAAATTTATGTGACCGTCATAAATGCTTTGCGCCAAAGACTGAACGCTACCGCTTGCAATATCACTAGATGCCGTCGAAGAGCCGGATGAAGAATATTCTGAAACAGAAATTGCAGTAGCTGGATGCCTTCCTGTTGACAGTGGATTAAGGTGAGCCAATACATCTGCATTTAGTTGCTCTAAGTTTAAAATAATCTCATCAAGTTCGGATTGTAAGGACGAAATTTCTGATTGCAAAACCTTTGTGGGAAAATCTAATTTTAGTTTTGACTCTTTCACTGCGGCAACATCAGATACATCATTATCTAATATTGGACCAACCAAAACGTTTACCATAGAAAGCGCAGAAGGAAGTATATTTCCGTTAGAATCTAATGATTGCCCAATTCTTCCAGCAACTGTATTTCCCGAAGTACCCTGCGGATTTATACCTAGCGTCTGTTCTATTGCAAAAATAGCTGAACGAAGACCGTTTATAGCATCAGAACCAACGGATAAGATATTATCCCTAACTGCTGGCAACTCAACTGATGAATCTATTTTTGCTGGAAACTTTGATTTTGCCACATCACAACCTATTTATTTAATTCTTCAGACTATCATACGCAATAACAGAACCTGCAGTTAAACCCACTCCTATAAATAGAAAAACATACTTCTCAACATTATGACGCTTTCTTTGCTTTTCCAAGTCTTTGATTCTTTTGTCTTGCAAAAGCGTAAGCTCATCATGCTTCTTTATTTCACGATCCCGAATTCTAATTCCGTCTTTGTAAGCAGATATGGTTTCTTCGCTTAACGTATCCAAATCCATATAGAGCGACAACAAGCGCTCTTTGTGCTCCAGTTCTTCAATACGCTCCATCAAATCCGTTGCTTCTTTTTGGTCAAAAGCATAAATATCTTTTTCCAAAACAGTGCCTTTTGTCAAGACCTCTCCGGCAGATGCGAAATTAGAAATAAATATAGAAAATAAAAACATTCGCTTAAACAACATGTACACCTCAAGCTGTGTTTTTATATCTTACTACAAATCTCTATTTTTAAAAAAATCATCAATTTCTTTAAATGTAGCTGGCGTTTCCCTTTTCTTCGGAACTTCTGATTCTAATTCTTCTATGCTTTTTTTTACTTCTTTTCTTTTCTGATTAAGACGTTCGATCTCCAAATCTTTCAAATCGCTTTCTGTTTTTAATTTTTCAATTTGAATGATAAGCTCTTCCCTTTCTTTTCTGAACTTCTCATCCTTCTTGTTATCCACATAGTTGTAACCTAAAGACAAAATTATAAAAATCAAAACAAAAAAGGATAAAACTACTCCCATCTTTTTATAAAAATTAAGAGTATCCCACCACTTTCCTAGTTTTTGTATATTTTTCTCAAAGAATTTCATATCAAGACCCTTCCGTCATATCATCTTCTGGCTTATCAGGGGCTGCACTTTGTACTTTTGAATCAGTAAATCTGCGGCTAACATAAGCTGTGAATGTAGCTCCAAGATAAATACCCATAACTCCGCTATCCATTGGAATAAAATTAAGCGTATAATCTTCCGTCACAATTTGTCCGATCGTTGCCGCAAAAAGATTTAAAGTAACTACAATAAAAGCGATTGTAGCAAAGGTAAGCATTGAATCTGGGCGACCCTTTGAGTTTTTTATCCAAGGTATTTTCATTCTTTCTCCTAAAAATTTCTAGTATAGGGATAAGAGTAAACAATATCAGTAACATCCAATCTTTTTAACTTTAATTGCTGGCGGCCATATCGCCTAAAAATCATCTTTTCCCTAGATACATCTAAAACTTCATAAATATATTCTCTGTTTTCTGTAAAATCAAAACGAATTATTAGATCCCTATCTCGAATTGCAGGCATCGCCAACGTCCAAGCAGATGGCTCAAACTCTTGTGCTAAATGTTCTTTTTCACCAAGCTTAAGATCTTCTGGTGATTCATTCATTTTTATCATAATTCTGCGATCTTGCCTTCTCATATTCGAAAACTGATCGTATCCGCCAAAAAATCCTGTGCCATAACAATCGCCACAGCTTCTGGTTCTAGGATGCATTTTGCGAAGATTCATGCAACTGCACTTTTGCCCAGACCAAATTCTTTTTATTAAAATTACTGGCTCACCAACGTTCTCAAGAAGCACCTCTTCTTGATTCAACATTTGATCATAAAGATTAAAGCCCTTAAAGCCATTAAACTCACCGCCAAGATAACTTCCGCAATCATCTTTTCCGTTTAACGTTCTGAATGGCAATGGTTGGTGGTATCCGCAATAATCAAACCCTTGAAAAAATCCTTGATCATTATCTGTATAGTCCGTTACATTCACGCCTATTTCGTTAATTTCTCTTCCACTAAGATAGCCATCGCCAAAAGTAGGTGTTACAAAAACTGTAACCATATTGGCATCTTGGCACCCTTGAAACATAGAGACTTCTTCATCTTCAAAATAAAAGCCAATAGTAGAACCCGTAACGCCACGACCATTTGGTGATATAATAAATTCATTTGCGGTTTTTGAAGTGTATCTTAATATTTCAGAGCCTATAATCAACAAGCCTGATTCTGGATAACCATCTGTTGAACTTACAGATACAACCAAATCTTCAGAAGATACAAACGCTGTAATGGTTGTTGCTTGTGGAAATAGCCAAAAACCATCACCAAGTTCCTCTAGGCCGGAAGTATCTATAATATCTTTATAAACTTCCATCGCTCGGGCGCCATAAGTCATTGGTACACCTGGAGCTAAATTCTCTACATTTATATCCAAAACATCCGAACGCAAAATGTATTTTGGCTGCTTATAAAAAACATCCAAACGATTCAGCTCTTCATAAACGAAAATAAATGTTTCTGATTTATAACTTCTAGATAGCGGTGTGGAAACCACTATATTTGCAGAGCTACCATCCCCATTGTCATTTGCGGAAACTATTCCCTGATAAAATCCTAAAAACTCTGTCTGAGGAAATAAATCCGGAAGAATCTGCTCTACCAAAAAAACTTTAAAATTAATATCACCAACCAAAACGTTTCCTGAGTTATCCTCTACAGAATAATCAAGAACATATGACCCTTCTTTGAAATATTCTGAAGGGTCTATTTTTACAATGACATCATCACCATTATCAATAATCTCTGTCAATGATCCGTTAGCGCTAGTTTGAACTACACCATCGATAATGTATGAAACATTATTGATATCAATATTTAACGTAGACACATCAATGCCATCAACAGAATCTTCAAAATGAAGGCATATCATCTGTGGAAGACTTATAACATCATCATTTTTTGGTGATGAAAAAATTAACTGCGGTTCCGCCTTCACCACACTGAATGCATAACTAAAATTATAAAATTTTCCTAGGGTGTTTTTGGCCTGAATTTTTACATAAACGTATGCGGACAGCGGGAAGGGGTCTGTCGGCGCAATAGATACCAAATAATCATTTCCGTCAGGGGTGATGGATGACCCCAGCCCATCATACCCATCCTGCAGCTCACCAAACTTTATAGCAAAATTGTCACTAATTAAAACTACCAAAGAGGAAAGGTCAATAACCTCTCCTCCTGCATTTATTCTGAACTCAACCGACGAAGATGGCAAGACTCCCGTTGCACCATCTGCTGGTATTTTTTCAGAAATATAAATCATTACTCAACTCTCTCTAAAAGTTCATTCTTCTTGCTATTTCTCTCATCTTCTGGAACTTCATGATATTCAATAAGGTCTTCTACATAATCTTCTGCCTTATCGACTCCTTCTTCTTTTGCCTGAAATTCCACCTGACGCTTAAAAGCCTCTACTTCATTTTCATCATCAAGATATTCTTGTTCTTTCTTGTTCTTATCCTCTCCATACATCTTCATGTGCTGGAAGGCATGAACCAATTCGTGCACAACATAACGCATAATGGTTTCAAAACTTTTCTCTAATAACCCTGAATTTAAAAAGATTTTTGAATTTATAGTTTTTGCAGAAACATCAATGTCATCATCAAAATCTATGGAAATTCCATCAATAATCGATAAATCAAAACCATGCTCTTTACAAATGTCCTTACAGACTTCGTCTTGCTTTATCTCTTTTTTTATTCGTGACAAAAGGCTGATTCGATCTTCCAAATCTTTATTATTTTTATTTTGCTTCGCTATGATTATCATTTTTCATCTCCTCACACATCATCTCGGCAAAAAACAAACTCTGTTTCAACAAAGAGATCCTTCTGTTCGATTCGGCGATCGCAAATTCCAATCCCAATATTTCAAGCTTTATTTCATCTGGGGTTGATGGCGAAATATAGCCACTATATTCTATTTTGCATTCATCTGGTTTTTTCAAGCGCTAATTCCTTTTTGTCAAAATTGCTTTTTTCTTTTTTAAGCTCTCTTGACTCAATGACTTTAGCAGCTTCCAAAACCTCAGAAATACTTTTATCAACACTGTCTTTTATGCTTTTAAAGCGCTCAAGCAGCTTATTCAATTCTTCATCTGAAAAATGAACATTTTTCTTCTTCATACTAACCCTCATTCACTTTATTTTTTAAAATAAACTTTATCTTTTCTAACGTTATTGTAAGCTCGTTCATTGTTTTGTTATAATTTGACAAAACTTCTTTTAATTCTTCTACGCGTTCTTGATTGACATCTTTCAAATCTTCTGTTAGTGAATTAAGCCGATCTGCATTTTCAAGAGTAACCTTTTCAAAATGTTCCAAATAAGCTAAGAAATCAGCGGTTTTTTTATAAGTTTTGTTATTCGAAATGCGTAACTCATCCAAACTATCTGTAATTACGTCAAGTCTTAAATTGAATTCTCTTAATAAAGATTCTTCTTTTGATTTGCCTTCATCTTCTTTTTTTGAGCCAAAAATCTGTTTTTCGCGATGAACAATCCACATGACCGCCGCAGAAAGCAATAAGCCTAATACACCACCCTTATCTACAAGAGCTGATACAATCAACTCTTCCATTAGGTAATCCTTCTCGATCGCAAATGCCGCAGCCTTGTAAATGCTGGAGCATTACTCGTAATGTTTGAATATGTCCCAAAAGATCTTGGTCCAGGACGAATGTTGTTTTTTATAAACTTTAATCGCTCTCTGTAAGAACTTAGCCAAGTGCTATAGTGAGATTGTAAATATTCTCCCAACTGAGGAGGCTGATAACTAATCCCTCCATCAGAAATGGTAAAGTCTCGACCCTTCTCAACAATAGATTGTGACGCCAAGGCGAAAACATAAGCGCCTTCAACAATGATTGAGGAAAATAAATTTTGAATCAAAGGATCTGCAAATGTATATGCTGTAAAAAATGGTGTAGAGTTGAATTCTGATAAAGACTGGCATAAAAATGCCACAAGAATCTCATCATCAAAAACATTACACTCCTCAAGGATGAGTTCACCATACCCATCATAAACAAACGCACCAAACTGATCTCTCTTTGGCTTTTTGCCAGAGGATCTAAGTCTTGGTTTCAATAAAGATAAGCAAATGTTTATGCCATAAATTTCTTCGTCTGTAAAGTTAAAAATTACACTGTCGCCAATCTTTATTTTTCCTGGGCCCGTAGTTGCAGATAAAGATGATTCGGGTGTTACTACAGAGAACGAAAAACTTGTTTCAAGAATTGCACCTTCTATCTGCGCATACCAAATATCAGTCCAATCTCCCAAGTCAGCATTTGCTGGCACAGAGAAAAGATACTCATAAAGACCAATATCCAAACGCAAAACATCATTGCTTGTTTGCGCAAGAACTTCTACACTGTTAGAATCAAGAATGCTTAATTCTGGAGTAGTTACTGGATCAACAACTTCACCGCTGGCGTCTAAAAACTGAATTTTTAAACTTACCTGCTGACCTTGTACTGCTGTTTCTCTCATATTGGCCATAGAAAACTCTCGAATAAATAATATGGCAACAGAAACATTTTATCAAAACTTATTTTTTATTAATAGATAGCAGCCTTCATTTTGCGTGCTTTTCTAGATATTTTTTATGAATTGCGCAAACATCATTGCCCTTCAAACTTTGACGCTTACACCTTTCTCCATCTGTTTTTTCAAAACCACATTGAGAATATTCATGACCCTCTTCAACCTTGAGTTGATCAAGAATAATAGGACTAAAGTTTTTAAAATCTGGCGTTGCTTCTACCAGAATAAAACGATCTGGATCTTTTTCCTGCAAAGAATCTTCTGGTGGCAACTCTATTGTGGAATAACTTTCTTCCGCAGAATCATTTCCAAGAGTCAACATCACCAATTCTCTGGCCGGCTTTGCTGTATCAATATCATCATCAAAATCAAACAGACTATCTGATATATCAGAACTTATGCTGCTTTCTTCCAAAACAATATAGTTTTCATCTCTACGTAAAACTTCACTAAAACCAACCCTTGGACGATAAGGAGTAGCTTTAATCCTATGTAATCGCTCTTTTAATTTCTCTGGATTCACTTTCTGGCACCTAAAGATATCCTATATAAGAAAATTGGCAGAAAAAATACCAAATACCTTATTCTACATATGACATATGATCTATATATATCATTACAATATACTGTTATTATGTATATACTTAATAGTCTTATAATATTAATCTTATATTAAGTATATAAGTATAGCTTATGTGGAAAACAACATTTGGGGATTTTATGAAAAATAAAAACATTGAATTATTATCAAAAGTAGCCTTGCGCCTTGATGAGCTTGGGTTTCATAATTTCTCTGATGATATCGATGCTATTTTATTATCAGAGCTTGATGATTCAAAGATTAATGATGCAATGGATGATTCTGATAAGGAATTAAAAGATTTAATTCATCAAGAGGAAGAAAAAGATCTTGATTTGTTAAATGAATTATTTTCCGAAGAATCTTCTGAAAAAACTTTTGCAGATGCAGTGAACGATCTTGATATTGATTTTTCAAAAGCAAAAGAAGAATGCTTAGATCTTAGCAATGAAATGTATGGAGAGCCATTCCTTCATTTGAGCTTACAAGAAAAGGATCTTTTTTGCGCAGAAGTTTTTGCTCGCACATGGTTCCCTGCAGCTTATGATGATGAAGTTGATGATTTGGTGGAAGAAGGGAAAGAGTTAGGTTTGTCTGTAGAAGAAATGGAATCTATTCTTTCTGAAATTTATTTGAAAAATATTTAAATTAATTCAATAAAATCTTCTGAATTAATGATATAAATCGAATCTTCTTTTTTAAACTTATCTATATTTTTGATTATAAGTTTTAAAAGATCATTATCTTTTACTGCTCCAAAGATAAATACTCCCTCAGAGAGTTGAATATTATATTTCTCTTTGTAATATCCGAAATTATGATATTCCATATATACATTTTTATAATAAAAACAAAAGCCAATATTATCACCAAAACTATAAAGCGTTTTAAAGATAGTGTTTGGATACTTTTTGCTTATGGCTTCTTGATATGTTCTCATGCAATATAATGCATAGGTATTTTGTTAGTTGCAATATGTAAAAAAAATAACCCCCAAAATTTCTTTTGGAGGCTATTGATTAATTACTAAGAATTAAATCTTATGGATATTCTTCGGTGACGAAGCCGGAAGCAACGCCGCGTGGGTTAAGAATACCGATACCGATGATCTCAGAAACAACCCAACCCATCTTGAGCTGTTTAGGCTCATCGGCAGGAAGGACTTCGATGCCCTGACGAACTGGCATAACGCCTACGAACTCTGGATCGGCAACAGCGAATACCTGCTTTGGATTAACCATCTTAGTGACGACAATGTCTGCACTGAAGATATGGCCATACAAACCGGTCTGGAGAATTTCGCGCTGAGTAACGGGATCAACCTGTGAAGCACCAGCTGCACCAGCAGATTCCCAATCAAGCATATCCGTGAACTCATTGATGTTCATGAAATACTTGGCGGTTACGTTATCCCAACGATCGATCTGACGCTTGAGGTTGAGCAAGCCAGTCTTGGACAGGCGATAAGCTGGCTGAGCGTTATCGAGAGTCTGAAGAGTGTTCTCTCCGCCCTTGGCCTTGTCAGAAGCGAAGTCAAGCGCTGCGAAAACGTTTGCGTCTTCTTGAGCCTGAATTTCCTGACGAGCCTTTTGCTGAGCGCGATCGATTACTGCGAATCGGCGACGCTTAACTTCTGCATAGCGAACGGTTGGGTTAGAAACAATTTCAAATTCTGGAATAGTTACGCGATCACCGAAGATACGGCTTTCTGGAACTGAACCATTTGAAGAGATAACGCAAGCCTGAACGTCGATATCGCGTTCATATGAAGCCTGGGTACCCTGAGGAAGAGGATCAACAACGAGGGCCTTACGACCAACGCCCTGATAGTCCAAGTTCTTTCGAATTGGATTAGCCATGGCCTGACCCAAAGCGACCTTACCGTCTTCCGTCAACATAGCGCGAGAAACGAGTTCGTCACGTTGAGTCTCGGAAAGCGTAGAGTCGATCTTGAGTGCATCGCCAGAGCTTTGCTCTTCAATTACGGATGCAAATTTTACAATCTGCGCTAAAGCGTCTTTGACACTGCGAGCATTAAGTTCGCCATTGTTATTAAAAATAGACATGATTATGCTCCTTGTACGCCAAGTAGGTAAACCAACGCATATTCAGTCTTGCTAACAGTTTCGCCAGCCTGAGTATTTGTGGTGGAAACTAACGATGTATCTTTGGCGAGGCCAAGAGACAAAGCAGCCTGGGTATTGGTGGAAGTTGTGGTCAACTTTCCGGTACTGGCGGTACCATAAAGGGCATCGTTTGCACCGAGGCCATCGTATTGGGTTGAGTTAACGAATCCCTCAACAGATACGCCGTACAATCCTGGCTGAGCCCACAGAGTAGCCTTGCCTGAACCGTAAGTGGTTTTTGGACCAATAACAACTGATCCAACGCTTGACATTGCACCGTAACCAGTGCCCTGACCAGCGGTTCCGCCGACCAAAGTACCAAACATCGTTCCGTAGCCAGAATCGCCTTCGTCAACCAAGCCGTAAAGTTTGCCGGTCGTTGATACCGTGCCGAGCTTGAGCTTGACGAGAGGGCCAATTCCAGGGACGTCTGCAGCGTAGCCTTCGCCATCTTCTGCATCTGCAAATACGGCTACTTCGCCGCCTTTAACCACGGAAACATCATCGTCATCGAGGTCGAATTGACCCAATGGCTGAATTCCGGGCTGTAATGGTTTTAACATTAGAAACTCCTTAGGTTATATTATTTAATTCGATCAAAATTTGATCTAATTTGTTTGCAAGATCAAAATCACCATTTTTATCAGCATCATCAGCAATCTTTATAAGATTTTGGCTGAATTTTGCATAGCGATTAATGAAATTACCAGTTGGTAGACTTAACAAAACTTGTTCTGTTTTAGCCTGTTGTTCTAGCCCGTTTTCAAATAACCCGCCGTCCCCAAGTGCATCTGCAATATATGTGGACTTTGGATGAGCAGATAAGAGGAAATCAGTTCCAGTCTCATCCGTTACTTGATATAATTTATTATAATCAGGCTTTCTTTTCTTTGGTTTCTCGTTATGCATGCCTTTGAGCCCTGCATAATATGACGACATAAATTCGTCATCGAGATTCCGAATTAAATTATTGAAATAATTTTTATTTGTTGAGAATTCAGAGAATTTCATACGATTTTTTTGATTATTAATAGTTGAGGTGTCTTTCCCACCTACTTTCTTTAAATTATTTTCAAAATCAGAAGCTAATGAAGAAAAGTCATCTCCACTGCCTCTATATTTTTTCAAAGCATCTTTGAATGCAGAATCTTTACCACGCTGCATTTTTGAATAATTCTGTCTTACATACCTTCTTAGCTTTGCAGGGGTATCGATGTTGTTTCGATAGAAAAACAAGAGATAGTTAAGGAATGTAAGCTCTTTTGTTTCTTTCTTTCCAAGTAAGCCGCCATAATACCCAGATGGATCAATGAAAGCTTTTCCCATTGCAGAATTAAAGACATTATCAATAATTCTTGGAGCAGCAGATATAAAGGCAGGCTTGTCAGCATATTTGCCAATATCTACACTTAATCCATAAATGTTTATAGGATAAGATTGAGCCACACCTTCCGTTATTGCTTTTTCAGTATCCGTAGATGCACCCCTAGCTCCAGATTTTTCTTCCGGATTTAGCTTATCTGGATGATTTGCTTTTACATCTTCTTTTATTTGACCTATATCACGCTCCAAACTTGTAAAAAGCGCATTGGTTATCACTACTACATCATTTAAGTTAGTGATTAGCGCTTGAAGTTTTCCTTGATCAAGCACTGATTCTGCATAGCTTGGATTTTGCAAACCTTCTTTTATAACTTCTGCCGCAGAAGCTGCCATGACTATTTCTTGAAAATATTTCTCAACAAGTTCATTCTTTGCGGTTTTTATTTGTTCTTTTTTTAACAAACCGTCAACTGCACCAGAAGCCTCTTCCGCTTTGGATATATAAGCCCTCAAAGCTTCATTCAAATCTTTTGAAGTGTCTGTATTTCCTAATGGTAAGTTTTTACAGCCATCTGTAGAATTTTCTAATTCTACTTTTAGAGACTGCAAAATATCATATTCGTCACTATTATTATAAAAATAATAAAGAACTCCGCCAACCACGCCCCCCGCCGTAAGAAGCCCGAGCCCTTTTAATCCGAGAACTACTGCCGTTCCAGTGAGCGCGAAAGCACCCCCACCTACAGCAATAACCTTTGCTGAAAGGGCGGCTTGGCCAAGCTCCAATGTTGTTTTTTTGAACTTTGTAAGAAGACTAGGATTTTCAAGTTCTTCTAATTTACTTTCTGCTGTTTTTAATCGAGAACTCAAAGCTTTTGTATTTTTATAAGCCTCTAACTCATCAGCTTTATCATTGAATTTTCTTACCATAGCAGGATCTAAGCCATCAGTATCCGCAACGGTTCTTAGTTGCAGTATTGTATCATCCAAATGTTTCATACTTTTTTTTATTTCAACAATAACATCTTTTATATCTGTTATTTTAGGATCTGTTTTCTTTAGAATATCATCTATTGCACTCACGGCTTCCCTAGTCGCTGGAGCTATATTATCAATAAATGACTTTAATTCTGATATGTTCGGTTTGATTGCTGATTTATCAAATTTGTCGATAATTCTTTTTATGCCGCCCATTAAGTTCGATAACCCATCTGATAGTGCATCAACCTTATTGGCTTGCTTGAATAACCTTTCTTTCTCAAGTTCTGCTTGTGCAAATATAGAGAACACTTCAGAATCTGTAGTTTTATTGATTTTCATAATTATTCCTCGATTTCCTGAATAATTCTCTCTACAGAATATACGGACACAATATCATTTTCGTTTAAAAAGCCCTGTTTCATCATATACAATTCAGAAAGCAAAGAGGCTTTTGCACTCAAATATTCTCTTTCAGATTCTTTTTCGCTTATTTCTTTGGAGGATTCTTCACCATGAGCTTCTAATTTGCATGAGCATTGATCATGTGTATCATGAGAAACTTCGTCACCCTCTTCATCTTCAGAGAAATTTGTCAAAGTCTTTTTTAAATTTTGAGCACTTCGATCTGCTTGCTGAAGACTTTTTGATAAATCAGAAATCTGTTTAGTCTTCTGACTTTGTTGGGCCATCTTTTTCATTTCATCTAAAATGATCTTTTCGAATTCCTGCATAACCTCTGATTTTTCATAAGCAATTCGATCCATCCTATCCCATTCTGTAGACATGAAATTCTCCAACTAACTAAACATAAAAAATATTAGTTGTTATAATTTCATTACAACCATATGAACTCTAAAGTTCCGTTCATAGCACTTGGAGGAGCAGTTACGAATGCAATCGCCGGATGATTTTCCGTTGGTTGTTTTGATGTTAATTTCCCATCAAGACCCACATATAGGGATGCATTTAGTGGATAGTTTTGCCTAACATCAAATTGATCTGTAGCAAAAACCCCTCTTTGATAGTGGATTGTTATTCTTCCACTTCCCATGGTGGAATCATCTCCAGGCTTAGAAGTGATTCTGTAAATATAATTAACAATTATACGGAAAGAATCGTTAACCAAATCTCCGTCAGAATCATAGTTAAGTTCCGTACCAGGAGGAACCATTATTATTCCATTTACACTGTTTAGGGTAACAGCAATGGTAGATATAAAACTACTTGGTATAATATGTGGATTTTCTAAAGTACCAGTAACTTCATTTATATTTACGCGATGATTGTTACCATCAAGCTGAACATTGGACTCTGGAACTTTTATAATTACAACTTCATCAATTTGAGTTGCGGTAAATGCAGTTGTTCTTACGTCATCTATAATTCCAAATGGAGCAGTTCCATCTGAAACTCCCATCACAATATCGTTGCCAATAAGTTTTTGTTGAGCAATCATCCCAGGCTCAAACTCGGCAGTAGGATCTACTGGGTAACTTATTGGTAATGTATTTGCAATATGAACTACTTTAAGCATTCTAAATCACCAAAAAAAATAGGGAGGCTTATCACCTCCCTACATAATACTTTAATAATAAAATTTAATTAAAATTAATGTTCTTAACTACGTAGTTTGTGCAATAAAGCTTCTCTTTCTGCATAAAAATCATCTTCTTCATCATCCCAATCATCTTCCAAATCTTCTTTAGATAATCCGAAATCTAATTCATCCTCATCATTAAGTTCCTCTGCGATATTTCTAGGTGTTGTCTTTTTAACAATAGTGTTCAGAGCATCCTTAATCGTTTTAAGCTCTTCACTATTAAGACCAAGGGAAGCGGGGGCAAGATTATCATACAAGAACTTGTGTATAGCACTATGGGCTTTATCTGCATTATCTTGCATAATTTTTAAACTATTATAATCCATTTTTTCTTGTGTAGATGACTTTTTCCTCAACTTATTCATGGTAACTTCAACCATATCTGCGGCAAAATCATCACCAGCTTCTAAAAGTTCTGATGAAATCTTTCGCAATTCAGAAAATACATAAAGTTTGTTTGCAACCTTTTCGAGTTCTTCATTCTTAATTTTAATTGCGGTAGCCTCAACCATATCTGCTGCAAATCTTTCATTTTTACTTCTTAGGTCTGCAGCAATCTTACCAAGACCATTAAGGACAAAAGATACCTTTGTATCCATCATGTCATTAACTTCACTATAAAACTCGGGATCATCAATGTCATCATCTGCTTTGTTTTCATGGCAATCAGCAGAATGCTCAAGCTGGCCACAGCTAGCGCATGGTTTTGATGGGCTACAGTTAACACATGGCTTAATATCGTCAGCTTCATTTGACATATCTTCAATCTTCTTGTCAAGCACGGAATTTACATTTTCGGTATCATCTGCGTCTGATGAGATAAGAAAATCTTCTGCCGAAACTTCTTCGACTGGCTTCATTACATCTTCAGATGCAACTTTTCGCAAGTCCTCTCGTTCTTTTAGCTTCTGTATAAAATCTCTTTCAATACTTTTGAATCCACCGAACATGTTATACCTACTTAGATTTTGAGAACAGACCAGCCAAAGAAGAGGCTAGGTTTTCAGTTCTAGATGAAGTTGACGTAGAGGTAGTTGTATTTTCAACGCTTGAGTTCTGAATACCATTGTTGATTCCACCAAGATCAACTGATGCTGACTTGTTCATGGAAGTTTTTGTGCTAGAGACAATGCGCTTGAAGGACTCGAAAGCAGAATCATCAAGATTCAATAAATCATCAACCTGTTTATTTACAGCCAAGGAGTTTGAATCAATCATTCCCTTCTTTTGCATATCCAATGCTAATTCGTAAGCGCGCCGACACTTAACCTTGAAGACCTCTTTTTCGCTATTTGACTTCTTTGATATAAAGCTTTCTGCCAATTTTGCCTTAACTTCTGCCATATCATCGGCCTTGCTTTCTTTTTCTTCGAGCTTCATTTCTGGTTCGCTATGAACTTCGATGATTACCGTATGTACATTCTCATCTTTCTTATCTTTGGCATCATTTTCGAGAACTACATCATCTGCGCTATTAGAAACGGTGCCATCAACTGCTGAATTTTCTTGCGTTGGAGCAGTAGTAACTTCAAGCTCAGACTTTTTCTTAAGACTTTCTTTTGCCTTCTTGAGCAAATTTTCTCGCTTTGCAGCGCGAAGGGCAAGAGTTTCTGCAATTAAATCAGAATGATCGTCTTCGATCACTGCTGCAGTTTCAACTACAGGCTCAACTTGCTCTACATATTCTGAGGTCTTTACAAGTTCGTTCTTAACCAATGAAGCTACTCGAACAAGCGTATTTCCTTCGCCAATCATAACTAAAGCTTCATTCAAGCATGATCTTGCCGTCTTCAAAAGCTCTCGTCGCTTTGCAGTTGCGAGCTTAGGGATTTCATTGAGGCAATCATTAACATAATGCAACTCTTCAGAAACCTCTTCTGCTTCTGCAAGGGCTAGCTTGAGATCTCGAACAATCTTAGAAGAAAATGCGAGCTTTTCGTCAGCTTGGCCATCCGCACCGTCGCCACTTTCTGACAGTAGGTCACGAATCTTATCAACACTGTCTTCTACTTCATTGAGAGCAGTTTCAATAGAAACTTTCATATCTGAAGTGTCGGCGACTTCTTCTGCAGACATAGCTTCTGGAGCAGCAGGAACAGCCATATCTGGCGTAGCTTCCATCATGTTCTGCAAAGGATTGGCATCAGCAGGAGCTGGGGGAGCAACTTGAGCCGTCTTGTAGGTACCAAGCTTTGAAGCAACCTTGTTGAGGCCAAGCTCTCGAACCTTTGCAACTACCGTTTTTGCAAAATCTTGGGACGTCAACATTCCAAAGTCTTCTTCAAGCTGTGGTCCAAGAATATCTTCAGCAGTGTTGGAAATGACCAATTCATCGCCAGCATAAACTTCAAATACAGAAGCTTTCTTATTTACTGATCCATCGAGATTTCGAGCTTGCTTAAACTTCGTAGACAATGCAGGGCCTTGGTACGCAGCACGGCTAAGCTTTTCTTTCTGTTCTTTGTCTCCAGGGAACATTCCATCGTCTCCGCCCATGCTTTTTCCTTGCAGCATGTGACGATCTTGATTCCAATATTTGTGGAGATCTTCAGACTTGTAACCGGATGGCTCACGAGCCTTATCCGTTCCGCCCTGCATATAAGCCTTGCGCTTCATTGAACGTTCAATCAAATCTGCTCGGCTAAGTTTTTCTTTCTTTTCGCCATCGCCAGGAAACATTCCATCATCCCCACCCATGCTTTTATCCTGGTGCATGTGCTTATCGCCTTCCCAATACTTGTGAAGATCCTCGGACTTATAGCCGCTAGGTTCGCGTTCATCGCCATTTGCACCCTGCATGTAAGCAGTTTTTAAGGAGCTTTTCTTAACACTCATTATATCCTCCAGGATAGAATTAATCTCGATATTATCTTGTTTTAAATTAGTAATACTTTTTTCATTCAAATTCAAATTGGAATAGCTGTATTTCTCTGGACCAACACCACCTGCATCAAATGAATTAGTGGGAGTATCCGAAACGCTAGCCACCATACCCGAACTGCCAGTTCCGGTAAAGTCTTTTACACCAAAATTATCTTCAGGAACCAACGAATTTGATCCAGTAGAATTCTGATATGTAGTTAATTTTTCCACTTCCTGAGTTGAGTCTGGAATGGAAAGATTAAAGGATTCAAAAATGGTTTTGTAAATTGCTACAGAGTTCTCATCATTTGGATCAAAATCTAAACCAGATGATTCTTTCATATTTCTCATTGCTTGAGAAAATTTTTCTACATCATCAACAGAAAGAGAAGCTTTCTTTGATGACGCGGTCTTTGTCATTTCTATGTTGTTCAGATAAGACTTAACAATTTTTTGCCTATCAGTGATTGAACATCCATTTTCACCGCAAGCTTCCGTTAGAATTGCATCCAATTCTTTTGTTTGATCACTAGAAAGATGCCTTAAGAATGTTCCTAAGTCATCTACTCCAAAGTTCTTCAATTCTTCCGCATGATTCTTTATGGATGCGATGCATCTTAAAAGAATAGCTCCAGGCTCTGCAGGCTGAACGACCAAACTGTATTCAATTGGTTTAAGATCAATATTAATCTCGCCATAACAAGAGCGATTCTTTACATGATTACAAAATTCAGATGCAACTTTTGCAAAATTTCCACAGTCTGAACAAACAGAAATACCAACCGCAGTTCCCATAGACCCATATCGAACTACGCCCGTTTCTACTTTTCTCGCCAAATCAGGATAAGCTTTTTTATCAAGAGCACATAATCCCACAACTTGTTTTAACTTTTCGTCATAATGAGTATCAAGAATTACACCACGAACACCATCTACAGAATCAGATTTATGATCTACACAAAGCGGCATTCCAATCCATTTTTTATATGCCTTTTTAAGCTCTAATTCTGGGAATATATCCATATTTCTATTTGAATGAGGCTTTACGTTGCCATGCCATCTCCATTTTTCATCAAAATGGCCCCAAGCCTGTTCACTTCCAACTCTCTTAAGTTCTCCGCGATCATCAATGAGGGATGCCTCAGCGGCTTTTAAAAATATAATTGAAAAATATAAAAAATCATCAGACTTTGGAGCTATTGATAAAGCTTTTAGTGCGAACTTTTCAAGACGCTCTAGAATCTCTTCTGAGGCGAGAGTACTGGATTTTTCTTCTATGCTCAAAGGTTTTAGACAATCAGCAGAATAGGAAACTTTATTAAACATATCCTTCCTTAGACATTTTTCTAAACAATTATTAGTTGTTTTCTAATCAGCTATAATTATTAGCCCTAAAATATTACTATTTATGTAATCACGCGCTCTAGTTAAGTTTTCTTTTAAATCCTCTATCGACTTTTCGTAATTACTTGTTAGATCAGATAACTTTGGAAAGAAAGTTTCCAATTCCATGGAATTTTTTAATTCAAATATTTCTTCAAAAATATCTGTAGTTGACTTTGATGCCGAGGCGAGATAATCAATAATTTCAGCAGTTGTTGATGCGTCTTTGATTTCATCAAGAATTTTAATTCCATTTCTTACTTGAATCAAGAATCTTTTCAAAACTGCCTTGTTTCTACCTTCTGACTTTACAAAGTCATCTTTGTATTTTAATATTTCTTGCGGATTATCTTGTATCTTTTCAAATTCTGATTTGTTTTTCATAATGTTTGTGAGAGAACGCTCAATCATCTCCAAACTTCTTTCAAAATAAAGCCTAGCATGCTTCGCCTTCTCTTTTGTATCATTAGCCACAGGGTATCCAGAATTTTTAATGATATTTTTATGACAAATGATTTTGAGATCAGATTCTGGATGAATTTTTGAGAAATAATCAATAATGTTTAAATCAGATATGTTGCCTGCTGTCTTCAAAAACAAATCTTTCTTTACTTTATTTTCTTGTCCAGATAGGCATAAAATCGCAGAGTTTAATGCTGCCTTAACAATCTTGGGGTCAAACTTTGTTATGATGTATATATCTTCGCTATCTATATCGTTAATTTGATTTAATAAAGTTTTTGGTAAAAAATGAAGAAAAGTATGTCTGTTTTCAATCAAAGTTTCGTTTTTATTTAAATCATTTATGGCAGAAAATTTCAAAATTCTACCAACAGGTTTGTTTAAAATATCCAACTTTATCGGAGCCACAGACCCAAAGATTGTCTTTCTTAACGTAGAAGACTTTTCATCAACCAATGATGCGAATAACTTTGATTCATTAAGATAATCATCAATGAAAATGGCGAAAATGCTTTTTGGATTTTCTCTTGTAACGAAATCCAATTTTGCAGATGCAGACTTGGTTATGGTTTTTGATATAGATAATATTGGTAAATTATTTCTTATGCAAAAAGAATCTGTATTTGAATACTTTAAAATCAAATCATTGTTAAAATTAGCGTTTGATAGTTTTATATCTTTTTGTGTTTTCTTTAGGAAGTCTCCAACTTTTATATCAAGCTCAGAGCACAACCCACCACAAATCTCTAAAACATCAGAAACATTCTGACACCCAAAAGTAGCTAAGGTTCCGGGTTCTATGTTGTTATATATTTTTTTAATTTCACCATTTTCGCCACAAAATAAAATATCGATAGGGAAAGATACTTTTCCCATATGATAAATCACATCTTCCGGGCGTTTATATTCGAAAACTAATCCTGCATTTTTTTCTAATGATGGATATACTTGTAATCCATAAACCTTTTCTTGTATGCTTTTTGCAACGCCACAATGAAATTCTGCAATGATTTCATCATCTCTAAATATAGAAATTAAACATTTTTCATTTTCTTCATCAAATGGAACCAAAAAGTCTTCTGAATTATTTTGAATTGGGCTAATGATTCCTTCTGAATATCCTGTTGATGGACCTGTTTCGTAGTTTCTGTGGTCAACATCAAATAAATTATATTGGTTTGATTCCATATTCAGTCTTCTGTGGTCTGAATAATTAGAATTTCCCATTTCTTTTTCAGGAGACCCAATCCAAGGCCAAGAGTTTTTTTTCATTTTATAAAACCAACTTTTTTTGAAGCTCTTTCATAACCATTCTTATGAAAAATGCATCTTTTCCGTTTAATATATTCTTAACAATAGAAATGCTAGTGCCAATGGAAGCTCCACCAGGAGATTTCTTCTGAGCCATATCATTTACGTTAAGATCATTTAATCGTTTTTTTATATTTGGCAGTGCTTTTTGTCTGCCCTCCAAAGACATTCTGGAGATCATTGTTTTTATGATGTCTGCAATTTGATCTGCAACAACTTTTGCATTCAATTCGGATGCTTCCTTATTCATATTTCACTTATAATTTTTTTTATTTTTAAAACAATTCGATTATAAGCAATACGTTCCGCATCTTCCCTATCTTGCCCCTCATTTATTTCAAACAATATTGTTTTTGAAAACTTTTTGGCAAGATTTTTTAATATCTGATTACTATTCTCTAAGCCAATGGATTGTATTGTTAAAACCAACTCATTAAACTTTTTTACATAATCAATCTTTTCAGCAGAAGAGAATTTTCTTAATAAAAAATTAGAAAAGTTTGCCAAAGAATGATCCTCTTGTTCTTCTAAATTTTCAGATAAATTAGAAAGAAGTGACAACAATTCTTTTGGTATTTCAAAATCATTTGTTTCGATTTCTATTTTATCATAAATACTTGGGTCTACACCAGCTTGATCAAAAAGCATTTCTTGCAAACTAAAGCCATTCCTTCCGGCAGCTTCTGTTGCGCTATCACTAGTGATTGTGATAGTTTTATTTAGCTTCGGTACATCTTGCTCTTCTTTATTTGTGTAAGAATATTTTTTCACTATTTTTTCTTAGGATCTTTCATGATTCTGCTGGCAAGAGATTTTGCTTTATATTTTCGTCCCCGCAGATCAAATTTTTTGGTAACTAAGTCCGCTACCGTAAACTCATGACCATCATCAGTTACGTATAGAGGTGCAGTGGTGGACGCTCCGCCATCTGCTTTCTTTTTAATATCTATATAATCTCGAAATTTAGGCTCGTTTTTTTGCTCCCAATCACTGGGCTCTTCAGAGTCAATTTCATCATCATCCGGTTCCCGCTGATCTGTAGGTTCTGGATCACCACATCCACCGCACCATTCACAATGTGGCCCGCACAAATAATTACGGCTCATACATACCCCCTGGCATATTCTATCAAACTATATTTTCTTAATTATTAGATAAAGAATTATGGTATTGCTTCCGCAGGAGCTGCACTAACTTCTCCTGTCCCACCAGGAGGCTCTGGAGGTGTCATTCCGGGTAAGGATAATGATTCTTCCTCTTCACCACCCATGACGTCACTAGCCCCTTCGGAAGGCATATCATCCGTTGGCTCTATAATTGCTTTTTCGGGATCAAGATTCTTAAGCTCGGATAACCGCATGCCTGATAATATTTCCATTTCTTTTTCGAAAATGGCATTCTCTATGGCTTCTTCTCTAAGGCGCCGCCGTTCTTCATCCTTGCTTAATCCAAGGCTCCTATACAAAGTTTGTAGAGAAATTTGTTTGCTACCAACATAGTTGCCGATGGTTGCTACATAAGAATCAATATCGTAAAGATTCATGTGATTAAAATCAATAACAGGAATGATTAGTTTTTTCTGTCCGTTTTCATATTCGAAAAAATCATTCAACTCGCAAATTGGGGCAAAGACTTTTTGCTCTAACCATTTCTTAATCATGTTTCTGAAAATATCATATCGCTGACGCAACACCTCCAAACCAACGGAAGAAGACGCGTATGAGTTCCCATGAATAGCAACCTTACCATTACTTCGGGTAATAAAAATATGATTTGGAACCTCGACACAAAAAACTCTTTCGTTACTAACCATAGATACCGAAACATCAGTTGGTTTGACTATTGGTTTTGATTTTCGAATAGGCCCTCGCTGGCATTTGTCATTTTTTAATATGGTTATTATATATTTCTTTTTATGTTTGTCATTTTTTTTATTTGCAAAATTACATAATTTTATTTTTGCGACATAACCACATTTAAATGCAATCTCTTGTACATCATTTGCCAATTGCTTTGATACGGTGCAATAAGTGGTTGAGTTTGAACCACTATTTTTTAAATAATGACCATCACCAAGTATTAAAGCATCAAGTAAAATATTTAACTTATCAGGAGCCAGCCGTTTTGCCCAAGCTGGAATTCTTTTTCCTTCACTACGCTCCCCACAATCATTAAATATAAACTCTGCAAGCGATTTGTTGCAGATATTCCATCCCCGTCGATTATTTTTTTCTCCAGTAATAGTTACATTAAACGGTAATCTTGAAAACAAAGCATCCATTGCAACAAAACCCTTACCAGAAGGTTGCTGAGTTACTTCAAATGACATTATTTTATTTTTATCACAAGCCCTTCTTCGAAGATGCCCTTCTGATATGTAATATCCAATTAACTCTAAATAATCATCGATTGGTATTTCTTTATTTATTATTTCATGTGTGTATTGTATTTTTACAGGTACAATTATTTTTTCTGGAGCAGGCACACCCAACCAGCTACCAATAGTTGTTTTGAACCTGACATTTTTCTTGCTTCTTGATGAAAATTCTGTTTCGGAATTAATATCATTTATGTCAAAGATGGAGATTGCTTTTTCTTTTCCAAATGAAGCGCCATCATCTCTTGACAAGTACATTTCATGAAAGTCAGTAACTTTAACATCAACTTCTGTATTTTTAAAATGATACATCAGTCCTGAAAAATTATAATCCATCTTTGATGTTGGTTCTTGATATTCTAATTCATCCGTTTCTGGGTTTAGAGTAGCTACCTTATCCCCATCAATCAATTCGTCATAGTTTACCCATCCTCGCTCAGTAAGTATTTCATTATCATTAACCGATAAACATGCTCCTTCCTGGTCCATTAGTGACTTTGGAACCATCAAACCAGTGTATATGTTTTGATTAATAAATTCCAAATCTGCAGCAACTTCTAGTGTAGATCCAGAAAACCCAGCCCTATCAATAGTCACTCCAGCATGAGTTACGATCTTGAAATCTTTATCATATTGGGCTTCTTCCAAAACGGCTCGGAAAGCATCAAGATCTGCTTGGGTTGCTCTGTAGTCTGCATTATCTCCAAGCTTAACTAACGTTAACGGATTAATCATTCCATCTGCTTGGGCCAGTTTTGCTTCTCTAATTTTATCATATAGCATCAAATCTTTAAAAATAGACACAATGACAGAAGTCCCTCTGGCGTCATAGGGTGAGCTTAAAAGTTTTAAATGTGAAATATTAAATTTATCTAAAGGAATATTGTTTCCCTTCTTCACAAGGTCTACAATATAATCTGGAATTTTGCTTTTTGACGCCATGTCCGCAGGAGATGAGGAATTTACCAACCTTTTCAATCCGGCATCTGGAGTCATTGATATTTGAGTTTGGTTTCCGATGACAGAATTTTGAACATGAATAAAATCTGGATTAAGAATGGTTATTCTCCTCCATGTATTGTTCTGTCGATCCAACTCCGCATATGGGAAAACTTCTCCTAGCTTCCAAAATTCAATTGCAGCTCCATAAACTACAGAGTATAAGTCAATACGTTCTGCCATCTCTAGAAAGAATTCTTGTATTTTTTTATTTTTACAAGATATGTTGATCTTTGAAATCGGAAAAGATGCATGAAGATTGATTGCATTTCTAACAATAGGGTGTGTGTCATAAAACACACGACACCAAGCGTTCATAGTAACTCTATCTCTTGGGAGATTTAAGTTTGCCAATTGAAACAACGGAGAATAAACTTCCGGACCAAGAAGACCTGTATTTCCACTGGTAGAGGGTAACGTTACTGGCCCTGGATTAGCGGTTTTTGTAAAAGAAGATTTCTTAACAAGAAGTGGTTGCGGCCGATCATTTGTAGCTTCTTGGGCATCCAATTCTTTATTTGCAACAGACATAATTTGTCCGCGTCGAATATCAGACAATCCCTGCATGCCAGTTTTTGACATCTTTGGCCCAACGCCTTCTACTAAGTTTGTTCCGCGTTTTTTCATATAATCCTCATTTTATTCATCTTAATTTAGGAGCATAAGCCAATGAAGACCTCGGCATTGTTGTGCTCGTTTGAGTTCCGGGCTTAACAGTAAATGCCTTTGTAAGCTCAAACTTATACGCCATGTAAGCGTACATTAGCGCCATCAAGCCATCATTCGGAGTAGATCCTTTTTTGTATGTTTTTATTTGCTGACCACCAATCATCCTGATTCCAGTTTCCATCGAGGTACAGTGATCAATAAGCCAATCCATTTTCTCTATACTTTTCCATGGAAACCGTATAAGACCCCTTCTTAACTTATCAAATATTTCTTCAATTAACAAATCTTTGTTATAACCTATAATCAATTCTTCCGGCCGATATTTCATATTGACAAGCAAGCTTCCGCTTCCTTGTGCTCCAAGGAATTTATCCATATAAATGGCCTGAACATCTTTAACTACATCTTGGCCGTAAAAATAATCTGCTACGCCCCGTCTTATGGCAAATCTTTTATATAATTCCTTTATGGTTTCTTTTTTATAAGTAAAACCTGTATCCTTTAGCTTGTGGGCATGCTCAACAAGAAGCACTCCGTCAGGTTGGGCAGATAGAATAACTGCACAAGAAAACGATTGTCCGCGATCTAATTCATCATTATCAACTTTTCCACCCCAGTCCATTCCCAGATAAGCTTGTTTATCATTGGGGGAAATTCTTGTAGAGAAAGATCGATCAGCATCCCGACAATTGTTATAAATATCTTCTTTTGTTAACGGAAGTCCAATTCCGGAATAAAATTCACCAAGAACTTCATTATTCCATTCTCGCTCAGAATGTTCTGGATTTTTATCAGGCATCAAATCCATAATTTTTTCTTTAGTTATATATGGAATATAAAGCTGATTTACATGAAACCCAACATACTTGCAGTCTTCTTCATCCTTTGAAGATACCCATTCTCCAAGCTCAATCGCATCGACTTTTGGCTGCTCAGTACCACAAAGAGGGCATTTTACAATGTAAGTATGTATCCATATTTTTTCCCAAGAGTTATCACCCGTCATATAAAATGGATAGGTTTGCTTGCAATTCTTGCATCCTAAGTGATAATATTGTTTATTTGAAAGCTCCCATATTTTATTAAAAAAAGAATCTCTTTGTTTTGGAGTACCGAAGTAAACTTGAACACCATTGGCAATTGGACCATATTTGGCGGCAGTAAGTGTTTTTGTTGCATTACCAATGCTTTGACCAACCATATCTTGGACTTCGTCAAAGAAAATCACATCAAGGGTCATACCTCGAATTCGATCTCCATCGTCACCCAAAGACTCAACCCAAAGCGTTCCTGTTTTGAACTGCTTCATAGTCATATTGTCGGCTGCACGATCATCTTCAAGCTTGTTTTTATTTATAAAATCTTCTCTTGAAGAGCGAACTAAGCCCTCAAGCTTATCTTGTGAAAATCTTTGAGCGAGCTTTATAACCGGAAAAAGATGAGCAACCCTTATTGGGGGTTTGCAAAACATCCCAGAGTTTGTAAAAAACAAATCCAAGGCGCCAGCCATCATGGTTGCGCCAACCTGTCTTCCTTTACAAATAACTACAGATTTTCCACTCTTTTTGGTAGCCTGCAAGGCAATGTATCTATAGATATCTGCCATAAACTTCCAACCATTATCTAGGACGGAAAAAGGTTCGCCATCAAGAGTAAGGTTGTTTTGAATAAAATGTGCAGGATCATAATCAAGGAAAGCAGAACTTACTTGACTAAATAATTCCTTTTCTTTTTTCTCATCTCGTTTTACAGCCATAAGCACTCATTTTTATTTTACTTATTATCTAGTGCATGTCTGTAGTAGTCTGCTAAATTATCTTCTAAATTAACCTTTTCTGGAATTGCTTGTTGCGGCTGATATTCTATTTTATTAATCTCTTTTGGCAACTTGCTATCAATATAATTTCTTAATTTCGTTATATCAATAGGTAGCTGATCAAAACTTAATCCAGCCTGTTCCTTGCATTTGTTAATAACAATTGCAGCATCCAAATGCGGTTCATTGCGAATTACATCATTTATAAAAGATAACACTTGAGACATTTTTTCGACATCTTCTTGCTTGTGTTGTTTTTTTTCATTGGCAGATTTATTAATCTCTGCAGTCTTTAACTGATCAGTATCTTCTCGATGAATGCCCAACAAACTAAAACCGACACGATCTTTTATATCTGCAAGCTTCTCATCAATGGAATTCCACTTTTTATTATCAGATGCCTGAAAAGTTGACTTTACATCAAGAGTTGTCGCCAGATCATTCAACCAAGATGGATATTGACTTGCGTTTTTTTCATCATCTGATTGATCTATTCTTCTAAACATATAAAATCCTATGCGAAATAATTTCTCATGAAATCTACACCACGATTCTGTCCACCTTCGGTGTTGCTTTCTCCAAAAGTTCCTCTGTCTTTAAAGATTGGGTAACCCATATCCATAAGGATTTGGAGAATAGCAAGCTCTTCGCGGTCATCCAGCTCATACTTATCTTTAAGATGTTCGTAAACTTCGTCCATTGGATGGCCTGCAGAAACAACTGCATTTACAATAATTCCAGTAATGGCTCGTTCGAATGGAGTCATTACGAGCTGAATCTTTGCAGTGGTTGCTTCTTTGTTGAAATCAGATTGTTTTACGATTTCTGACGACTCATCATCTGCTTTGGTCTTTAGCTTCTTTTCTAATTTTTTAATTCTTTCTTTCAAAACAGAAATATCATTATAGATATTCGTTCTTATCTTTTCAAGCTCACCAACATCAAGATTGTTTTCGGAATCCATTCGGACGGCTTCTGAAATTTCTTTATTTATCTTATTTAAGAAGTTAATTGCACGTTCAATTGCAACGATTGAGCCGCCATCATGGCTTGGAATTCCGGCAGGATAAGCTTGGGAGATGTATACCATAAACTTTGAAACATCTCGGTCTGTTTTCCAATCCGTTTCTTTTACTTCGACTTCTTTTTCAAGCTCGTCATCCGCAAGGTTGACCGTGCTTCCAGGAAGAGTCTTTATTTCTTTTTTAGGTTCATCAACAAGATCTTCCAATTCTTGCTTTTCAACAAATACAAACTCATCATCTCTGGCGTCAGAAGATAAGAATGCATCTTCAGAAAATGAAATGGTATCAAAAGCAAAATCTTCTTCTTTATATTCTGCAACAACGACCTTATCCATAAAAACTCCTAACCGTAAAAACTAAGTAATCCCAAATATGTTCTCGTTATGTTGTCATCAACATATCCCGAATCATTAAACTCACTCATCAAAGGCTTTGCCGATTCACCTATAAAAACTCTTGGATAAAGAGGACTACCATTAAAAGGAATATTATCAGATATTTCTTTTTCTGTACCCTCTTCTTCCTCATCCTCTTCATCTGATGCGTAATCTTCATTTTCTCTAAAGATAAAAGCTTCATCATATTTTTGATTTAAATCTTCAAAGTAAACAATATCTTCATCTTTCATCGTGGTACCTGAATATGGTAATGATCAGCTTCTTTTACTACTTTGAAGTTAAATTTTCCAGAAGAAACAACTTCATTAATTGCCTTTTCAATTCCGGAAGTAAGCCTGAAATCCAAGCCTCTTCCAGAAAGATGTGGTGATGCATTTGGTTTTTGTGTTTCAAAATAATTTTCTGCCTTAGCAACACCATCGGCACCAACGCCATAAGTCGTAAATATCTCGTGAATACCACGAGCCATATCGTCATCGCTATAAAGATTCAAGAAATAAGCAAGCGAAGCTTCTCCTCCGCCGCCGTATTTTTTCCAATTTTTAGCCATAGCTTTTGCTTGTTGCCTATAGTCTCGCTTTGCAGAGGTAATTACAGGTTTTGGAAGTCCCAAGGCTTTTGCCGCAGATCCAATGGCATTTGCAATATTATATAAATTTTTATTTAAACCATTTAGGTTCGGTTTCTTTGTAGAAATATCAACCAAAGTTCCGTCAATTGTTCCCATAGATTTTCCCATAGCATCCGAATCTGAAAATATGGACGAGAGAGTTTCTGAACGCTTATCTCTATTTTCTTTTCGCGCAGCCAGAAAATCATTCAATCCCTGATTTTGAAGTTTTTTCATAAACTCCATGGCTTCTGTTGGACTTTTGTGTTGAGAGTCCCAATACTCATTGTATGCATTCTTGTACCAAAACTTCCATGCAGAATACGAATCGTCCTTGCCACCTACACTTTTCCAATTTTGAAGCCACCAATCCTTAAGCTTTTCAAATTCTTCACCTTGTGAGATATATTCCTCCCAATTTTTTGCGGCAAATGAGAATTTAAAAATCATTGGTGACCCTGAAGATATGTGTTCAAAAGCTTTTCTTTTATGAGTAGATTTTTAAAATCTCCAGTTAGTGGGATGTGAAAAAACAAACCAGTATCCAATAATAATTTAATTGTTCTTGCTTTATCATTGTAAATTGCTCGATTTATTCTTTGGGTAATAAAAGATGCTTTTACTTTTCCACTTATAAACATATCAATATTTTCTTTTATAAACTTAATTAACTCTGGGGCCATATCAAAAGAATATCTTGCCGCAAAATCAATTGCCCGATAAGCTCGTTTCGGATCATCCCCAAGAGTTATTTCTGGCGGCAAAGGAGTTCTTATTATTTTGTTTTCCAAATCGGGAATTGCAATACCTGTTGGGTCAAAAACTTTAAAATCATCAATTTTCATATGCAGTGTATTTATTGTAAAATCTCGACTGTAAACTTCATACAAATTATCTGATTTTCCAGAAAGATATTCATCAATGCTTGGTGATATGAAATTGCTTGAAAAGTCAATATCAAAATCTTCAAAAAACAAAGTGATATGTGTATCATCGGAAATGAAAAATGGACAATTAAATTTATCAGCAGCCAACAAACCTAAGCGCAAAGAATCCGAAGAGTTTGTTGTTAAATCAACATCATTTGTCTTTATTTCTTTTTTTAAAAAAACATCTCTTGGTAGCCCACCAACAATATATGGCGTATCTATTTTGTAATCTTTAGAAATCTTGAGTATTTCATTAAGACATTCTTTGATTTTCATTACTGTTTCGGAGCATTAGGCTGGGGTGTCGGAGGAGCTGCTGGAGTTGGTGGTACTCCGCCTTCCTGTGGTTGACCCGAGAATTCTTGTTGTATTTTATTTTCTGGAGTTCCTGGAACCTGACTGTTCGGCAAAGTTTCAAGTGTTTTGTTTATTTCTTTTTCAACTTGATTTTGAGCCTTGTTACTTTGTGCAGCGGCTATTTCGTTGATTGATTTTCCAGAAGAAAGCATTCCTAACATTCTTGATACTCGAACTAATGAGTACGAATATGCATCAATTAATCTTGATTGCGCCTCTGACAACTCAGGAAACATACTGGCCACGCCAAGCTTATCGAGAATAATGTCAAACTCCGCAAGTGTTCTTATGATCTTTCTTTCTGATAAAATGCCAGCAACATCTTCCAGTTTCGATATTGCCATACCAATATCTACGCCATTTGGAAATGGTGCATTTACATCAGGATTGCTTACGGAATCTTGAGTAAGCATATTGTCATTTCTGTTTTCTTCTTCAATGGGAGACAACTCTTCAGTAGGTTCAATATTTTCCGTTGTTGGGGGTGCTTGCTGTGCAAATTTTGTTAAAATATCTGCGCCCTCATCAAATCCTAATTTCTTAAATTTATGTGCAGTTTTATAAGCAAGATCTGCTGCAGTTGCATGAAAACGAATGGAGCGAACCGTTCTGTTTAGATCAAAATACAGGTCCAAAAGGCGATCTTGCTCTTCAACAGAAATATGATTATCCGCATCTCGAAGCAAGCGATCAATTGTTCGAAGAGCCTTATCAAGCTTCATTTTCCAGGCAGAATCTGTTATTTTCTTTTCAGCTTCTGTCTTTGCCTTATCAATAAGACTGGACGGCGCCGTTGCTCCGCTTGTGGGAGAATACAAACCAGAACCCATAAGTGGAAAATCATAAGCATTTTTCTTCATAGATACTTCTTCCTTTGAGTACTTTTTGTTTTCGTTCTTTTGATAAAACTCAAACCATTTTATAAAATTAGCACGTTCATTGTTTTCATCAGAAAGATGATTGGAGTGATAATCTAGTGAATCCTGGACAGTTTTCTTTCCTGTTAAAACATCGTCATATATTCTATAAACAAGTTTTGCCCAGAAGGAAATATCAAATGCCGGATTTACTTTTGTATATTCCATACTTGGATATGCAGTCTTTTTTATATCTCCATGTTCCAATACTGCATTGGTAACAATATACATATAATCATTTTGATTTTCTGGAGGAGTTTCTTTCATCATAAATAATGCTGATTTTATAATATTTTCAGAAGGTTCGATGCCTGACCCAGAAAGAAAATCAAAAACACCCATCGCTGTAATGATGTCGGTGTTTGTTTCAAAATTTATGTTTTTATATTTTTTTGTAAAAAATTCTGTATTCATAGGTTAGTTTTTTTAATTAATATGGCAGTGTTTAATCTGGAATTACATCAATGACCTTGTTTCGATATCCGCGATAAACCGAATCGTCTGTATCGGCTTGAGATAATCTTTTATTAACCTTATCTATAAAAAGAGGAACAAGTTTTGGATCAAGCTCTTGCAATGTTTCAAAAACTACATTTTTCAATATAGATATTTGATCATTCACTACTTGAATGTTGATGTTATGTTCAATTTTTGTATCAGCAACTCCCTCTACATATTTCTTCCAATCTTGAATGATTGAGCGATATGAATTGAGATATTCAAGAAGCATCTTATCATTAGCAACCGCCCCACCAGCAGCCACTTGGTTAAAATAATATTCCATACGTGATGATATAATTTTTTCAAGCTCTAATATTTTGCGGGTAGTATCCAGTTCGTTGGATACAATTTCATTTAGCTTTTCTTGATATGCAGAAGAATTTGTAACAAGGTCCTTTAGTTGTGCTTCTGATTCGTTTTTCTTAAGCTCCATTCTTGCTTGTTTTATATTCTCCAGCACTTCGCCTTCTAGTTTTAGGTTTGCTTTTCGAAAACTTTGAAGGGTTACGAAAGATATTTGATATCTTTTATTTTTTGCATATCGCTTTTTTAGCCAAGCTTCTACTTCTTTAACGGAAGACCCATCAAGCAATCTTTTTACAATCTCTTCCTTATCTGGATGTTTGAGTATTTTTCCAAAAAGTTTTTCAGCCATCGGTTCTCCAAAATAAAATAGGCGCCGGAGCACCTACTTTGCATCACTCTTAGTATTTTACTTTTTTAATTTCTTTCGAACAAATCTGTCTGCAAAGCAACCGATCCGCCAGGAAATACTTCGCCACTTTCACTAGTAAATCCGTTTGCCCAATCATAAATCTTATTTGTATAAGGGTCTTGAGCCACACCATCGCTGATTCGCTTAGTCATTACACCAGGACGATCAGGTGAATATCTCGTAGACAAAGATCTGGTTCTTTCTGGTAAAGGAATTTGGGTAACTTCTTTCTTTTCGGTCAAACCAACTCCGTAAAGATTTTTTTCAGGAGTTCCACCTCGTTCAACTAAAGTTCGTTCTCGTGAAGAATAATTAACTTCAGAACCTGTTGGATGACCAAGGATTCCATTGCCATCCGCAGCTAAACGAACGAATCCATCAAGAAGGCTCATCCTTACTTTTCTAGCGAGCTTTCTGTCCGAAAGAAGATTTGATGATTCTAGTATATTTTCTGTAAAAGTCTTCATGTATTCTCTTTATGAAAATTTAATTTTATTTAAGCCCAAAGCTTCTACTTCAGCTTGTAAGTTAGCTGATTTTGACAATCTTCCTTTTGGATACATATCACCATTTTGATCAAATTCAATTTTGCTTAATGGAAGCATGAGCTTTGGATTGTACCATTCCGTGGATGTAGATACCTTAATCAAGTCACCGCTACGAATGGCTGACTTTACCAAATCTGTTTCTTGCCCTTTTTGCGAAACTACTTTTAACAAAACAGCGTACTTATTCAAAGCTTCCATATACTTTGACTGATCAAACTTGGACTGAATAACGAGAAGCGCATCTTCTGATGCTCCGTAGTCATTGTTGGTTACTCCATCAATCATAGTATCGATCAACTGATGGTATCCAAGATCTTTTAAGTTTCCATTATCTCTCGCAAAAGAAATCGCAGGACTTGATGATTCTAGTGAAGATAAGAATTTATTAAAATCCGTTACTTCAAAATCATAAGAAACACTTTCATTAACTGGAGAAAAGCTGCTTGGTAGGATTGGCGTTCCATTATGAACTTCGATAGGAATATTTATAGCAACTTTCCCATGAGGTGTGTTCAATGTGGCGGTAAGCAACATTCCATATTGATCAGCATTGTTTAACTTTACATTTGGATTTACTGCGCCAATTCGCTTGAGTTCGTCATTAACTAAATTGATAGATGCAAAAACTTCTTTTTGTGAAAAATGAGATGATGCCAAAAGCCTAGCTTCCAAATCATCAATATCTGCTTTTAAAAGCTCTGGTACCTCAGCCTTTACATCAACAAGCTGACCAGAATCACTGGAATATTTATATCGAGAATTGTATGTAGCGTCTGCTTCCTTTTGTCGTAAATGGGTCAGAAGATTTACTTCAGTAAGGTCAACAATTTCACCATTATCAATAAAAGATTCTGGGAATTTTGGAAGAGAATTGCTTATCTCTACTGGAATCTGTACTGCAATCTTCTTAAAAGAAGGCATAACGTAAATCGCCGTAGCCAAAACAAAGTGTTCGTTATTTTCTCCAACCACAACTTCTTGTGGGGTCATATTTATAGACTGAAGCTGAAGTCTTACAGATTTCTTTACTTTACTATCATCTGCAAGCTTTGTGACTTTGCTCTTCTTATCAAAACCAAAAATCTTAGAAAACGCATTTACAAGATTCTGATCTGTCAAGTTATCTGACACAACCGTATTTGAATCCATTCTTAAATTGGATTCGGTCTTTACTGGAGAGGCTACTTCCTGCAAGCTTTCTGGAAGCAAATCTCCCAAAGTTGATCTAAACTCTGATTTGCCTCCGCCTAATCCGAGCATTTCATTATAGAGATTTCCAATTTCTGATTGTGAAAATCCATACTGAACATTTGCACGCTTCTTAATAACATCGCGCATATGACCAATAAGCTGATCCGTAGGGTGTTTTTGCTGTGCATCTTCAAATCGGCTAACTACATAAGAAGAAGATAAAAGCTTTCCTTTGTCCAACATCTCTAATGCTTGTTTTGCTTCTTTTAACAAATCTCTAAGTTCTGTGGCGCTCATAAAATACCTATTCCTTATTACACAAGCTTCTTAAGTTCTGGGCAAGAATTAGCAATATGCATTCGTTTTGATGATGGTTGTTTGGATATAATCGTCTTTACAAACTCATCATCTGTTTTTGCGCGATCCAATAAAGATGATTTAAACATCAATATATCATCTTTTGTAAATCCATACTCAGAAGAAGAAAATCTTTGAATAGGAATGCCTTTGTAAGAAAGAGTTACGTTGGCTTTTTCATAATCCGAAATGGCTGTCCATTCGCCGTTAGTACTGTGCTCAAACTGTGGGTCAGATGCACGAACCAAATGTGGTGCGCCATCAATATCTTCCATTACCCAAAGATCACAATAAGGATCGTTATCAACTCGGTATACGTCAAAAGCTATTTTTACAATATCACCCTGGCTAATTAGCTGATCAGAATACTTTATAACATTCTTATCAGCTAAGCTCTTGGAAGCTTTTTTGTCCAAAGATATAAGAAGCTTATCAATGTTGGACATACTTTCTTTTGACATATATAGCCCTCTTCTTGAAATTTTTTTAAATTAATAGATACCTTATAAGTTATCAAAAGAAAGCAGCATATCAACAGAATCTTTTTCGTTATTTTTAGTCTCTCGTATTTCGCTTAAAATCGTTTGTATTTTATGATTATTTTTACAAATCTTTTTCAGCTTCTTTATAATTCCACCATAACGTTTTTTTGCATTTTTATAATCAATATTGCCATGCATAGCCTTATGAACAGCAGATTGCGTAATCCCTAACTGGTCCGCAATTTCATTCTGAGTTTGACCCAAAAGTCTCATTTCTAAAATTCTTTTCTGATGGGAAGTTAAAAATCCACCGTTGATAATTGAACTTAATTCTTCAAGTAAATCATGCCTTAGCTCAACAATCTTTTCATCCGCCTCATTCTCAGCCAGTATATGAGATATCCCACGATCAGATGAAAAATTACTAAGTTTGTTTTGTTCAAATGATATTTCAACAATTTTATATTGGTATTGTTTGCTTCTGCTTTTTTGTTTCAAATCATCCCCCGGTCCTACCAACCCATTAAGAAATCCTCAATAGAATTTTCAAACATTTGTCTTGTTTTTCCATCAAAGAAAAATTGATCAATATCTTTATACCCTTCTGGAAGTTTTTTAAATTGTAAATTCGCCCCCTTTCCAGAATATTTATAAAAAATATTCTCCATAGACTTTCTTCCAGCATCATCATTATCTAATAGAAAAGTGATCGTATCTGTATACCGTAACAGTTTTATAAAATGATTATTAGAAAATGCTGTTCCACAAATTGCTACAGAATTTCTGATGCCATTCATATCCATGGATATATGATCGAAATAACCCTCTACTACATAAACATTGTTATTTTTTAAAATATGTCCACGAGAATTATTTAACCCGTAAAGTATTTTTGATTTTTTATATTTTGAGTTTTCATATTTAGATAATCCAAGAGTACTTCTCTCGCTTTCGCTGGCAAGAGTTCTTCCTGCAATTCCTACAGGTTCGTTGTATTCGTCATGAATTGGAAAAACCATAGAGTAATTATTGCAAAACTTACTCCAATTGCCAGGGCAAATAACTCCCAAACGAATCAGTGATTCTTCATCAACATACTTTGTCAATGCCCTGATATTCTGTGGAAAATATCCTATTTTGTTTTTCTTTATAAATTCATCAGAAAAACCACGCTTTGACAAATAATCAAGGCATGGTTTTGAGTTCTTTAGGTTTACAGAACATATTGAAAAAAGTTTATCCAACTCTTCTTTATCAGTCATTTCTCTTCTTTTGACAAACTCTCAGTTAAATACTGTGTCATTTGCTTTGAAAGGTTGAAGTCACATGATTTTTTATCGCAATCATTTCCAGCAATCTTACCATCCTGTAAAACTGCTTGTTTTAAAATTCCACAAGACTTACACTTAAAAGTATGCGCTTTGGGTTTTTGTTTCTTAATCTTGTTTTGGTTAATTAAAACATTTATCGCTTGCTTTGTAAAGTTTTCAATATGACCATCACAGGTTGCACAAACAACCACTTTTTCATCTTTATCATAAAGAACTTCTACTGTTCCACATTTTTTGCAATAAGACAGCATAGATCAGACATCCTCAAATTCATCATCTTCTGCAAATGGATCACTTACGGTTTCTTCTTCAATACTCTCTGCAGTAACATCTGCAGCTTGCCCACTAAGATAATGTGTTCTCAACTCTGACTCAACTCGCTCACGATTGGCTGCAATAAATTCAACTACCTTATCTTTCTTTGCTGGCTTTTCATCAAATATAGAATAGGTTTGTGCAGTAACTTTCTTTACGAACCCAGTCTTTACACCAACATCGAAAATTTCATCATTTTGATTGACAATACCTTCAGAGTAATTTACAAAGAATTCAGCCTGTTTGTTTGGATCTGCAACTTTGTTTTTGGAAACCTTTGCCCGAACTCTATGACCAATCTTTTCTTCAGAAGCGGAAAGCAATACGTTGTCCACTCCGCCCATTGGTGCTACCTCCACCATCAAAGAACAGGCATGCTTCAAAGCCCTACCACCTGGAGAAGATTCTGGATTTCCAAACATCTTTCCAAGATCTGTTCTGACTTGGTTGATTGCAATAAAAGCAACATTGGATCTTGCAATTCCAGGGGTTAGCTTCTTAAGCTCTACGGAAAGAAATCGTGCAGTCAAAGCCATGTTCTGCTTTCCAACCTCGGCCTCGCTTTCTGTAGGGGTTTGTAAGTTAGCCACAGAGTCCAAAACAATAACCCCCATCTTCCCGCATTTCAGCGTAACCACCTTTTTAGTTGCGGGGTTTTCATAAGTAATTTCTTGATTTGACTCAATCATATCGAACAAGCCAGCAACTTTGGTTACTTTTTGAGTTACCTTGTTTTTTCTAACTTTTCCTACTAGCCCAGTAAATAATGGTGCAGCGTCATTGCTCTTTACGAGATAAACACGGTCATTATCTACACCAAATTTTGCAGCCCATCTTGGATCATAAGTAAATTCTGCATCAAGAAAGGCTGCGCAATTTTCTGGATCAAGAGCCTGCCATTGTGCAATGGCGCATAATGATAGCAATGTTTTTCCAGAGCTTTGCTGCCCAGCAATCTGAATAAGCCTTCCTCGTGGCCAACCACCAACTCCGATAGCCCGGTCCAACCCAGGACTGTTGGTTTTAATGATATCTACTTTTTGTATAGATTCAGGACGAACAACAGAGTCTTCACCAAAAAGAGAAGAGAGTTGCTTATATGCATCAGATCCAGTTAATAATTTTTCACTCATATAAACTCCTAATATTTATGGTTAAGACCTGTGTTGCTAGGTAAGCGATAACCTGCTGGCGGCTGCCAACCTGATGGGTTATCTGCACTTTCAGAAACCACTGCTTCTGTGGTTAGCAATAAAAGCGCAATACTTGTTGCGTTCTGAAGGGCGGTTCGAGTAACTTTTCTTGGATCAATAATCCCAGCTTCTTTTAGATTACAATAAGAACTTACTGCAGAATTATACCCATAAAATTTATCATTAACATTCGATTGCATAACGTTATTTATGATGGTATCAACATCCTCTTGTGCATTAGCAAGGATTTGTTTTGCAGGGCTTTTGCAGGCTTCAATAAAAACCTCTATTGCTGGAAGCCAATCCTTTTTTGCTTTAGAAACATCAATTCCTGTAGCGGCTTTTAATAATGCAAAACCTCCACCAGGAACATATCCCTGCTCTTGTGCAGCCCTCAAAGCCCACATGGCATCTTCTACTCGGTCTCCTTTTTCCCTAAGTTCGGCTTCTGTAGAATAACCAACCGTAATTACTGCAGCATTCGAACTCAAAAAGCTAAGCCGATCTCTAATATCCTTTCTGTCCAAATCACCAATCAACTTCTCCATATCAGTTTTGTATTCAGAGATACGCTCTTCAACCAATTTTCGATTAGATTTTGGGGCAGTTATTTTTGTTACATATTTTGAAACTTCTATCTTTTCAGCAAACCCAAGATCAGACTCTACAACTTCAGACAATGGAAATCCTCGATCTTCCCCCACGATCTTTGTGCCAACCAACAATGCCAAATCTTCGAGCCACATATCATTCTTTCTTCCGAAATTCGGAATCTTGATGGCAGAAACTTTAAGTCTTCCTGCCTGATGATTCGTTACAAGAACTTGTAAAGCCTCTTTCTTCAAATCCGTGCAAATAACCAACAAAGACTTGTTTTGCTGAGATAACTCCCCAAACAAGCCCGGATTATCAGTTAGGTGGGTAATTTCTCGATCACAAATTAGAATTCGACAATTCGTAAGAACCGTTTTGGTTTCGTTTTTATCAAGAAATCCGGTGCTAATGTAACCGCTCTTTAATTCCAGACCATCAACCTTTCTCGTATAGTCTGCAATTCCAGGACATGCCTCTGCAGAAACCATACCGCTTTCACCAACAATATGAAAAGCTTCTGCGATGACTGCACCAAGGCTAGGATCATTATTTGCAGAAATAATTGCAATATTTTTCAAATCATCATATGTATTTATAGGTTCGGATAACTCATCGATATTTTTTAGAGTTTCTGATAATGCCCACTGAATTCCTTCTCGAAAATGAATTGGGCTATACCCACTATCCACCAAGGTCATTCCGCCTTTAAAAAGTTGATATGTCAAAACAGTAGATGTGGTAGTTCCATCTCCAGCAATATCTGCAGTTCTTCCTGCAGATTCCTTTACTAATTGGCATCCCATTTCCTCTATGGGATCTGCTAGATTAATTTCTCTAGCAACAGAGACCCCATCTTTAGTTATGGTTGGGGCACCAAAGGGCTTTCCTAAAATAACAAACTTTCCCTTAGGACCCATAGTTACTGCTACTGTTTTCGCAAGTTTTTCAACTCCAGCTAAAACTTTTTCTCTAGCAGAATTACCAAAACTCAAATCCTTTGCCATTAAAACCTCAGATCAAATCTCTTTTTATGTATGCAAGAGCTACTGCAATAGAATCAGATATATCAAAAAACTCTTTCTTTGTGTTGTTCTTTTTGTTTTTTGTTGGAACAAAATTCAATGTTTGGTTTTTACCAAAATTAGATTCAATTATAGAAAAAACATCATCTTTGGATACCGTTTTTTCGCCAACGTGCTGACCGAGTAGAGATCGAATACTGGTCACCGGAATTCTTATTGGTTCTGCTTTATTGTACGAATACGAAGAGAGGCAAACCGTTTCATTAAATGCAGTGAGCAGTGTAATGATGTTCGCACTGCTTTTTCCAGCTTGATACTTTCTGGCATAATCTTCTACAATTATTATGTCTGGGTTTTTATCGCTTAGTAATGCCGATATAAGCGTTGTGGTTTCATATAGTCGATAACTTAATCCCCCCGTTTCTTTTGCCGGTGGCTTGATAAACCCATAATCAATTAGGTCTATTTTTTTATCATCTTTTTCAAACGAAAGTATTGACCAACCGATAGTTGATGAGGATATATCAAAGCCTAAAATTTTCATAAATATATTATACTAAAAAAAAATAGGAGCCTTGCGGCCCCTATTTAAAATACTTCGATTTATCTATCAGGTCTCGAAATCATAATCGAATTCTTCAGAGGTGCTAGAAGCTCCCTTGCTGGAGCTTGTAGTTTCTGCAGACCATCCAAGAAGCTCACGAACCTTTGCGGGTTCTGCTGGCTTGATGAAGTTTTCAATCTTTACCTTTTCGGTAAATTCTGCCAATTGCGCCTTCAGTTCAGATGGCAAAGGCTCTGCAGGATCTGGAGACACGTTATAAAGTGGATTCGTACCCTTCTTACCCTTCTTGATGGTAATGTCGTACTTGGAAACAGGACCCCACTTCTTATTTTCATACAAAGCCTTGATACCACGATAAATCTGTGGTCCAACTTCCAGAATCTTGAACGTCTGATCAGATCGATCTAGTACGCGAAGAAACCAAGTAGCCTTCTTTGGAAAGCCAGCTTCTTCAAGACGACGAACAAGCTCTGGATCACTAATTGGAGAATTAACCTTTTGCTTCTTTCCATTTGGCAAATCTAGCCAATGAACATATGCTTGAACTGGATTCCCAAGTACTCGCACAGTATTATCGCCTTCTTGCAAACGAAGGAAGCTGTTAGATCCACCTCCACCTGAACCAAGATCTGCATCATTCCACGCAACTTCACCAAACACTACGTCGTCTTTACTCATGTCTACCTCGGAGCCCGGATGTTTTCATTTTTAACACCATGTTAAATTTGATTTCTTTTGGGCATTTTGTGTTACTCTCCCCACTCAATTTCCCCTCCGATATCCGGAGAGTCTGTAGATCGGCTGTGGGATTCCGACCTACTAGGTCTTGAAGATGTTACTGGAGTTACCCCGCTCATCCTCTCTAAATCATAATCTCTTCTTAAAAATGTCTTCAAGGCATAATGCCAATTTGTAAAAAGCTCTGCTTTATTCTCAAACCATTTTTTTGCCGCTTTTGCAATAGAAAGTTCATTGCAAGCATGAATATAGTCGTTATCTGCTTGCGCAAACCATTCCTTATCTTTTGCTGTCTTTATTTCACTTTCCTTTGTTTTATCTAGGGCGGCTGTTGTCCATGCTTTTTTTACCGCAGATTCTTTCTGACTTATCACCAAATCAATTTTTGGAATATATTCTTGACAAAGATTAATGGCATGAAGAGTTTTGATAAGCCCTTGTTCTGCAATGTTTAGGTCCATCACTCCATTTTTTGGAAGCCAATCGCTTATGCTTTGAATGTTAGAAGTATCAATTTCTTCTACTTTAAATTCTGATGTATTAAAAATTTCATTATACTTTGCCATCAGAAGATCCTTCTAGTTTAGACAATCGCTCTTCAATCTTTGCTATCTTGTTCAATGTAGATTCTACTTTCCTCAGTCTCTGATTCATCGTTACGTTTAAAAAGAAGAATATCAAAGTTATATTCGTAGGAGAAGATACGTTTGGAGTAACAGCAGTAACTTCTCCATGCTTATTTGTCTTGAACAAATCAAGTAATGTATCTTCACCAAATGCTTCCTTCAGAGTATTGAAGTACTCGAATTCATCATCCGTAAGATCAATTCGTTTGTTCGCAATAGCTCGAATCATTCTTCGCCTACCCGTCGAAAGCTACCACGGGTTTTATCAATCAGTGGCTTGCTCTTTTGATAAGAACGCTTCAGTCTTGATACGCGATCTGACAAATCTACGGGTTCATCATCTTCATAATATTCACTATCATCCACTTCTGTATATGTTTTGTTTTTAAAAGACATTTCTTTTAAAACTTCATTTTTTAGTGCTTCTTTATCAAATTCGAATTCTTTTTCCGCAACTTCTTTTAAGTTTTCTTCATTTATTTCTTCAGCAATTTCAATTGGTTCGGAAATGATATCTTCTTTGTTAAAATTTGAAAGCGCTAATTGAACTTCATTGAACAAAAACAATGCACAATCATAAGCGCTGACATCATTCAGATCTTTTGCAAAAGATTGTGATTTTATCTTGTTATTGTATGCTTTTATCTGAGAAATATCTTTTTCGGTAAATAAGGCAGTTCCGCAAGCTGGACAAAGATTTTTCATAATAGAAAATTTAAGAGCTTTTGGTACTGAAAAACCACAATTAGCACACTGCATTAAAACCTCTTTCCATAAACTGCTTCAAGTTGTTGTAACGATAAAGTCTTTGAATCCGCCCATTCGCTTACTCTACATAGCGCTTTTACTGGAATTCCATCCTTAAAGACACTATTGTATTTCTCATAATCATCTGCCCAAACTGTTAATTCTGATTTGTTTCCATTGATATCTTCAATTGAATATTTTGCAAACTTCTTGCCAGTATTTTTACCGTTCTTTATAGAAAACTCTTTTATCTTTGAATTGATAATAACTTCTATTTTTACAGTCTTTCCATCAGGAAGGTTTTCAAGTTGACTTAGCAATGTAACCATCTGGCTATCTTTTCTGAAAAAACCTTCATACAATTCATGTAAACCACCCGATAATGGTCGACCTAAAGACTCCTTTTCATAAAGAATTTTCTCTTTCTTTGTCCACTCCTCTCCAGATACATCCAAAACAAGATCTTCTAGAGATTTTCCTTTTTTTACAGCTGCTTGTACTTTTTTGCGATAAGAATCATAATTATCAAACGCATCTTTTCTTGTAATACCAAGAGAATCCAATGATCCGCACTTGATAAGTGATTCAATAACTCTTTTGTTTACAACCCTCTGATTTACTTTGTTTAGAAAATCTGCAAAATTCAAAAAAGGTCTCTTGCTTAAGATTTCTGGAACCGCAGCCTCACCAACACCCTTCAGTGCCGTCAAGCCTGTTGCAATAACACCATTCTTAATATATGTATAATTATTGCCAGATTTATTGATATCTGGTGGAACAATTTTTATCTTTAATCGACTACATTCTTCAATACAGGCTGCTGCTGCATCTGAATTTGGATTTTCAGAATTCAATAGCGCTGTCATAAATTGTGTTGGGTAATGACACTTCAGATAAGCGGTGTAATACGAAATTATAGAATATGACACAGCATGGCTTTTGTTAAAACCATAATCTGAAAATTTCTCAATATAATCCCGCCATATCGTCGATGCGTCATGATATGATAATCCCGAAAATGACATGCTATCATGAATGAATTTATTTTTTGTTTTATCTATAAGTGGTTGATCTTTACCCTTAAGTTTTGTAATCTTCCTTAGGGCGTCTGCATCATTTAGATCCCAATTAGCACAGTCTTTTGCAATTGACATCATGGTTTCTTCGTATAGTGCAACACCATAAGTCTCTTTCAATGAATTCTTCAAAACATCAAATTCATAAATAACATTTCCATTTACTCTTCCATCTACATATTTTTCACGCTCTTCCTTTGGGCATGACGGGCGGCCAAGAGCATTAATTGCCGCAATCATTTCTATATTTTTTGGTTTAATTTTTTTACATAATGGGGTTAAAGAAGATTCCAATTGGAAAACACCAGCAGTAGCTCCATCACCAATCATCTTGTAAGACTCTTCGTCATCAAGTGGTAACTTCGATAATGATGGAATTATCTTTTCGTCTGCATTGATAATGCTTACTGCGGCACTTAGCATAGTCATGGTTTTTACACCAAGAATATCCATCTTTACTAAGCCGAATTTTTCAACGCGATTCTTTTCCCATTGAGTTACAAGATATCCTGTATCTTCATCTACTCGAACTGGAATTTGTTCATAAAGAGGACGATCTGAAATTACAAGTCCTGCAGCATGAACACTCCAATTTCTCCTTACCCCAGAAAGATTCTTTACACCACTATACAACTCTGGATACTTTTTAATATAAGAATTAAATTCCTCACTAAGCTGCATCGCTTCATCAATTGTATCTGTATCTGGCATAATGGATGTTATATGATTTGCAATCTTAAATGCAGTTGACTTATCGCCACCTAGCCCAATAGACCTAGCAACATCCTTTACGGCAACCTTTGCGGTAATTTCTGACCAATTGCTAATTAACGCAACTCGATCTTTGCCGTACTTATTGACAATATAGGTTTTAACCAAGTCTGGATTGGAAAAATCACAATCGATATCCGGAAAGGCTTTCTTTTCTTTGTTGTGAAATCTTTCGAAAAGCAAACCATATTTGATGGGGTCTACATCCGTAATTCCAGAAAGATATGCACAAAGTGCTCCTGCCGCAGAACCTCTTCCCGGCCCAACGGCAACTTCATTGTTTTTTGCCCATTGAACATAGTCTGCAACAATCAACATATAAGAAGAAAAGTTATGATATTCGATTACAGAAAGTTCCTTCTTAAGACGATTCCAATAATCTTTCTTCTCTGACGGCTCCATCTCTGCGCATTTTTCTTGGAATCCCTTCTTGCAAAGATACCTAAAATAAGCTCTATCCTCATCGATCCCATCGCAATTCTCAGAATACCAGCCCGTAAATTCTGTATAATCCGCCTGATCCCTTACGGGGAATTTTGGAAGAATTGGACCTTGTGCCTTTAGGTAATCTGGATTAACACAAGAATCGGAAATCTTAACAGAGTTTGCCATGCCGATGCGGGCAACATCTGCTCCGAAAAAATCAACAATTTCTTCGTTGCTTTTTAAATACATATCCTGAACGCCATACCTGAATCGGAATGGGTCATCTACAGCAACCTTATCCTTTACGGCAAGCATCAAATCATGATATTTCGCCATCTCTTTGTTTAGATAATGGGCATCACAAGTGATTGTATAAGGAATGTTGTAATCATGTGATAATCTTAACAAGGTTTCATTAAGACGAATTTGATCAGCCTTACCATCATCTGACTTCAAAGCGTGAGGCTGAAGCTCCAGATAAAACCGATCTTTAAAAATTCCATTCATACGGAGCATATATTCAACAGCAGTCGGCTCATCATTATCTGCAATTAAAGATTTTGCAAGTAAGCCATTAGAGCATGCTGTCAAAGCAACTATGCCTTCATTAAATAATTCCAAATGTTCCCAAGACAATCTTGGTGTAGCTTTACCCATATAGCCTTTTTTAAGATTAAGGTTTGATTCATAACTCAATCTTAAAAGGTTTTTATATCCTATTTGGTTTTGAGCAACCAATACTAAATGTGTTGTTTTCTTTTCATCAAGATTTGGTGCAAAATAAGCTTCCATTCCTGGAATTAATTTTACACCAGTTTTCTGGCTCGCCTCATAAGAATCAAAAAGCCCAGACATAACACCATGATCGGTGATTGCCAGGGCTGAATGCCCAAGCTCCTTCGCCTGCTTAAATAAATCATGAGGATCATTCATTGCATCAAGCATGGATGCCAAAGTATGATTATGTAAAGAGACGAAGGGAGCGTTTTGCATTGGATTCCTATTAGATATTATTGTAAGTCAGCGATGTTTGCATAGATCTCAGAAGTGATATCTGGATCAATATCTGACTTCAACATTCGCCGAGCAGCACTGATTTCCTTCTTTGGAATAGAATATTCCTCCGTAAAATCAGCGATAAGATCCTTAATCTTCTTCTTCGTACCCTCCATTTCCAATTCTAATTCTCGCAATTGCTTTACGAAATTTCGAATTTGTTCCATAGAACACGTAGTTGCATTACCCTCTTTGCTTCCAAATACCTTGACATCAGCTTGTTCAGACATATTAACCTCTCGTGTATTCTTTGATTTCTGGCTCTCGGGACAACTTCTTAATTGAATTACTAATCTTTTGTGCGGGAATATTTAAAACTTCAGACACCTCTTTGATGGAACGTTTGTTTTGGAAAACTTCTTTTACGATACTCTTATATGGTTCCCCTAATCGATCAGACACCTTCATCAAACACTCAATCTTCATAGAATCACTTTCGCTATCAGCAACCTTGTTTGAGTCCGTACAATAGCGAGCTGGCATAGCAATTAGCGCAGAATTGCTAATGGATTCTTCCAAACCAGATACATACTCTGAAGCATAATGAAATCCGATATTGGAAATGGGAATTTCACAAGATATCTGTCTAATCTTAAAATCACTTTGCGAAGAATCTTTATCTTTTAGATAATTAGCATTCCTTGATTTTTGATTTAGAGTCTTAAGCTTTGAAATTAGCTTAAATATCATATGCCGATGAATAAATGTACTTAACTTAACGCCCTTATCTGGATTGTATTTCTTAAAGCCATCAAGGGCGATAATGACCAAATCCTGCTTTCGATCATCAAATGTTGTATTTGCTATATAGGTTTTTATCGCCATCTTCGTTAGGAGTGGGTCAATCTTTTTTAGTGCTCGATCAACCCCCTCTCCAGTGTTCATATTGATATACATTTCTTCGTTATACAGCTGAACCATTCCCTCAAAAAAATTCATCAGTCACCTGGGGTTTGAGTTGCATCCTCTGACCAAAAATCATTTTCGGTCCACTTATCCAAACATATCGATTTAAAATCACACCAATCACAAAGCCTAGTCGGCTTCTTCTTCCATAACTGATCCGCCTTTATCTTACCACCTGTATCTAATATTGTTTTTATAGCTTTATCAATATCTTTTTGTGTAAATTCCCAATCTTTTGTTGTGCTTTCATGCTTTAACAGAACATATGACCCCCAAATTTTTTGAGCATCTGCATATAGTTCTTTAACCGCTATTGCATAAAGAAGCAACTGAAAACTATCCAGATATTTCGGATTTTTAGAAGTTTTATAATCAACAATCCTATACTCACCTGGGCCAATCCGATCAATTCTGTCTATAAACCCTTTGACAACAAAATCTTCGATTTCAAATTTAAAAGCGATTTCTACACCAATAACTTCAGGTAACCCATCGCGCTTAAGCACTTTTAAATAATCGCTTAGCATCTTTTTTATTTCTGGCAAATCTGGCCGGAGAATGTCTTTGTTAAATTCTTTTGAAGCTTCTGCAAAAAACTTACTCATTAATTTTGAATATTCAGTTTGCGGAACAACATTGCTCATAAGATGAAGGTGTAAAAGTTCAAGAACTCTATGGCAAAACTTACCGGCCTCCAAATGGGACCAATCAGGCTTTACAATGTCTGGTTTGTTTATGTATGTATAATAATACTTCTTGTTGCACTTATCATAAGTACCTATAGATGATGCAGATAATTTTAACATAATTTCCTTAGTATATTTTTGTCATAGTACGGTTATTTATCCAACGGAAAACTATTCCTCCTGCGGAATTTCTTACCGGACTAAGTTCTAATGTTTTTGGTTCGATTTTTTGAATAGATTGCAAATATCTAGATTGAACAGGATCGTAATAATAAAAAACAATGGTTCCTGTACTTGAGTTGTACATATATTTAGTTAGTCCACCTCCACTATGTTGAATGTCGGAAATACCATTTTTATTGACACTGCCCATTTTAGAAAAAGTTCCGCTTGGACGATTTATTATTTTTACCTGTTGCGCATTCATTTCATCTTGAGTAGATCCATTTATAATTATAAACCTTGCTGTAGGATCAAAATAGCTATCACTAGGGTTTGAGGAAACACCCCTCTTGGCACCAGAAGTTCTATTTAGTCGATTTATAAAACTAACCGTAGATTCCGTTAGTGGTTCCCCTATTGAATTATAAAAAGATGCTTGAACATCCAAATCAACAAATGGGGTGCTGGTTTCTTGTGCGGGATTTCCCTCTGAATCAAAAGATCTACTATCTACAACATCTTCACCATAAGGAAGTACCGTAACTCCATCGCCAAAATAAAATCTACGATTTTCAACATCTGGCTGGGTAGTGAAATAGGTATCCGAAAAAACAGCAGAAGAAAAACTCCCAGCAACAGCATAAGCCTTTAGTGTTACTGAGTTTTTATTTGTAGGCAGAAAAACTCTTCCAATAGCAATATCGGAACTTTCCGTAGGATCTTCGCCATTTAAAGTGTAAAATACGGTTGCAGGAATATTCGTTTCAAAATCTACATATTCTGGTATTCCAGAAATCAACTGATCTTCGCTCTCTTCCGCCGTTAAAATGATAATCATAAATATTCCTATCTGGATGTGAATGTAGTTGTACTTTCACCATTTACCTTTGTAACATTTATTATATGATCAAACTTTTCTTTCAAAAGATCATTATGAGTTACTACCAAAACTTTGTACCGCTCCTCTAATGCTTTTATTACATTTACGAACAAAGATTCAGTACCTGATCTGTCCAATGGTGAGTTTACTTCATCCAAAAGAATAAAGTCAAGTTGTGAACCGCCATGTCTACACGAAATCTCACTTAAAGCAATTCTTAATGCAATGGCGATTCTAAATTGCTCTCCGCCACTTAGGGATGAGAAGCTTTGAACCATACCATCTTTTCTAACAACAAGATCAAGAGTCTCTACAATTGACTCACCATCCGAACCTTTACGCTGAGTTTCCAGCATAATTTCAAATGATTCTTGGCAAATATGACTCAATATTTTATTTGCCTCTGTTTCCAAATCGCTAATGACGGTTTCCAAAAGAACGATTTGTATTCCATTTTTTCCAAAATACTTCAAAAGCGCATCAAGAACACTTAACTCTTGTTTTTTGAAATCAAGGTTCTTTTTTGTTTCATTCATAGACGCAATTCGCTCTTCCATGGAAGATTTCTTTTCAGACAATCCGCCAACCAATCGATTCAGTCTTGACGATTCTAATGATAATTCAGAATGTTCTTTTTTTAGAACATTTATCATCTCTTGCAGTTCTTTGAAATCATTGTTCTTTAATGCATTCAAAGAGCTTTCCAGAACAGGAAGTTTATCAATCAATGTTGCTAGTTCGCTTGAGAACACATCTTTATCGGTAATAAGCCGCTCTAGATTCTCTGACTTTATTTTTAGCTCTACATTTAGGTTTTTTATTTCAGATCTTATGTTCTTTTCTTTTTGATTATTTTTCTTTATTTGCTCAAGCTTTTTGAGTTGCCCGACAATTTCACTGATTTTGTTTTTTGAATAAATAATCTTGTTTGTAAGTTGATCTTTTTTATCCAATCTTTCATCAAAAAGCTTCTGAGAAAATTCTTCAGATATGGATTGTGTGCAAACTGGGCAATCTCCGGATGAGAGTAAGTGTTTGCTTTCTTCTAAATGCTCTAGAAGTTCTTCTGAAGAAGATACTGCTGATTTGTTTTTTATCAGTTCATCATTCTTAGCTTGAATTTGATCATCAATATCTGATATGACCTGAATATCATTTAGTGTAGATTTCTTATTTTCAATATCTTCCTTTAGTAATTCAATGTCTTTGTTTGAATTATTTATATCAAGATTAAATGTTGATAATTTTAATTTTAAATTATTTATTTTAGACTTAGTTGAGCTGATTTCTTCTACAAGCGAATCCCATTTGTCTGTATCTAAGGTTGCTTTTAGGTCAAAATACTTTGATTGAGCAGAATTTAAAGTAGCCTCTTTTGAAATAAGCTGCGCTTTTGTATTTGTTAGCGATTGAAGATTATCATCTAACTTTGTTGATATCTCACCAAGCTCTTTCTGAAGTTCATCAGAGCCTTCGGTTAAGCTTTCGAGTATTTTACATTCTGATTTTAAATTTTTAATCTTAGATTTTACTTCGGATTCGTATTCGTCCCACTTTGACAAATCTATGATAGACTTTAAAATCTCTTTTTTTCTAGCAGCATTTGCCTTTGCAAATTCAGACACATCATTTTGCCTAAAGTAAGAAGAGTTGATAAAAGTATTGTAATCAAAACTAATTACAGAAACAATCTCTTTATTTGTAAGTGAAGAGGTAGATCCAGAAATATCAACCCAATTATCATTTACTTTTTTATAAAAGGAAATCGAAGTTTGAGAGATAATACGATTTCGAATTCTAATAATTTTGTATTCAATTTTGTCATGAAGAAATACAAATTCTACAGAGCAGCTTTCTTCACCCCAAAGTACTACATCGTCGGCAAATTCAGATCTTGATTTGCCAAACAAAGCCCAGGGTACTGCCTCAAAAACATTGCTTTTGCCGGTACCATTGGATACATCATAGTTGCCTTCATTATTACCTATAAGAAGGGCAGATTGGAATATTGTAAAATCAATAAAGCTATCTTTATGTGAACAAAAGTTTTTCATTCTTAAGCTAATGGGTAGCATATATTGCCTTTATTTGATAATTTTGCTAGCTTCTTCAAGGATCTTTGCTTTAAAATCACCTAACAATTCCTGATGTTCTAAAAATCTTTCAAAGATTTCAAAATTTGATCCATTGTTTAGGTTAGAAATATTTCTTTGTAATCGGTTATGAATCTGTTCAAAATTTATTTTCGAAACATATTTGGCGCCCATAGAATAACATATGTTTTTTACAAAAGATTGTTTCAATGCTCCTGCTACATTGCTTCTTACCTTAAGTCGTACACGTATAATTTTATTACTTATATCATGTGACGACAAAGTTTTTCTAATATTTTCTTCAATATCTTCCAATCCAGAACCCTGAAGATCCTCATAAATATCGATAATATCAGCAACAGGAGTTTTTATCGGCTTTACTTTTTTCTCTTTTGTGTCGTATTCAAATACAAATTTACTTACGTTTTGATCACCAAAATTAAGCCTTTCCATAGAGCCTGTATAAAAAACTATGGGAGATTTTTTATTTAAAATACGAAATTGATGATAATGCCCCATGGCAACAACATCTACATCTTTGTACTTTCTCCAATCTGACAAGACTTCTGTTTGACCATAATCATTGTAAGAACCTTCGTAAAAAAAGTTATGTCCAACAAGGATTTTATGACCAGTAGCTTGTGATATTAGATTATTTACCTCTTCATCATATTTCTCAGAATCCTCTACATTTGTTTTTTGACCATAGAGACGCCGATCTCTAAAAGGAACAAGAATCAAAGACGCACTATCACCATCTCGATCATAAACATCTACAACTTGTGGATCTACCACCAATCTTACATTTGGATAATCTTTTGCCGCAAGTGTAGATATAGAAGATGTATATCCATCACCAGAACGAATATAATCATGATTACCCATGATGACGATGGATGTGATGTTTGCCATAGATAATCTTTTTAATGCCCGGTTCATAACAGAAACTTCTTCTACGTTTGGATTTCTGCTATCAAAAGCATCACCAGTTTGTACAAATACATCTATTGAATTATTTATGCAATAATCAACAATCCAATTCAATGTATTTTCATAATCATCAATCCTTGTGTTCCCGCCCTTTCCATTTGGACCACCAAGTCCATAAACAGCTCCCAAGTGAGAATCACCACAGATAACAATTTTCATTAATTAAACCTTTTTTGTAATGCTGCAATCACTTTTTCTCGCAACTTTATTGCAGATGGTACATCATAAATATCAATCAAATCAATTTTATCATCAACCTGTTTCATAAAAAATGACATCCACTTCAAGTCAGAAGGATGGTTCTTCATTGCCTTCCTTAGTTCAACAGATATTGATGATAAAACATCAATATTTGATACTTTTCTTTCTATTTTGTCGGCATGCTCTACTTGTATATCTACAGACAAAACCTCAATAGCCGTTTGAAAATCTGTATCCGCGCAAATCATATAAAGATTTAAAGGCCCGCCGGAAGAAGTACAGCCAAAACAATAATATTTGTTTTGAGAACTGGATAGGTATAGCGATGGTGTTTTCTCACTACCGCCATTATGATCAACAGATGGACATTTACATCGATAATCAAAATTTCCAGAGCAAGCTGGTTCTAGTTTTAAACCATGCTCGTTTGCTATATCAATAATTGATACATATTTATTTATAATATCTTTTAGTGATGCTTTTTGTTCTGTCATAACATATTCCGAATGTATAGGAATGTTACCTCAACAAAAGCCAGTTCAAAGACAATAAAAAAGTATCTATTTCTTTTTTAATGTAGCTGCGGTTTTTCTTACAGAAGATGATTTGATCTTCAAATCCCTTATCTCTGCTTGAAGCTTTACATTTTCATCTTTTAGTTTGAGAATTGATCGTAATGATAAAACAATTAATCCAAAAATACCTTCTCCGGGATTAATGGAATCCATCTGGTCTGCAGTTACGAGCAACCTCTGCAAGGTTGAGGAAATTCGGTTTGCATACGCCATCGTTTGGTTGTCTGGATGAGTAGTGTCTGCAAGCAATGCTTTGTACTCTTCATAAGAATCTATGCTATTCTTTTTTGTATCTTGCTTTTTCGAATCAAGATAATTACTCTTTGGCATATTCAGCTTATCATCACTCATTATTCCTCCGGAATTAACATTATAAATATACCACATTGTTTATGGTTTTTCAAAAAACCCTGTATTTTATATAAGGATTTTTCTGGAATTACTTTATAATCCCTGTAAAGTACCGTAATTAAATTCATACATTTATTGTAATCAAAGCAGGGTGAATCAAAAAGGCCAGCTGCATTATCAAGAAAATTCAAAACACGTTCGGAAGAATAATCGTCCAACAATGATATGTCTAATATTTTATTTGATATACCAGTGCAATAAATGAAATGATCTTCATCTTCCAATCCATGACAGCCGAGGGTAAGTGATATTTTCATTCATATTTACACAATCAATTGTTTTTTTATAACGCTCTTGCTATTTTTGACACTTCGCCAACAAACATTTGTAAGTTTGCATAATAAATATCAATATCATATGTTGGGTCATTATTTTTTAACCACAAACAAAACTGATTTGATGATTGGGCATCTGTCAAGTGCAAACCCTGTCCAGCAAATAAGGGGCCTCCGCTATCTGCAAGTGTAATCACCTCAACAATTGCCCCACCCGCAGTACCAGTAAGACTTCCAGTTTCACCTAATCCAAGATTTGCAGTAGAGGTTTGTACAGTTAGCCATGCTGATGTTAACGCAAAAAATCTTTGGACTTCCCACTCTACATCATAAGTATTTCCAGAAGTGGTATCCATATATAATGTAATTAATCTCAAATCACTATTTGTAGGAAGTGAGTTGAATAAAAACCTGCCAGATTCTCCTGGGTTTAGCCTGATTGCTCTGGCATAACTATTTGCAGCCCCAGTGCCTATTCCAACTATATTGCCTGGATTATTTGGCGATACGGAGTTTTCCATAGCAGTTGATTGAGTTATTATGCGATCTAAAGATACTTGTACCCCACCAACTGTAGGGCCGAACAAGAAATCCGTACCTTTTACCGTACCAGTAGTTTCTGCATTTCCAGATGGATCTATTTCAAATTGTTGAGATGATCCTGCATAAAACTCATCTACATTAATCGAATCTGCAGTAATGTCTGTATGAAACCCAGTAGATGAATTATGTTGTATGTTAAATTTTAACTGTAGATTATCAATATCAGATTCGAAACCAGAAATATCACTTTGGATGTCTGCTATATATCCAGAGTATTCAGTTCTTAGATCAGATAAATCCAGTTTATAATAAGTGTCTCCATCCACATAAAACTCTGGTATGGCCTGTGACTGGTCTAAAACGCCCAATACTTTTGTATCACTAACCGAATCACTCGCAAGATTAACTCCAAGCAACTGTCCCGTTACATGATTTGCAAGATTTATCTTTTGCGCATGCCCATCATTGTGCGAACCATCATGAACGTGTCCGGCTACCAAAGGATGAGTCGAAGGAAGCTCATTTCCTTCCGCTGTATTGTACAATCCACCAAACCACATATTGCAAACATCTGCAGTAAGTATGGTGGATTGTGCAGTATATTTCGTTCTACTTTGGTCAGCATTTGGATTCGCCATAATTACTCCGAATTCTCTTTGATATACGCCCTTGCGGTTCGTGCTATTTTAAACTTCATGGTTCTATGTGCAGTAAGAGTCATTTCGTTACCTGTAACTAAATTTCTTACCGGCCGAGGTTTGTGATTGTATGGCAAAAATGATCCGAAATTTATTACAGATACCTCGTTACCATTGGATACTTCATCTAAAATTTTTTGAAATAACAAATCAAGTACTTTGTCACACTCTTTTTTTGTTAAAAGAGTATTTTTCCTTACCCATCGAGATAAATCATCTTTTCTAATCATTTATATTTCCAATGGATTTTTGCCTAATATATATTTTACCTATTTTATTTAAAAAAGATGATACATTCAAGTTAAACTTCATAAAATTACAAGGTATACAGCATGGCAGACAATTTTCAAAAAAATACCCAACATCAGAATCGATTCTATCAATAGACATATTCTCATTCTTTTCGCCACAATAAAAACATGCCTGAGATCTTATTTTTGAAAATTCATCTTTAGATAGTGAAAACTCTATATTTCGCTTTTTTGCACTCTTTTTAAATTCACAAAGCCTCTGGTTATCAAACTTCCTTATATCTTTATAACAAGCCTTGCAAAATGCACGTACGCTATTTCTGCTTTTTTGAAAATCTAAAAAAGATTTTTCAGCCTTACATATGTTACAAATTTTTCTTTTTTCTGAAAAAAGAATAGGAGATGAAACCTCATCCCCTTCTTTTTTTGATTTACCTTCGGACAATGCAACTCCAGGCTATATCAAATCCTCAAACTTATCTTTATGAACTTCTGAATTTTTCAAATCTCGTTCTAAAAGATCCTTGTTTGCCGAATAGTGATTCAATAACCATGTTACTTCATCTTCTTCCATCTCTGCTGCATCAATCCCGTAATTGCTATAAAGCTTAACTATTTTTTTATAAACAGGGGTAGATGGTATCGTTGGATGATTACTCATACTCATCCTTATGGCAATGGCGTGTTTATTACATTAATAAGTACGCGAATTCCGCGTTTTGCACCCGCTGCTTTCGCAATGGTTCGTATTGCAGAAGCAACTCTGCCTGCCTTGCCGATAATCTTTCCTACATCATCCTTATCTACAGATATCTCATAAAGGTATCCCTTGTCTGTAAGTTGCTCTGTAATTTGAACTCGATTTTGATTATCTACAATTGATTTAATCATTTCTGTTAGTAAATTAATAATATCCTGCACATGCCACCTAATTAAGAATTGTTTGAGGTTTTCACTTTAAAGGTTTTTGATTCAACAAGTCGGTGAGGAATTGTGATTTTTAACAAACCATGCTCCATCTCTGCCGTAACGTTATTTACATCAAACTCCTCACTAATTAAATACTTTACATCAAAATTTCTTTTGGCGATTCCTCTAGAGAAAAATCCATTTGAAATTGATGCTTTAACCTTAGAATCAACATCCTCTACTTCCTTCACCTCATTGCTGCTAACAAAGAGATAAGGACCTTCAGTCTTTACGCTAATTGACTCTGGAGAATATCCAGCCAGAGCAAAATGCATAATAAATCCATTTTCTCTATCAACTTCCTGATCATTTCTCGGAAAGCTTGCTGCAGAATATTTTTTCAGTTTAGATATTTCTGAAAAAACTTCATCATCTGTCCACAATAAGTCAATAATCTTTCCTGGTATAGAATACCTTTTCTTTGCAACTTTAGACATCATTTTCTCCAGCTTCAGCATTAACAATATTTCTTTCAGTTAGTATTATAAAAAAATCTTTTAGTATATCAAAGATGTTTGACAACAAACTTATTGTGAAACCTCCCATAAAAGGATTTATACCTAAAAATAAAGAAATTAAAGCCCCCACCCAGAAGCCTGAACACATCATGCAGGTTAAAAGGTAATTTAAAAAAGAACTTTTTTCAGAAAAATAATTTCTAATTAAATCAAATATGGTTGCATTAACAATTAAATTTGTTAAACCTACACCAGACAATATGAAAAATAAGAAATCAAACGACGTCAATGCTACCATCCAAATTTTCATTTGAATAATCTACAATATGTCCGCCGAAAAATGTTATTCTATAAATAGTAACTTCGTCAGGGTCAATTTGGCTTTGTCTTTCTGTAAATTGCCCTTTTGTTTTTGGCGTAACACTGATTAAATTAAAATCAGATGGATTAGCAATGGTTTCAAATTTTAAAATAAGATTATCATGACCCTCTGTTACCGTGGTCAACATTTTTAGTTGCATATTGTTTTTTACATCAAACGATTTTTCGTAAAAATTCTCAAAGTCTAAAACAATAAGACCAATATAATCTTCAAAAAACTCTTTCACAGGTTTAATGTGTATTTTTTCTTCAGTCTTATCAGAAAGCAAAAAAAGTGAATTAGATTTCTCTAACTCACTTATGTCTTGCAATGCTTTACTTTTTATAAAATCTAGATTTGCATCAAAATCATCCGATGTTAATCGCTGAATGATTTTTCCGATGTTCTTCCAGAGATTTTTGCATCTGCTGAGCAATCCAGATATGTTCCATTTGTGCATGCGTTGAATTCCGTAATAATAAATAATTATTATTAAAATCATCCAAATACATTGTCACATACATTTCTGTAAGCCTGCCTTCCGGAAGAATGAAACGCGCGTACTCGCGCACGCGCTTGTATTCATTATTTGTAATAATACCATTATCCCGGTTTTCTTTCGCTTTTTTCATGAGATTATTATAGGTGTTTATAGCCTCCTCTGCTGGAAGAAAATACTCTATAAGATCATCATTCATTGCTCCAAAAATATGAAAACTATCTTTTGGATGATGCATCATCTCTGCAACCAAAGTTCTGTATCTGCCGGAAGATGCATTTGGAGATGTTGATCGATGACGCAATAACTGAACTGCAATTGATAATGGCAGTCGAATATGCCAAGTGGCTCTACTATGCGCATCAATACCAACATCATGAACATTGATAACTTCTACACTCATGTTTGTGTTTTCAAAATTATCATCTACAGATTCTGAAGTTGTATCATTAATGTCTGACCAATTCTTCATTTTTTCTGCCAAATGACTTCGCTTACACTCAAATATAGCCCAAGGTTCGCTTGAAAATAATGAATTCTTATAAGTAACCTTTGCAAAATTCAAAAGATCAATTGTAAGCACTTCTGGTGACTCAATTGATTTCTTTGAAAAATTACAATTATAATAAGGCTCAAGCAAAGCATCATCACTTAAACTTTCCGAAACAAAAGTTAGGGTGACAGATTCAAAAGGAGACGTATGATGATTTTGTATCAAAAATGACAATACACGACCTACATCTGCATCTGATCGCTCTTGTGCTTTTTGCTCATCCATTGTGCTAACCCATGCAGAGTTAGCAACATCTCTTGAATCACCAGTTATAAACAATAACATTATTCACTCTTACAAACGAAGAGTTGGCTTTTGTTAAAGTCAAAAATCTCATTTGCGGCTTGAAGAACATCCTCTGCAGAAACCGAATCTATAGTTTCCTGAATGCTTTTTAAAGATTTAAATTTAAAAAACGTTCGTTGCATAGAATCACGCAACATAGATTGACTCGATTCCATTTTTGCATAGTTATAAGATTTCCACTTATTCTTTGCGCGAACAAGTTCTTCTTCTGTAACTAACTCTGTTTTCATTTTTTCTACTTCAGTGTTTATAACCTCAACCATTTGATTGATTTTTTCGGGACGAGTATCAGAGCTGATAATTACTGCATTTGCATCTCTTTGTCGAAAAGTCCCAGCACTAATGCTATAACACAACCCCCGCTTTTCCCGAACTTCTGTAAACAATCTCGAATCCATTCCTGATCCAAAGATTTCAAAGAGAATGTCATAAACAGCCTCTTTGCTCTTATCTAATTCACCAACATCAAATGCCATATAGACATAGGATTGTTGCAAATTTTCTTTAGAAACAGTAACCTGACTCTTTCGCTTTACTTTAGACTTCCTTACGCTTAATCCCTTAAACTTTCCATCTGGCTTTGAGATATATTTTGAAACCAAATCTTCGATTTCTGACTTCTTTTTATTTGCAGTAATTGCAACAATACAATTCTCTAGTGTATAAAATTGCTTGTAAAATCGAACAAGCTCATCTCTTGAAAATTCCTTGATCGATTCCAAAGTTCCAATCACCGGAATGGCTGGCCTTCCGGTCAAATAGTTTTCAAAAAACTTACTGTGAACGAAATTATCAATTTGATCTTCACTTGCCGCGCATTCTTCTGTAACCACCTCTCGTTCTTTCAAAAACTCTTCCTCTGGAAAAGTAGAATGAAAAACCATGTCGCTAAGAATATCCATAGTGGTTTCCAAACTTTCAACTGGAGCAGTAATGTAATAAACCACTTGCTCCATAGAAGTATACGCATTGGTTGATCCTCCAATTCGCGCAATTTCCATTGGAATATCTAAATAACCTCGCTTTTCAGTTCCCTTAAAAATCATATGTTCAAGCATATGAGCAATACCTGGATTATATTCCTTACCCTCTGCTCTCGCTCCAGCATCAAAACAAATCATAATCGTTGCTAGCTTACTCTTCGTTTTTTGAAATACAAGACGCATATTTTCTCCTATTTACCTTTTGCTTTGATGACAACTTTTTTTCCATATGGAGGCTTATTGCCTTCTCCGGCCTTGGTTAAGGCCCACATAACCCTACATTTTGGTTTTGGTGGATAATCACAATATCCATCTGTAAGCATAATCAATCCATTATATTTGCCTTGGTCAGCGAATTCGATTGGTGGCCCAAAGTTAGTTCCACCCCTACCTTGAAAAGTAAATCTCTTAATTTTCGTAGTAAACTCTTGTACCTCACCATGGATCTCTGTATCAAATTGGATCAAATCAACTTGAATATGATTAATCATACCATTAACTTCAGTGAGAAATTCTTGAAGCTCCTCATCTGGAACAGAGCCTGATGTATCAATGGCCACAAGCAATCTTGCTCGATAATCTCTTTTTGATCCAGGGTTGATGTATCCAAACCTTCGATTTGGACGCATGCGCGTGGATACGCGACCGATACGAATAAATTGCTCAATGAAATATCGAAGTTCTGTCTTCCAATTTACAACAGGCTTATTGGCTGCAATGATTTGTTGGACAAGATTTCCAGATTCGCTCCCCCACCCTCGGCTCTCTTGGGCTTCAATAGCCTTCTTTGCGAGCGCACGAATCTTTTCTTTAATAATGTCCGATTCGCAACTTCCCCACATAGAATGGTCATCAATTGTATCATAACCAAATTTTATAATCATCTCTTCCAGAGACATTCCATCTTCTTCAGCTTTTTTCTTCAAAGCCTCATAATACCATTCAGAAGATTGATGATCAGGAAGCTCAAATTGCTTTGCGTAAATGCAACCTTCTGGCAAGCCAGAAATATGAGAATTGATTGCCAAGTCTGCAGCAATATTATAGCCCCTTCCGGAGTAATTATAATGCTTTTGTCGCTCGATGTGATGAAGCAAAAGATGAAGAGCCTCATGTTTCAAAACCGCAGTCAACGGATCTGAATTTTCCGCTTTTCCGCTGGTAATCCTCCTAATAAAGTCGGGATTATAAAACAATGAGATATCAACGCCATCCTTTGATCCAACGGCCATTGTTGGCATAGAATAAGTTTCTACCTTATGGACATACATAAATATTGTTCCATACAACGGACTGAAACAAACCATCCTGCTGATAGTAGATTCCAACAAATCTCGAATTTCTTTATCTTTTACTTGCTGTGTCTGCCTAGCCATAAAAAGCCTCTAGTAAAAAGCCTCACCTATATCATACAATATATGGTGAGGCTGATGTTTATTTATTAAATAAAACTAAGTATTTTTCAGATTCCAAAAACAGAATTTAGACGAACTTCACCTTCTGGAGTTTCAGTAAAGCTGTGCATATACGTTCGCACTTTTGGGTGGATACCTAGCATTGTCTTCCACATATCTGAAGCGATATCTTTTGGTACAACCATCCATACCTTTGCAAGGTTTGCAAGTTGCTTATCACCAATTGACTTAACACTATTCTTTGCGCGCTTTTCCAATTCTCGCATGACAGATTGTGCCAAGCCAGCAACCGCCTCTACATCCTCACACGCACGCAAGAACTTAGCCTCAACCTCATCGTAATTATCTAGAATATCTTCTGCCTTAAGGCGAGAATATTCATTTTTGAAATATGCAGGATATGTAATGGAAATTCCAGCTCCTAGCCAGCCCTTTGCAACTTGAGTCATAAGAACATCGTCCTTATTTTCCCAAATGTCAAGCGCCTTGCAGGCATCATTGAATCGCACCCAAGACCGGCGAGAAGGATAAATTTCACCAGCATTATAAGCTTCAGTCCCTACAGGTGGATCAAGAAGGTTTTCATTCTGCTGAAGAAATCCAAGAATTGATTCGTGAACTCCTTCCTTTGCTGCATATGCAACCCATTCCTTAAACGTAGGTTCAAAATCAATCATAAACCAACGATCTGCAAGGGCTGGATCAAGGACAGCTACATCGTAATCATCTTCCGAATTGATGGCGGCTACTACTCGCCAACCTTCTGGCAACTTTTCACCATCAAGACGTCGATCAAGACAAATTTCAAAAACTGCCTGAAGAACATCCTTTGAGGCACGATTCAATTCGTCAAAGAACAAAATACCCTTGGAGTTTGGGTCCCGTGGCCACCAATACGGCTTGTAGAATTCCGTGCGCTTTTCTTCCTGGTTGATACTTGGTAGACCCTTAATATCACCAACTTCGCATTGTGAAAGTCGAACATCAAAAAATTCACAACCCGAATCTTTTGCAACCTGCTTTACGACAGATGACTTTCCAACACCATGCTTTGCACGAAGCATAACGGATTGATCAATAGGCAAACTCTTAAGCAATTTTACAGTAGTTTCAGCATTCATAAATAACCTCTAAGTTTAAGTTAATTTCACAAGTAACGACGAATATAAGGACAGCACCAATTGTAATACGGCATTTGATGTATTGAGTAATGTTTGGTTGGATACCTCACCAGTGTTTACTTCTATAGCATATCGGTTAAGTTCTTTGGCGTCAACAGAAATCATTCGAACAATATTTGTAATCTTTTCAAGCTGGTCCAAATCTGAATAATTATCATTCAGCTTATTGTTCAAAAAAACATCTTCAGACAAACCCAATGAAGCCGCAGCTTCCGCCCCAACAGCGGTGCGCTCAATCGCCTTTCTAACATTCTTTGCGCGCTCCAAAAGACTTTCCAACTCCTTTCCATCAATATTTCCAGGTTCTGCTCGTGCAAGATTCAACATATTCTTGAGATCGTTGATGGATTCTTCTATCGTTTTTTGTTCTGACATCATAACTCCTATTTTTTTGTTCCAAAAGCATGTGATTCATTCAGGCCGGCGTTTGTTACCCTTATCCATTGTGGATTCTCTTGTAATTCAGAAATTGTCCTTGAGTTCTGATATGCCATGCCAGATCTCAATCCACCGACAAATTCATCTACAATTTCTGAAATACTTCCTTTTAATGGTACGAACGTCGTTACGCCCTCATCACACGTTCCTTGCTTCAGCCCACCTCGACGATCTTCCTGTATAGATTTCGAAGCCATTCCTCGGTACATCTTTGACTTCGTTCCATCCGCATTCGTAATCATTCCTCCGGGAGTTTCTAACGTTCCTGAGAAAATATTTCCACACATAACGGCATCAGCACCAGCAGCAAGAGAAGCCACCAAATCTTTCGGATAGCGAATGCCTCCATCTGCAATTACTGAACAATCAGTATTTTTTACTTTATTTATTAATAATAAGCTTTCAAAGGTGCTTATGCCGCAACAAGTCTGAATGCGGGTTTTGCAGATACTCCCACCGCCTATGCCGGTTCTAACGGCATTTACGCCAGATTGGCGCAAAAACTCATAGCCTTCTGCTGTAGCTACATTTCCGGCCATAATTGGTATATTTTTATACCGATTCTTTACATACTGAATCATTTCACGCATTAGTGAGGAGTGACCATTTGCAATGTCAATAGATATCATATCTATTTCACCTCCAAGATTGGCCATAAGATAATCTAGGCGTTCTTGCTCAGCATCTTTTACACCAACGGCAGCAACAATAGGAATAAAAGACTTTATGTGATTTCGCTCACAAGATATTTTTTCTAATTGGATAAGCTGATCTTCTTTTGTCATAAAACGATGAACAATGCCCATACCACCAAGTTTGCCTATTGCTACCGCCATCTCCCATTCGGTAATCGTATCCATAGCTGATGTGATGAGGGGTATTTTTAAAGGTATACCACCAACACTTGTAGATACATCTGTATGTAGTCGAGATTCTATTTCAGAATAAGTAGGCACCAATAAAACATCATCAAAAGAAAGAGTTTCTCGAATGTTCATATATTTTCCTCTAGTATTTTTCTTTTAAATACATTTCAAATGATTTTGCAAATGTCTCGGTATCTTCTGCGTAACTAGTCAGGCAATATGTATTATACATAAAGTGCGCCATTTCGTGACCGATAAGTGCAATATCTAAATCATAAGCATTAAAACGCATAAAAACAATTACATCATGCTTATCTTTGCCGATATCTACATCATAGATTCCAAATACATTATCTTTCTTTGGAATTTTAGACATCCAGCTCGGCCACAACCACCTGCGATTTATTTTAGAAAAAGAAGAAACATAAAAATCAATCTTCCTGTTTTGAATACAAGGTTTGAAGCTTGTCTCATCTTTTTTCATAAACTTAAAAAATTCTGATTTTACAACGGACAAGTCAGATTCAAGTGCATCTTTGTCGTAGTCAATGTGTTCTGACTTTAGTTCATAGCTGAAAATATCATCATTAATGATGATTGAGCCATACCCAGATGAGAGTGGGGCAATATCATTAACCACTACATATTCAGAAGAAAAACAAACTCTAATCAAAAACAATAGAATGGTCAAAAACGCTCCTTAAGCACTCCAGATACATTTTTTCCGAAGCTCTTAGGGTTCTTAAATAACATAGATAGCTTATCTTTGTCAAGCTTTTTTGCAACAACAGAAATCACTTCTTGCGACTTATCCATAGACATTTTTAATAATCTTGGATCATCCTTATTTAAAAATTTAGCAGCAACTTTTCTCACATCCTTGCTGGAATCATTTACCATATCATCAAAGCAATCATCCAACCCAATTCTTTGGTATAAGATTAATCGTGTTCTTGCATCCTTTGATTTCAAACCTTCTTTAAAAAATTTTTTATTACAATATTCTGCCGCATATCTTGATAGGACACAATCCGTATTAAACCATTCTCCTAATAAATCAAAATCGTCAAGAAACCCTTGATCACAAAGAAAAGTTTTTATGAAACTTGGGCAACCATCTTGGCGTAAGAGATAATGATATGTATCTTTATACATCTCATAATTTTTTCGAAACAAAGTTCTTAAGATATAATTACTGTAATTTAATTTTACAAGAAGATTTCTTGCAACTTGTCTGTTTGAAAACAGAAGAACAAATTCATTTTTATTAAATCTTAAACCCTCATAATCCAAATATCTCTGGGTCCCAAAATACGTAACTTTTTTTAGTAAATCAACTTTGGCCAATATAGATTTATTTAAAGCCTCTATCTCTTCTTCCGAAAACGAATATTCAGAACTCACTTAGCCTCCGATAACATCTCCAAAGATAATACCGAAAAACCAGACGCATGCTTATGCCCACCACCACCAAACAAATTTGCAATTTTAGAAACATCCATTCCATTTGGCGCAGACCTTAGTGAAAACACAAATCTCTTGCCATCAAAATGATATCCAGCCGCAAAAGTATCTAAATCCTTAGACAAGAGATTTAACATATCACTTTGGAAAAAAGATACATTTACAACTGGAACAGTATAGCCTGCAATATTTAAAAAATAAGATTTAGTCATTAATCTATTTATAAGATTCTTATTGAATTTTTTTATCGCAAGACCCTCTTTAATGACAGACTTTTCTGATTTTCTTAATCTTTTTTCAAACTTGTCCCATGCCTCAAAGGAATATTCTTCACAGTCAAGAGCTAAAAGAATCTCTTCTGCGTTTTCAATTTTCCATGTAAACAAATCTCTATCTTGAACCAAATGAATGATTTTTGGAGCAGGCTTGTTAGGAAAAACATAATCCCAACTAATCATAGCACCTGATTTGTTTTGAACAAACTTACAAAAATCCAAATCAGAAAGTTTTTCTTGGGCGGAGATATGATGGTCTAATGCCTGAAAGGATTTTGCCAAAGACTTTATCTTTAACATGATTTCTCTGGAAAAACAAATATCTGCCATGAAAACATTCTTATCTCTATAAACACTTTCGTCCAATGGGTCTGTATGATTTACTGCCAAATATTCCATTTTATTTTTGTATTTTTTCCAGAAAGAATAAGCAGAACCAAAACCATCAGGACAGCCCTTATGGTAAAGCAGGATGTTTTTCATAAAAGCTCCGGATCTGAAGAGAATACAATTTGATTTTTCAAACTTCCCAATTCAGAAACAATATTTTTATTTATAAAAAGCTTCATTGAATCAATGTTTTCAAAAGATATCATTTCATTTTTGAAAATGACCTTAAAAACACCTAAGGCTTCTAAAACATCACATTTGTTTATAATGATATTGTTTGCACCAGAAACTCTAATTGCATGAATAAGACGATCCATACTAAGCCAGTTTACTTTTCTACGCCTTTTTGTAACGACTCCATACTCTTCACCTAGCTCACCAAGCCTACTAAGTTCTGGATCATCAAATAAAGTTTCTGGAAAAAGAGGATCTTCCCCACTTCTTGTATCATAAATTTTGACAACGCCATAAATATCACGAATTAAGCTTGGTGGAAAGCCAATGGAGCATGCTCCATAAGGCAAGGTTGTAGAGCTTGTTACATAGGGATAATTCCCATGATCAATATCTAAATAAAAACCCTGAGCACCTTCACACAACATTTCTCCGGAACCATCTTCATCCCATAAAAGATCTTTTGATAAACAATCTTTTGCTAAAATTCCAGTCCTTGCAGCTTTTGCAGCATAAGCTGGGGCAATACCGCGAGAAGTAGTTCCTAATTTTTTTGATAAATTCTCTTTATCAAATGCAATGTGCTCATCTGTTACTATATGGCATTTTGGAGATACTTTTACAAGATCTGTATTGAATCCGTTTTCCTTTAGATAAGAAAGTTCTTTATTAAAGGACTCAATATTTAATACGCATCCTGGGCCGATAATAGATAGCTTATTATGAAAAATACCTGATGGAATCAGGTTTGTTTTGTATTTTTTCCCATTCAAAAAAACTGTATGACCGGCATTATCTCCACCGGCCCACCGAGCAACCGAGCTGTATTTTCCAACTTTACTAAGATATGCAGAAACCTTTCCTTTTCCGCTATCGCCAAAGCTTAAATCACAAATTACATCTACAGCACTTGGTAGCTTTCTCATCTTTATGCCTTTTGGTTCAATCCATCTTTATGGTACCACAAAAAGGCTTTGCGAAATAAAAAAGCCTAACTTGTTTTAGTTAGGCCGTTTTGCTATAAAATATGATTATCGAGAAAGTTTATCAAAATCTCGTTGTCGGCGGCGCTTTTCACGCTCAACTGCTCGCTCTCTTCGACCACCACCAAAACGAGTTTTTGCAGCCGAAACCCAAACATCATTTATTGCGTTATAAACCAATCCTGCGAGCATGGACGTTCTTACTTGGCTAAAATCTCGGCCCGCTTCTTTTTCTCGATCAGCCAATACTTGAAGCTCATCATTAAACTTCTTTCCATATTTTGCCCAAATTTCTGCAGCAACTTTTTCTTCGCCACCTGATTTTGCGATGCGCTTTCGAATTTTTGCAGAAACATTTCCACGAGTAGGTAATTTTTGAATACCGGATTGAGTATTTACGCTGATACCAGAAATAACATTGGTATTTAAATTTCGAATAATACCCTCTATTTCTGCTTGTGAGGTTGGCTTTATGGCTGCATGAGCTTCTTGTGGCTGAGAAGAAGACTGATCTTGCCTGGATGCCTGATCGGAAGTAACTGGAGCCTGTTGTTCTGCAGGTTTTTCTTCTGCAGCTACTGGAGTTGAAAGCAAACCTTCCACATCAGAAACCGATATATTTTTGCCATTCTTTTCAAAAAATGATGGATTCGTGTCTTTATACCACTTAACAAAGCTCATATACTCTGCAGAATAACCTTGCGGAGTTTTTGACTCCCACAACGCCTTTACTTTTTCACCGCCTGGAGTTTTTGCAACATAATTTTCCCATCCAGAATTGGTGGAAGTGGCTTGGTGTTGCGTTTTCTCTTTTGCCGTCATGGCACCACCAGCACCACCAGCACCGGCGAGTCCGGTGTAAAAACCCTCTTCTTTGGAAGAACCTGATGGGTAATCCATAGAATTCGATTCGCCAAGATTGACATTCACCCTCTGAACTTCTGCATCAACCTGTTCTTTTGTTGGGTTTTTATTTCCACTAGCAATAAGGCTTCGCACTATATCAACTCTTTGTTTTAAATCAGGCATAAGCTTCATCACAGAATCTATCATTGTATTAAAGCCAGAGATCATAGGCTGAGTTATTGTAGGGGGGAGTGGATAAGTCATTGTTGTGACATAAGCCATTACCATTGTTAATAATACTTCATTTGGTATTAGCGCAAATAACCTCGCAAGAGGGTGATCTTTCCACATCGGCTGTTGTTTTAACACATCAAGTATTTTGCCCCCGATCGCCGCAGCTTCTATCGTTTTATCTTGCGAACTTTTAAAAAACTGCCTTCGTTCTGCTCTAGAAATCTTTCTTTTTTCAGCAAACATCATTACTCCAGATTACTTTTGACCATTAGAAGTTGGTGGAACGCCCTTTGTGGCATTAAGAATTGGTGCCATCTTCTCTCGAACGGTCTTTAGCGTTTCGTTTTTATGGCTGGCATTTTGCTCAGGAGTGTTTAAAAGTTTCTTTTCTGACTGAATATGTGCAATGAATGCTTCTGGGGATAAATCATGGCCCAGATTGCTCTTTTGCGCTTTGTAATATTGAACAAAGTCGGCAAAATTGTCATTACCCATGACTTCATTCCAAACTTTTTTAACCCTTGCGCCATCAGGAGTTACTTTTACGTAATCATCCCAACCAGAAACTTTCTTTGGAGTTCCTGCGGGTGGAATATTTCCGGCCATGGCGCCGGCCATCTCATTTGATACTTTGATTATTTTTTCAGAAATGTCCTTATGGCCACGAGCACTTACTGCCTTTGCCAAACTCTTCAATTCTTTTTCCACGTAATCTCCCAAATCATCTAAAATGTCTGAATCTTTTTCTTCGCCAAATGGATCTGATTTTCCTCCGAAAAAATAATAGATATCTTCATCATCTAAAAATTCTTCGTTAGCATCAGGATTTGCTATGCCAGGAACTTCATTAAAGCCTACAGAAAAACTTGAAGAGCTTTTCACCCAAGAGGTATTTGGATTGTTTAATATAGGACTTTTATTTGTCTTTCGAAATTTGTTTAAAAAAAGAATAAAATCTTCTAAATTATTTATTCTTAATTTTTTCATTTTACTTTTACATTTCTTGTTTTTGGCTCGGCAAATCTTTCTTGCATAGCCGCAACATACATCTTATCTGAATATAAAGATATGAAAAACCTTGTAGACCAAAGACCTTGTCTTATTTCTGCCCAATCTGCAGTGACTGATCCCTTTCCAGATTTCGCCTTGAAATAATGAATAATTTTGCCAGAACATTTTGCAAACTCATCTGCAATAACTTTATTGAGTTCTTTGTTTGCAAGATGTCCATACTCTTCTTTATATTTTGCCCTATAAAATTTTCTCAAGGTAGTAGATATGGCAATCTGTTTGCCAGTTGCAGGATCTGATACACCCGAATCTTCAAAAGGCAAAATACCCCCAAATTCATATGAACTTAGGGGTATTAGTTGAATAAAACTTATTCGCTTACCAACTCAACATAATAAGCTAACAATAGATACAAATCTTGCTCACTTTTGATAATAAACTTTTCCCGGCGCTCATGAGGCATAAGTGCCATGCCATATCTTGCATTTTTAACATCTAAATTGGTTTTCAGAATCTCTTCAACACATTCTTTCCTGACACCAATTACTGTTCCCTCAATCATAACCTTTAGATTTTCTTTCTTAATCCTATCAAGATTTTCTTCACGCCAAGTGGATTCGCAAGCTGTTTTGATATGATTCATATGCAACGGTTTTCCAAAATACAACCACTCATTCATAGCAACTCCAATTCAGATGTAATCCCATACTACAACACAAAATCATGTGTGTCAACATTACATTGAGGAGATTTTTTTATTTATGCGATTCATCATTTCGGATGTTAAATCAAAACCCATAAGCTTCAAAAGAGTTGCCTTATCCCCGTATGAAATCGCCCAAGAAAGCATTGTATCACTTGCTTTTGATTTCGGTAACTTTGGAATTAAACCGCTTAGCTTCATGCGAATGATATCTGTTTTTGAAGAAACTCTTTTTACAGAGAATTTTTTACCATCTGACTCAAAATCCTCCACATTAAAATTTCCAACATCAACATTTAAATATTCAGAAGGCGCATCTCTATCGATATAATTTAAAAAATCATATCTAACTGTATCCACTTCGTTTTTTAATACTTGATCCGCAATATTGTCAAATTCTGCTTCAGAAAACCGAAACCGATTTGCTGCAATTACTTTGGCAGTTGCTGATCGAGCAGAAATGTCTCCTCTTTTTTTGGTTTTGTTAAAATAATTCTTGAAGGCAGGAATATTGTGAGAGACAACTTGTTCAAAAATTTTAGGACAATTTTTACTCAACCGTTTTGCATACTCTGAATCTTCTGATGCTAAGTTTAATATTTTATTATAAAATTCCTTATCTTCACTCAATGCGGAAAAAACATAAATACAGAATTCATTATATATAGAAACATCTATGCTATTGCGACCATCACTAATGATTATTCCATCCGTCTCCAAATTTTTCTTTAAGAATGAAGATACGGCTTTATCATTCATAAGCTTATCAAATGTTAAATTCTTAAGAGCCTGATCTTCTGCATTATTTTCTTTAACAACATATAATGATGCAAAATAAATTGTAAATGATTTTGGATCACAACTCATAAGATCAAAAACACTATTTTCAAAAAATGGAAGTAACTTTAACGTAGTATGCAAGCTTAAATTGCTTTGGAAATTATTATTAATATGCCTTTTGTAATATACATTTTCAGAAAATGTATTTGGAAAAACATATTTTTTAAAATATTCAAAAGATTTATCAAAATAAATATCAGAAAATGAAATATGTTTGCTTTTCGCATAACTATCAAGTATCTTTGTTAAGATATCTATATTGCCAAGATCAATAACTTTACTAACATAGTGTTTCGCGAAATTAAATGAATTATCTATTTTAGTATTTTGATCCAAAACCATTCTGGTTGCTGTAAGAATAGATAATAAATCCGATTCTGAATGTTCAAACCCCTTCCTTTCCATTATTGCAAAATAAGGGATTAAACATAAAAAATTTAAAAGCTCAGGATCAGGTTTTTCAGAGGAAAGCTCTTCTTTTATTCTAATCAGATCCTTCTCGTTCAGCTTCATAGATCGCAACCTCGGTAGTGAGTAATGTTCCAGATGCAGATGCAGCATGCTGTAATGCAGATTTTACTACTTTTGCAGGATCCATAATGCCTTTCTCTACCATATTTTCTTCATATCGCAACTTAAGCGCATCAAAACCGCTATATTTTGGTCCTGATAACACTTGGCTCAAATGTTGATATACTAGTTCATCTCCACCTGCGTTAAAAAGAATTTGCTTAAATGGTGCCTTAAGCGCTTCTTGCAATATATCTATGCCTATGATTTCTTCGGAAAGCAAATCCGATCGATCAATCGTTTTCAAACCAGAGATACAATGAATCAAAGAAGAACCACCTCCAGGAACAACTCCTTGATCGATTGCTGACCGAACTGCATTTATGGCATCTTCTACTCGATCTTTTGTTTCTCGCATTTCAGATTCTGTTGCACCACCAACTTTAAAAACCGCAATGCCTCCAGACAATCTAGCTATACGATATCGAAGGCTTTCCTCTTGATAATCGTGTAAGCTGCCGGATGCAGAAAGCCTCTTCAAATCATCAATTCTAGATTGAACCACGGATGGGTCTGACTTGCCTTCAAATATAATGGTAGAATTTATACTTACCACAATCTTTTTTGCAAATCCAAGATCTTGTAATTGGAAATCAGAAAGGATGCGATGGTCATCGTTTGTGAAAACCTTACCGCTAGTAACAATTCCGATGTCTTCAAGGATTGCTCTGCCGGTAGAGCCAAATCCAGGTGACTTTATAACACAAACATTTAATGCACCATTCAATTTATTGTGCAAAACATGAGCCAAAGAATCATTATCAATATCTTTTACAATAATAAGGAGATTCTTTCCAGAAAATGCGCCCTCGCCAGAGAATTCCTTGAGTACACCAACCAAATCATGAATGGAAGTAATCTTATCAGCATATAATAAAATTTTACAATCCGTTAATTCTGCTACAAACTTCTTGTCGTCTGTAACGAAGCCCTCTGCTAGCAGTCCTCGATCTAGCTTAATCCCCTCAACGTATTCCACATGTGTCTTGCTACCCGTGGCTTCCTCTACGGAAATAATTCCATCATTTCCAATTGTAGCAATTGCCTCTGCGATCTGCTGGCCCAAAACTTTGTCATTGTTTGCAGAAATAGTTGCTACATTCAAAAGCGTATCTGGACTAGATATCTTAATAGCCATTTCTGATAATTGATTTAGAACATTTTCTACAGCAATATCAATTCCGCGCTTAACCAATACGGGATTATTTCCTGCGGCAACCATTTTCATCCCGCCCTTATAAATGGCTTGAGCCAAAACCGTTGCGGTAGTAGTTCCGTCTCCAGCACTATTATTTGCTGCTGCCGCTACAGACTTAACCAACTGCGCTCCAATGTTTTGGAGGCGATTATCTAAATAAATATTTCTAGCAACTGTAACACCATCTTTTGTTATAAGTGGCGGACCAGAAACTCTTTCTATAGCAACATTTCTTCCTCGTGGACCCAACGTTGCCTTTACTGCATCTGCAAGGATGTCTACACCCTTAAGCATTTCTTCTCGGGCTTTTGTTCCAACAGCGACATCTTTTCCCAACTTACCTCCAAGGTATTTAATTCTTGGAGTAATTATACTTAAAATTTATATGATTTTAGAGAGACAATTCCATTTTCAACTTCAACAAAAGTCTGATGCGTTACCCAATCTCCAGAATTCACATACGTTACTTTTTTCCCAGAAAAATCCTCCCATGTAATTTTCTCTGGACAATGATAGTGACCCATGATGATATAATCATAATCAAAATTTTTAAGCATAATATCCCAGAGCGATTTTGCTCTGCGCTTTTTGGTTTCCCACTCTGTCCACCATTCTGTTAGGTTTAGACCAAGAGATACTTCAAGTATATTATGCACAACCGAAACTACATTCATAAATAAGCTATGCTTTACGCTTGATCCATCATATTTGTCACCATGTTCTACCCTTATCTTTTGTCCTGAATCAACAAAACAAACTTCACTGACAAACTGAATTCCAAAGCATTCAGTTCCTACAAACTCCTTTAAAGAAACATCGTGATTGCCAACAATATAATATATCTTTTTTGAGAAATCAATACTGTTGACAATTTCCATAATTCTTTTTGAAAATGAAGGAACTTTTATGAAATCGATAATATCTCCGGCCAAGATAAGTTCATCGTATTCTATATTCTTTAAAAAAGATAAAAAAGCTTCTTCTCTTGAATATTTAGAGCCAAGATGAATATCTGAAACAATTATCCGCTTCATTACTTCTCCATAAATTCACAATAATAATTAGTGGGATAATTGTTTCTAGATTTACTTAAATAAAGTTTTCTTAAAAAAATCCTTTACCTTTTGGAGATCTTCCTTATCCGTCTCATCAAGCTTTTCTTTGTTTATGTCAAAAATAGCTGGACGATTACGAATTCCTTTGATGTCTTCGAGCGGAACACTATTTTTATCATCAGAAGCCTTTACTTCTTCTGCCTCTTCTAGTGCATCTTCATTATCCGCTGGCTCTTCATTTGTAGCTGCTGGCAATCGAACAATTCCGTTTGCTTCGTCTTCTCGACGTTTCTTTTCTTCTTCAATCTTTTGTTGCAATTCAATTTTCTCTTTTTTAATCCTAAGCCGCGCATTTACCCGATCTAGTGTGGTCAGCTGCTCATCTGGTTCCATATTTGCAATCTTTGTATAGAGCAAAGTGATGTCCATATTTGTAGCCAAAGCTTCTTCTTCTCGATCTGCGTCTAATCGCAGCTTTCGAATATTGATCGTAGCTTCAAGTATAGATACAATTTTAGAAAGCTTCTCTTCATCAAAATCTTCAATAAAATCATTAAATCGTTTCAATCGTTGCGTTGTCATGGAAAACCTCTCCTGTTAAAATGGCTCGTCAGAGATACCAATAAGTGGTGATTGTGGGAGTACAAATGATGAATTGTAATCAATAACGTTTTGTATTGCTTTGAGAATTTCTCCATCTTTGGAGAACAATAACCTAAGAATCATAGTCTTGTCAATCAAGTCTTTATGATTTTCAATAACGTTTGCAATACCACCAGTAATGATGGATAATTTTGCCGCATCAAATCTTTTCGCATTTTTATAATAATTTTCAAGATCTTCGGGCGAAATTTGATATGGATTCCTATATTTATTTACAGCAATATCTTCAGCCAACTGCATCAGCTCTTTATCGTCATGAATGTCGATATAGGTATTAAGAATAAATTGCAATGATTCTTTCGTAAGGCTTGGTGGCTTATAAGAAGTTTTAATCATCTTATTTTCCTCCAAACCATGCAATCGATTGAAATATTTTATCAATCGAGCGGTTGTTGCAACATTTGAACGACTGCTTACATCTGATATTCCAATAGTTTTAATATCAAAATCTTTTGAAAAGAAAAAGCATTCTTTATAAATAGCAACCTTACATGCAGATATGTCAAACCCATCTAGCAACTCTATAATAGATGCGGGGCGTAACATTTTCACGAACTGATATTGCCTATGTCCAAAAAAAGTATTTGCAGACGAAGAGGCTCCGATTCTATCAAAACCCATACCCAATTTCGATAAAGATGGGTATTTAAGATGTACGCCATCCATATCTTTTACATAATAATTTCTTCTTAATTCAAATTGATTATTAAAATCCGCTAGTAAGTCATATACCTGTGGATTATCATTATCGTCAAGAAACCAAAAATCAACATCAGAATGAAGCCATTCCGTTCCTTTCCGTCCTGATTTCAATCCGACTTGCTCAAGAAATAGCCGCAAAGCATGGCCGCCTGCAATTACAGGATCCAAAGAAAGAATCTCTTTGGGAATTTCAGCCCTCATTGCTCCGAGCGTTAGATCATTTAGTGGCAATGCTTCTATTAAATTTAAATTCATTATTTAAAGCCGGGGTTATTTTGAAAAACAAATGGGAACAAATTAGAGCTGAAATCAGAGAACCTATACAGATATACGGCATAACGGATTTGCTGTCAAGCGTTATTCCATTAGTTTCTGATGTAAAATCAGATATGTCTGGTGTTAGCAAGGAAGATATTGATAGCACCATAACTATGTTGAAAAAATCAGCCAAACGAAAAGATCGATTAACAAAACTTTCACAAGAACAGCTAGCCACAAAAGAAGCTCCTGATAAATGGGATTATCTTGGTCTTGGAACCAATTTGCTTGGAGGAATGTTCTCAAAAACAAAATTCTTAGGAGCAATTCCGCTTGTTGGTACATTCTTCAATATTTATGAAATATTAAAATCCATATACAATGCAAGAGAGGCAGTATTAAGTTTAATTTCAAGCAAGCAATATATAAAATTAAATAAAATTGAAGACTTGAGTGTATCCAACTTAACTTCTTATTTTGAAAAATACAAAGATAATCCAGATGCATTGCTCGAATTGGTTTCAGTTTCAAAAACTGGATATGCATTTTGGGGCGAATTCATGAACGTTGTGGGTAATCTTTTGGATTTTGGAAAAGATATCCTTTTTGCAGTAGTTGATATTGCAGGACTTTTATCTGGATTGGTCGGTGCAGCTGCAGCAGCTCCTACAGGTGGAGCAAGCGCAGCTGCTGGTGGTGGAGCCACCGCAATGGCTTTTGGGATTGATATTGGCTTATCAATACTATTCCTTTATGGATCTGGAAAGGTTGGAGAATATTTGGGCTCTGGATTTCAAGATGTTTTGTCAAAAATAGATAAACAGGCAGAATTAAAATTATCGCAACCTGAAACAAAACAGCCACTGGCTGCGAAGCCTTCTTTTTCAGCTCCCTCTATTCAGACTTCTGTTGCTCCTTCAAGCCCAACAAAGAACGTTTCTTTCCAAGGATTGGTAGGAAGCCAAGCGCCTGAAAGTAATATAGCCCCAAAAAGCAAATTAAGCTTTCAGGGGCTATTGGATTCTGCGAAAGCTTAATTACTTCTGCTTTCGATCTCGCTTCTGACTTCGCTTCCACCAGTTGTACCAATCTGATTCCCATTCCTTCCTGGATACGACAATATCTTGTCCATCGCGACGAATAATGTAAATGTAATTATGCATGCTACTTCCTTTTGCCAAATACTATGGCTTTAAGATAAAAGATAGAGATTACTGCGGCCCAAAAATACATATCAAATAAAGAATAAATTACTTTATTCTTAAAACTCCTAAGTTTCACTAATAAACGAATCAACATCTTCTTTTGATTTTAACAAATAAAAAACATTATCTTTTGCCACAACTCGGCTTTCACCAGATAACAGTTTTGAAATTTGATTAAAAAACTTTCTGTTATCAGAGGAATTCACTACTTTCAATTCAGACAATTTCGAATCAATCCAGCTTGGATGCTCAACAACTTTGTCTCGGAATTCTGTAAAAGAAACTCCCAACAAAGATTTAAAGTAAGAAGCATAATCGTTAGGAGTAGATAACTCTACTCCTCGATTGCTTTTTATCAAAATATACGCATCAACATCTGGAATTTCGGAACTGTTCTGAAATCCAAAAGATACCTTTCCATTAGAATTTACTTCCGAATAGTTATGATATGCTTTTGGATTCACTTTTTCCAAGATGTAATCTCGAAGATTCATTTAGTCTAAATTCTCATTCAAAAACTTCTTCAGAGCCTTTGCTTGTCGAAGATTAAGATTAATGGAAACATCGGAAACAACAGTTGGCACACTAATCTTTAGCTTATTACACATCGTCTTCTTTGATCGATCTCCATTCTCCAGCTGAAGCTGGAAACCTGAATATTCTTGAGTTACAACCTGCTTACCTTGCTCATTCGTCATTATTCACCTCGCTAGTATTAAGAAGTTAACCAATTACGGTCAAATGGTTTTAAGAAAATAATATTATCCAATGTTGCCTTTGCAGTGGTTCCAGACGCAGTTCGATATAGAACCTCTGCACTTCCAGAATCTGTTTTTTGCACAACACCCTTCGTTCTTACTCCACGCCTCCATGCAATAATGGAGTCTCCAGGAATAAAATCTTGTATAAAGAAACATTGATCGCTATCAAATGGTACTTTATATGACGTATCACCTTTCATTAATCAACTCTAAAAATTCAATTTGCTACCACATTCCGAATGATTGAGAAGATCTTTGAGCTTGAATTTATATTGAATGGAATGTTGTTAATCTTCTTGGATTATTTATACCAAAAAGAATACAACTCCTTATCGCTGCGCGCAAATTTCCATAGACAATTGCATTCCCAGCAATCGGGGCGGAGATTCTACGATAATTTCCTCGCCAAGACTACTTAGAATAAAATTCATTTTTTCAAAACCAAGTCGAGTATGCGACATTTCTCGACCTTTGAACTTGATTGTAAATTTAACTTTATCACCATCAGACATGATGGCCTTGGCCTTATTTACAAGAATAGTCAAATCATGTTCTTCCGTTCGGGGGCTGAACGTAAGCTGCTTTTGCTTTGAACTTTGAGAAGATGAATTCTTTTGCTTCTTCTTTTTCTGATATAGAAATTTGCTATAATCAAGAATTTTACAAGTAGATACTCCTTCTGAACAATCAAACTCTACAAGATCCAATCCCTGCTCAAAAGCCAGTTTGATTGCATCTTCACGTTTTAGTTCAAAACGTTCACCACCTTCGCCAATAAGATTAATTCGCTTAGATGGAATAACTTCATTAATTCGCACAGTGTCAGTCTTCAAGTGTGTTGCTCCTGTGATGTTGATCACAAATATAGATTAGCCAGACCACTCCTCATTGTCAATACACAAATGAATATTCTTGATTAAAATCTTTTTTAAGGAATCATCCATTTGATTAAAATAATAAGAAATTTTAAAATCAACTTTTAAGTTGGTCTTATTTGTAAAATCGCGAATACCTACTACTTTGGTATCAAAAAACTTTACATTTCCGTGTCTTCTTGGAAAGAAACATTTTAAAAATATATTTTTTGATATTTTTAATTCACAATAAATGGAAAAATCATTTGAATACGGAATATCTAGATAATCTTTATTATGAAGAATTCTTATTATTTCTGGAATATTAAAATTCTTCAGCAATTCATATGAGGTCATTTCAAAAATCGATTGAATTCTTCATTATTCATTTGCTTAATAAAAACATTCCATTTTGTTTTTAGATCATGAATTATTTTTTCAAAAACTTTATTATCATCAATTGAATTTATAAAGCAAGTTTTAACAATTAAATTTGCAGATGAGTGATTTGTTTTATAAAAAGATTCTGCCAAATAAATCAATGAATCAAGCTCCCACGATAAAGCATCAATTTCTGATTCTGCCCGGATATTGTTAATTAGAATATTATTTATTTCAGAAAGATGCTGATCAAATAAGAATATTCTTTTTAAAATATATTCTTTCTTCATTTTCTTTATGGTCATTTTCATTCTTTAAATATACTAGGAGTTCATATGCCCTCAAATGTTTTTTTGAAAAAAGGTGCAAAAGGTGATTTGGTTCGTAAGCTTCAATTAAAGCTTGCGCTAAAGGCAGATGGTGATTTTGGAAATATGACGCTTGGCGCAGTTAAGTCATGGCAGATTGCAAAAAAACTTGAGCCTACAGGAGAAGTAGACGCCCATACATGGGCTGGCATATGTGATTTACCAAGCCCATCTTTGTTTGAAAGATGCCTTATGTTAACTCAAAATATTGAAGGCCATGGCTACAATCTTGCTGCCGGAAATTATGACGGAGCTGGAATTACTTGGGGAATTATTGGTTTTACTATAAAATCAGGATCATTATACAAAGTACTTTCCAGAATTCCACTACAAGAATTAGAACAAATATTTGGCAAATCAGAAACAGCGGCATTGCTTACTGCTTGCAAAACTAATGATATCAATTTTGGACAAAAACTATCCATTATGAGTGGCAAAAAACTGCAAGAAAAATGGCAAAGTGCTTTCGATAAACTTGGAAATTTAGAATCCGCAAGAAAAGCCCAACGAGATGTTGTAGAAGAAAGTTATTGGATCCCTAGCCAAAAGCAATTGGAAAAAGAACTTCCAGAATTAAAATCAGAACGTGCAGCTGCTATTGCCTTTGACTCTTGGGTACAACAAGGAAAAATTTATAACACAGCCATCGCAAAAGCAAGAGAATGCATCAAGCAAAATCTTCCAGAATTAAAATCATTGGAAGCTATTGCTGCAGGACAAAGAGATGGAATGAGCTTGCAGGCAAGAACAAAGTGGGGAAATAATGTTTTTGCACGAAGAATTACGATTGCTCGTGGGGCCGGAATTGCAAATGGCGTCAGTTACGATTTATCAAATTACGGATTGAATCTCGTACCTAGATAGGCTTATCCGCATAAGATTCAATAACGTATTTTACATCTTCTTGGATTGCGTTTATAGCTTCTTTTTCGATAATAAGCTTTGATTGCAAGGGCATGTTCTTTGGCAGATGTTCTTGTAACATTTTTTGATAAACGCCAACAATACTATTGAAAATACTTTTTATAAGTACTGCAAAATCTATTTTGCTAAACCAGCTTTCTTTAAATACTTTATAAACATCTTTCATCGCCTGAAGCTTTAATTCACTACCTTCAGTTAGGGCTGGCAAATCATTTTCGGCAAGAGTCATATTTATGTTTATCAAAATAACATTTTGCAAAATTTCCTTTATGTCATTGTTGATATTTGGATACTTCTCTAATATTTGTTGATAAGATAAGTTGTTTTTTGGCGAATTATTCGTATTCGCCAAAATTGATGCTAACTTACAAAGTATCTTTGTGTCGTATGAATGTAGCATAAAAACCCCACATTCATAAAAAAATTATTAGTCTTTTGCGTGACAGGGCTTGCAATCTCGACCAACATATTCGATTGGCCAAGAAGCCTTATCTACACCTTCTGGCTGCCACAATGCAGAATCATGAAAAAAATCATTGCAAGTACTACACTTTCCGAAAGCAGAAAGCATAACCAAAGTGCCAACAGACCTGACATAAAAAAGTTCTTTTTTCGAGATTTTACACAGAACTACCGCACCATCTTCTGAAGTTCGAGCATCAAGCAAGGCTTGAGAATTCCACTGATTATTTGCTGTTAGAATTTTTTTAGAATTCTGAACTGCAGGTTTATTATTGAAATCTACTGCCACATCTTCCATTGGTTCTTCTCCAATTGAGTAGTTACTGTCGCTGTCCTTAATCATGATAGCTAAACTCCGAATGGTTGTAAAGAACAATGTATTATTATTACAAAATTTTTATAAAACCACTAGATTACTGATTTTATACAAAATCTTTATTGAAATAATTTATCTTTCTTAAAATAAACTGCTTTTCGTAACAGCTCAAGAAGATATTCATTCATACCAATCTCTAAAAACAACTCTTTCATTCCACTAAGTTGTTTTTTCTCTACCCGATGAAAAAGATCTATGGGATCAATTCCAAGTTTTATCAAATCCGGTTCCAATGCTTTTAGTTCATCTACCTGTAAAAACAAAAGTTTTAATTGCCAAAAAAGTAATGAATACTTTTTGAAGAATCCCATCTTTTTTATAAGCGTAGGAAGATAATTAATGCCAAGCGCGATATGGCGACTCTCATCAATTTCTATATAATTTAGCAAATCAGAAAGGACTGGCTCTACATTAGATTTCCTTACAGTTTGGAATATTGCAATAGCTACGGGCTCAACCATCATCTGCATGCCTAGCAATTTTTTCTCCAAAGTATTTGCATTCATAACTTTGGATAAAAGTCTTTCTGCTGCTGGATGAAGATTTCCTCGTTCTCCACCTAATTTATTTAGATAATCCAACAAAATTCTAAAATGCCTTGCCTCATCAAATACTTGTGCTGTAGCCGCCATTTTCGGCCCAACATCTTTTATCTTTAACGCAAGATCTGCAGAGATTTCCCAAGCAATATATTCTCCCCACAAAATAACATAAAAGATATTCTTTATGGATTCGGTTAGCTCTGGTGATAAATTTATTCCATTATTCTTTTCTAAGCTGTCTGCAAGAACCGTTTGACTATCCCAAGCATCTTTTTGGGAGAGATAATAAATCTTGGACAGCTTTTCAAATAAATTATTGTTTATAACATCATATGGAATTTTCATTTATTTGCCCGTTATGAAACTAAAACATTCCACCAAAACTCATCATAATCAAAAATGAAACAGAAAGTGATAACAAAGAAAGCAGCAAGAAGATTCCTTTTGCTATACACAGTAATGATAAAAAAAGGCTGTCAGTAAAGGATAGCTTTGACTTAAACAGCAAAAACATATCAGACAAAGATGTAAGAAAAAAACATAAAAAAATCAAAATCACAGACAGTATATAAAAAAATATCATTATTTATTTCCGAATTTTATTTTAAATAAATTAACACAATACATTAAAGATTCATAACAATTTCGTTTTCCAGACCGATACATATCAATGATTTTTGGAATTAACTCTATGATATATTTAATTTTTAATATCAAAAAGAATCTCTCTTGAGATTCTAATTTATTAGTCTTTTTCTACTTCACATTCTTGAAAGCTATAATCAACATAGGTTGTTGTTATTTTATTATTTTCAGTGATTTCGTACCTGCCACCACAAGAAATAAGAAAAAGAATCATTAGCATACAAAACTCCGGTGATTTATTTATACTGGCGGATGAAGTATTTTTGAATAAATGGGATCATAAAAACAATCTTCTATGCCTCGAATCATAATGTCTGAAATTTTCAGCCAATTTCGCTCTTTTGTTACGATATGCTCGAACAACTCCCAATCACCAAGGATTGTAATGCATAAAAAGTTTTTATTTGTAATCGGATATTTTATATCCTGAAGAACCTTATCAAAACCATCACTGCTCGTTATATCAAAGAAATCATCCAATCCGTCATAAATATAACTATGCATGTTTTGTAAATTCCAAATAACTGCGATAGCTTATAAAAAGCAATGTTAAGAACAAGATTTGATAAATCATCATTGAAATGAAGCTAATCGGCAAAAACAATGCTAGGAAAATACTCGTAATGCAAAACGAAAATCCAAAAACATAGCTTTTCAAAGTGGCTTCCAAAAAAGAATCTTTCATAAAGTTGCCATAAAAAACTCTAATAAGCCTTCCCCCATCCAAAGGCATGATTGGCAATAGCTCTGCAATAAACACAAAATTTACGTACATAAGCATTTTTACGAACAAATAATCTATGTGAAAGAACTTACTTACAATAAGCAAGATTAAAAAAGCTAAAGCATTTAGCAAGGAACCTGAAATTGAAATTACAAAATCTTGGAAAAAAGAAACGTTTTTATGAAAAAGTGTGAAGCCACCTGTTGTTCCTAAATAAATCTTCGTCGCTTTTATTTTAAAAACTTTAGCACCTAAAAAATGCCCCAGTTCATGAATAAATAAGCTGATATATGCAGAAATTATAAGATAACTAATTACATAATATTGAAGAAAATAAAACAAAACCGAAGAGAGCAGAATAGGAATTATATATGAAGATATTTGCAACTTTGAATTGAACAAATTTATAGTTTTCAAAATCTTCTCAGTTTGTAAAGTTAATTCTAGAGAACATCTGACTGGTTTGTTCCAGAAAGTATCCTGGACAATCTTCTATAATTTTTTTAATTTTATTTTTATAATCAATTTCTTGAAACAAAATCTGCGCAACATTCCCTTCGGTTATTACAAAATCTTTATATGTAAAATCAGAACTTAAAATATTATAATTATAAAGCTTTAAAACATTTCCATCTCGGATGCAAAAATAAATCGAACTATGGTCTTGCTTGCTTGACAACGAAATCAATTCATTTATAGCAAAACTAAGTCCTTCTTTTAAGTTCCAAACAGAAACATTAACCAATCCAAGAGTTTGTTTGATTTTATCCACAACATTTTCATCAATGGCGGATTTAGAAAGTAAATGAGAAAAGGTTTGTAATGAATTAATGAAAAGAGATAAGGTTTCTTTATTATGAATTTTTGGATCAGAATAAAACAAATTACCTACATGATCAGTATCCATCTGTTTCCTCTTTTTTCACTTCAGGTTTCTTAGTTCTTGGCTTGGATTTTAGTTGAATAACATTTGATAGAGAATTATCAATCTCTATGGTTTTATTATTCCTTAAGTTTTCTATCTTGTCAAATACAAACAAAGCTCCTACTTTATTTTGCGGAATAATAATGCTTGTATCGCATAATTTACAACCCAGAACTAAATATATTGTTTGTGGTTTATTGTCGGATATAGCTAAGTTCCAAAAATAACCTTCTTTATATTGATCCTCTGTAGAGTAACAATCACATATAGGCTTACTCATATTTATTGTTAAGTAATCAAACAACTTATTCCTCTAGCTTTCTTATTGTATAAAGCATAGTGATACATAATATAATTATAAATATAAAAAAAGAATACATACAATAGCTGTGTGTAATGGAATACATAATAATATTTGTTAATGGTGTAAGGATATAATTATATGTAAACCTTATTATATGGGTCAAAACAAATCCTTCTCACTGTATATTTATGTACAGAAGAATATATGATCTTGCAATATTTTAGTGAATCTATTAAAAATAAATATATTTAGAAGTTGGCAAGATAGGTGGACCAGAATGAGTAAGGTATCCGCAAACCAAATAAGAATCTCTTCAGATGGTTGTTTGGAGCCTGATCCTGATGGCGATGGTGAATTACGCGTAAAAATAAAAGCCCCAGAAATTAGTTCTGGATTAGTAAGGTCTGTTGATGGACTAAGCGTTGATTTTTCAGGTAAAAACCCACATCTTATGCAGAATTATTTTGTATATTACAAGGAATATGGGTAAACGTTTATAAAGGGTCAATGCGTTGCAGATCCGAATACTTCGGGTAGTAGAACTGAGGTTTCCGAAAATGGTTGCCTATGTATTAGGTTTCAAACCACAAACTCAAATGGGGTTACGGCCGGACTTGTTTCTGATCACTATGATTTGGTAACCCGTGAAGTTTGGCCAGTGTTGCGATTTAGAATAAGAACTGGTCCAGTAATATCAAATCTTAGGTTCTGGGGAGGGTTTTGCTCTGCAGATATCAGCAGTTCAGATAACCCAGCAGAAAACTTTATAGCTTTTAGGTACTCTACTAGTGCAAGTGATACAACATTTAAATGTTGCACGAAAAATGGTACGACATTAACCACAATTGATAGCGGAATTACTGTGGCTGCCAATACCGAGTATAATTTTTGCATTGACATTGGTAATGGAACTGATTGTTTGTTTTATATAAATGATACATTAACAGCCACTATGTCTTCGAATTTGCCATCTTCATCTTTATTTTTGGGCACTATACTTAAAATAACAAATTTAACTGCAAGTAGCAGAAACTTTTTATTTTCAAGAATGTTTGGAACCTCTCAATGATAAAGGTAATTTGCCATATTATGGGTGTCGAATATTTATCATCCGAAATAAAAATAAAAGTTAAGGTTATTAGTTGTTTAGAATCATTGATAATGAATTCATATATATCTATAACTGATATGAGTTTGTCAGAAGATGCAATAAAAGCGGCAATAAGATCCGCCACAGCAACGGATATTGTAACTTATGCATCAGAAAACGGTTTAACAATAACCGTCTCAGAATCTGAAGTGAGGATAATTTGATATATGCATATGTAAAGGGAATATCTCTAAATGAATCTAATGACATCGTATTCATTGTTGACCGAATTGATAGCGATAAAGTTACCTCTGGAACTGTTCAATATCCAATTTCTGTAGGCGACCTTAAATTTCCAAGACTAATCCGCTTAAAGCTTCAAAAGGCCATATCCGAAGAAATAAATTCTAATTTTTCAAAAAACTACTCTTCAAATGATGTATTCTTTATTTCATTTGCCAATGATTCTAGTTTGGATGATTGGCAGCCTGTAGATACGTTTATCGTAGATGAATATGATTCTTCCTTTCGATTAGATAGAAAGATTTGGTATAGAAATTTTGTTGAAGGTGTTTATTCTGGCAAAATTTGCGAAGAAATAAATAGCTGGACTGGCAGTAAATTGATTCAAAAAGAAACAAAGTATTATGATGATGATGGCGCAACAGTCATTGAATCATGGATTGAGACATTCTTTACTTCTAATTCTGGAAAAACAAAAATACAGAAAAAGGTTTATTCATGAGCGAAACATCTGGGTTTTCATATCCAAGCATTACATCTGATGGATTCATACAAACTATATCTCAACCTCGCCCAGGTGTCGAAAAATACGTATTTTCGCATAATTTTTGTAATGCTACAAGCTGGTTTGATAACGCAGATGCCGTTTCTAATTTTGAAATGACAAACTCTGGTGATTTAACAACGTGGAATACAGGTAGTACGCATGTTAATTGGATTGACTTAAAACATGGGCATTTGTTTGATGAAGAGAATATTCTTGCAGCCCAACCTGAACTTGCTGCAGTGATTGAAGTGAGTAGTGATGATGGAGAGACTTGGGTTGAAAAAACAGAAAATACTTGGAGAAAAGTAGATGGAGATTTTTCAATAAACTATACTGATGGGACAATTACTTTTAATTCAGCATTAAGTTTCGGCGCAAGAGTTAGAGCTTCTTTTTACAAGGCAAGAGAAACTTATTCATGGATTATTGCCCCGGCCGCAGGAAAAAAATTAAAAGTCCTTTATGTTGAGTTGCAATTTACTTCAGACCTTGATTTAAACAACATTGTTGAATATGAAATATGGGGATATAATCCATCCGATCTTTCAAATAAAATGATGTATGCATCCAGAATTTATAAGAGAATACAAGATTTTTTCTTAGAAAGTACTGGACCTTATCCGGTTATGCCAGCTTTCGGTGGCGAAAGCGCTGGATTATCAAGTGGCTTAGTTACTTTACCTTTCAAATATTTGGCTTATCGTGAATTAAAAAGCTCTGAAGGTGCAGAGGTTCGAGTTAAGCTAAGGGATCCTGGCGCATTAGGCGGAGAGTTTGCTGCAATTACATTTTATTGTTTAACAGAAACCGAATCTTAAAGAAAAATTGGTTTCTTGAACATTTCTAATCCGTGCTGCATTCTTTCTTCTATATCTTCTTTTGAAGCGCCAATCAAAGACCCAAGATCTTTTTCTGGTGCAAATATCTTTATAGAAGCACCTTTGTTCGAAAATCCTTTTAGGATTTCCAAGTCTAAATGATGTGATGCCTCTAGAGACATTTCAAAAGCCCAGCTGATGGATTCAAACAAACCATCTACTTTTCTTGTGCAAACCTTTTTATTTGTCAAGGGAAAATTTGCAATTGCAGTTATTTCTAATGCAGATTCAGTAGGTAATGGTAAGACATGAATGTGGCCACCATCAGATAAGGTAACTCTTTCTCCATTGATCTTAGCTACTTTTGGCTCCATTAATCCAGCAATTGCAGAAGATCCGATAATGGCATCATGCAATTCTTTATCTGATTTCATATCGTTACTATATAAATTTAGATATCGCTTTTCTTCGCGTATCGTAGCGCCACACCCAAATGGGGTTTTTATTTTATCTAATGATATGAATTTTTTAACTTTTTCTTCTAATGGTCTTAGTGAGAAAAAGCCTTTTCCGCGATGAGCTGATAAAGAAAGGAATCCGCTAACACCATTGTATCCGCAGCGATCATTTATTTGGTCCCAAAACCTATCTAATACATCCAAATCATCTTGAGCAGCAAGACATCCATTTATTGCACCTACAGAAACGCCAAGAATTAAATCAAATTGTTCTTGTTTTAAAAGTTCTTTTATGATTGGTACTTGAAATGCACCTTTGAAGCCGCCACCACTCAAAGTTAAAACCTTCATTAAATCTCCATAAAGCTACTATTTTAAATAAATTAATAACTAATATTAAAAAAAATACTAAATTATGGAATGCAATATGATAGGCGGCATTTAGATGGCTAATATTATTGAAAAGATTTTATCGAATGTTATCCCTGCCAAGGGTAGATATGTTGAATTTGGTGGTCAAAATTTTTCCCTATTAAAAGTAGATAACCCTCCAGCAGCTGCCGAAGGTACCTGGGCACCACCAGGAACCATTGGAATCTGGGATGACAATAGTTGGGCTAGACTTTATTTCAAATATGGGTTTGGCGACCATGATTGGATACTAATTATTGATGGTGCAGATGGTATATCTTCTGAAGCTGGCGGTGCTGATAAATCTCCGCAAAAAGATATATTTGAATCACTTGAATTTACATATGTTGGTATGGATAATATTTCTTATGTAAATTTAACACAAATTCCCCAAAATGATATAAATTCTACTAATATGAGGGAATTGTTGCGCAATGGTGTCGTTGTAGAAAATATGACAATTGATGAACCAACTGCGCCAGGACAATGGCGAATTTTTAATGGGAAGCTTGAAATCTACGGAAATATAACTGATTACGGCGATACTTATCTGATCAAGTACCCATCCATATAAACAAAACTCAGGAGAAAATAACATGAGTTTAATTTCAGCAAGGCAATTAGATTTAACATCACACCTCGGATATGCCTCCGGTTCAGGTCGTCAGCTTCGAATTGCATCTACCGCACTTGGAGATGGCTTAACAGGTGGTGATGCTAGTGTTTTATCAGTAGCAGTATCAGATCTTGTTGGCGATGGCATTGAAAATGATGGTTCCAATAACTTCCGCCTCAAGGCGTCGGTTGCTGGTGATGGTCTAGCTCATTCAGCTGGTGTTCTTAGCGTTAATGCTGGTGCCGGCCTCGCTATTTCCGGTGATAACGTTATTATCGATCTCGCTTCAACCTTAAGCTTTTCAGGTGGCGTGTGGACGTTCCCTGTTGATGCCCTTCAGGTAACTGGCACTCCAGACAGTGCGAATGATGCAGTCAATAAGGCATACGTTGATGCACAAGTTTCATTATCAACTCTCGGTTTGGATTTCAAGAATAGCTGCCGTGCGGCAACTACTGCGAATATTACTCTGTCAGGCGCGCAAACCATTGATGATGTTTCTATCGTATCCGGTGATCGCGTTCTGGTTATGAACCAAACAGCTGGTGAAGAAAATGGTATTTACGTTGCAGCCGCAGGCGCATGGGCTCGCGCAACTGATGCGGATGTTTCTTCAGAAGTTACTGCCGGTATGTATACCTTTATTTCAGAAGGTACCGCGAAAGGCAATCGCAGTTTCGTTTTAACTACAGATGACGCTATTACTCTTGGCACTACTCCTTTGGTATTTACTCAATTCTCAGCGGCCGGACAAATTAGTGCCGGTGCGGGTCTTGGTAAAGCTGCTGGCGCATCCGGTGCTGATGATCTGTTTGTAAACGTCGATGGCTCTACCATCGAAATCAGTGCTGACGCACTTCGCGTAAAAGCTGATGGTATCACTGAATCTCACCTCAACACCTCTGTTGCTGGTGCCGGTCTTGCTGGTGGTGGCGGGGTCGCATTATCAGTTAATGTTGCTAACGGTATCGAAATTTCTGGCGACAACGTTCAATTGGCCTCAACCGTTGCTGGTGATGGTCTTTCTTATACTGCCGGTGTTCTTGCGGTTAACGTTGCGAGCGGTCTCGCGATTTCAGGTGATGATGTCATTTTAGCTTCATCTTCAGCTGGTGATGGTCTTTCTTACACCGCTGGCGTTCTTGCGGTTAACGTTGCGAGCGGTCTCGCGATTTCAGGTGATGATGTCATTTTGGCTTCATCTTCAGCTGGTGATGGTCTTTCTTACACCGCTGGCGTTCTTGCGGTTAATGTTGCTGGTGGCCTTGAAATCTCTGGCGACAATGTTCAGATTGCAGACGGTGGTATCGAAGCTGCTAAACTCGGCTTTACAGTCAAGCGCATATCCATTCCTGCCTCATCATTTGTTTTTAGCTCACCAATCTCAACTTACACTGTCACCGGCACCCCAGATATATCAGATCAGCTTAAGGAAATGCAAGAACTCTATCGTAACGGTGTTGCTGATGGTGAAAAATCCACAACTGGTGAGCCTGATGCTGCTGGCGAATGGCGCTTAAATGGTTCTGTTCTTGAGATTTACGGCGACGTTACTGCTACTGGCGATACGTACAAGATTCTCTACCACGTCTAAAACCTTCTGTAATTTTTAAAATTTAGAAGTATAATAGAGGGAGGTAGGGCAACTTACCTCTCTTCTTTATTTTTAGCTCTGGAGAAATAAAATAATGTATATTGTATCTGTAAAACTTAATGAAAAACAAAGCTTCACGGTAAATTGTAAAGATTTGCTTGATGATAAGATGTTTCCACATAATGTAATTCTTGTAGGATTGCTCTCCCCCCTTCATACCAAATATGGTGAAATTAAAAATGCCAAATCTTGGAGCTTGAGTCGGGAATCAATTTTAGATGTCATCTGTGGAGAAGTCGAACCTGTGGTAGAATCAGTTCCAGAAGTAGTTGCACCCGAAACGCCACCCCCTCCAACTACCCAACAAAACTAAACGAGAAAACATTATGTTTTTAAGGCCCCAATTCAGGGGCTTTTCTTTTTTATAAGTATTATATATTTATGGATTTTTCATATTTATATATATTAACCGACGGAGAAAATATAAAAGTCGGAATATCAAAAAACATAAGTAAAAGAATAAAACAACTTCAGACCGGTCATCCAAAAATCATATCCGTTTTATCTTCATATAAAGTTTTTTTCAAAGATCGATTTTCATTTGAAGCACAATGCCATGGCAAATTAAGTACGTTGTTTCAAAAACGCGGAGAGTGGTTCTGTAACGCAAACCAAATTACCGCAAAGTTTATTATTGACAATCTTTATCTGGACTATCAAGATTCTCATTTTCCAAAATAATCTTTAGATTTCCAAATAAAACGTCTGGATCACTCATACTCAATCCAGATTGCGAGCCATCATTTACCTCAATAACAATCCAGTCGCCAGACAATGTTTCTGCGACATCTAAGACGAAAAAGTTTGTATTTTTTGATATTATCTTTGCAATCTTTTCCGCAAACAATATTCCATCGGATGAAATTTGCGGATTCTTTTCTTCAAAAACGTCAATGTGTGAAGACCAATACCATCCATATGATAACATATTTTCTTTATAGAAAAAGAATCTCCATTCATTGGTTATGGGTAATCCATTGATAGCATAATCAAAAGTAACTAAAGGAATATATTCTCTTATGATCAATCCTTGCGAGAATATAAACTGATCATCCATCAATCTTTCTGCAATGATTTGTACATCATCTTTTGTCGGAGCAAACATATGTGTATGCCAAGAACTTTTTCTAGAATTGGTAGATCCCTTTACGATATAGCTTCCTTCCGGCAAATTATACCAGTTGTCATAAGTCTTTGGAGTATATTCGGGGATATCGTGAATCCAATTTTTTGCATCAGCAATATAAGTGTGCTGATTAAAAGAATTTATCAAACAGGAGTTGTTTAATGCAAGCTCTTCTTCCAGTTCCTTATAAAACGGAAGACAAGAATACCTCCCAATAACTAATGAATTTGGTGCAATTTGAGAACGATAATATGTTGTATCGAAATGCTTTGAAATTACAGAAGCTTCGTTTTCTACATCGAGACTTTTTCTAACTAATACGGTTGGATTGTTTTTCTGCAATTTCCTGCCTAAGGTCATTATAGTCTACAAGGTTTTTATGAAAAGAAATGGAATCTTCAACTGATCCATCTGACCAAATGACAGAGCCTCCGTCCGTTCGTCCAGTAACATAAACAAGTTTACCATATTGATTTTTTACTGGCCGATCAATTATCCAATTCTTTTTATTCAGCAATTCTTTCGTCATTAAAACCTCAAAACAAATGGATGTTTTTGTATATAAATAGCTTAAGTTCTCTTGGTAAAGTTTCTACAACATTCATTGTATTTAATTCATCACATGTTAAAAATGTCTTTCCATCTATATGATACCATGTTTTTGTATCAAAAAAGAAATAAATATTTGATGAATTTGTTTTTAGCAAATTTCCATAAATATAAATGAAAAATTCTGATTCAACCAGTTTTTGTATATCAGTTTTCAAAACTCGTCGGCTCTTGTCTTGCCGGCCAAAACAGCTTCTTTTTTCTAAAATCTTTCGGAGGCATCAGCCTCTTGTATACAATGACATCACCAACACATATGTCAATTTTTCCATCTACTTGAATCCCATTCATAAAAAAATAACCTTCATCCATTTCTGGCAACACAATGGAATTACAATTTTCAGTAACCTCAATGTCACAAAAGGGATTCATAATAACAAACATGATGATAGAATTATTGGCCATCAATATTTAAATCCAAAGCACGAATGACAGCACTCTTTATATTCGCAGAGGCATTGTTGGTAGAAATGAATGCTTCTAGGGAATAGAACTTTTCTTGGGATAAGCAGCAAAAATAAAGTTCTTTACCCATTGTATCATTTTTGAACATATACCAATCAGAACCAATAATCTGATATGCAACAAGCAAACCTTTAAACTTTTTATTTAACTTTGGGTCCCGATAACATATTTTAAAGTCTGGACTATCATCAAGAGGCTTTAGCCTGTAAGTATTAATGATGGCTTCTTGTTTCTTCTTTCGTTCACCTATTTTACGCGCCATGAAAACCTCAGTTTTTTAATCGAGCATTATAAACAATATTACTGATTTTGCTTGACAAATATTCATCGTCACGAATACATTCACCAGTAAGTTGATGCCAAATTTTTCTTTTGGCTAAAACCAAAAAAGTATTTATACGACTTACTGGAAAAGGCTCCGTCGGAGTGCTTACTTTTGAAGCAATTTCTTCTAGAGACAAGTTGTATGTATAATAATAAAGAATTTTATCACCAGTTGCATCAATGGTATATTGCTCTGGATGCATATCAATAAGAGATGCGCCAGACCCCAAAAGTTGCTGAGGTATTTTTACTTTTGAATCATTCATAATTTACCTATACAAACAAATTTATATTTTTTATAATCTCTTTGGATATCTTGTCCGGAAGAATTCTTAATACCTGTTCTGTACTTAAAACATCTCTGTTTTCTACAACCCAGGCCAAATCATTTATATAAAATATAATTTTCGTATTTTTTAATTGAATAATATGGCTATTCAAAAAACTATCAGAAAACATATTTGTATTTAAACAAGCTCTTTTTCTTTCGTTTATATCCATTCAGAAACATGCCTATTTACTCATTCTAGCATTTTAGCATGTTTCTGAATTATTAAGATTAAAATATACTACCAGAGATGGGCGGTACCAAGAATTCCATAGTTAACAACTCCTTCTAGAGTGGAGCCATTTTTGGTAATAATTGTTTCCGTACGCTCCATCTTGTAAGCATAAACTGCTGCCAAAGAGTCTGTTGGGTATTGAGAAAATGAATCTGCAGGAATGGTAAGACTTCCATCATCATTTTCCGCACAAGCAACTGCCCCGAGATAAGTTGACCCATCCCAAGAATATACTTCCACAATCACTACGAAAAGATCTCCACCAACTGGTTGCCAAGTAATGGTGTTAGTAAGAGATCGCCGCAACACAGAAGAGTATGCATTATACAAATCTGTAGCTAGCATTTGTGAAGGTTGAAAATGCGTAAAGAAAGTTGGAGCATGCAAGGCATTTTGAATTTCAAAAGCATCCCACATGTTGTTTGATGGAACAGAGATATTGTAATTCATATTATCATAAAGTACAGATGTATTCAGATTATCCTTTCGATAGCGAGTAATTCCATTTTCAATAACCTTTGGGATAGAAAAGCTGGATTGACCGCTTGGGCTCATATAAATGTTTGAACCAAGATTGTATCCAGAAACTGGGGGCGGAGCTTCATCCGTAAAAGAAATACAACTATTGTAAGGTAGCCAATCCAACCAAGATTGATTTACTGGTTCGTGAAACATCGCTCCAGCATAAGCAATTTCATCAGATTGTTGTCCCACGAAACAATCAGGACAAGGTACCCACAAATAAGAAATTTGTGCAATTCCACCAACAAGTCCTGTTGGATCAACAATAACATCTCCCGTATCTCCGGTATCTTGAGTATCTTGAGTGTCTGCCGTATCAGAAGTATCTACAGTATCTTGTGTATCTACGGTATCCTGGGTATCCACAACATCTGTATCTGGAGCAATAAACGAATCTTCAGTTTCTACATCAGGAATGTCAGTTTCTTCCGGCGGAATGAGATGAAGGTTTTGCGCAGTCATGCCTTCGGAACAGGCAACAAGTATAATAAGAGATGGTACAGTGAATTTCATTTTAGTCTCCAAGTTAAATTAGTTACAATCAGCAGCAATGGCATAATCAATAATAACTTCTTGTCCAGGAAGAGGTGTGTTGCTTGGGTTAAAAACAACACTGTTTGTATTTACATTATAAGTCCAATTTGTCTCGGGTTGATTGTCAACAGTCACTGTAATGGTAGCCGGAACAGGATCATCTGTCAAGGGAAAATCTAAATTAAGAGCTGCATTCATTGCTACACTTTGAAGGTCCGCCCCCCAATCTTCAGAGCAAATCGACATAATTGACCCACTGGTTTGTGTTGAAAAATATGCCAATCGATCATTAATGGCCATTCCAGAACAGCCATTTGGTGGAGGGGAAATAATGGAATGAATTCGCGTGCCGTTATTTGCAAGAGATGAAAAATGATTTAGATAAACAAAATTATCGCCATCAGAAGAATCTCTCTCATCGGTAATCAATACAATAGAAAATGTAGAATCTGGACGAATAAGATCTAATGCAGTACCAGATCCAGTTCCCGGCCCTCCTGTTGCTCGATAGGCCATCTCTAATGGTCGTTCAATTGAACTTCCATTTACACCCACCATCGCCTGAAGAGAAAATTCAGATTCAATATTTTGCGTATTATTATTAATGAGTGGGCCACGCAATTCCGTACTGTCTGTGGTGATAAAGCCAATTTGAAAATCAATATTGTAAGATAGCAACGAACCAACAAAACCTTGAAAATTTGATGCAAGATTGGCCTGCTCACTATTCATTGATCCTGAATTATCAACAACAAACAATACATCAACAAAATCAGCAACAGTTTGCTCATAAGAATCTTGCGTCCAAGTACCTGCTATGGGGACAAATAAAAGCTCTGATTCTACAATGGGTGACATAGGATCATTGGATTCGACTTCAATGTTTAGCTGATCAGTTATAAAATCTTGATTTGAAGAATCTACAGTAATGGTTTTTTGTTCACCAGGATAAATTAAAAATGGATATGTTGGAATTTCCGTAAGATCAATAGAGATATCACTTGGAAATGATGTGAAAATATTGATATCGTATACTTCAAGGTTATAAGTCCCAACATTCGAAATAATAATATCTTGACTCAAAGGACATAGGGCATCATCTTCCAAATAATTACTATCTGTAGTTACACTAATTTCTTGAGCAAGTCCGGTTCCATTCAAAAAAACATAGTTTCGTGATTCATCCTCGTAATTTACAGAAAGTGTATCTGAATATTCCGCATTTTCTGCTGGATCAAATGTGATTTCGAACTCTGCTGATTCATTTGGGGATAGTTCTTCTGGAAAATTATAAAACTTAAATACTGTATTTTGTTCTAAAATAACATTATCAACATAAAATTTACCAGTACCAATGTTTTTTGCGGTAAATAGCATAGACTCTGGTAACTCTTGGTAGCTCAAACTTCCAAAATCATAATAACTTGGAGAAATGAAAAGGTCTGGAACACCCTCTTTGACAAATGAATGTTCAGAGCAAGCAAGCAATTGAATCAGAAACATTTTTATCACTCCCAAAAAAGATATACATCAGTTTTACTTCGCATGCAAATATTTTTTTAATAAAAAAATACTTTTATGGTTATACTTTCTTATAATATACGAAAATCAAAACTGAGGCTACCTAATGGAAGGCGAAAGCATTACTACTGTTTGCTGCGGCGGATGCAAACTGGAAAAGGGTTTATGTATACGCTGCTTCAGAACTGTTAAGGAAATAAAAGATTGGCGAACTTATACTGAAGAAAAGCGTATGCTTGTGCTAGGTAAAATTGAAAAAAGAAAAAAACACAAGATATCTATCGGCGAATTTGATCAGAATTGTTGCAAGATTTAGGCAACCACTGTTCGGGAGATGATGAATAATTGATTTTTCAAATCAAACATAATCTCCTCTTAATTGCCAAATTGTCGCAACCGTCCGGCCGCATAACTTGCTCTAAGTTGACCCATCTGTAACTAAGCAACACCAATAAAATCAATCTGTCCAATATACTTATCCATAGCCAAGAAGTAACTGTCATAAGAATTTTTTAACATAATTTCAATCTCTTCTTGTGTTACGGGCCGAATGGCTGGATTCTCTAATGATTGTTTTTCAATTTCTTTAACCGTCTTGTCGGCAATTTTCAAAACACCAACCAGCGTAGCATGGTCAGACAGGTTGTGAGAAAAATTAATCATGTCTTTATAATTTTTTTCAAATGGTGTCATCAAGAACTCCTGGAATAATTATCTTCAAGCCGAACTACGTCATCTAAATGATTTGTGGACACTTCAATTACACGAACATTTCCATATGCTGCTATAAACCGATGAATACAACCTGGAATAATTGTAAATGTTTTTCCATTTACCAATTGAAAGGATTCTGTTACTGGAAATCCTATCTCTACCAATAAAGAGCCGTTTAGAACAGTAATCGTTTCTCGTTTGTAATTATGATACTGACGAGATAAAGAATGTCCGTCTTTTATATATAAAAACTTTCCAACATAAATATCTTCTTCTGCCCAAATTTCTTCATGACCCCAAGGTTTTTCTATATATCTATAATCTTTCATTTAGCTTCCTCATCTGGAAATCGATCATCAATATAAAGCAAAACCATTGTAACCAATTCTTTTGTCAGAAGCCACCACCGGCGAAATGCTATAAAAACCAATCCCGGCAATATGGATGAAATATATCCTTGATATTTGTTTATATGATCTACATCACCTATAGCAGAGTTAATTAGAGCAACTGCAAGAGTTGTCATTGCAGCAAGCATCAAAACGCGTAAGTTTACCCATTGTATGGCTATAAAAGATCTTAGATTTTCCTTAATTCTTTCATTAGGAACTTCTTTTAGATCAATAACTAAAAATCTTGGAGCTGAAGCAAGAATAGAGGATGCGCCGATACTCATTAGTGCAAACATTCCTGTGGCTATGGAGCTTGCCCCCTCAGTAAGATTTACATCATATTTCCAGTTCGCATAAAAAGCAACACAAGAAACAAATAAGGCAAATCCAGTCCAACACCAATCATCAGATAATCTTTTCTTTTTTCCGGCAAGATGTCTATTTAAAGTATGTGTTAATATTATTTCTTTCAATAGATTTTTTCCGAAAAATATTTAAGTACATTTTGATTATACACAAGAAAAATACGAGTCGATAAATGAATGAATATAATTTCTCATGTATTATTCTTGCTGCGGGCTCTGGAACAAGATTTGGTTCAAAAAAGCAATACTTAGAATTAAACAATACGCCACTATGGCAGATAGTTTATAATAAATGCAAACGGGTGTCCAAAGATGTTGTAGTTGTAGGAGTAGATGTTCCGGGAGGAGATACAAGGCAAAGCTCAGTAAAAATTGGTTTAGATCATATAACAAAAGATCGGGTTGTGATTTTAGAAGCAGCAAGACCCCTTGTTCTTGAATCACAAATATTATCAATTGCGAATTCTTTAAACTCAAGCGTTTCTTTATTCTCAAATACTGTGGATACGATTTACTCTTCAAAATTGGGATATATTGATCGAGAATTTTGTATGAATTTGCAAGTTCCACAAGCTTTTAATAGTAAAATATTAAAAGAGGCCCATAAAAAAACAAAAAGAACAAATGCAACAGATGACACCATCCTAATGCATGAAGAATTTGGGATTACACCAGAATTCCTCCCTGGTGGAGAGAACTTGTTTAAAATCACTTATCCTGCTGATATATTTGTTTTGGAGAATTTATGCAAAAAATATCCGCTTTAATTACTGGTGGTTATGGAGATATTGCCAAAGCCATCAAAAAAGAGCTTGAAGAAAATGGCATAAATGCCTATGCCCCAGGTAAATGCTATCTTGATGTAACAAATGATCTATCTATAAAAGAATTGGACGGCACCTATGACATCTTGATAAATTGTGCCGGATACATACTGCCTAACAGCATTTTTGATCCAAGTTATCTTTGTGAAGCAGAAAAACATTATTTGGTTAATTTTTCTGGCCCACAGAAACTGATTCATCTTCTTCTAACAAGAAATCCTAATTTAAAAGTTATAAACATAGGATCTACTGCGGGTTCGAGTGCAAAAGCAAACTGGTCAAATTATTGCACCCAAAAGGCTGCATTGATTATGCTGACAAAATGTTTGTTCTTAGAGGGCGTAAAGGCAATATGTATTTCTCCAGGAAGAACAGATACTAAAATGAGAAATTCTTTGTTTCCAGATGAAAATAAAGAATTATTATTAAAGCCAGATCAGGTAGCCAAAAAGGTAATGGATGCAATTAATGGTAAGCTGCCCTGGGGCGAAAATATAGAGGTTGTTTATGGCGGTATTTAATAAAAAAATTGTTATAAAAACGGAAAAAGACTTTACTGACATTACAAAAGATATAAAAGATTTTGTAAAAGAATGTGGTATGTCAAATGGGCTAGTAAACGTATTTCCACAACATACAACGGCATGCATCAAGATTATGGAAAATGAAATCTTAAGTTTGTGTGATATTAGTTTGCATCTAGAAAAGCATGCCCCAGCTAACGGCCAATATAATCATGATATGATTGGCTTAAGGAATGTCCCAATTACAGAACGTATCAATGGGCACTCTCATGTGAAAACATTGTATTTTCAAACTTCAGAAACCATACCCATTTTCAACGGAGAATTAGCCATCGGAGAATGGCAAAGTATTATGTTGGTTGAACTTGACCCAATTAGAGAACGATCTATTGTAATTACAATTATAGGGTGATTACAAGATTTGCATCAAATCCGCTGTTTTCAAAAATATTTCCAAATGGATTGCATATTAGATTTGTGTTATTTATTTGAAAATGTTTTGCCAAATGGGTATGTCCGTAAATCCAATTTTTTGGAGCAATGGATTCTTCCATAGAATCTAACATAGGACAAACAAAAAAGCGATTTACAGATGAGTTTTTAAACCTAGGATCGATGCATTTTTCTGAAGGCATATGATGTGTGATGAGAATATCTAGGTTTGGATTTTTGTCTATAAAACTTTTTGCTTTACGATTTTCTTCATAAACTGTGTTTTGATGATTTTCTATACAAGAGAATTCATACATGCTTTTGTAATAAGCGGAATTATCTGATTGGTATTCGTACCAGAGAGTAGTTCCTCCAATATTTATATTTCCAATTTTTATTGTATCATTTTTTAAGTAAAGAAATTTTCTATGTTTTGCGGCAAAATTTCGTAATTTTGCATCTACTTTTTCGATAGAAGAATGAAAATACTCATGATTGCCTGATACAAAAATAATTGGGACTCTTATTTTTGCAAGTAAAAGTTCTAAAGAATCTTCTGTTGATTCTGCATCAGACAAATCCCCAGCAACAATCAGATAATCTGATTCTGTTTCTGAAACCTCATTAACCAGTGTTTCTCCCCCATCTCTGTGGTAGTCAAGATGCAAATCACTCACAATTTGAAATTTAATACTCATTTCATATTATCTATCTTTTTTTCATGAGATTCAAGCAATGAAAGCGCTTTTTTAACTTCATCTTCGGTAATTACATCCAAATACATTAATGTGTATAGATATGTAGCAACATCATCAACGCTACCAGAATAAGCTCTTTTTATAGATGCTTTTGGTCCATAAATTAAAGACCTAACCGTAACATCTATTTTTGTTGCCTTTACGATTTTATAAAAAAGCATACCAAGACAAAAACCTCCAACCCACGGATTAAGTAGAAATTCAAGCATCAATATATCTCCAATGAGTTGGTTTTTCGTGCATTTTTGTTGTAATACTTAATTTTCCACCCTCTTTCGTGGCAGAATACCATTCCAAATTTCCCTTGAAAAATGTACGAATTACAATTGCAAATCCTTTGTTTTTTTCGACACCATTTTCCATATTTTTTGTTTCAAAAAACCGATCAGAATCTGGAAAGGATTCTTTTGTTTCATTCCAATGATCTGTTGATTCTGAAAATGTGTCGATGGCATTATCAATAGAATGAATTAAATAAATTAAAGATTCTGTCTTATCAGAATTAAAAGAAAGTTTTCCCTTTGCAATTTCTTCAATAAATTGTTTTGGGATACCCTTGATATGATTAAAAAAATCTTCCTCTACTTGTGTGGCAACGGCAGATCTTAGGGATTTCATTTTATCAAGAAAAGAATTCGTTGCATCTTCTTTCTTAGATAATTCTTCGGATTTGTTTTCTGTATTGTTTTGATTTACACCTACATTTTCGGCAGCACTCATAATTGCTCCTATAAATTAAATAAATCCAAATGTTTTAGAATTGTTTTTTTATTTTCTGGATATAGATCATCAATTAAATCTGAAAATGTATTCGGCTCCTTAGTTGCATTTTGCAACAACCAGTGTTTTGTAAATACATTTTTCTTTTCATCTTTATTGTATATTGGAGTTTTGCAGGTTAAAAACAGCCCACCCTTTTCTGTATTTTTACCTTTATAACAAATATTGATGGAGAATGGTGGATTATTATATTCAAAACTTGTTTTATTTTTTCCTATTTCTTTGTCTTCTGAAAGAATTGTTATGGTGTTTTCATAAAAATTTATATTTAGTTCTGAAAAGGTACCAATACCAATGGTTATTTGTGTGCTAAGTAACCAACTTTTTCTATTGCTCGTATTGGTGTCTATATAGCACTCTGTAGTTTCGGTTGTGATTTGTCCAAAAAGTATATTTCTAAAATACCTGTGTTTCCACTTTTTGTCAACAGGTTTTAACTGCGATAATAAATTCAATATATTATCAAGACTTATACCATGATTTTTTAGATAATATATTTTATTAGTCATAATGCAATTATACCTATGAAAAGTAATTTATGTTTTTGATAATAAAGTTTGTCATTTCAGAATCACAAACTTGCAATAATTCATTTATTGTGACTTCTGACATTTTTCTATTCTCTATATTAAAATCATCATAAACTTGTTCGTAGTCAATATCTTTATTCTGATCTAGCAATATTAATCCATAACTAATTTGCTCATCTCTTCCTATTTTATGATAAATAAGTTGATACTCATCATTTAATGACCCCATTGAAAATGATGTTTCATAAGATTCAGATTCGGCATCATAAGATATTGAAAACAAAAATCTTTCTACGCCGAAAATCATATATTGGTAGCAAACTAACAATTCTTTTGTGGTTATTACTTCTGCCTTTACCCAACCATTAATTAGGCGTTTGTCCCGTCGATCCATAAATTTTTTGCTTTTAGCGTTGTAAATAATTTTAGATTCGGATTCCACATTTGTAATGTGATATTTTTTCAAGATTTTGTCCGGAATAATATCAGCAATAAAATCTTCAAAAAGATCTTCTATTTTAAGTTTAAAATTATTTTTTTGTAAAAATTTCAAATTTTATTAAAAAACCTTTATATAAAGAAGACTTCGTTAATAGTATACGTTTATTTTCTACTAATATTATCTGTGAATTGCCCAAAGTTACAATGAAAATAATTGAAGGGCAAAGATGAATAATTGTAAGTAATTTTTAAAAAAGATTATTTAAAAAAATTCAAAGTGGGCTATTAATTGTTTGCGCTGATATAAATAGCTTTAAACAGGCTACTTTCTAGGGGTATCAGCAATAAAACAAATAAAATAAATATACGCCACTCAGCTGTACCAGCGGAAAAGATTTGTAACGGTGGATTATATAACAAATCTATTTATTTATAGCTATACGCAATTGTTGTTTTGATAACTACGCTTTGTAAAAACAATACTTAAGGGGACAAAATATGTCATTAATCTCATCAAAACAATTAGACTTAAATGCTTCGCATTTCTCTAATGATGACCGCCCATTAAATTTGGCGGCTGATGCTGTTGACTACAGCATTTATGGTATGAAATGGATCGATCTTACAATTTCTGCAGCTTCATTTACTGAAGTTGGTGGAAATAGTGAATATGATCTGGTTGACGAAGCTATTACTGATGATAAAATCATCGACAGCTCAACGCTTTATAGAAACGGTGTTGCTATCAAGCGCGTTGCAGGCACTCCATCCGCTACTGACGAATGGAAACTCGAAGCCGGAAAGATTATCGTTTACAGTGATGTAAGTGTAACTGCTCCTGGCGACTCTTACCATTTAGAATATCAAACCTTATCAAGTGGCTCAACTGTTGCCCAGACTTCAGAGGGTCGAAGCACCTATCTTTTGGAACGTGCTATTTCTGGAAACATTGCTTTCGGAACAGCAGGTAGCCGCCTGACCATTGGTGGCGCGGCACCAGATGGTTCAAACACGATTCTTCTTGCTAATAATCAAACCGTTGGCATTAAAGTGAAACTTGTTGGTCGCAGAACAGATGCTGACGGTGAAGGTGCTTATTTTGAATTAAGCGGTGCGTTTGAGCGAAACGCAAATGCTGCATCAACATCAATTATTGGTGTGCAATATCAAATCATAGTTGCCAATGACAATGCTTCTGATTGGGATGCGCGAATTGTTGCAGACACAACTAATGGTGGAATTTTTATTGAAGTTGCACAGACAAACAGTGCTGCTAAAAATGTTTCCTGGAAGGCATTTGCTGAATTAATCAAGATTTCAGAATAATTTGGTGATCTATGAAAGTTAATAATACAAATAATACGATTAAGGATAATTCAGATAATCCTATTATCACCGCATCTGGACTTGGGGCTGAAGAGATTGCCAATAAAGGTGCAGCCTCTGGTTATGCTGGTTTGGATTCAACTTCAAAAGTAGCCCAGGCCAACTTAAACTTAGATGAAGGCTATATTTATGGGTGTAACGTTACTGGCAATCATGGACTACAAACAGCTACGATTTCAGCTGGGCGAGCACGTAGTGCT
>SXGR01443123.1_pt1 | contig 106283 bp, 74 predicted proteins | sample 3174711 | NCBI WGS metagenome assembly SXGR01 (sample SAMN11356860, study PRJNA531348) | freshwater metagenome | isolation source: freshwater sample F1-60 | place: China: Fuxian Lake, Yuxi | collected 2017-12-25 | reverse complement strand
GAACCCGCAACGAAGGCCGCGTACGCGCTTTGGAAGCTTTGCGCCGCGAACGCAGTCAGCGTCGCGAAGTGCAAGGAAGTGCCAATATTCGCATCGACAACGCGGGGCTCTCTGGAAAAATCATCGCCGAGCTTAAAGATGTGTCGAAGCATTACGGTGATGAAACCGTGATCGGCAATTTCAGTTTAACACTTTCGCGCGGCGACAAAATCGGGCTCATCGGTCCCAACGGGATTGGTAAAACCACATTGCTACGTTTGATATTAGGCGACACCGAACCCGATTCGGGCATGGTTCACCATGGCACCAAACTGGACGTCGCCTATTTTGACCAAACGCGCGAACAACTCGACCTCGAAAAAACCGTCATCGATAACGTGGCCGATGGCCGCGAACGCATCGATATCGCAGGATCGAGCCGACACATCATTGGCTACCTTGGGGACTTTCTGTTTTCGCCCGACCGATGCCGCACACCCGTCAAGGCGTTGTCGGGCGGCGAACGCAATCGTCTTCTCTTGGCCAAACTATTTAGCAAACCGGCCAATGTGTTGGTGCTCGATGAACCCACCAATGATTTGGACGCCGACACCCTTGATTTGCTCGAAAACGCCGTGGTCGAATTTCCTGGCACAGTGCTCCTCGTAAGCCATGATCGTAAATTCTTAGACAATGTCGTCACATCGACCTTGGTTTTTGAAGGCAACGGCGTGGTGAAATCATTTGTCGGTGGATTTACCGATTGGCTGCATCAAGGCGGACGACTTGCGCCGATGAGCGAAGAAGAGCCCATCAAAGCAATCCAAGAAGCCCCAAGGGCGGCGGCACCTGAGAAAATCAAAAAATTGTCATTTAAAGAACAACGCGAGCTTGATGGTTTGCCTGGGGAAATTTCTGCGCTTGAACAACACATAACAATGCTTCAAACCCAGGCCGCAGATCCACTCATTTATATGCAAGACAATCGCAAAGCGACCCAGTTGGTTCAAGAAATTGCCGACCTCGAAGCGCGCCTTGAAACCAAAATAGAGCGCTGGGCGAAACTGTCTGAAAATCAATAAAAATACATCTAAAAACTCATAATATCACGCGTTGCAGCTTTGTAAATCAACTGATTTGTTGCTATTGGTTTTCGAATTAATTCTAGCCGCGAGCCGCCGACTTTGGACATAAGAAATAAGTCCCGTAAAACGATCTATGCGTTAACTATCGCGGGTTCTGCGGTGTTGTTTGTGGCGCTCAGCACACGGGATCCCCGTCTGCGCGAGGATGACGACCGACACATGGCTCCCAGCCTGCGCGAGGATGACGGCAGGATCCCCGCATTCGCGGGGATGACAAAAGATAAAACGGAACCATCGAAAAAAGCGCCCTGGGTTCCCGCGTACGCGGGAATGACGAGAAATAATCCCGTACTGGCATCCGTAGTCACACCCCCACCGCCCGCTTCGCGTGCGACTCCCCCAGAGGGGGAGTTTTCCAAAGGGGGAGTTTTTGCGCAAGCGACTCCCGCACAGGGCGAGTTTTTGCCACCAGGCACAGGCATCGGCCGTGCCGAAGAAATACCTGAAACGATACCGATCGTTCCGCCCCTATACGCGTTGCGTCTTCCCGACACACTATGGACATTGCCCTACGCCGAGCGCAGCAGTCTTGCCATGTCGATTGATGATGAGCAGATATACCATCCGATCAATCAATGGATCAGCCAAAAAATGCCACTGGGAAGTCGGCTTTTTGTTCATGGGCAATTGCGGTCCGAAAATGCCATGTGGACACGCAATGAAGCGTACCGTTTTGATCTTAAAAATCCCGAAATGATTTTGCGTGAACGCGTTGCGATGGCCCGCCAGTCCATGGATATGGGAATCACCTACCAGCAGACATTTTCAGGCCATCGTGCATTGGTGATCCGTGGAAGCGTCCATGCTGAATGGGATGCTGCCTATGATCTCATGACCGAGTCACGGGCAGGCGGAAAAGCAGCGGTGGACGCCTACCACTGGCTCGTGCAGCCCCGTGAAAGCTTTATCGCGTATCATAGCCGCCATTTTCACCTTGGGGTCGGCAATCAATACATCGTGTGGGGCAGCACAAAAATACTCAATCCGCTGGATATCGTCAGCGCCGTGGACTATCGCTATCCGTTTCACACCACCAACGGTGCATCACGGCTTCCTGTACTTTCAACCGTCGCGGCATACACACGCGGCAAGCATGACATTGAGTTAAGTTTGGTTCACCAAGGCGGCTATGGCCGAAAAGACGCACCTTTTGGGATATTTAGCGTGTATCCTCCCCTTATCGATGAACAGGGCTACACCGGTTTGCTGAGCTATTTTGGGATCAAAGATATCAAGCCCTCGTGGCACGACCAAGTCAGCGATTACAGTGTTCAGAATCTCAAAATTCCCCAGGCTTATTTGCGCTGGAGCATGCGCCAGCAACGCCGCGATGGTGGATGGACACGCCTAGGCTTTTTTGCCGCAGAAACACTGCATCGCCAAGGCATTGTGATTAGACCCGATGGCGCAACTTTGGTGAATTCCAAAACGCCGCAGATTGAAATCAGTCATCCACGCTACTATGTTCTTGGGCACAGTGGCGATCTCAATTGGCGTGTTCACGCATGGAATTTCAGCCTGCGTTGGCAAGCCATGGCCCAACTCTTTCAGCCCGTTAATATTGTCCATATTCCCGACAAAGATGCGTTAGAGGCAGGGACCGATGAATTCGTATTCAAAACCGGGACCTCACACAATCTCATTGGTGTGCTTGGCGCAGGCTTTGAGAAATCGTCGTTTTCGGCGGCACTTGAGCTGCAATACGGCATTCCTGTAGGGGGCGATCGCGACCAAATCCTCTACAACGTCAACGAATTGCAATATGGCACAAGCGTACGTTGGGGATGGTTAAAAAATCGATTGATCCTTGGGTTTTCTTTGAAAGCCATCGGCGCAACGGTACGTCAAGGCGGCGTTGCACGACTTGAGCTCACAGGCTATCCCGTGCCCAACCTCGCCATCACCCTCGGTTATGTCGGTGTTTTACCCGGTCGGGATATTGGAAGATACGTCGCACTGACGGATCATGATCAAGCCGTGTTTGCGATGAAGTATTTGTTTTAGGGCGCAGCAAGCAGCGCCGCTACGATCACAAGAACCGCAGCGACAATTTTAGAGGGGCTAAGATCTGCTTCTCCGCGAAACCAATCCCAACCGATGCTAAAAATAACCTGCCCTGCCACCATGAGAATAAACGCAGTGCCCGCACCAATTTTTTCAATGGCATAGGGAATGCCCGCGACAATAAAAAAGCCTAACAAGCCAGGGATAAGCCACCACCATGAAAATGACACCGTCCGGTCGGACGCAGCAAATCCAAGTTCCACCACAGTGCCCGTGCGGACAGCCATGACATAAAGCCCTGCCAGCACCACCGTGATGGTCATATTCAGCATCGTTGCATTGGCATGACCCCAGGCAATAGAGACATAACGATTGCTAATGCCCTGCAATACCGCAGCAAAGCCCAAGAGCACTGCCCACACGATGCCTGAATTCATGGGAGAACTCTACTTGGCGCGATAGACAATGCGTCCACGGCTCAAATCATAGGGAGAGAGTTCCACGGTCACGCGATCGCCTGGAATAATACGAATAAAAAACTTTCGCATTTTTCCAGACACATGCGCCAAAACAACATGGCCATTCTCAAGCTTTACACGAAACATAGCATTGGGCAGCGGCTCCATCACTGTGCCTTCAACCGGAATGCCGTCTTCCTTTGACATAGAACCTCCAGAAATGATGAGGGCGGTTCATGAACCTGCCACACACGTAAAACCGTGAACGTGTCGCTGTCTAGCACAGAAGCGCGTCAATATGCGACAGCAAACCCCCAGAAGACAAAAAAACGATAGGCACGCAATGTGCATATCGCCTTCCCATGATTCGAATATGGCTTACTGTCGTGGCCCTCTTTTGTGCTTCGGCCTGCATACCACGTGTTCAAGGCTCCTGCACTGCCCACGTACGCCTTCGCGCGGACCCGATGATCAACCCGAGCGCCCAAGGACGTCCCACCCCCACGGTGGTACGACTTTGGGCCCTCCCAGATCACGATCCCATACCTCTGGATTTCGATACCTTTTGGGACAGTATTTTACACGAGGGTGTTGAGCACCAAATGTATCCCGAAGAAAATCACACGACGACACTTGCGATAACCTCCGAACACCATCGTGTGGTGATGGCTGCACTCCTACGCAAACCAGGACGCTTTCGATGGCTTGCCGTGCAGCAAATAACAACGTGTGGTCAGACCTTAACAGGCGTGCTTGGGGTGCAAGGGCCGTCGTTGCGTATGGAAACAGCACCATGAACATGACGTGTTTATCCGAAGTTGCATGGTGCGATGGCATGATGCTCATGCCCCAACATTTTCAAACTGCGCAGCGGCTCATTCGCGAACGCATGGCTTGCTTACATCATGTAGCCCATCCCCATGCGACCGGGATTGCGGCAGTCGCTTTTGATCACGAAGCGTTGCAACGTGGTGTTTTGGTACTCACCCATCTGCGGGCTATTTTGCCAGGTGGAATACCTCTGGTGATCGACCGTGGAAGTTCACTCACCCCTGCCCCACTGACATTGAAAAATACGTCCAATGCTGTGATTGCGCTCACGCTTGAAGAAAGCATGCATGTTCGCGATGTGGCAGTGGTTGATCGTTTCGCAACACCCGAAAATGCCATCCCAGTTCCCATCCACACACCGAAGACAAAACTCATTGTTCATGCAACGCCTTGTGAGCCCAACGCATTGCCCCTTGTTCGGATTTTGGGTGTTGCAGGAAATCATACGTTGGATACAGCGTTTATTCCGCCCATTATATGTATCAATGCAGTCCCGCACTTCAAACAAAAACTATTAAGCATTCTGGCGCAACTGCGCCAGGTACGTTGTGCATGGCCCACCGTGGCAGTTCTTATCCATCGACTTCAAAACACACACATTCCTCCAAGGGATGTGTATTTTGATTTGATGCGCTTGGCCGCAGAACTCGGTGTCCTGGGGGAACATAGCATATTGCAGGCTTGGGATGATCGACAGGCAGGCATTGCATTAGAAAGCATGATGTCAATGCTTCATCATCACATCACGCGGGCACGCACAGCGAGGCCCACGCCTGAGGCTTTTGTTGCAACCCCTGACGGAACATTGCATGCGCGCATTCCAAAAAATATCGCCGATGACGCCCACATTTTTGCGGTATGTCAGCGCAATTCGACGCAAGCATGCGAGCCCACACTTTATGCCATCAAATTGGCGCCACCCGACGCCATGGAACGATTGCGACGCCAAGGCCAACCCGGCATCGCCATTCAGAGCATGCCATCACAGACACCTCATGAATTTCGTTTTTTAATCGACACCACATCAGCACTTTGGCATGCGGCGCGCACGCAAGGAACACTCGCATTATACGCGCCCATGCACAGCCATTTATCGTGGGATCTTGAAATTCAATTGGGCTCGGAAGACAATAAAATGTTCATGCGAGAACGTATATGATGGTGCAGATTGCGAGTGCGCCCACAGCGACCGACCGAGTCGTAGCAGCGCTACGGCGAGAAAGGGAGCGAGGACGTAAGCCGCAAGATGCACCATCAGATGCGTTCGTAGCGAACAGATTATTGTCTTCCGAGCCCATCGGAGATGATGATGTTTGAGTCTATTACACGTACCGTGATTTCACTTTTGGAAACTCCGGAAAACACCCACGCGCATTTATCCGAATTAAAAAGAAAGATGGAAAATGCGCGTATCACAGAAAGTGCCGAGCGCAACATATTGCTTGCAATGACTGCGCTTGCCGACCAACACAATAATGCAGCGCAAAACAGTATCCCGCATCAACTTGCCTGGTGCAATACACTCAACGCAGGGGCTGAGCTTCTTGCACTGATCCCCAGCGCATGCGCCATCGAACGCCATGCTCTGGCCGTTGCACTCGCTGGAGGATTGCAATTGCCACGCAATGTCTCTTTGGCCTCTTTATTCCTCAACGAGAGAAAACCATGAATCCAGCGATTTCGGTGGTAAGTCTCGCCTGCTTTTGGGTAATCTTCAAAAGAACGATGCGCGCAAGATCACGCCAGAACGGCGACACAAAGAAATCTGTCGCAACCCTTCTTTCCATGGTCGGCATTTGGCGATTGCTCACCTATCGCATTGTGATCCTTGATCAATGCCGTGACGGTCTTGTTCTTGCGACCACGCAACGTGTGCTTTTTGTAGAACCCCAGGCTTGGTCATCGCATGCGATGCGCGTGTTGCATATAAGTCTTCGCTTGCCCATGAAAGAAAAAATATCAGATCCTCTCTGGCAGTGGGCGCTCACACATGCCATCGATGAAAATGGATCACGACGTATTCTATGGATCCACATGGCCGCCATGGCATACGAAACAAGAAATCATCCCAAGCAACGTTTCTTGCTTCCTTTTATTTTTATTGTTTTGGTGCTTGTGGCTGTTGCGGCGATACAAATCGCGCTTGTACGAAATATTGAATATGCAACCCACCCGAGACATTGGCGATTGGCCGTGGAAGCCGCTGGTGGCACACAACCAAGCCTTTGGACACATATGGTATTTGGCGCACAGCTCCCCAAGCTTCGTGAAAAATTGGCAACACGTGTGCAAGAAAATATTTTGCAAGAGCGCATCGCGATAGGTGAGCAACGCATTCAAGAATCCTTGCACATGCCTTCGCAATATTTCGCAGAGCGTGTGTTAAAAGCATGGCGTCTGCATCAATTGCATGAAGCCTATGCCCCCAATCATCGGGCACAGGCCTATGCCAAAAACTGGGGTTCGCCCCACGTGTTCGATTTCTTAAAGCAGCCGTTGCCAGCGCCTGCATCCTATTCGTTACTGAAAATTACAAACGAAGATCTCTATTTCTCAATCTTTCAAAAGCATGATGTTCCTGAGGAAATTCATGCATTGACGTTTTTAGGAGGGAAAGACCATCGTTTTGTGCGAACCGAACATTCTGCATTTGGATCTCGCCATGCCGATGACATGCGACATGCCATACGCATGCTTCTCGGCGTGCCTAAAGATCCATGGGAGAGTTATGGCAATGCGTCCACATCGCCTTTGAGAAAAAATCTTGTGCTTTTGCAACAATCACTAGGAAACGAGGCGAAGGCGGTCCCAGAAGACATTGCACCCCTCGTGCGATGTTTGCCCCAAGTGATTGAGGCATTGCCTGCGTATGAGCAAGCGATTGCGAATAAAGGCGTGGCTTTATTGGACACGCATTTATGCGGCGTGTTTGGGGATTTGATTGCAACATTTTCACAAACGCCCGTGGATAATGCGAAAACACAAACAGAAAGAAATTCTTGGGAAACATCGATTGCACCCCAACTTTCATCGATCGTTTCAGGATACCCGTTTATTTCTTCGATAGCAGACAGCGATCCCAATGCATTGTCTCAATTATTCAATAATGTTTCACAATGGGAAAAGTCCCATCCAAAATCGAGCGAAAAGACCATGTTTCGCAAACGGTTAAATGTATTGAAGAACGTTTTTCTTACGGGTGGAAGCTTAGGCATTGCGTTAACATTTCGTCCCGTGGCCTCGCCACACTACGGGGAAATTTCTTTGGGCGATGGCAACATCATGCATACCTATCGCGGGGGTCCTGAACGATGGATGCAATGGCATTGGCGTGCTGGGAGCCCGGCAGTGATAGTTGTTAAAGGACGCAACCAACACACAAAACGCATGGAAGGCACGGGTCCATGGAGTTTTTTACGACTTGTCGATCGCGGTCATGCCTCTGCCATTGACGAGGGCGTGCGGATCACCTGGCAAGACATCAGTATCGATTTTCAACTTCGGATGACTTCAAGCGCAAAGCATCCGTGGCGATCTCTTTTTGCGCAGATCAAGGAAACACAATGAGCCATCATGAACAGCCCCGGGAACGGGTTAATATTGTTTACAGCACCCAAACCGACGGTGCCGCACGGGATGTTGAAATTCCGCTCAAGCTTTTGGTCATGGGTGATTTGCGGGGTGACACGCCTGCGACACCACTTCGCGATCGAAAATCAATCGCATTGGGCAAGGCTGGCATCGATGATGCCATCGGCACGATCAAACCGACGTTGTCCATGGAGATCCCAAATCATATCAACAACGATGGGAGCGAACTAAGCCTATCGCTTTCGTTTGCCTCGCTTCGTGATTTTGAACCTGAGCATTTACTTTCATCGATTGAAGCGATGAAAACCTTGGTCACACTTCGCAATGGCCTTATGGCCGTACGATCGGCTGTGGGAAGCAAGCCAACTTTTCGACGTGAATTGCAAGCGCACTTGGAGGATCCCAACACACGACGTGTCTTGATCGAAGGAGGTGCGTCATGAACCCCGTGGTTACAGAAAATCACATGGCCTGCTTTGAACCCTTGCTGCCGTCGGATAGCGGAGCCGCCAACATGGTCATGCATGGTCTTCGCGCCATGGCCGCCCACGTTGAACAATCACCCACACCTGTTTGCATCAACAAAGAAACGTTGGATGGGATCATTGCCGAAATTGATACACGTTTAAGCCAACAACTTGACGCAATTTTGCATCATCCCAAATTTCAAGCCTTGGAATCGGCGTGGCGATCCATTGCGTTTCTCATGGAACGATCTGATCCATCACAAAATATTCGCGTTGCTGTTCTTGATGTTTCCAAAAATGAAATTGCTGAGGATTTTGACGACTCGGGAAGCATGGAAACATCCTTTTTGTACCGTACTGTTTATGCGGATGCCTATGGAACCTACGGAGGTGAGCCTTTTGCTGCATTGTGCACGACTTTTGGGTTCACACCTTCTTACGGCGACATGCGTTTGCTTGGGCAATGTGCACGCGTGGCACGTGCGGCCCACGCACCTTTTTTAACCAATGCAGATCCACGATTTTTAGGGGTAAATGACCTTGCCGAATTTGATACAGACACCGATCTCGAAGCACTCTTTCAGGGACCCGAATATGCCTCATGGCGTGCATTTCGCGAAAACGATGATACGCGCTACGTGGGTTTGTGTTTACCGCGTTTTCGATTGCGTGAACCGTACAGTCCCCACAGCCCCAAAAAACAGACCATCACCTATTGGGAGTCATTCAGAAAGCCCGAAGAAAATTTATGGGGATCTGCCTCCATGGCCTTGGCCGCATGTTTGACACGTTCTTTTTCAATGTATCGATGGTGCTTGCATATCATAGGTCCTCATGCGGGCGGCGCGGTAGAACAACTTCCCGTGCCTTCGGTGCTTGATAGCGCAACGCTTGAGCCTATATGTCCTATTGAATGGTCGCTCACCGATCGCCGTGAATTTGTGTTGAGCGAAGCGGGATTTATCCCCATGACCGCCAAACAAAACTCGGCCAGTGCCTGCTTCTTTTCGGCGACGTCGGCCCACAAACCCGAAATGTTTGCCAATACCCCCGAAGGCAACGCGGCGTCGATGAATGCGCGCCTTGGCGCACAGCTGCCGTATATGTTTATTATTTCGCGTCTTGCGCATTATCTTAAAGTTTTGCAACGGGAAGAAATAGGCCGGTGGAAAGAGCGAAGCGATATCGAACGAGAACTCAATGTGTGGCTTAAGCAATACGTGGCTGACATGGAAAATCCCACGCCATCGGTACGTGCACGCAGGCCTTTGCGCGCAGCCCAAGTGCATGTGGAAGATATCGCCGATGAGCCGGGATGGTACCGTTGCCATCTTCAGGTGCAACCCCACATGAAATACATGGGGGCGTCGTTTAGTTTGTCTCTGGTGGGACGGCTGGAAAGGGATTGACCATGGACCGGTAGCTGCGTCAGAGCTATAGCATCTCGTTATCATTGCCTTGCCATCCGCGTGCAGGTCCTCGCACGTCCACAAAAGCCACGTGACGCGCATAACTTTTTGACTTGGATGTGTGTTTCTTGAGCGCGTCACAACGCTTTTGTGTCTTGTGCTCCGGTCCGTTCACACGGCGAGTGGCAAGGCAACATTGCTTAGGACACGCCGAAAAACTGCCCAAGCCATACCACTGGATCGCGGGGGAAACCTCTTTGTGGATGTAATCTTCTTTGTTTTGACAAACGTGATTCGTATGAAATGACAGCAAACAGTGTCTCGCCACTGGCCGTGTGAACGGACCGGAGCACAAGACACAAAAGCGTTGTGACGCGTTTAATAAGCAACATCGCAAGTATATAATTCATGCGCGTCACGTGGCTTTTGTGGACGTGCGAGGACCTGCACGCGGATGGCGAGACACTGCAAAAAGAGTAGGATGCATGGTAAAATTATGATTTATGGATTATACACCCTGCATGTCGCCCGCTTCCCAACACGCACCCTCGTCCGCCGATGTGGTCATTATCGGTTCTGGCGCAGCCGGTTTGGCCACCGCGATTTTTACGGCACAAACGGCCCAGGAACTGGGCATTCGCAAACCACGCATTTGTATTTTAGATGGTGCCCGCGTTGTGGGCGCAAAAATATTGGTGGCGGGCGGTGGCCGATGCAATGTCACCCATCTTTGTGCCTCTGAATCGGACTTCCAAGGATCATCCCATTTTGTGCGCAATATTCTGCGTTCTTTTGGTATCGAAGATGCACGCGCATGGTTTGCATCCATGAGTGTCTTGCTTAAAGAAGAAGACACGGGGAAATTATTTCCTGTCACCGATGATGCCAAAACAGTGCTCAATGCATTGCTCTCGCGCATGGGTGAATTGGGTGTACAACTCTACACACAGCATCGTGTTATTGACATCAAACATGACGGCGATTTTGTGATCACCCATAGCCATGGAACCATGCGCGCCAAAATTATGGTGATGGCCACAGGTGGAAAGTCATTGCCCAAATCAGGCAGCGATGGCGCGGGATGGGAGATGGTCAAAAAACTCGGCCATACAGTGACAAACACCTATCCTGCACTGGTTGCCTTGGTGCTGCAAAACGGTTTCTTTCATACGCATTTGTCGGGTGTTTCGTTGCCTGTTGAATTGTCCACGTGGGTTTGTGCAACCCAAGGCAACAACCAAGCCGCCGGCCCAAAAAGCAGGCGTGATCAACGCACCGGTGAAATGCTCTTTACCCATACCGGCATCAGTGGCCCCGTGGCCATGGATGCCAGTCGGTTTTGGATCATTGCACGCGCCCATGGTGAAGCCCCTGAAGTACGTTGTAACTTTTTTCCTGGCGAAGATTTTGCCGCAGTCGAAAAATGGTTGTTGCAACAAGCCGCTGGAAATCCTCAACGCAGCATCCTGCGATGTGCTTCAGAGCGTTTGCCAAAAAATGTGGCGACGCATCTGATAGAATACTGCAACATAGATCCGGCGAAAGAGATGGGCCAACTCACACGTGAGCATCGTCGTCAATTGGTGCATGCATTCACTGCGCTGGTATTGCCCATTACTGGTGACCGAGGATGGAATCATGCCGAAGTGACCGCAGGGGGCGTTCCCCTTGAAGAAGTCAATTTTCGCACCATGGCATCCAACCATGTTCCTGGTTTATTTTTGACCGGTGAAATTCTTGATTGCGAAGGCCGCATTGGCGGATTTAATTTTCAATGGGCATGGGCGACGGGATATGTTGCAGGAACAGCCATTGGAAAATTGTTATCATGAAAGACTTACAAACAATGAATATTCCACCTTTTATTTACGGCACCGCATGGAAAGAGCAGGAAACGAAACGACTCACGCACATGGCGCTGAATGCTGGATTTCGCGGTATCGATACAGCAAATCAGCGGCGTCATTATGTTGAAGCAGGTGTGGGCGAAGCACTCAAACAGGCCTTTGAAGAAAACCTCGTGCAACGCGAAGAAGTTTTTATTCAAACCAAATTTACCTATGTGAATGGACAAGATCATCGCCTTCCCTATGATCCCCACGCGCCATTTGGCACACAAGTTGAACAGTCGTTTGAAAAATCACGTGAGCATCTTGGTGTCAGTTATCTTGATTCGTATGTCTTGCATGGGCCGTCCATGCGCTATGGTCTGAGCGACACCGATTGGGAAACATGGCGTGCCATGGAAAAACTGCACAAGGAAAATAAAACGCGTTTTCTCGGCATATCTAATGTGGGCATCGACCAGTTGGAACAGCTTTACGACCATGCAAACATCAAACCTACAATTGTGCAAAATCGCTGTTTTGCATCCATGGGCTGGGATCGCGATGTACGATTATTTTGTCATGACAATGGCATTATCTATCAAGGATTTTCACTGCTCACCGCAAATCCTGAAATCATGCAGCACCCACACGTGCAGGCGATCGCATCGCGCATGGAACAAACAATTGCACAGGTCGTTTTTCGTTTTGCCATGCAAGCCCACATGATCCCCCTTACAGGCACAACCTCCGCGGATCACATGGCGCAAGATTTATCGGTCTGTGACTTTCAATTGGAAGCACACGATGTTGAAATCATCGAAATGCTAATGGGGTAAAGGCCTCTGGATCCCCGCCTTCCTAAGAAACTTGAATTGAGCAGGCGTTCTTTTGTAGGGGCGGTTCGTGAACCGACCGATAAAACTTTGAATCAAAGGCCGCACGGGCGCTTCGCGAAGCGCCCCTACATCAGAAAAATAATGGGATCGTAGGGATGACGTATTTAAGGACGAGCACCCCTACGTCGTCTGAATATTTTTCAAATCGTCATAAAAGTGCGCATACGAAATATTCATGTAGGGCAAAATCCACAAAAAACCGATGCCAAGTGATAAAACGCCGAGGATCATCCATCCGATAAAACGGCTCACCAAATAGGCATATCGCCATAGGTGCCCTTTCATCATCGTCTTGCTTGCCTGAAGTGCTTCCAGAGAATCAATCCTGCTGTTTTCGGCAATCACAAAAAAAGTTTGGGAGTATCCAAGCGCTACCATCATCGAAGGGGTCAGAAGGAGAAGAAACCCAATAAGCCCAAGAGAAATGATCATGAGGCCCTGGGATCCATCCCCCAGCAAGGCGATATATTCTTGAAAACCATAGCCCTCAAATTCATGCGTCATCATAGAAAAAGAGCTCAAATCGAAATAAAATAGTCCGACAACAATCGCAGCTGCGATAAAAATAATAATCCCAAAAAGTGCCCAAAGAAATACAATCAAGGCAATCAGAACATACGCACCAAATGCAACGCCAAAGCGTTTAAATCCTTGAAAAATTTGGGTAAGCTTTGCATCTTCATGGCGCGATAGCGATAACCCAAACAGCGCAAAGCCCAAACTTAAGGGGCCTGCAATCAAGCAAGAAATAACAAATCCCGATTTAGAGATGCTTTGAAGGCCCAAACTTAAAAACGTGCCAACCACATGGGTCGCAATTGCCAAACCCCATTTTCCTTTTAAAGATGCGCGGGCGCGGGACATGAGTTCGGCGTTGCTTGTAGGTTCAGAATTTTCCATGAGATTTCTCCTCTTTTGTTCTAATTGTAGGGGCGCTTCGCGAAGCGCCCTTGCCGATTTTGAATCAAAGTTTTATCGGGCGGTTCACGAACCGCCCCTACATGAGAACATTACATTGAGTGTCCAGTATCACGGCGCGACAAGGCAACTTGGCATAGATGGATCAAGATCAGTGCACAATACGCCCGATTTGATATCTTCGCGGGTGCGTGACACCACAAGCCAACTGGGACGCGATGCCACCACTTGACGCAAATTACCGATCACACGCAACGTTTTGCGCTCACCAAGTGGTTTTTCTTTTTGTTCTTGGGCAAATTTTAACGCATCGAAATCAGGACGTGCATCGCGGGTAAGCAATGCTATTTTACGTACATCTTTGTAGGCACTTGGAAGCCATGGCGCATAGCTTCCACGTAAATCGGCAACCCACTGTCCATACTGGGTATATGCATTGGATTCGACACAATCACGATCAAGGGCACACGCACGCTCGCAGCAATATTCACTGATACTCCCTGGCATAAAAAATGAGACTTCCGATCCGCCGGACGTCCCACTCAAATGACATGCATCCAACAAGGATGCGCTGATATCCAAGCAGGTCGGCGTCAGTTCATCGGTGCGACAATACGGTGGCACAGGCGCATTCACTTTGGGCTGCCCACTCTCACAAAGAGGTGGAACTTGGGCTTGCGGGAAACATTCGGGGTCGGTGCCATTGCAAATAAAGCATCCCATACGCTCTACCGAACCCGAAATATTGGTATCACAATTATTGAGCGTTGTGCCGGGCGCAAGGCTATCTACGCACACCACCGCGCCTTCCCAAGCCTCCATGGCCAATGCAGGTGCAGTGTCTTTTTGATTGCGTCCATATTGATCAACCACTTGTTTGTAGAGATCAAAATCAGAGGCGGTGATACGACACATTTTCGGCAGCAAATCGTGCCCAGCATTTGGTGTAGGATCGCTTACCCATAAAGGATTCCCAAGTTGCGTGGTCCCCGTAAATTCAACGGGCGTTCCGCGGATCTCAAGCAGCATATCGCCCACATCAATACCGCTGGCATAGCCAAATGAAAAAACGTACATGTGATTAAAACCAGCCGCAACGCTCGCTGGGTTCACATCCGAAACATAGAAGCCGTCTTTGCTCATCGCTGTCACCACAAGCGGACCTTTTTTGCATGTCCCCGCATCATAGGACGCACGCGAACATCCTTCGAGTACCACATACTCACCCATGGCCGCTGGAGGTGCATCCACCGAACCCCCATGGGATTTTCCAACCCAATGATTGCCTTCGATACCAAAGCGCGGATCGCCGCCGATAGCACAGCCATTGTTCGGTTGGGGTGATAACGGGCTTGTTGCATTGTCTTCGCTCACACGATTGAGATCGGTAATCGTGGGATTATCGAACCAAATGGGATCACTTGCGCCTGTTGCAAATGTTCCGGGCGTCGCGCCACTTCCACAATCCTCAACCCATACACGTACCGCACCACGACCGAAAATAAGTTTTGCAATGCTGCCTGCAGAAACAACTGCAACACCATTCACAAATTGCACAGGCAATCCCGTGGGGGGGCTTCCCAACCAACGACCCGGTCGAACATCAAGCGTTGGCATACCTTGGTAATTTTGCATGCGCACGCCTTGATCGTCCAAAGCCTCCACAGTGAGTGCTATCAATGCAGGATCGGCCTCTGTGGGGAACGGATAAGGACACGTGGCCGTTCCTGGAACTGCGCCTATAGCGCACGTTTGCGATGTAATGGCATTGTTTGTCACACCGTCAATGCGCACACGAAAACTTGAAAGACCATGCTGGGACACAATATGCCGTGCTTCAAAATTGTTGCATGAAAAAAGTATAAGAAGAAAAAGACCACGCAGGCAGGATGCCTGCGCTCCAAATAGCCGCGACCCAAATAGCTGCGGTCCCTGGCTCATAGATCATCTCCGTCATGGTCATCATCATCCGAGATGCTTGGACCTGATTGTGTTTTCAGTTTGGTCCGTCCGTCTTCAAGAGCAAGAATACAGGGTGTTTCTGCGTAAGGACCGGTTCGATGCGGATCCCCTGGGATCCGTCCGCGACGTCCTATTTCCTTGCATAGCTTGACCGAGGTTGTGTCATCCGCACCGCAAATATTATTTTTTTGTTCATAGTCGCCACACAAAGGAAGCGTCCCCATGTAATCGATCAATGCATCACGCAATGATAAACCTGTGTTCAATTTTGTGGTATTGCGTTTAAGCATCCTAAATCCAGAACCACCCGCTGCGATATAATCATTCACAGCAACTTTGTAACTTTCGTTTTCTTGCAATGGCACACCCAAAATAGTGATCTCTTTGGCAGGCGAAACAAATGCATCCGCATTGTTTGCGCGATTCAAAACAACTTGCCCACAATCGAGGGTCCACCGGATCCCTGCCACTTCTGCCTGTGATGCGCATCCACGCGTTGCGCTTTTGCTTGCCACAAAATCAAGCATGTCTTGGACTTCGAGGCCTGAGAGATAAATCACGGTCACTGTATTTTCGAATGGAAAGACATTGTACATGTCTTCAAGTGTGACAGGCCCTGCGTAAATATTATCACGAATGCCAAGGCTATTGGTCAGCGCAAATTGTGTTTCGACCCTGCGGCGTGCACGCATGGCTTCGGTCACCATATTACCAAGCGCGCTATCGCCATTGCCTTTGGCACTTCGACGCAAAACCGACGCGGGCGCAAAACCGATGACCCTGCGCAAATCCAATTTTTGATGCATTTCAATGGCGTAGGGCTCCATCATTTCAAGAACACGGCTATCGGCGTAGGCTGCCAAGCGTTCATCCACAGGGAATACTTGATATTTATGGCTTACAATACGCTTTCCGCCACGCTCCACGTCATCGCGAAGCGCAAGATCAATGCGGCCTAAATATTTGGCAAATGCACCTGAATGCATCAGAATGGTTTCACGCCCACTTGGAGATACAATGAGTTGAGGTGGATTGGTCACCGTATGCAAGTGACCGCCCACAATCAGGTCAATATTTTCAATCCCAGGAACTTTGACTTCGATACGACCGTCGCCCAAATCTTCAATGGTTTCCGTCCAGTTTTTAGGCCGACGATCTTTCCAAACCACCGTTTCATAGCCGCGCACCAATTCGGCATCTTCGACAAGGCCCAAATGCGTTAACACAATCACCAAATCCACCATGGGATGCAGATAATTCACCAGCGTTCGCACCACTTCGTTTTGTTCAAGAGGCGTAATTCCCAATGAATTTCCACCTTCACCGATGGACGTAAGCGACGAAATATTAGCCATACCAATCACCGCAACTTTAAGACCGCGCAAATTATAAATGGCGTAAGCCCGCGCGATTTGTCCAAGTTGATGATTTCCTACAACGGTCGGATCGGGCTGAACAAAATTGGCCGCAAGCACATCAAACGATGCCCACTTGCCCAATTGTTGCACCAAATTATTGACGCCTGAGTCAAATTCGTGATTGCCAATGGTCATGGCATCAAGACCGATTTCTGAAAGAAATCGAAGTTCGGCCTCACCACTTTTGAGATTAAAAACGGGAGCACCTTGAAAGCAATCGCCCGAATCCAAATGCAACACGCGATCGGCACGGGCACGTTGCCGCCTAATCAAAGCCCCTAAACGCGCAGCACCTCCAAAAGGCGCATTGGCGGCGTTCATACCGAGGCTTTGATCGGCGGCGTTGGGATCAAGTTCGTATGGAAAAAGTCGCGAGTGAATATCGCCGGTATGCAAAATAGTAAGGCGCGTGTCGACACCATGCAAATTGACGGGTGATCCCGACCAGTCGCAGGCTGTTAAAAGAAAAATGAACGCCAGTCGCCAATACACATGCACCCCCACCATTCCACCACCCGGCACTTCGTGCCAACCTCCCCCACAAGTGAGAGAGGTGCATCAGATGCGGAGCTTCCTATGTCGCCTGTTGACATACACACAGAAAGAGCGAAAAGAAAGACATGATGATCATGCGACGTTTGGGGTGGGTGACTTTTTTGTTTTGCGCGGGGTGTGGAGGATCCACAGGTCTTGGCCAAGAATATGTCCCGCCGCCAACACCCCAAGGGGGCGATCTAGGTCCATTGTCCCCCGTGCAAAAAGACACGCGACTTTGGTACAATTTGCAGTCCGTATTTCGCCGTGAAGGTTCCGATGCCCAAGGCGCCACCCAAGGGGAAGCACAAACCGGTGGTGCATTGTGCTTGCGCGTGGATGAAATCAAAGACACGTCCATCAGCGCGTACAAAGACGCTAATGAAACACTGATCATCGCACGGGTGAAAGCGACAAGCACGTCGGGCGCCTCAGATCTCGATGCAAGCGATCAAAACAATCCCAATGCAACACCCTATGAAGTGGACGCCCTGCTTCAGCCCTTGTGGCTCAAACGGATGATGCCTTCGTCCACGCGGCACGGATTTGAACGGCCCTATGCAACCACCTTCGACACCCAATCACCCCCTTTGCCCGACAAAGGTTTGCAACAATTGTTATTTTTTGATCCACGCGAACTTGCCAACAAAAACTGGGGTGGATGGGAATCGATTGATGAGAAACTTACAAAAAACTTCCTCAATACATTTTTACAGTATTTTCTTGAACCCCCCTATGGGCAAGCGTTTTTTCTCGACAGTCATAAATTTCGCATGCGTAAAGTAACCCCCTCAAGCACATGCAGTACCGCCACCGATGTCCAACATTGCCCTACCGAAGGCTGCACATGGACAACACCACCAGGCGGAAATCAAAGCCAATGCATGAGCCTGTACACATTGCGTGTTTTGTGGCGCGAAAACATGGCAGCCCCCATTGAACTCGCAGGGCCTGTGGTGCACATGCTCGAACTTATGTACGATCAACGCGGTATTTTGTTTTCTGCCAATGAAATTATCGAGAAAGATCAATGGGTCGATGACGTGCTCCCCAGCGGGATCACCTCATGCGCCGACGTATGCATGAGTGCAGGCGTGAGCAACTGGGGTTCATGGGAAACAAGTGCGTCTGATGCGCCATGTTCGTTTTGACTTTTATTGAAACTCCCACCTCCCTCACCCGTCGCTGCGCGACGACCTCCCCCGCCAGCGGGAGAGGTGGATAAGGGTAAGAATGCCCCACCCACGCAATCTCGTGATCGCATTTTTGGCGGTGATCCTTTTCGCCGTCATGGGTCAAATCCATCTCAGCACCTTGGGACTTAATTACGGCGTTCTTGTTTTTGGAAGTCCCCAACGATGCGTGGATCTCCCGACGTGCGTACGCGTGGCTGTCATTGAACCTGTGACGTCAGAAATCATTGAGGATGTCCGCGTGACAGCGGAGGAAGCAACGGTAACTGCACACCATGGCGAAAGTCTGGTGTGTTTTGGCGTGCCATCTCCCAAACATGCAGCGCTCCACATTGCAACCCCATGGGGAAATGAAGATGTTGCCATTGCATGGCAGGATCCACATGACTGGAAACTTCCTCTGTCGCCACCACCAAAACCCAGCAAAGAGCAACTGGAACATCCCGAATTGTTTTTGTACACAGCAGGCGTTCGCATCACATCACACGATGCACACCAAGCCACCATAGAAACGCTTCCCTTTCATGGCGCAGTCAATCTGGATGTTTGGCACGATGGCTGTTTCATCGCAGGAAAAACATGGGACAACACGCAAACATCGATCACCCAAAACGTATCTGAAATGTTGCCACAAGGTCTTTCGGCCATTCATGTGTACAGCCATCTTGTGGGCGGAGACGACGGTGCCACTGGACTTGTGTGGAAAGGCGATGGATTGCTCCACACGATTGATGAAACCTATTATCACCCAGGAAGCGTCGCAGCGCCTCTACGCATCGACACAACGGCACCACGGCGCAATGAATTGAATGCATGGGTCGCCAAACAACGCCATAGGCTTTGGATACTGCTTATTGCAACAAGTGGCTTAGGAAGCACCCTGCTCGCCCTATGGATGATTTGGCGCACCGTGAAAACGCGATCTCTCTTGGGACATGTACTCAATCAACCGGGCGATGCCCATCCCGCGTCACTGACCGGTGGTATGACAATTCTTCCACTTGCCGGTGCCGCTTTCGCAGTCGGACTTTTATTCTATTCTGTCTGGTCTTTAATCGCACATATGCGATGGATGTGATTAAAGAAAAACTATGATGCCTTCCATCTTACTCGCTGAAACAAGTACGGTGATGCGCCGCGCCGTGGAGATTGCCCTAGCCCCTTTGGGGATCGATCTCCACGTGGTGACTGATACAGCCACGGCCTACCAACATGCACGTGCAGAGCTCCCTATCGTGGCGCTTCTCGGTAAACTATCACCCCAAGACGACATCACATTTTTGGCCAAACGCCTGCGTGGAGAAGTACACATCCCCGTGGTTTGGATAGGCGTCCCGCCCAAAGGTGACACAAGCCCCCATGTGGAGCGTCCCTTCCGATGTGAGCATTTGCAAGAAACACTGTTTCGTATCTCCCCCGCACTGCGACGTGCCGCCAACGAGAGTCGTCCCATGCAGCCGAGGTTGCCCGTCATGGAGCCGCCGCCTCCGCCTATCGAAGCCCATGAAGCCGTTGTGATTGATGTGGACTTTGGCGATACACCCAAGCCCACACCAGAGATGACGCCCGAGATGCTGACAATGATGCGTGAGATCATTGAACGTGTGGTTTGGGAGGTCGTCCCTGCCCTTGCTGAAGCGTTGATCAAAGAAGAGATGCACAAGAAAAAGGCGGGGTAGCCCAAGGGCGGTTCGCGAACCGCCCCTACAAGAGAACAAAGACCGCATGCTCAAACAAACATCAGACCATCACATCATCGAGCATGGCGAGATTCGCCACACCCGCTTTGCGTTCAAACATCAAACGCATGAGCGCATCGGCATAACGCACCACTTCAGAAGGGATCCCGCCTGAGAAATCATGGATCATGTGGATCACATCCGGGTTAAACATGCCATCACGGGCGTGGGTATTTTTCAAACGCGTTTCAATAAATCGCCGTGTTTCAGACATGCGCCATGGCGCGAGAACAACGCGTTCTGCAACACGCGAGTTCAGCGAAGGATCATTCAATAGAATGTCGCCAAACAGCAGGATGTTCAGTAAATGTCCACCGCGATGGGGATCGTCAAGATTAAGAAATCCACGCACCTGGGAATAGCATCCTGGATCGGACAACAAAATATGGGCGTCGTCAATCAACACCGCGATTTGTTTTTGTTGCAAAGCTGCGTCATGCATCGCCGCAATCAAGGCATCGAGGGCTTGGCCTGGATTTTCAATGTTTGATACCCCAAGCCCCGATGCCACACGCATCACCAGCCTATCGGGATCAGGTTGCGTCCGAACAGGAACCAGCAACATCGCAACACTGGTGTCCGTAGGTAATTGAGAAAGCACCGCACGCGCGAGTATGGATTTTCCGGAACCACGAACGCCGGTGCACACGGCCAATCCCCGGCGCTGCCGAATGACATCCAATAACACCTGCGCCGGATCAGGATCAGGCGCAACATAATGCGAGGAAAGCGGCGCCAAGACAAAGGGCCGCTCCGACAATCCAAAATAAGTGAGCAGGTCCATGCAGACCATAGTGAGCTGATCGCTGAACATTCACAAAAAATGCGGGCAGGATGCCCGCGCTCCCAAGGAGTTTTACGTAAGCGTGTCCATGTGATAGGCTGCCCAACATGGCATCAACCGCCCGCAATATCGACCAAGAACGCGCAAGTGCCATGCACCAAGCCGCGACCCATATTCAAACCCAAATCGCCAAACGGGTGGTAGGGCAAAACGAAATCATCCAGCATTTGCTCACCTGTTTGTTTGCAGGAGGCCATGCCCTGTTTGAAGGTGTTCCAGGCCTTGCCAAAACACTTCTTATTCAAACACTTGCGGATGTCCTCGATTTATCATTCAGGCGCATTCAATTTACACCCGATCTCATGCCGTCTGATATTACGGGTACCGAAATCATTGATACATCCGCCCGGGGGGAACACAGCTTTCGTTTTGTTCAGGGCCCCGTGTTCGCGCATATTTTGCTGGCCGACGAAATCAACCGAACACCACCCAAAACACAGGCCGCACTCTTGCAAGCCATGCAAGAACGCCAAGTGACCGCCGGTGGAAAAACCTATCCTCTTGCACCCCCGTTCCACGTTTTCGCAACGCAAAATCCCATCGAACAAGAAGGTACCTATCCGCTCCCCGAAGCACAACTCGATCGCTTTATGCTCGCACTCAAAGTGGATTACCCAACTGCCGAAGAAGAAATTGCGATTGTTACCCGAACCACAAGCAACGACAATACGCCTGTGGATGTGGTACTCAACCCTGCCGAAATTATTGAATATCAAGCCTTGGTACGACAAGTTCCTGTCACCGTGGCCATGGTCGAATATGCGGTCGCCCTCACCCGCGCCACGCGTCCTGGTGAAGCCACAGCGCCCACTGAAATCAAAGAATTTGTAACCTACGGTGCAGGCCCCCGAGGTGCGCAATTTCTCATTTTAGCCGCCAAAGCGCGCGCTCTTTTGCAAGGACGCTATGCCGTCGACAAATCCGATATACGGGCATTGCTAGAACCCGTATTGTGCCATCGCATTATACGCAATTTCAGTGCAGAAGCCCAAGGCATCACCGTGGACCACTTGCTTGCGCGTGTACTCGCGCACGTTGAAATGCCGTGACGGTATCATCTGAACTTATTGCAGCCATCGCAAATCTGCATCTTGTGGCACGAACCATTGTGTCCAGCGGTACGATGGGCATTCACGCGGGCAGCCGTCACGGAACATCCACCGAATTTCTCGAACATCGCGCCTATTTTCCCGGCGATGAGATCAAACACATCGATTGGCGCGCCTACGCCAAAACACAACGTTTGCACATCAAACGTTACGAAGATGAAACAAGTTTGCGTGTGATCTTGCTTGTCGATGCCTCCGGCTCCATGGGATTCGCAAGCGATAAAATAAGCAAACTTGGGCGTGCTTCAGAACTTGCAGCGGCTATCGCTTATCTCACCCTCGCCCAAGGGGATTCTGTGGGACTGATTGCAGGACAAGGCACGAACATCAGCAACGTCCCTGTTGCCCGCGGTGTCACCCATTTACAAACATTGCTTGCATGCCTCGCAAGCCTTGAGCCCACAGGAAAAACGGATCTCATCCAACTTGGGCAACGTGCTCTTGATCTCTCCCGCAACAAAAATACCGTAACCATCATGCTATCCGATCTGTTTGATCCCAATCCCAGTGTTTTTGACGAATTGCGATTGCTCGCGAACAAACTCGGTGATCTGCGTATTTTACAGATTTTGGATCCTGCAGAAATCACATTTCCCTTTGAACAACCAAGCACTTTTTTGTCCATGGAATCGGATCAAAAATTGTTTTCACATCCGCGAACGATCAAAGCCGCGTATTTAAAAGCGATGCATACTTTTCTTGACAAAACACAGCGTGTTTTGCACGGCGCAGGCGTTATTTTTTCACGCACCGAAACCCATGAAGATCCACGACATGCACTTCAGCGATTTATCAGTCATCAGGCTTCACTGCCTCGCAGGGTCATACGAAACGCTTGATTGTTGATGGCACACGATCACAACCGTATCATTGAAGCATGACGCAGTATTTTAAGGGCGGTTCGCGAACCGCCCCTACACTATGTTTCATTCTAGGTATAACCGCCTGTGCCCAAGACGACGGCGTCACGCAAAACTTAGGTGAACTTGCAACACAAGCCACCTGCAACACCATCGAAGACGAACCCTTGGCTTACCCGACCGGATCGGACCGCAGTCAATGCGCCTATGCAGTCACCGCCATGGCCACAGGGGCATCACACACATGCGCCGCGTACAGCAATCAACGCGTGTACTGCTGGGGTGAGAATTATGGCACATCCGAGCGTGTTGGAAGCACCGCCTTTGTGAATTTTAAGTTTGTCGATTTACAAGCCGGTGATCATTTTACATGCGCCCAAGGAACAACCGCTGGAACACCTAAAATTATATGTTGGGGACAGAACAGCAACGGACAACTCGGCCAAGGCACAACACCGGTGACCGCTGTCGATCTTGTCGAAGTTCTTTTTACCAACACATTTGGTGCAAACAGTGACGACGTGATCATCGGCATGACATTGGGTGGTTCACATGCATGCGTGTGGACTGATCTCGGCAAAGCGGCATGTTGGGGCAACAACAGCAATCGCCAAGCGAACCCCGTCAGTGCAAGCGCGTCCATCAACACCCCTACTGCATTGTTAGGACTTACGGGTGTCACTGCCATGGCCGCAGGCAGTACCCATACCTGCGCCATTGCCAATGATGTGGTACGCTGCTGGGGAAACAACACAGACTGCCAAAGCAATCCTGGTGCATCGTGCGCAGGGAATATTGCCAACGTAAGCACGGGGCCTGCACTTAATGCGACGGCCACACAACTCGGCGCAGGCTCTGCACATACGTGTGCGGCATTTTCAAATGGCACGTTACGCTGTTGGGGCAAAAATGACCATCTTCAATTGGGTGCTCTTGATACAAATCATCTGGGACCCTCCATTCTTTTATCCCTAGGCGGTGTTAGACAATTTGCCCTTGGACAAGACTACACATGCGCGATGTCAGGACGTGACGCATTTTGTTTTGGAAACACCCTCTTCGCCGGACGCAGCGCCCTTGCACTCCGCCCTTTCAACACACCCCCGATCATGATCCCTGAAGTGCACGGCATCACCCGCATCGCCTCCAGTGGTGATCATCTCTGTGCCATCGTCGATCACGCACCCATGTGCTGGGGAAACAACACCGCAGGCAAATTAGGATTGCATGGTGAACTTATCGATCTAGGATTCAGTATTGATCCGAGAGAGGTTGGTGGGCTTATCGTGGAATAATATTATTCGATATCTGTTGTATTTTCAGAAGCCCGTGGACAAACACTGCATCGTGCTTCACAGGGTTCGCCATCTTCAGGAAAGCGGTTATAGGCGGCCATCTCTTCATACGCTTTAAAGGCCACTTTAAGAGAGCGATCACCATCAGGCCCTACTTCGCACTGCAACCCATTCATGGCCCTTAAAACACCATAGTATGTTTCAACCACCGCTTCTGTATTGCGACAACTATTGCCTATATAAGCTGTGTCCCACATGATAAGATCAACACAGGCTTCCTGATTTGCATTGGAATTTTGAGTCCCAGCGCAATGCGAAATGTGTTCACATGTTTGTTGTCTCAGCGAGACTTCATCCTGCGGTTCAAGTGGATGCGCTGTGTTGGAATGAGAAGAATTAGAACATCCAAACAATGCTAAAAAAACAATCAACACAATTGGATTTTTCATGGTATCCCTCCTGGAGACACCTAGGGCTACAATAAAAACATACTGGGCTCAATGGTGCTTAATTACTGATCCAAGAGAGATCGATGGGCTGATCGTGGAATAATACCACTTCAACTTTCTCAACCGTAAAACCCTTCGCGAATTTCATAAGAAGCCCAACCCCGTTCCATGCCATAATTAAGATTTCTGCGTTCACTTTCCATGGTTTGCATGAGGCTCTTCGGATCATATTCTACGCGACCGCTTGCGTGATCTTTTGTTAATCCAGCCGCGTAAGCAATGGCCGACGACATGGCATCATTGGCACCGTGACCAAAGGGGAAAAAAGCCGATTGAAAAGCATCACCGATGCTCACCACGTGTGAGCCCTCGACTTTCTGGATGGCTTGTTCGACAGGCAGTGCACTGAGTTCCATGGCCCAGGTTTGTACATCCAGTTTTGCCTTACGTTTCTGTCTATCCGTAGCTTCGGTTCCTACTTCCACACGACTGCGCACTCGAAAATCATCGGTCACATGAGGATTGCTATCTTCTCGGGTCATGTGTGCCAGCAACACCTGCGCAAATCGCTCTAATGCATTCTTTTGTTCTATCGGATCCGATCTCGCAGCAATACTTTCGGGAACCTCCATATTCATATATACTTTTCGTGGATTTTCATGGGGAACCGCAAACCCAAAAGGGAGACTATCTTTCTTCCAGCCAAATTCTGTTTTCAATTTCTGCAGAAATTCTTGGCTTACAGCATCAGACCCAAATCTAGGTTGATCAAAGCGAGATTTCCCCAAAGGTGCCCTATCAATGGGGATCTCCAATTGCATGGCCGCCACCTGAGAGACATACAATCCAGGATCTTTCTTCTCAGTTTTTTTCGGCGAATATGCATAAGCATCTCCAGCGCCTTCATGAGCCAACTGTGCACACTGTCGACGTGAACCATCGGAAAAAACAAGCTGGCGATAAGTTCTTGGTGTGTCTTCAGAACCAACCACAAATGTTTCACTTTTTACATCGATAGTTTTTGGCGCCCCAGGAACCACCGTGATGTCCAGATTGGCGTGACTGATGTAGTGTGTCAAAAATCCTTCGATATCTTTCAAAGAAAGAGACTCCATTTTTGACATCGATTCAACCAAGAAATCGCGCACATATTTTTGTTTTCCAGGATGATTGGGGTCCACCTGAAACATGGCGTCCGGTCCAAATTTTTCTAATAAATTGCATGCCAAATTATTCAAAAAAACACGTGTATCATCTCCAACGACAACACGCTGACCGCGATCGTAACTTGAACGAGGCTCAACAAGGCATACAGAAACACCACGATGTGCGGCCGCAATAGCCGTCATCAGACCCCCTGGGCCAGCGCCCATGACAGCGACATCATAAACTCTTGTTGCGGAACCTGACGAAGGCGATGGAACAGATGGGATTGTTCGCCTGAGTGGCGGAATACCACGATCCAGCGGGATCCGTTTACTCAAGTCAGTGGGATCTATAGGATCTTTACGGCTTAGGTACTCGTAGCGGCATGGTTTGGGAGAAGAAGAACCTATTGGGAGTAACACATTAATGGTTTCATATCTCTGGGAGGATGCACCCTCCGATTGCTCAGGATGGAAAATATCCCGATGCGTTATTGGTAGTAATGTTTGTTTGGTCGGTGTCAGTGGCATGTGTAAGGGTTCTTGTTCTTCATTTTTTTTGCGCCAAAAACAAGAAAGCAAGGAAGAAAGTTTGAAGCCCATTTTATTCCCCATCTGCTAGACCGGTTTTAAAACCGGTCTAAAACCGCCCTGTCATACGCAAGAAAAATCCATGTGTATTTTGAAGTGGGTTTGCAAGCAAGTCATCGCTGAAGTGCGCCCAGTTGTAACCGATACCCACGGATGCATACTTAACGGGGATCCATGCGAACTCAACCAAAGCACCTTGATCGGTTTGTCCTGCAAGATCTGACCAGAGCCAACGGTATTCTACCGCTGCATCAAACATTTTCGTCAGGTGATAATTTAAACGCAGCAACGCAAGAAGTGTCGTCGCTTTCGTCCCTGGAGTAATGGAATCGATGACATCTTGCATTTTCAGCGCAACTTTTCCCGTCGCCTGGAATCCCCACACAAGTTCGGAGAATGGTTCAAACGACATCACATCTTTGGTGGTGGTTTGTAAATTATTCGCATCACCATCAAGACGTTGTTTTTCATACCGCCGGGTCCATTTAAGCAAAGCACCATACCGACCATGTTCCGGGCGAAGTGCCGCACCCAATGTGATATCCATAAATTCGCCTTCGGTGAGACCTGACGTGTCATCGCGTACTGTGGCACCGCGTACACGGGCAAGCATCACAAAGTCATCTCTGAAACGGTAATCGGCCGCCGTCGAACCAAAGACCACCAAGCGGTCGTGCAGGCCGCCTGTATTTGCCCCTGCTTTATCGTAGCGAATTTCAACCTGCGCACTGGCTGTCAATTTTTTCTTTAAGGCATATTGCAGACCGACCGTGAATGCATCACGCGATGCCATACCTGTGGGGAAGACTGCACTTGAAACGTAACTGGAGGCCATGAATTGACGATCCATGGCAAGCGCACCTGCACCCAAGGCTTGTGTTTTCGCCGATGTTGGCGTGAGTGCAGGAAGCCCTGTGGCATGACCGTCACCGGTAAGTTGCTGACGCTCATAGGTTAAAAGTAAACTGATGCCGCGTCCTATGTCCCATTTGTTGTCCATCCCAAAGACTGCACGACCACGCTGTGCACTCACCGTGTTGTCCAATTGATATTCGGCGTAAGATCTACTTCCCTTGATCGCCGTACTTTCTGCGCCCACCACCGTTGAGAAATTCGTTGTAAGCGATTGGCCCATATTCATGCGTTCGCTCACGTACATGCGAAGTCCATGGCCCAAATCGGTATTGATCCCCAATTGCGTGCTGTTATCGCCATTCCAACGTATGGATTCACGAACATTGAGTGATAGATTTTTCGTCATTTTATAATCAAGACCCACAGTCGTTTGCATGCGATCGATGTCATTTTTAAATAAGCTGTTGTTGCCGCCCACATTTGCTTCTTGGCTTAAGGTTGCATCAAGCTTGCTGAACAAACGCATGGTTCCAAAAACGCGCATCACCCCCGCGTGATCGTTCACGCCCGATAAACCGCGCATGGTGTACGCCGACTCGGCACCGACTTGCCATTTCTCTTGCTTGTAGGTGTACCCCAATTGCATCACTTCTTGATGCAAAAGACTTCGCTCTGCGGCCTGTCCGTAAACCGCCGTAAAGACAGCATCGTGCCGCAATCGCAATTGATGCTTCGCATTGGGACCACCGACCACTTCCAAACCACCTCGGCTCTGGCCTTGCTGCATGGAGGCCGATGAGGCAAAAAATCCATCAGTTTGATGACGCCCGGTAATGATGTAACGAAGATAGGGATCAAGCCCAGGTGATTCTTTTTTGGGTTTCACAAAGTCACTCAAATCGCCTTCAACACGGCCTTGAATGGCATAACCCGACGTGTCACTCACCACACGCTGTAAATCTTTCCCAACTGCCGCAAACGTTAATCCACCATCGGTGCTCAACATAAGTGCCGCATCTTGGTGCTGGCTAAAAGCCCCCTCAAAGACGACATTGAATGCTTTGTGTACCTTGTAACGAACATCACCGGCCGCAAGCTTGAAAGCCCCTGCACCATCGGCACTGGCCGCCTGATGCACAAATCCACCGCCCACATGCACATTGCCTTGTTGCATGTCGTGACCCGCGTAAAACCCGTAGGACGCACTGCTATTGCCCGCAAGCTGGGTATTATAGCGATAAGTCGATTCCACGAACATGCGCTGTCCATTGCGGTTTTGCATCGGATTCAATGCAAGATCAAAGCTATCTGGCACCGTAAGCAAAATGGGCTTCATGAAGAAAAGACGACCCGAGGCATAATCGATGCGATAGTCGATATCACGCCGTTGTGGAATGCTTGTCACAATACCGCCGTGAATGCTGTCACGAACCACCAAATTAATTTGTTCGCTGCCTTCTTCAACACCACGGTCTTGCAATTGATACATACTTCCGCCGGTGGCTTGAAAAACAATAGATCGCGTTCCTGTTCCTGAAGGACTATCGCCGGCAATCACTTCAAGGCCACTCACCCCTGTTTTGCCAAAATCATGTTTTGCATTGAGATCAAGGCCCCACAAGGATCGACGATATCGAAACAACTCACCGCCATTTAAATCACCGGCCACGTTGCCTACAATAATTTTTGAACCATCAAGTTCCAATCGCAAATAGCCTTTTCGTCGCGTGAACGTATCAATGGTTGGTTCGGTTGCGTCACCATACACGGGATTATATTTATCAATATCAAGTAAATACTGTTGAAATACGGCATTTTCCACGAAGGATGTATCGAGGAACAAGACACCACGAGCGGTCTCCCAAGGGCTTTTCTTCCACCATGACTTCACACTGGATCGCCCCGTAACATAGGCACGCATTTGTCCATCGAAATAATAATCACCCAGTTTGACATGGGAGTCTTCGGTTTGCCCATCCAGGGCTTTTCCTTTCCCAAAAGTCGCAGTGGCAAGTCCCACACCAAACCATTCATGATCGGGAACCTTTACATTTCTTGAAAATTCAGCGCGCGACCCTGATGCATCGGCAATAGCCACATCAATGCGTTGATCGCCTGGTTTTAACACCAATGTTTTTGAAAAGGATCCATCACTTAAGGTCGCAACATCTTGGCCGGCAACCGTGACCGTGCTGTTTTCAGGTGCTTTCCCAAAAACAGTCACGCGCTCACCGCGCAACACAGCCCCTTCTTGGGGGAGTGTGACCGTGCTGTCGCCGACATAACTGGCAACAGGGACAACCACAGGGGCAGCGACAGGCACAACAACTTCTTCTGCTTTCTTTTCGGGCTTCTTTTCTTCCTTCGAAGATTCTTCTTTCGTAACCACCACGGGGGCTTCATTGAATTTCTCAGCATTGGTAAGCCACAAGGGTTCACTACCAAAAGGATCACCCTGCATCGGAATATTCAGTTTCTTCGCATCAAATGTATGTTTTGAACCTTGTAAAAGTTCGACATACCGAACGCCGTTTTCATTGCGCAAATCGATGGTTGTGGCTTGCTTGTCGCCAAGAACAACATCCCGTTTATCTGTATTGACCGTGTCAATACGCTTCCATGCAGCGTACTTGGGTGATGCCGAAGGGTCATCGATATCCACCGTCGGTCGGTTCCACACCACCACGCGCCTGTTTCTTCGTATGGCAGCTTTTCCCTCGCCCAAACGCAAAGGCCGTCGTTTCCCGTAGGGGCGTACATCGATATGGGTTTCAGGAAATCCTAATTCAAGGGCCGCTTTGCGCAATGCCTTCGCATCAAGGGCCGCATCTCTTGCGGCGTTTACTTCATCTTCGCGATGCACATGAAACTCAAGACCATCACCACGTGTCAGGGCCGATCTCATTTGGCATAGCAACGCCTGAAGATGAACACGCAACAAGGGTGATATTTTGTGGTCCTTGCTAAATAAATCACCATACCATTCTTCACGATACACACGGTTCGGTCCCATTTGATGTTTGCGCGTATCGAGAAACTTCCATGCACTTTCATAGATATTTCCGTTTTTGTCCCGAGCACTTACGCGATAGGCATAAAACGTATTGCCAACAATACTGTTCGCTCTGGGATCCCACGGCAATACTTTTGGAGGAATGCCCAACCCTTGGGTGTACCAAACACGTTTGGCTTCTTTGTTATAAACAGCAAGCTCCCAGAGACTGTCTGGGGCCAACCCGTCGCTCTCAAGATGCCATTCAATGGGGATCGCAGGGTCGATCAATGCCACCGTATTATTTTCATCATGGAGTGCATCTTTTTGTTCAACCACAACATCAATTTTTGATAGTTTTCGTATTTTTCCGTTCACGAGAATTTTATCGGCTTTGATGGCAACCGCGTATTTTGTTCCTTTGATTGCGGGTTCTGATTTCACGGGTACAGGAGACGGCAATGGCGGTTCGCGAACCGCCCCTACAGGTGCAACAACAACAGGCGGAGCAAGCTCCGCCCCTACGACGACGCGATCGGGCTTGCTCGCCACATCGGTACATGCAACCACGAAATCGATTTTAGACAACAAACCCCGTGTCATGTGCACTTCACGAAGGATATCGCTTACCGGGGTCATCGATGGAAGCAGCGAATTGAGATCAAGCTTCACAGCATGACGCCCGGGGTTTTGGCCTTGAATATGGTAACGACCTTTGGCATCGGTATCGACAATAAATCCCGTATCCATGGCAATATGCGCACCCGCAATGCCGCGCCCATCGGTGCATGTGACCTGTCCAATAATCGTGCCTTGTTCAAAAACAGGATCCGGACGAACATCCACGGTTGCATGGGCAATATTAGAAACACGTGTGTTGTCGTTTTCGACATAGGCCACATTTTTTTGTGCACCTATCGAACGCAATCCCACCACACCACGGTATCGAACTTCGATGTGTCCACGACCCGGCAGAGACAGTGCGCCAAATCGCGTAGAGCGCACCGCCTGATCGACAACAGGCAAAGTGCCTGAGGCGACCAACCCCTGCTCTGCATAGGTACGATACACCGCACTGTCAGCAACAAAACGAATACCGTCGGGAAATTCATCGAACAGTGCAATACCGCCAGTTCCCACTTGGTTCACGGAAATCGGTTCATCACCGTTGTTAATGATCTGGATCGTGTAATTCACAATTTCGCCAATACTCGCTTGGAGCGGTTGAGCGATTTTTTCAACACGAATACGTGAACTTGCATGATCAAGCGGGATATCGTTGCCCAGCAACGTCCCTGCGCCTGTGTCCACATGCAAGTTCAAATAATATAGATCGGTTGCACGAACGATATTGCCACCGGCCAGTTGTGCCGAGTCTTGATACGACTGCACAGTCAGCGATGGGAAAAACAAAATACCACTGCCCGGCTCAATTCGAATTTGAAAATCCCGTGATGTGGTAATTTGATCGGCAAGAATGTCAAAAGCATACCAGCCGCTGGCATCGGTGGTCTGACCTTGTTGTCCCTCGCGCAAAAGTGATGCATCAGCGGGCAGATTGGTATTTGCATCAATCAACCACACCCGGGCACCCGCCACGGGTACACGGTGTGCATCTTGGATCGTGTACACCTGACCTGTGGGCGTCATCGCAAGATCGATGATCGTCGTTTGCCCCGCTGCAACCTGGAATGCCGCACCCCGCTGCAACACGGCGCCATGGGTGTTTAATGCCTCAAGCACATAGCGGCCTGGTGCGAGACTGTTGAAATGAAATCGACCTTGTTCATCACCAGAAACCGCATTGGATTTTTGAGGATCATCAACACCGCGCGACACGGACAACGCTTCAGCGGTAGAAACCGCGCGCAATGATAATTTTGGAAGAATACTATCTTCGCCCGCTTGATAGCCCGTGTGTGCACCCGACTCAATATAGGCCTGACCGATCACCGCACTAAGGCCTGTCACACCACCCACTTTCCAAGAAACCGTTTCACTGCGTGACACTTTATCTGAGTTCCCTGCCGTCGCAGAGAAAGCCAACGATGTATCTTTTGCGATATTTGCATTGATGCGAACATCAAAACCGAGACGTACCCAGGACGTGGCTTCCATGCGTGGAATGAGCCATGTTGATGTGCCAATGGAAGGAGAAATATCAGAACCCAAGATACCACCCAAGCCTTGTGTTCCTTCAGGCAGCAACAAGGCAATGGAAATATCCGAAAGTAAGACGTTTCCTTTGTTTTCTACTTCGACAAACAATCGCAACGTGTCGCCAGCGACAACTTCGCCGCCATTGACATCAACGCCACCCAAATGGACCACAAGTCCACTTCCAGAAGATAAGGGTGTGACTGTGGCTTGGACGCCTTCCGTGAGAGGATCACCATCCGAAATCCACTCTGAAACACTTGCGCCCGATGTCACATAGGCATGCGCCTGATTGGACACCTGCGTGCCACCGGTAGGTTTAACATCAAACGTCAGCGTATGAACCGTATGAGGATCCACATGATCAATGCGGGTATGAATGGATTGATCTGTGATGGCATCGGGAATGGATGTTCCATCGAGAACCAATGTCCCTTCGGTATACGTAACATTGCCAGGCAGCATATCTTCAAAGTCGATTGGACCCACCGCAAAATCGCCTGCATTTTCAAGGACAAGAGAATAACGAATGGTTTCGCCCACATCGGCCATGTTATTGGTCGGCGCAATCTCAATCACTTCAGCACGCATGCTAAATGCAATTTGTGTATGAGATCCAACCATCACCCATGTTGCATCACCCAAAACGCTTGTGGTGTTGGGATCATCGCTTCCAATGGTCGATCCATTGTCCGACGCTGCAATGGCCTGTAACGAAAGTTGTGCACCAATGGGCGCTCCCGCGCGAACACGAACATCAAATGCGGCGTGCGCCCAATCGGCATTGTTCCCAGTCGACACGGGGATTTCACCGGGCGTCACACTGCCCAAACCACGAATAGAAAGTGCGTATTCGGCAGGAAATCCCTGTTCCTGCGTGATCGCAACACCATTCACCGTCGTGCTACCTGGAACATATTGAAGCAATGCGGGCAGCGGAACCTGCATACTGGATCCCGTTGACTTTTCTGTCCCTGTATTGATCACAACCACTTCGACATGCAGCATATCGCCGGGTTGTACCGTGCCGCCGTTGATATCTGTGATCACAAGTGTACTTGTTTGAAATACGGCTTCGTTGATCACATCAAAAGTGACATCATTGGATGTCACATGCGCTGGCAAAAGAACGGGTGTTCGTGCCACAGCCTGATTGGATACACGAAAGCGACGTGTCTTGGTTGGCGCCACGGTGGCCCACACGGTCAATGTGGCGTGATCGCCTGGTTGAAAATCGCCCAGTGACCATCGTACTTCGTTATCGACCAATGTGGATGCAGGAACTGAGTGATCAAAAATAAGCGATTCAGGAAGTGCATCGGCAATGATCAACGCAGGGGCTTCTCCCGTCCCTGTATTGCTCAAGGTGATGGTGTACTTGATGAGATCGCCCACCTGCGCATAGGGCGTATTGGCACGCTCAAGTGATTTGTGAAGATCAGAAAGATTAGGAAGAGAAATAACCGTAAGCGTTATAGGATCGACAAGCCCCGGCAGATCTGGCCAATCGCTTAAAACATCATCTGCCCCCGTAGCTGTCCCCGTGGCTTGACTTGTGATCACCTGACGATGCTTGGCTGCAATAAGGATCTGTGCATTGTAAACACGATTTTCACTTGCGTTCGGCAGCAGCGCGCCCACATCGAAAATAACAAATCCACTTTCAATGCGGTACGTATCCAAGGGCCCAGGTGCTGCAATAGTAAGCAGTGGATCGATTGGAACACGCAGTGTGGTTGTATTGGCAACGAAATTGCCTTGATTCGACACCGTCAATGCAAAGGCCAGTGTATCGCCAGGCGCGATCACACCCCCATTGTTATCATTGACCGTGTGCACCAGTGAGAGAACAGGATAGGCAACTAAAATATCCGTTGTTTGCTGCCCATTTTGGATCAGATCGCCGTCGGTTTTAAAGGGCACACCTTCCGTGAATGCGACATTTCCTTGCATTGAAATAATACGACCGCGCAATGCGTCTGGCGTGATCACGGCATTAAAAAGGGCCACATGCTCAGCGATCACACCCAACTCATTGGGAGGCTCCAAGATCCCCAATGTATAAACGAGATTGGAACCATTCACGATCATCCCTGCGGGCAATGTATTGGCGTCAACGACCAATCCAGAAGGCACTGGAAAGGTCACCACAACGCCCGTGGCCGATCCCGACCCATGATTGGCGATGCGCAAGGTGTATTGAAGATGATGTCCTGGGCGCACCAAACCGGGGACGGGACTGTCGAGATCTGCCACTTCAAGCCGTGCACCTGAAATATCGGGATGCGCCGTCACCGTCACACGGGTTGGGAAATCAACCCCTTCGGTGGGGCTGTCGGTGAGATCTTCCGTCACACCATCGGCCGTAATGTGCCCTTGCAGTGCAATGATCGTTCCATTGGAAACCACACGTTTGACCCGTGCGTTCACTTCAAGAACATCGGGAGGCGCACGGGCTGCAACAGTTCCGAGGATCCATTGCACACGTTTGCCGTTCGCATCATAAACACCACCACGTCCTGCGGAAACAAATTCAAGTGTGTCTGGCCAGTTGGTGAGGGTCACCACTGTATTTTGTGCCTCGGCTGTACCACTGTTCAGCAGGGGGATCTGGTACGTCAGGTTTTCTAAAGGTGCCACTTGTGCAGGATTGTTAACAATCGTGAGTGGGATCGATGCAAACTTGGCTTGGCTCACAATCGTAAAGTGTGTTGGATCCGATACACCAAACAAAATGGGATCATCACTAAGGGTCTCTGCGATGTTGGCGGCTTGCATGATGGCTTGCATCGACACGTCGCCCGCATTGACCACGGCCTTCACTTGGACATCGGCAGAAAACGTTTTCACGCCATCGCGTGGACTTATCGAATCAAACAACCATTGCAACGTACGCGACGACGAATTAAACGTTCCTGTGGTTGTCGTGATATTCTCAAGTGCATCACTTAAGCCCGCGAGAACCACTTGTACCGAACGTATCCGTTCCGTTCCTGTATTTTCGACTTGAAACAAGATCCGAAGTCGCTGCCCGGGGATGGCTTGTGCAACACGTGATCCGTTTGTGGGGTCAACAACAGACAATGAAAACAAACGAAGATTGGGCTGAGATCGCGCAATGATCGATGTCTTATCGCCAGGCGTATTATTCGTGAGATCTCCATCGGTGACTGCACCCGATGGTGCTTGCACGGCCGTGATCAACGCTTGGTTATTGACGCGGGTTTGATCATCAATGGGTCCTTTCAATTTCACCGGCAAAAAGAACGTGGCAGAAGCCCCCGGCAACAACGATTTCAATTCAGGGAAATCGTTAAACGACCATGTGGCGGTGTATCCAATGGTTGATGCGTTGTTTTCTGGAAAAACAACAGGACCACCCGTTAATTGGATTTTAGAACCAAGAGGCAACACAGGCTCAAGGGCTGCACTCAATGCATCGGTGACCACCACATCGGTGGCGGTTGCTGTTGCTATCGAGGCATTGCGCACGGTGATCGCATAGACAAGCGTTGTACCCACGTCGACCGCAATGGCGGGCTGCCCATCCACAGTTACCAATTTGCTCGATGTGGTTAAGGCCACTTCGCTTGTCACACCTTCGATAATGACATTTGAAAAGGTTGTTTCCGAAGCGCCCGTTGCCACATAAGCACGATTCTGAATCGACGTGCCACTTGGCAAAGGCGAGACAATGCGTGCTTCAAATGCCACGGAAACACTGGCAAAACTTCCACCCCGTGTTGCGGGAGGAAGCAACGTTTCAATGCCTGTCACAGGATCAGACCACTCCCATTCCACAAGCGAAATTTGATCGACATCGGGCACCGGCGGCATGGGGTCGGTCCGATTAAAAACACGTTCCACAATAAGAACACGACTGTCCACGGGATCCTGAATGCTCAAACCACTCGCCACCCCATCGCCTTGATTGGTCACCGTGATGTCGTAGCGCACGCGATCACCGGGGCGAAGTCCCGCACCTGGGCTTGTTAAATTGCTTACGACTTTATTGATCACAAGACGTGCACTCGCACGGATCACAAGCGTTGCCCCATTGGATGCCACTTCGCTTGAAAGACCATCGGCATTTAAACCTGCAACCAAGGAAAGACTGGTTCCATCGGGGATACGGTAGGCCACCTGTGCGGTAAAGGCCAAATTGATCACTTCATCTTTGGCAAGCACCGCAAATTGTCCACCCGACCATGTCAAACGGTACAATTGGGCCCCCCCCACAAGAACCTGGGATAAAACGGCGCCCCCCAAGACGCTGGGTACTTCATTCGACAATTCACGAGGCAATGTGATCGACACCACCGCATTTTGCGCATCACCAAATCCGGGATTTGTCACACGCAATGTGAAACCCACCGCATCGCCGGGTCTTCGTTCTTGCCCACCTTGACGCGTCAATTCAAGCACGGGCGACGCAACTCGCTGCACGAGCAATGACGCATTCGCAGATACCGGGGCAACCAAATCACCTGACGTGCTTGATACCGTCACGGTATTTACCAATGCAGAAGCACCACTTGCGTCGTCTTTGATCGTTGCTTCAAAGAATAAAGAAATATCGGGATCTCCCGGAGAAAGCATGGCCAGTGCGGGTTTTCGCGATGACGTCCATTGAAGCGCATTGCCAACAACCGCTGATCCATCGTCATAGTTTGCATCGCGCAAATCGCTATGCAAGGGGTCATTTACCACAATATCGCGAACAGGTGAATTACCACTTGCGTGAATGGTCATGGTGTAGCGAATGCGATCACCGGGCAAAAATGAACTCCCGCTGCGCGAGACATTGCTCACTGTTTTAATCACCACCACATTGCCTTGCGAACTGACGGTGTATTGCACAGGTCCCACATTCGTTGTCGTAAATCCTGTACCTGTGATCTGACCAATCATGCCTATTTGCTGGTTGCGTGGGACCACCGCGGCAACCTGCACGCGAACGCGAAGCACTGTATCACTTAAAGAAGGCGACAACGTTCCAATCACGAAACTCACACCGTTGTTTTCAACCGTTCCACTGCCTTGCAGCACAGTCCAATTTTTTAAATATGCATTTCCCGCAAGGGTTCCATTCAAAAGTTGATCATCAATACGTGCATTCACATTGTTGATGGCCATATCGCCGGTATTACGCATGGTCAGTGTGATATCGATGAGGTCGCCTGGAAGCGGTGGTGTATGACTCGGCGTAGCAACAAGCGATGATACAACCGTTGCACTGCTTGTTACCGTAAATGATGCCGTGGGCAATGTCGCATCATAATTGCGTGTGGTTTCTGTGGCGGCTGCGGTTAAAGAGATCAACGTTCCGTTGTTCATCGGCGAAACAATGCGTGCAACGATCGTACGTGTCACAGAAGCCCCCGCACCGAGATCACCCAAGAGCAAGTTCACACTTCCGTCGGGCGCTTGCGTTGTTCCATCTGTGATCACAAGGAACGGTGACACAACACCCGTCAGAATACGCACACCTGAAGCTGGAACATTTCCCGTGTTGTTAATCGTAAACGTATAAGTGACAACATCGCCAGGGCGATAGTTTGCCCCAGAGCTTCCTGATGTTTTCTGAACACTTAGCGATGAAGTACTTAGATTGGGTTTGGCGATCACCGTCAAAGGTGTTGCGCTGGCTTGAACCGTTCGACCCGATCCATCCTGTATCAGTGCGGTTGCTGTATTGGTGATCACGGTTCCATCGGCGGTATTGCCTGCGACAGCCACACGAAATACCGATTCGCGCCCCGCATCCCCTGCAATGATATTTCCGAGATCGTAACTTCCAAAGGGATAAGCCGATGAATCCAGATTTGTCCCTGCCACGGTGGCTGAATTGGCAATGTAGCTGATTGACGCGGAACTCAACGGATCGATCAAACGCACGGTTGCATTGCGATTGCCTTGATTGCGAACAAGCACTTTGTAAGTGATCCCATCGCCACGTTCAATCAATCCACCATTGTCGTCTGTCACGCTTTTTGTCACAACCATATCGGCCTGATACGTCAGTGCAAATGTCGCGTCGTTGGTTGCAACCGGCGCGATGCAATTGCCACTTGCTTGCGCCAAGTTGTGCACCACGTGGCCATGGATCGCATCCACACTTCCGAACAACGTCGCAAGATTTGCTTCACTGCGAATGGTTGCAAACACATTCACTGTGAGCGGTGTCGCGAGAGGCACTGTGAGGTTCGTGAGATTGATATGGCCGTCGGGGGGTATGGCGGGGAATGAACTCGAACCACTGACAACAATCAGCGTGGTCTGCAATTCACTGGGAATAACATCTTCGATGGCAATACCACGCACATCCCGTGCACCATCGCCTTCTATTTCGATGGTATAACGCACCGATGCGCCCGGCTCGAATCGACTTGAACCATTCAATGCCACACTTTTTTCAACACGCGAAAAAACAACACCACCCAATGTTGTACTGACAGGTCCAATGGTGATCGGATCCAATTCATTGCTGCGCAGCAACGCACTTGCTTCCAAATGATCAACCACGCACGCATCGCCCGCAACCTGCACTTCAAAAATAACAACACGTCGATTGCGCCCTGCGCCTTGAGCCGGCACTGTTCCAATATTGATCCCACGCACCAACGGGATGCCGCCCGCATCGGCAATGCCCAGACCATCCACCGTGGTAGAGCCACTCACGTACGTGGTATGTTCAGGCATGGCCGCAGTGAGAACCGCACCCGTAAGCGGCGCCGATCCGCTGTTGGTGAATTCGATGGTGTAACGAAGCGATTGCCCTGGCACTGCTGTGGAATAACTTGCAACGATGGTTGCATCGCCCTCCGCAATCAACGGAAATTTGCGATCGGTCGAAATCAAAGACCATCCCAAGAAAAAACTTTCGCCCCCGCCACCGCTGTTACCATCCCCACTTCCCACGCGCACCGTAACGCTTTCTGCACCTATGGGAAGAATGGAATTAAGGCTGTAGGTGTTGATATCGATGCTTGGGCCGCCGCGGTAACGTCCGGTAAAGGCATTCCCCGGATCGCGATCGCCGTTCGACAGCACCTGATAAGATCCACCTGGCGGTGTCACGCCCACAAAGTCCAAGCACGTGTCACATCGCCCAAGGCCTGTGATCAAATTTTGCGGAGGAACACCAAGTTGCTGATCGCCTTCCATGGCAAATACCGTCAGCTCACTCACCCGTGTGTCATCGACTTTAAATCCACTTAAGCCATAGGAGGTGACCCCAAGTTCATCGCTTCCGCTAAATCCTGCGTTTTCATCCAACTGCAAAAATGAATCGTACAAAGAAATATTGTGCCCCGATGTGGCACTGCGTGATTTCCACACAATCAACAACGACCATACGGCATACTTGGCCTGTGCATAGGGAAACTGCGGATCACTTTGCGTCAACGTGCCCGCATCGGCATCCACATCGCCAAGCATATAGGTTCCGTTGGATCCTGTACCTCCCGTACCAAGGCCTGCCAGAAGTGATGTGACATCCGCACGGCAATAGTAAAAACCGCCAAAGCCGCCTTGGCCTTCCAACGCCGTATTAAGAAAACATGTGTTAAAACCCGAGGGATCAACAGCAAGCGCATCTACCTGCTGTACACTTCCGTTGGGGAGCGTGAATGTTGCGGTTTGATCTTGCCATGCGCGTGGTGCACCCGACCGCGTTCCTGCATCGCGTGGGGAAGATCCCGACCAAAATAAGTACGCCGCCTCAATGGTGGCATCAAGCGGAATATTGGCAATGGGTGCATCCGATGCACTCACAAGGACCGTGCTCACTTCGCTGCTTTGTACGCCTGGATACATAAGTGCACGGCCGGTACTCGAGTAGCCCCCACGCAATGTCCAACTTTTAACAAAATTTGGCGCTTGGCCTTTCACATCGGCCACCGCTGCCCAAGGCATGAGCAAGGCCATGCTAAAAGCAATAAGAACGCGCCAAGGCGCGCCTATGAAACGGCTAAATACCATTGCGCATCGCGCGGATGTCCACGCATCTATAGTGTAAGCGGAGCTTGACTCTTCACGAAGCGCAGAAAAAAAAACACATACGTCCGATATCGTTTACAATGGTTGAGTTGCCCTGGAGGACACCATGGAATCGATTTTAGAGTTTTTTAAAGCGAGTCCAGTACATGCACTCGGCGTGTTTGTCGTTGGGCTTATTTTTTTGGTTGCCATCGGAAAACGCTTGCTGAGCCTGGCTTTATGGGTTGGTCTCGCATTCGCAAGCTACATTGGTTATTTGGTTTTTACCGATCACTCCCCTGAAGAAGTGGTAGAACGTGCCGAAAGCGCCGCGGAGACTGCCGTCGAAAAAGGACGTCAAGTTTTAGAATAATTTAACAGATTATCTGTCAATGCGCGCGAAGAAAACACATTGACTCGCAGGGTCGTCTGCGCAAAGCATCTCTTTAAGCCAGGAGATCTGTCATGCAACATCAAAGATGGGAAATCATGGGTATGCGTTATCTTCTCGTTCTTGTTTCAGGCCTTTGCATGTCCGCATGCGGTACAGAGAATACCGAAAGTGAAGCAATCAACGGGAATGCTGATGAAAACACCGCCAGTGACGAACTCACAGCAGCAAAGCCGCTGTACTACGCAGTCCGCCTAGACACACGTCGGTGCCTGTTCCCTGTGTGTGGTGGCTATTGGGTGCATGCTCTCAATAAAAAGAAAACACGCTGTCTCGACGGGCGTGAGCGCAACGAATGCTATGTCGCAACGATTGAAACCAGCGGCTTAGATTTAAGCGAGGAAGAACTGGCAAATATTCAAAACGATACGCGACAAATTGTGTATCGCGGCGTACTCGGCAGCAAACAATATCCGCATTTCGGTCGCTTTGGAGAACTTGTAGCCTATGAAGCGTGGCAAGCAGCGTCAGAGACGCCTTATACAGGAAAAGTCTATGATGTCAGCGACAATCACATCGTGTGCATTACCACACCTTGCTTCAGCCTCGCCGCAAAGACCGTCAACACAACATCGGCTGCAATCACAGTATCAGGGTTGCTTGGCGACGAAACACTTCTTGAAGGTGTTTACACTGCTCTCAGCACCGAACACATTCTAGGCGCTGGAAAAGTCGTGCGCGACAAGCACGCTGGTCCCGCAGGTGTGGGTCGAGCACTCAAACTCTCGCAATATTTCACTCGGGTGCAACATCGTGATGGGAGTGAGCAGCAAGACAATTGATTTGGCGGACCATTTATTTTCAGAGGTAGGGGCACTTCGTGAAGCGCCCGTGCAGCCTTTGAATCAAAGTCTTATCGGGCGGTTCACGAACCGCCCCTACAAGAGAACACCTGCCTAATTCAAGTTTCTTAGGAAGGCGGGGATGACATATTGAGAGGATTGGGCTGTATGTTTTCAGATATGACCAAGAGACAGCGCAAGCGGGAGAGGTTAATAATCAAACCGCTCATCCCAGGATTGCCTCGAACTTCTTCGCGCACAAATTATCAAGCAACGCTTCCATACTCGCCAAATAGACAGGAAGTGTGACTGCGCCGTCACCGGTCGCCGAAAACTTCGGTTGACTCAATTCGTTTTGGACCTGAGCCAATGTTGTATGGCGCAGGGGAATCCCCGTCATTGAACGCTCGCCATTGATCTCAAGCACATGCTCACCACGGCACAAAAACAGATGCACAGGCATGGCATCGTTGGGATCGAATTTCTTAGCCCCATGGGGTCGCGAAACCGCACACAACAACCGTACATCCTGGGATGACGCATCCGGCAACGCATCCAAATGACGGCATCCAATGGGATCCCAAATCAATTGCTTGGTCATCTGCAGCCTAAAACGCGCATGATCTTCGCGTGTTTTTACACTTGCAGGCATTGCAACAGGCTTACTCATCGGAAGTATTTCATTGATTCGATCTCGTGTTGTTAAACCCGCATGGTAGGCTGCGAGCAACACCGCTTCATAGCAACAGATCCCGCCATCTTCCGGAGCGGGTGGATGGGCACGCTTGCCTTCCCAAAAATCTTTGAGCTCAACGGGACGTGTTGTCCACTGATACGATCCCGTCATCAACGCCATCGTCAGAAATAGTTTGTCGGCAGCCACAGCGTCCCTAAAAAGTTCGCGATGCATTTCGGGCGACGCCAAAAGCTCTCTGCGTTGCGCAACGCTGAAACTCTGAATGAGGTCAAATAAAATATCGACACTCGGACGTGGCCCAGGTGCCGCAATCATCGCTCCCACAAGTTCGCGCACCGGCGCTTTATCAAATGGAGGCGGCTTGCTCTGCGCGGGCATACCCGGTTTATTCAAAACCCAAGGCTGTGCTGGAGATGCACCGCGCTGCAAAAGCAACGCAACGGTCGGAAGCTGTTTTCCATTGAGCGCATAACACAATGGCGTCATCTGTCCCGTTTGATCGGCTTTGCCTGGGTAGGTAACAGTCACCGATTCATTCGGGTTAAAGCTTCGCGTCCCATCAAGGGTTCCTGTAGAGGCCGCCTTGAGCAGATCCATGCCAGAAAGTGGTGGTATTATGCCATGCAGAAGATTACACGGGGAAAACGAAAAATTCAGGCGTTTTTTTTTACTGTTTCAACAACGCATCCACCGCATCTTGCACATCGGGGTCGTCCACCAGCATTTTGACAGTAGACAAACGTGTTCGAAGCGCCACCGACGTTTGCATGGATTTGTCTTCAAATTTTGCCCAAATGGCGGACAGAACTTTGCCTAGGATTTCTTCGTCGGTGACATCGAGAAGCTTCATCAGCATGGCTTCGCCTGTCGGAAATCCATGGGCTGTTTCGTACTCCGCAAAACTTGTACGGATGGCTTCTTCACCTACGGCCGTAAGTACCGATTTTTCCATGGATTTTGCATCACGGGCTTTGGCGCCGAAATCCGATTCAAGGCGTTTTTCGTTAAGCACGTCGGCCGATCCCGTAAACAGCTTGTCCAGCTTGCTTTTATAGGAACGATACTCCCGCGATTGCTCGAGTGGGCGTCCGCCCCGCTTTTCGTCACTGCGTGAGCCACGGGAGCTCCCGCCACTGCGGGCCGCATCGATTTCACGCCAGGTTTTCTTGGGTCTATCGTCGCCGTTGGACATAAAACCCACATGACACACTCCCCACCGCTCCCACAAGGTGGCAAAAGCACTCTTTTTTACAGGCATAAGATACAACAGCGTAATCTTATTTATAAGGTTACACTAACAGAAGATGCCACGTCGTATTGAGCTAACAAAGACTTTTGCCGTTTTACGCGATCAGGCCAAAAAGGCTGATGACGACACGAAAAGCCATTTCCTTCAGGATACATTCACCAAACGAGGCACAGGCGTTGCGATGGCCACTGCGGACTATCTTTGGCCTACAGCTCCCAAGGGAGAAAATGCGACACGTGTGGCGATGCTCATGGCTGAAAAGGGCAACACCGACGATGCCTTAGGCCATCTCAAAAAAAACCATGGGACCCGCACGCAGTTTTTGCGGGTCATTGAGGCAGCCTCGCAACATGATGACAGCCCCGCCATTGATGTATTGCTGGGTCGGTCTCTCTATGGTGCCTCTGCCGATGACCTGAGAGACGCCATGCGGGGGGATACGCCACGTGTGTTTGAGCATTTGTGGCTCAAAATGCACGCCAATGGCAACCTTCACCAGGTGGATATACGGCACCTGGCCGTTGTCGGTATTCAAGCCGGAAGCCATACCTGTGTACGTGCCCTGCTGATTGCGGCACCGCCCGAACATCGTGACAAAATCCTACGCGATGTGCTGCACTCCGCGGTACGCAGCAACAACATCAAGGTATTCCACGATCTTCGCAAACAAATCACACTAGAACTTGCCCAACATCTATTGAACACCCATCCTGATATGTTTTCTGAAATACGGCGATTTCTCAGCGAATGCATGGCTGCAGGCAGTTAGGCTCTTATTAATTAATGCGAGCACGTGTTCGCTGCAAAGTATGGTCCCGTGCAACTTAATCCATTGGCGTTATTTTGGATGTACATGCCATCGCCTACCTCGGTGAGTGCAGGGAGGCTGATCGTGTCCAATCCGGCGTTCGAGACAATGCCTAGGGTAATGCCTACTTTCCTGAGTAACTCTAACGTAAGCGTGGTTAATGCGCCGTTGGAAACGATGGCTAGACTCCTACCTACCTCAGTGAGTGCTGGGAGCGCGATCGTCGTTAATGCGGCGTTCTCTCTGATGTCTAAGTCTCCACCCAGCTGGCTGAGTTTGTCGAGCGTGAGCGCCGTTAATTCGTCGTTAGAGCCGATGGATAGGCCCCCGTCGACCTGGCTGAGTTTGTCGAGCGTGAGCGTCGTTAATGCGGTGCCAGAGATGGACAGTCCCCCCACACCGACCTGGCGGAGCATAGGGAGCGTGAGCGTCGTTAATTCGTCGTTGTATTCGATGGTCATGCTGATGACCTCACTGAGTACAGGGAGCGTGAGCGTGGTTAATGCCTTGTTACTCTCGATATATATCGCGCCTCCCATGCTGATTTTGGGGAGATCGAGGGTGGGTAATTGGTCGTTATCCTCGATGGATAAGTAAGGGACCGTGCGCAGTTCGGATAACGTCACGGTGGTTAATATCTTGTTATAGGTGATGAATAAGGAAGCGACCGTGCTGAGTTCGGATAACGTCACGGTGGTTAATTGATTGTTTTGACTGATGGATAGATCCTCGCCGACCATGCTGACTTGATCGAGCGTGACGGTGATTAATGCAGCGTTATTCTCGATGGTCATATCCCCACCCACCAGGCTGAGTTTGGGGAACGTGACGCTGGTTAATGCCGCATTATCACTGATCTTTAAACCCTCACCTATCACACCAAGTTCATCTAGCATGAGGGTCGTTAAGTGAGGATTACTTTCGATGTCGATGTTTGCGCCAATCGTGCTAAGTTCTGCGAACGTGATGCGTGTTAATTCGGCGTTGTTTTTGATCGCTATCCCATAGTTTTGCGTGTTCAACGCAGGCAAAACGATTTCCAGCAGGGCTGCGTTGTTGCTTATCTCCATATCATTGCCAACCACTTCAAGTTTAGGCAAACCGATAGCACTCATAGAGACGTTCTGTTCTATTTTGATTCTTTCGCCCACCGTGAGCAATTGCGGTAGTTCTACTGTTGTTAAATCGGTTCCGAAAATAAATAGGCTGCCTTGGACACCGCAAACATCCGCAAGCGAATCTAAATCGGTGTCGTTGGTGATGTTTAAGATCCCTGGGATTGTGCGTCCCCCGCATGCCCCTCCGCAGTCCATGCTGGTTTCGTCGCCATTTTGTATGCCGTCACTGCATGTGGCAGCCCGTGGGTCGATGGTGGGATCATCGGTTCCTTTACCACACGCATAACCCCATACGGCGAGAGATAAACAAACGAACAAACTTCTCACGTCAACTTGCATGCTTGAATAGTACCACCCATCCCATACGCTGTTGGATTTTCCGCGCAGATGCTGTAAATGCTCTCCAACCAAGGAGAACCCCTATGCGTGATGATCGCGATATGCCCCGCAGCAGTCTTCCAGTGTTTTCAAAAGGGTCCCCAGTGACCGCCATATTCCACACGGATCTCGGCGATATCACGGTCAAACTTCACACCGACGATTGCCCTGTGACCTGCGGCAACTTCGTGGGCTTGGCCACGGGTAAAATGCCTTGGACCAATCCCCAAGGCGAAACAGTGACCACCCCGCTTTACGACAACACGATCTTTCACCGCGTGATCAAAGACTTCATGCTCCAAGGTGGTGATCCCATGGGCACCGGCATGGGCGGCCCTGGCTATCGCTTTGAAGACGAATGCAAACCCCATCTCAAACACAACAAGCCTGGCATTTTGTCCATGGCCAATGCCGGCCCAGGCACCAACGGATCACAGTTTTTCCTCACGGAAATAGCGACCCCATGGCTTGACGGCAAGCACACCGTGTTCGGCGAAGTCATTCAAGGAATGGATGTGCTTTTGGCCATTGCAAACACAAAAACCGGCGCGGGAGACCGTCCCGTCAAACCGATTCATATCAAAACCATCAGCATTCAAGGCGCATAATAAGCCCGCTGATTATTACTCAGCGTCAGAAGCGGCGGCGGCTGGCGTCACCTCCACAAAGATATCAAAGAAACTCCCAATGGTTTGACGATTGCGTTCCGCATGGACGTCCAGACTCTCGGAGAGTTTATCATTGGGCGAAGTGGCCTCTGTGCGACCGTTCCTTTGCATACGGGCACCGAGCCGCCCCGAAAACTGGGGTAGTGTACTCTCAAAAGCACCCACTAGGCCGGCGCTCGTCGCAGTGAATCCGTGGGGGAAGCAGTAACCTTTACGGGCCAAACGCGTATTTCCCCAACCGATCACACTGCCAAACTTGCCATCTTCACGCCATTCGTCCCACGTGCCATGCCCCTCGCCCCTTTTGGCGGCATCGGTTTCGTCATGGCGAAACTCCATGTGATCATGGCCCACATCCTGGGCATAATCACCGGTCATACGGACTTCATCACCTTCTTGGTAATAACGACCGTTCCAATCAGGAAATGACAGCGAGAACCAAAAACCTTGAATACTCGTTCCCACCGTTGTCGGTGGCGAAAAGCAAATGGCTTGGGTTGCCCATTCTGCATGGCCACTCGCCGGATCGTTGTAAAAGGTAATGTTCCAAAGATTGCCGCTCGTGTAGACATTGGGCATCGGCGCAGCGGTACTCACCGAACCTCCAACCATTACACAGAAAACGGCCATCAAGCCTGTACCAATTTTACCGAACATAGAAACCTCCCAAATGAGATGTCGTGGTGTATGCTAATGTCGTCCTAATGGCAAATAACACAAAGCTGTCGGAATATGGGGTATTTGAGGCACAAGCGTTGTCCGCTTGTGGCACGGCATGTTAACGTGGGATTTCGAAAAAAGGGCGGTTCGCGAACCGCCCCTACCATGTGTTATGAGGAGACCCCATGAAAACAATCACCATCGGTGGTGTCACAGAAACCATCCACGAGCGCAGCGATTATCCACTTGCTGGATTAAAAGAACGCTTTGCCAAAGAAACCATCGCCGTGTTGGGGTATGGGCCTCAAGGACGCGGACAAGGATTGAATCTCCGTGATCAGGGATTCAATGTCATCGTAGGCTTGCGCAAAGGTCCAAGCTACGACCACGCACTCAAAGATGGATGGAAAGAAGGCGTCAATCTTTTCTCCATGGATGAAGCCCTCGAAAAAGGCACCATCATTTTGTTCTTGCTCTCAGATGCAGGACAAATCGGCTACTGGCCAACACTCAAAGCAAAACTGAAAAAAGGCGACGCCTTGGTATTCAGCCACGGCTTTGGTGTGGTCTTCAACGACCAAACAGGGATCGTCCCGCCCAAAGATGTTGACGTCGTCCTCTGCGCGCCCAAAGGATCGGGCCTTACCGTGCGCAATCATTTCCTCGAAGGCCGCGGTATCAACGCGTCCGTCGCTGTGTTTCAAGACGCCACAGGCCATGCCGCTGATCGCGTTCGCGCACTTGGCATCGCCATTGGCTCTGGACATCTGTTTGAGACCACATTCAAAAACGAAGTGGTCAGCGATCTGACAGGTGAACGCTGCGTGCTCATGGGCATGTTGCAAGGTGCGTTTTTGGCGCAGTACGAAGTGCTTCGCGAAAATGGCCATCCACCAACAGAAGCCTACAACGAAACCATCGAAGAAGCGTTGCAGAGCCTGTACCCACTCGTTGCCGAAAATGGCATGGATTGGATGTATGCGAATTGTTCAACAACGGCGCAACGTGGCGCACTCGATTGGGCACCGCGTTTCAAGGCCGCCATCAAGCCTGTGATCGCCCAGTGCTACGCCGACGTCAAAGCGGGCAAAGAAGCGGCCATCTCCATCGAGGCCAATTCAAAATCCGATTATCGCGTCGGTCTTGAAAAAGAACTCGCCGCCATTGCCTCTCAAGAAATGTGGGAAGCTGGACGCATTCTTCGCGAATTTCGTCCTGAACGCGCGAAGTAATTTTTCCAACACATCACACGGGCGGTTCACGAACCGCCCCTACATCAGGTACACTGCCACACAACCCGCACCTAGGTTGGTTGTATGATCGCAGGCAGTTTCATCGCATTTCTTCTCGCATTCGTTGTCGTGGGCGCTCTCGCTTCACGGGTCAAACAAAACACATCAAGCGATTACTTGCTTGCCTCGCGCAACATCCATCCTGTGTTTGTTGCACTTTCCGCCATCGCAACCAACAGCTCGGGGTTTATGTTCATTGGACTCATTGGTGAAACATATACCGTTGGTGTGTCGGCCATGTGGATCATGATTGGCTGGGTTACCGGCGAATTCATTGCATGGAAATCGGGTGTTCCCCAGGCATTGCGTCGCAAGTCCGCGCAAACGCATACCGAAACCATTGGCAGTTTTTTAGGACACGGCCTCAAAGAAGGACGCAAAGTCTCGGCCATGATCGCCCTGATCACTGTGTTGTTTTTAAGCACCTATGCAGCCGCACAACTCAAAGCAGGCAGCAAAGCCTTGCATGTACTCTTTGGTTGGGATGACTCCGCAGGCGCAATATTGGGCGCTGTCATCGTCACCATTTATTGTTTTTCCGGTGGGATCCGAGCCTCCATTTGGACCAACGTTACACAATCGTTTGTCATGCTTCTTTCGATGGGATGCCTCATGACGGCGGCCATGCTGAAACTCGGTGGACCCATTGGCTTAATCAGTGCACTTCACGGCATCGATCCTGCGCTTTTATCCATCAATCCCAAAGACTCGTGGTTTGGATTTCTCTTGTTTGCATTAGGTTGGATGGCCGCAGGCGCAGGTGTTGTTGGTCAGCCCCATATCATGGTGTCACTCATGACCATGCGTTCAGAAAAAGATGTTCCCACCGCGCGGTTTATTTATTTTCTTTGGTACATTTTATTTGTCATCTCCGCTGTTTTGGTTGGGCTTTGTGCGCGCGCGCTATTGCCCAATATCTCGAACTTTGATCCCGAGCTTGCGCTCCCTACCCTCGCCCAACATTTACTCCCTGATATCTTAATTGGATTTACGTTGGCCGGACTTTTTGCGGCGACCATGTCCACCGCCGATTCACAAATTTTATCGTGCTCTGCTGCCATTACGCAGGACTTGGTTCCGAAATGGTCGCACAGCATCAAAGCCCTCAAAATGAGCACCTTGTGTGTCGCATGCGTGGTGCTTGCCTTTGCACTCTATGGCGACAACGTTTTCACGATGGTCGTGTTGTCGTGGTCCATCTTGGCATCAAGCATCGGGCCCTTGGTCGTGTTGAAATGTTTCGGCGCACCGCTCACAAGCACGCTGGCCCTTGCCACGTCGGCCACGGGACTTATTACGGTGCTTCTGTGGCGAACGGTCCTACATCTTTCAGGTGCAATGTACGAAGTGCTTCCCGGCATGCTTGCGAGTTTTGCGGTCTATTTTCTTCTACGAAAAAAGTAAGCAAGTACGAGAAATCACCAGTTTTTGTCGTGCGTTCTGATAGAATACGATACGAACCACAAGCGAGAGATGTATGATTACCACGCAATTTACAGATGCCATCAGAACAGCCACTGCGGCCCATTTGGACAATACAGGCGCAACAAGCACCGAACAAAAAAGCACCGCAGCCAAGCATATGATCGGCCAGATAGAAGCCCTCTTAATCGCCAATCAAGGGCAGTTTCCCGCCGAATGCCTTGGTGCTATTTTTGAGATACTGCCCTTCTTAAGCACCATGGCCCCTAATGCCTTGTCAGATCTTCAGCAGAACCATCCCGAAGCCTTTCGCAGCGGGGCCACGCTAAGCCACGTACAGAGGCCAACACCCGGCGATCATGCCCTCGCACCTCATGCGACATCTGCACACAAAAGTCTCTTGCCAGAAGCAAGCCTGGTTGGCAGCCTACCTAGCGCGGTGATATCGCCAACGGGTCTCTCGCAAAGCGCGCCAACCACGCGGACATCCTCTCCAACACGCCCCCTCACACCTCCGCAGGAGTTGATAGCACTTAAAACAGCATACAAAAAAAAGGAGATTTCCGACCAATCTTTTTGGGATCAGATTTTAGATTTTGCACGACGTGGTACACGCGACCCTGACGGCCCATATTCAAATCCAGTTAAAACGCCTTTGATCACGGGAGTGAATGACCTCACGCCACGCATGGTGCTTGGTATTGAGAACGCGATCACTGCCATTGCACAGGCACCTGACCTCGCCAAGCAATGGCTCGCTTGCGATTCATTTGAAGCACAGATGGCCCTGTATAAAGCCATCAACATACAAAAAGCGATGATCTCACCCGCACCTGCGGATCTGCTTCAAGATCCAAAATTGCCGGCATTTATTCGCGACAAATTGCTTCAGATCAATGCCTCCTACGAAGCTGCGATCACGACACTTGATGCTGCCCTGCAAGCAAAACCGTTAACAGATATCACGGCTGCCTTGCGTACCAGCCCCACAGCACAACAACAGGCCGGTCATGCAAGGTCGCTTTCTGAATCGTGGCGTCAAGGTACTCTGCAGGAAATCCCCAATGAACAACGCGGCGCCCATCCTTCCTCCATCATGAAAAACAAACACGGAAAACCCGTGGGCGTTTTTAAACCCATACTTCCTGAAGAAGTCACATCGAAGAAAGAAGCGGCTCTGGAAGTATTAACGGCACATTGGGGCGCCCTGTGTTTTCCATCCCTTCACGTGCCAAGCATCGCCATGGCCACGTCGCCCACACGTACCAATGAAATGGGAAGCTTGCAGGCATTTGCAACCAATGTCGGTGCGGTGGCCGATCTTCCCGGGATTGAAGAACACATCGAAACAAGCAGTGCACAAGCCATGGCCGCATTCCATATTGTGACCCAAGCCGGCGATGTGCAGGATGGAAATATTTTGGTATCAAAAAGCCCAGATGGCACACATTTGATCGCCATCCCCATCGACAATGCCAACAGTTGCGGTGCCTTTGGCCCCCTTGAAAAAAGCCCAACCTGGGTCACAAAACGCGACAGCTGGCCGCAAATGCGTACCACGTGGGATCCAGCCATCAAGCAAGCGATTTCACAGATTGATCTCGATGCCAATGTTCATCACATGCAAGCCCAAATTGCTGAACTTGCCCAATCGCTTCCCGATATGGCAGGAGAAATGCAAGCCTATGTCCTGCGCTTAAAAGAAAATACGCAACAACTGAAGGCTGCCGTCGAAAAGGATGACAGCACGCCCATCGACTCATTCCACGAAGTATCTCAAACATACGTCGTTCTTCGATAAACGAGGTGATTTTTGTCAAGCAAAACCACTGTCACTTCAGGCCAAGTGACCCCTTCTATCCGATTGGATGCGCCATCGTTTCCACCCCATGAAGCATTGGTCGGCTTTGTCGCCGATGCGTACACACTAGATCCACGCAGAGGAGGTTCAACCGCGCAAAAGCTTGAACCCCTCGCAAAAGCCATTCAACAGGCGAGGCACGATAGTCGTTTTTCTGAGCATGTAAAACAATGTGCAGAGGGCTTCGCTGAACTGCAAGCCAAGCAGCTCAAAGCAGTCAATGAACAGCTTGATGCAGAAGAGCACAAAAAGTTTCCAAGCAAAGAGCGCATTGCACTCTTCACACAAAAGAAAAACGCCTGGATGTCCTTCAACATGACGCCTTATACGTTAGGTGCCTTGGCCAGCAGTATTCTTTTTTCAGCAGGACAAAGCACCAAAAGCACCACGTCTTCCTACGATTTGGGAGCCATCAATCAACATTGGAAAACATTGACTTCACCGCCCATCGAGAGACGCAATCCCGTTGAAAAGGCCAGCGCACGGTCATTCATGGAAGCCTATCGCGCCAATGATGCGCAAAGACGCGAGAGAGAAAAGCATGGCCCATTGTTAATGCGCGAAGAAAACGACATGTTGCATCCCCCACGTTTTGCACCTCAAGCACCTCTTCAAGAAATGATTTTGGCAGGTTTATTTTTGCGCGGCATCATCGCACCTGAAAGTCATCTGGAAAAAGCAATTGTTTCGGATTCAGATCTGGCACACAGCACATTGTGCGGCGCACATGCCGATGGGATCGTCGCCAGTGCGGTTGTATTGACCGATTCCAATCTCCGTGATGCGCAGTTTCCGAACGGTGCGTTGGATCATGGCGATTTTCGTGGAAGTTGTATCATGCAAGCACGCTTCACAGATTCGCGTTTGCAATACGCCCGATTTGACGGTGGCAATACAGAATTTGCCGTCTATGACCCCATAAAAAAAGTGGCCACCGAGGCAGTCGATTTTCACGGATCCGACCTGAGTTTCGCAAACTTCACATGTTCCGATGTGCGCGGACTTAATTTTGAAACAACGTGTATGCATGGTTCCATACTTCGTGGAACAAACCTTGGGTCCTGCAATCTCCGTGGCGTTGATGTTTCCCATGCCCAATTTGGATCTGTAGAAACAGAATACGACAGAGGCGACGCACTCGAATCATCACCACGCATCTTTAAAAGTTCATTGCGCGATGCATGCTGTGTCGGTGCAAACTTTTCAAACACCGATCTTCGCGATGTTGATCTGGCAGGCACCGATTTTTCGGGCGCGACATTGCACAACGTGATCCTTGATGCCAAAAAAATACGTAAAACGATTTTTATCGATGCTGACATGCATGGTATTACCCTTGTGAATGCAGAACACCTGGACGAGCGTCAAAAGCTGCTGTTTGCGGGTGCGAAATGTATCATTGGGGATCAGCTCCCAGAATAAAATCAAGTATGGTATAAAGTCCCATGAGAACCGACCTCCCTATTTTGTACAGCTTTCGACGTTGTCCCTACGCCATGCGTGCACGGGCTGCGCTTCTTGTCAGTGAACAACAGGTATGCTTGCGTGAAATCATTTTAAGCAAAAAACCTGAGCACATGCTCACCATATCGCCAAAAGGAACGGTCCCTGTTCTTTTGCTAACCGATGGCACCGTGATCGATGAGAGCTTGGAGATCATGCTGTGGACGTTGCAACGATCCGATCCTAAAGGTTGGCTTAAGCCCAGCGTGGGAACACTTGATGATGCGCTTGCTCTGATTTCAAAGTGCGACGGCGAATTCAAAACCAATTTGGACAGGTTTAAATACGCCGACAAAAACGAGAATGCAGATCCCGTATTTCACAGAACGTGTGCCGAGATTTTTTTAGAAGAACTCGAAACACGCCTGGTCACCACGCGTTTTCTGTGTGGTAAAACACAAACACTTGCTGATCAGGCGATCATGCCGTTTGTGCGTCAATTTGCCGGTGCTGCGGGATCGTGGTTCAACACGGCCCCCTATCCTGCAACGCGTGCGTGGCTTAATGCGCTTATTGCTGCGCCCATGTTTGATGCCATCATGGCCAAGGTTGAGCCGTGGCAGGAAAATTCACCTGAGATTATTTTGTCGTGACGATACCACCTATATTATCATGTAGGGGCGCTTCGCGAAGCGCCCGTGCGGTGTTTAAATCAAATTCTTATAGGGCGGTTCACGAACCGCCCCTACAATAAAACATTTACAAATCACCGCAAGCGACTACTTAACCCCGCGCGTTGAAAGCGTTCTCTTCACCATCAAATTGAACAGGGTTTCTAATTGGGTTTGGACGTCTTTCGATTCGATGCAACCCAATGCCCGCGCAATCGCCTCAAACGTGGCCAAGCCTTCGTAGCGCGTTTCCTCACGCAATTGATAGGCGCTTGGCGGCCCCTCAGGAAGCCTCACACGCTCCGCATGTTCAAGCCCAGGGATACGAACACTCATTTTTTTGGCTTGGCGCCAACTGCCATCAGGGACCACCAAGGTAATCGGCCTGTCGGGAATTGATGTACTGCTGCGCAGCCACTCAGGCGTTAGTACGGGAACATCATCGTCAGGAAAAAGCAGGAGTGCTCGCCGGGCCGGATCCTTGAGGCTTTCAAAATTGAGAGGCGCCTCACGGTGGCCGTGGATATGCAATTCACTGTTGGGCAATGCCAACAGAGCAAGCGGACCGGTTGCGGTGGTTTTGGCACATTCCCGGCGATGCATGATCAAAACAACCCGTGTTAACACATCAAGCTTGGGTATGGCGTCGCATATGCATAGCTCTTGATGCATTTTACAAACAAGACAGCGTTCATGGCTTTTGGCGCGGTGGCCCATGGGGGCTGGGCTTAGCGCGATTTATGTCAAAAGCCAATTGAATTACTTCTTGGCCGCTGCCGCGCAAAGAGCAAACAAACACAATGCAGCGCAACAACCGTTATTCTCGTCGTTTCCCACTTTATGCTCGGTTGTTTCAAACACCGGCATATTTTGAACACTTCGCTCTTTGACAGTGGCTTGTATCGGCAGCTGAACACCCAGAGGTGTCGTCACGCCTGTCGTCGTTACATTGGCATTTTGAAATAGCGTTGCATTCACCGCCGTATTTTGTAGGGTTGGAATTTTATTGACACTCTGATGATTGGCAATAGGACCTACTGGATTGGCCATGAGAATTCTCCACGTGTCACAGGCGGCCAGGCAAATAAGTACATCTAATAAATCGGTTATATTCCTGGTTTGTTGCCCATTTCATTGCGATCATCAATACGTGTATCATTTTTTTTATTGGAAATCTTTTCCAGTAAAACGAAGCTGCGCCACACTTCGCAACGCACGTTTTGCAATCGCGTGGGTTTCAGGACAAGGCGATTCACGCTCCCAACGTTTCACAAGTGCAATCACCCATTCGGATTTTGTTTTGCTCGCATCGTTGAGCCAATTGGCCACCGAGTCACGCACGTATTTTGAGTCATCGGCGCGCAGTGTTTCTAAAATATGTTGCGCACGCTCGGGTTCATTTTTAAGCGCCACAATATGTGCGCACCACACACCACGCGGCCTTGTCACTTCCGACGCAAAACGACGAATATTCGGATCAGGATCCTGGGCCCACGGCATCAAAAGTTTGAGCGCCATGACCAGATGCTTCGCGACGTCATCACGCAGTGCAAGCCATGCCCATTCGCGCACACCAAAATGAGGATCGGCCGCAAAATGGCGCATGGCTTTGAGCTTTTGCATAAAGGCAAGATCCGGTTCGGAGACAACCGCAAAAGCTGCCCAACCTCGTACGGTGTCCGAGGGATGTGATGCGTAGATCTTCCAGTTTTCAATGGCAGCACCCACAGCACGCATGCGTTTTAAAATACCAAGTCCTTCAAGGGATCCCACGGAGATCCCTACGTTTCGCGCAAGAATTTCGAAATCGATAACCAACGCTTCTGATAACGTTGCCGTTTCGACAGTGCCTTGATTGAGTTCGCGCAAAATCTCAGGAGAAACATCGGCGCGCGAACGAGCGCCTTTGCGTTTGGTCATGCGCTTGAAATAGCATAAAAGCGACCAGATCACACTTCGGACTCATGCCCTTGAAGAAATTCAGGAGTAGCGCCCACCACATCATCCAGATCAATCACAACCATACCATTCACCGCCATAGGAGCGGGCACACCAGCGACAACGGATGCTGACTCTAAGACGGGTACTGGTACAGGCACTGGCACTGGTACTGATTCAGGCTCCGGTACACGCACACGCCTCGGCACACGCATCTGATCCACGTGCGCACGTACAGAACGGCGTTCCAAGAATCCACGGGCCGCACCAAAAATCCATCCTGCGGCGGTTGCAGCAACACCCACCACATAATCAGGGTTCCATCCCAATGCCGATTCAACCGATTGCTCGCCGGGAGGCCCCTGCAACCCGCGAACTCCCGCAGCCACAAAAGAGATCCCTGCGGTTAACATGCACGTATCTTCCAAGCCACGCAAAACACGAACCGTCATCGATGCTGGAGGCTTTACGTCTTGTGCGAAGAAACGCTGCCCATGGCTTAACACCAGGCTCGCAGCCGTGATACCGCCCACTGCAATCGCCAGAACATCAGCCGTTTGACCCACTTCATGAGGCATGGCATTGGCATTTTCTAAAAAGTGCCATGCAGGCAACATCATGGCCAACGGATAGGTCATCGACATGGTCGTTTTGGCCCAGGTATTTTGATTTTCAATCCCCAAAGAAGTTTGTAACGCCTCGATCAAGGCACGCGCCAGTGCCGGATTTTTTGCAAGACGTTCCGAAACCCTCTCCACAAAGATCTCATGCGGCACATCCTCACCCACTGAATCAAGCATCTCTCGTGCACGTGTATGTTCAGGATGCTGTTCATCCCGTGCCGCCTGGAGAAGCAGTCTGGACATGCCGCGATCCGATAAAGTGACTGGGCTGTTTCTCCACGCCACCGCAAGTCCCAGCATCGGGGCAACAAGCGGCGGAATGAGCAATATCGCGAGCAATGTTCCCTTCAAAGCGTCCGCATCAGCCCCACGATCCACAGCCAAGCCTATTGCCGCCTTTTGAATATCGCTGCTGTCTGTTGATGCATTTTTGAACGTGGTTTCTACGGCAAGAATACCAAAATGGAGACCGGCCAAAAACAGGATACCGCCTGCATAGCCATGTGCACGCTCACCCAATGTTTCACGGCTGGCTCCACGAAATGCCACACCCGCAGCATGTCCCAGTACAAAAGCCATGGAAGTCGTCAAGATGGCATCCGAAAATACACCGCTGAGCGTGTAATAAGCCTCTGCATCAACCACGCCCAGCCGGGACCCAAGGGCACTGCTGGTGATATTGCGATCTCCGGCTGCACGATACAAAGCAAGACCCGAAAAAACATCACCGGCGAACTGATCCTTGATGGGTGTGTCGCTGATTGAGCCATATGTCATCACTTGCCAAATACTCCACCCCGCACCATGCTCCTTGGCGTAAAGAAGAAATTCGGTCATCAGCGAACAGCTGGGAGGGCCATCTCTCGTGGGATAAACAATTTGCCGCGGGTCACAAAAATCGGTGAGATAAGGGCGTGGATCAAAACCGCATACCGCTGCATATCCCGCCCAGTGGGACATTTCGTGCAACAGTATCACCGCAGCCCTGTCGACCACACGGGGCACACCCACACACACAAGGCCCGTGCCCGCCAACGTGGTCACAACCTCTGCGGATACCTTGGCAACCGTTTTAGCAGCACTGCTATCCTGGGCGTGGTGGCGAACAATCCTGGACATCTAACGTTAAGTGTACCCGCGATACGCGGCGGCGCTATGAATACTTCACTTGCACATCACACATCGGATTCATTCCGCGACATCACAGCATCCACATCGATTTCGAACACATGATGCGGCACATGGTTTGGCGCAACGACTGGTGCGGGGTTTGGTGCTTCGACCCGCCCCACGCGCAAAGCAGCCGCATGCTGACGCACAAAACGGCGCTCCATCAATCCACGGGCGGCACCCAGGACCCAACCTGCGGCTGTGGCACTTATGGCCACAAGATAATCAGGATTTAATCCAAACGCCGATTCGACGGATTGCTTATTCGGTGGTCCCTGAAGCTCTCTGGCTGCCGCTGCGATAAAAGAAATCCCCGCGGTGAGATTGCAAGTATCTTCAAGACCGCGCAAAACACGAATCACCGTGGGCACTGGAACCGGAGCCATCGCTGTCGTGCATTGGCGACGACCGTTGCTTGCCAATACGGCAATGCTCGTCGCAGCACCGACCACAAGCGCCAGCGCATCGACGCTTTGACCTGCATCATGCGAGATTATTTTGGTGTCTTCCATAAGGCCCCACACAGGCAACATCATGGCCAATGGATAGGAGAATGAAATGATCGTTTGCGACCATGTGTTTTTTTCTTCAATTCCCAACGAATGCCGTAGGTCGTCGGACACATTGATTGGACTGTTGCCCCATGCAGCCACAAGTCCCAGTATCGGCGCAATCAATGGAGGGAGCGTCAACAAAGTAAGAAATGTCTTTCGCAAATCGTCCGCATCATCCCCACGATCCACAGCGAGAATTTTTGCAGCACTTCGGATATCGGTATAATCCGTAGAAGCATTCCCGTGTATGGAAAATGCGCCGACAATGGACAGATGGAGAGAAGCGCCAAGCGAAATGAGTGCAGCGTAAGCATAAGCACGCTGGCTCGGGGTTTTATAATGCGCGGAACGTAATGCCGCCCCAGAAGCATATCCCATCAAGAAAGCCGTCGAAGTAAACAAAGCTGCATCGCAAAAAACACCGCTAAGCATATAGTAAGCGTTCGAATCGGCCCATCCCAATCGGCGTCCAAGCGCACTGCTTGTCATATTGCACGTTTCTTCCGCCTTCCCGTACATAGCAAGACCATCAAAATACTCATTTGGAAATTGATCCATGATAGGCGTCGTGCTCAAATTGCCAAATGTCATCGCTTGCCAAACGCTCCAGGCGGCACCGTGCTCCTTGGTGTAAAGAACGAATTGGGTGATGATCGAACAGGCAGGCGGTCCATGGCGCGTTGGATAAACAATTTGGCGCGGGCCACAAAAATCATGGAGATATGGCGTTGGATCGAAACCGCACACCGCGCCATAACCACGCCAGTGGGCCAATTCATGAAACAGAACACGGCCTGATTTTTCTAACAGCTGGGGCAAGCTCACGCTGACAAGGCCAACGCCGAACGCTGCGGTAGAAACCTCGGTCACAACTGCGGCAGCGCGTGTAATGCGGCTATCCTGGGGCTCAGAGCGTGAAATGGCAGCACACATGGGGAAAAGTGTACCCACAATACCATAAATTACTGGAACAAATCGGGGTTAACTCTGGGTCAAATACACAGGTTTCACCACATGGGGCTCCCCCATGACCACTTGGCTTGCGAATTGCATTAATCGGCGTTGAATCGCCTCATCGTAGCGCGTTGCCTTAGCGAAGCCCCAGATCGAGCGTCAGGTAGGGAATATGCCTTAGGAAATCAAAATCGGCTCCAAGGCCAAGAGATCCATTGTTGTTATCGCCCCAGCACGAAATGTGATTGTCAGCTCGAAGGACGCAATAATGTCTCTCGCCGGCCGCGATGTGGATGGGGTCTACATCACCGATGATGTTGGTGAATGTCAGTGAAGGTGCATCGCGGACAGGTGCTGAAGATTCTTCCCCATATTTTTTATCGGAACTTAATGGGTAGGAACGCTCGTCACTATTGCTTCCCCAACATTTGATCTTCTTTTGTGTTGCATTGCCTGTTGTGTGTTCATAGATGGCGCAGGTTGCGTCATTGGTCAGCGCAGCATCCCAAACGCGTGTTGTTCCTTCGCCCTCTAAAATGACAGGGATAAGAACAAACTCATCATCATCACGCCACGAGGTCTCATTGTTGTCGTCGCCAAGTTTTCCATGGTCATCATGGCCCCAGCACGCAATTTTTCCTTGGTCATAGATGCCACATGTGTGCGAATAGCCTGTGACGATTTTTTCAACATCATCAAGAGGTACATTAAATTCAGGCATGCCTGGAATGCTTCGGAATGTTTTTCGGGCGAGTATTGAATCATCATTGCGTCCCCAGCATGCGATATCATCGGCACTTTGGGTGCTTGATGACCATGCATAGGCATGTCGCCTTTTGAGATGCACATGATCCACATTTTCAGAGATAAACGCGAGGGGTAATGTCGTTGCAAACATGCCACTGACATCATGATCGAAACCGCGTCCTAGAATGCCTTCATCTTGTGTTCCCCAGCATGTGACGTAATTGCTGTACCCTGAGCGCGTATCTTGCACGGTTGCACATGTTGCGAGTTCTCCGGCCGCAATCGATGATACCCGCTGGTGTCTAGGCTCTGAACGGATTTCAATCCAACCCAATTGTGAAACAAAATCGTAAGGATTATCACCGAAATTATTGTCATCATGAATATCACTTTGTTGGGGGTTGAGTTGCCCTAGGGCATAATCGTTATTTTCACCCCAACATTTGATTTTACCATTATAAAAGACTGCACATGTGTGATCATGACCAAGTGCAATATCACGTACGGGGTCGCCTGTATTCACAAAGGGCAGGTTGATGCCCATATGCTCGGGGTGTAAACCTATATGGTCTTCTGCAAGATACGTTAAAGCACCGTTATCTTTATTGCCCCAACATTTCAGAGCACCGCTGTAAAGTAAGACGCATGCTTGTTCACGATTGGCATCAACTTTCTTGATCGCACACGCATCACCTAACCCCAATTGAGGCAATTCGGTACGCGATGTGTCTTGTGCTTGCATGGCTTGCGATTGATCGGGATTGTACACTGTAGGGCAGTTGTCGCATACGTATGGAATACCATCGGTGTCCAGATCGTCCTCATCATGCGGCAGTGCGGGGTTAAGTCCGGTTTTAACATACTGAAGCATGAGGGTTGGTTCTCTATCTCGCTTAGAGCCTACGCCAAGTTGTGCCTCGTTGTTTGAACCCCAACAATGGATGCGATTGTCATTGCGAAGCAAGCATGTGAAACCATCGCCGGTTTTGATTTGGACCGGCATCATGCCATCCAACATGGATGCATCAAGACTTATCGCATCTTGAATAGAGCGATTTTCATCATCTCCGATATTATCTGTGGACTGATTGGGCCATGTTCTAAAATTTTCGTTGCGCCCCCAGCATTTCACTTTGCGTAGCGTCGAAGTAGCTACGGTGTGATCATAAATAGAACAAACGTGTTCTGATCCAATACTGGCCTGGAGAACACGTGTTGTTCCTTCAGCCTCGAATGTTATCTGTATAATATTCTCCATACTGTAATCGCCATCCTCATAGCCCACGCCGCTATTATCATTGTCGCGTCCGAGGATGCCGTTAGCATTGCTTCCCCAGCATCCCATTTTCCCATCACCGTAAATAGCGCATGTGCTGGCGGACCGGCCAGTGATAATTTGTGCGATACTGTTCATTGAATGCGCGGAGAGTACGGTGGGAACATCTTTGTCGTCTCTAGAATTGGTGCCCAACTGACCTTCTGAATTGACACCCCAGCAACGTACGCTGCTATTGTTCGTCTCTGTGCTTGACCATGCGCATATGTGTTGATTTCGAAGATCGATACGATCAATCGTTGTTGGTGCTTGTTCGATGACTATGGCAACGCCTTCATCATTAAAACATTTAATTCTGTTTTCTTCATTGTTTTCATTGTGGATCAACATGCACGTGGTGTTCTCACCGGCTGTGATGTCGATCACTGTCTCATTCGCTGTTTCATCACGAATTTCTTGTGCTGGTGCTTTTGTGATTGTTTCACTGTAGTCGTCTCCATAGTGATCCCCTATTTTCTCATCCGAGATGTCTCCAAGTAAGCCCGCGTCACCTTTTCCCCAGCATTTAATCTTTTGGTTGGTTAACACGATGCACGTATGATTCGGGCCCAATGCCATGTCTTTGATGCTGCTTCCAGCATCAATCCACGGGAGTTGATCATTGAGTAATATGGTATCTTTACCTCTCGAGTAGGGATCGCCCGTCGCAATTTGACCATGAGCGTTATGGCCCCAGCATTTCATGCCTCCCGCATAGGTGAGAAAGCATCCGTGGCGTGCTCCGAGTTCAATGCTTTTGATGGCACACGCATCGCCTTCGGATCGCGAGGTAAGATCTGTGCGTTGTGTATCTGCGAGTTGTGCCGCTCGGGTCTGTGATGCATTGGGAACAGTGGGACAATTGTCATCGTGATCGACAAGGCCATCGCCATCGTGGTCGTTGGGGCGATCCACGGGAATGCATGGGGCCTCTTCATCTGAAGATCGTGTTTCTGCTGTGTTGTCCCCTTCGCATGCAACTGTCTCAAAAAGTAAACACATCAAGGGTGCCAAAAGAGTAAATCGCCGTAACATCATGATCTATTTCTGAGTGAAAAGATCAAAAAGTGCAAAAAAAAATGATGAAAAAGTGAATACCCGGCACCATCCGTTAAATGGGTCAAATTTGCGTCAAAAACACGGGTTTCACGACATGGGGCTCACCGGTCACCACTTGGCTTGCGAATTGCATCAACCGACGTTGTTCGGCCTCATCGTACCGCGTGGCCAAAGCCATCACAAAGACCGCCAAACGCATCTGGGGGGTTAAACGGCTCCACGCAGCGCTGTCAGGCCAAGGTGCGGATAACGCCGCCGTGGTGATGTGCTTCACCGAACGCTCTGCCACGGCGCTTGCGAGAGGATCACGCGGCAATCGCACCACCACATCGTGCAAGTAGCGTGAAAATGTGGGTTGTTCGAACGCCAAAGTCACCATACCATCGATCACAAGTCCTGCATTGCCGGGGAAATTGCGCGGCTGCACATTGCCAAATTCTAAAAACAATTGACGACCCAAAATCATCCATTGCATGTCGCGACGGCGATCACGTTGTTCAGTAAGCAAATAATCCTTCGCCCGTGTTTCGATATCACCTGCCTTTAAATCATATTCAAGTACACGGCCTTTCATCAGCAAAATACGACTCGGATCACTGTTCATCCTTTCGCCAGATAAAAGTTCGAGATCCAGCGTTTCTTTGGGACGTCGACTTTTTTCAGAAATAACATTTGAGGAAACAGGGTGTACAAAAGTTGAAGCATCAAGTGCATCTTTTGTTTTTTCGGAAACGGACGTAACGGCCCCCCCAAGGATCCCCCTGTCCTTCATTTCTAATCCTACTGGGGTCACAGGCTTTACCATTGTCCCCAAGGCATCATGAAAGATGGCATCTTCTTTTGCAGCACGCGCAGACTCAGGCTCAGACTCAACCGTCGCAAATTCTTTGGTAAGTAGAGCAGCAAGTGCCGTACCTGCCACAGCCGCCACAAATGCAAGATGTTCAGCACCTAAGTAATGCTTAAGATCGCTCCCAAAAACCGACACCGCGACATCTGGACGCGCCGCACGCAGAATCACTTGCACCACCGTCTCAACCCATGGTTCACGCAACCGCTCCACATATCCGCCACGCCATGCAATCACGACTTCTTGGGCCATGGCCGCCCCACGAAATCCTGAATGGGCTGTATCAAAACGGTGCATGATACGTTCGCGATCACGGTCAGGTTTTTCCGGCATGGCATCAAACAGTCGGGGAATGATGCTCGGCTTATCGCCCGGTATTTTCTCTCGGGGAGGCAGTGGTCGTTTGCGTAACACCATGGGCGCAGGTTCAGATGGCCACGCACCGTGCAAGCCCAGCCAGTTGGTCCATACTTCCTCGACAATCTCTTGTTCGTCGGGATCCATCCCCCACCCCGCACTGATCCCGTAATGCAGTTGCTCGGCAAGCACCGACGTCGTGATCCCTGCACGTAACATCGCTTGCCACATAGCACCTACGGGCGAATTTCCGGACAGCAATTCATCGGGGATGCCTATCAAATCGGCACGCTGCAACAATGTGAGCAAGATACGTTCAGCGTCCTTGCCCAACTGTTTGACCCAACCATCGTAACGGGCCGCACGTCGCACGCCATGGGATGTTGCATGCATCGCGATCACAATCGACGCCACATCGGTGCCACCCTGCACCAAGGTCGCAAGCCATGCACCGATGCTGCGATGCCATTCTAGAACACCATGAACAGAATCGGTGCCTGCATGCGCCACATAACGCGACTCCAAAACAGAACATGCAGAAAGAAATGCACGAAGCGATCGCGTGGCATATTTTGGATTGCTCACACGCCCTTGCGTTGCTTTTCCAAGGCGGTGCAACATACGGCGCACACGGTCATAGGACCCAGCAAGACGCGGTGCCATGTTGAGTTCGTTCCAAAATGCTTCGACTTCCGGCGGCACGGGATCCAAATGCGGATTGTGGGATTCAAACGCAGCGTGCAACGCATCGGGATCCGGTGCATGAAGTGCTGCGCCGCCGTTAGGGATACGAATACGCCAAGGACGGTATGGGCCTTGATTGTATACATCGACGGGCAACGTCGTGGTTCTTACCGCACCGTTATTGGGCACACATATCTGCACAGCCGCAGTTCGACCGGCACCCACAGGACTTAGAGGATCAACAGCCATACCCCGATCATGGGCGTCTCTTATGGGTTTGACAAGCGGTGATTTGACGCAGTGGGATTTGATCTTAACCTCTCCCTCAAGCTAACTCTTGGTCACATCTCTGATTTTAAGGTGGCCAATGCCTCTTACAGGCGAAAAAAAGATCCGTCATTGCGAGCCTGATACTATTTCCGGTTGATCCGAATCGTTTTAAATCCATCCTGGGAGCGCGGACGTCCCGTCCGCGTATACTACAGCGCTTCATGTGCGGGCGGGACGCCCGCACTCCCAGGCTAGAACAATAACATGATACTAAATCCGATCATTTCGGTGGTGATGTTGGACTGATTGAAAATCCACGCCATACGCGCAAAGCACGTCAGAAACGAAGAAAAGTACAACGAAAATTAGCGCGTCAAAAACGCGGATCCAAGCGGCGTGAAAAAACACGTTGTATTGTGGCTAAAGTACACCGCGATGTGGCCAATCAGCGCAAAGATTTTTTGCATCAAGCAAGTGCACGGATTGTTTCTCAATATGCACTCATCGCAACCGAACAATTAAATATCAAAGCCATGGTGACGCATACAAAAAAGGACTAAATCGCGAGATATTGAGTACGTCGCCTGGTATGTTTTTTGGGATGCTAAAATACAAAGCGGTAGAAGCTGGTACCATGTATCTCGAAGCCCCCACGCGAAAACTCAAGCCATCGCAGCGATGCCACAAATGCAATGTTGTGCACAAAAAATTCTTATAAGAACGCATGCATCGGTGTGGTTGCGGCGTTGTTTGTCCGCGTGATGTGAATACGGGGGCTTTGCTTGTTTCGTGGGGGCTTGCGCAGCTTGTCCCCGAGAAACGTCAGGAACTGGCGTTGCGTGGAGGTGTGGCGATAGGGCCCCTTGGATTATCCAAGGTGTTTGAATCGCTCCCTGTGAAGCGCGAAACTCCACCCATATCGCCACAAGCGATTGGGTGGATGTAGTTCATTGATGTGTGTTTTCAGTATTCTTATTCTCTACTCTCGTGATACACACCAACATCTAGCAAGAGCCACCCCGCCTCCGACGTCCATTCAATACTTCCCAAAACACGGAGAATAGAACCCATGCCTCTTTTGGCCTCTTGCTTGCGTATGACTACCGTATTGACATGGTTCCTTGCCGTATCCGGCTGCTTAAGCAGCGTGACGTCTGAGCCGGATCACACCACCACCGAAAAGTCCACGGCAGCGCTGACGGCCAGTCAGTGCGACTACTTTGCCACCGACGGCAAAGTAAAGATCTGTCATGCAACCGGCTCTGCCAAAAACCCCTTTACGTTGATCAACATAAGCGCGGATTCGTGCCTTGGATCCCATGCATTGCACAGCCGCGACTATGTGGCGACGAATGACCCCACATGTTCTGGTAAAGGGTTCTTGCCTGCGAATGCGCCCTGCGATCCTAGCGTTCCGTGTGCAGTCGGACTCACCTGCCGCGCGGGCACGTGTCAGCCAATCGATGTGTGCCTTGGCGTGATCTGCGAAGCACCCGACCAGTGCCACGTTTCGTATTGTGACGCGCAAACCGGGCAGTGCGTGGTGGATCCCAAGGTGAATGACTTTCCGTGCGACGACAACAATGCGTGCACCCAGAGCAATACGTGTCAGGCAGGAGTCTGCGTCGGTTCGGCGCCCGTGGTTTGCACATCCACAGATAGCTGCCATGCAATCGGCACATGCGATCCGACTTCCGGTTCTTGCTCCAACCCCGTGCTCCCCGACGGTTCACCGTGCGAGATCGGCACATGCGTTGCGGGACAGTGCAAAACCCCGGCATACAAGGATGTCGTGATCCACGACAATCCCGTGGCCTACTACCGCCTCGGAGAGTTGGATGGGACAACCGCGTTTGACGAAATGGGCGGCGGCCCCGGCACCTATGGCCCCAATATGATCCTCAATGTTCCCGGCGCAATGACCGACGACAATCGGGCAGCATTCTTCGATAACGACAGCAATGGCATTCAATGGGGTTATGCCGGAAGGAATGGCGGGATCGTTACGCTGTCTGATCCCTCCCGTTTCGCCCCACTGCCGGCCACCATAGAGTTGTGGGTCAACCTTGATGCAGTCCAGCCCTATGGCGGTCGCCTCTTCGTGGTGGGTGGCGATGACGCAAACTATGACCTCAACGTGCGCAACGATTTTCGTCTTGAGTTCTTGAGCTGGGACGTCAACAACGATTGGAGCGGTGGTGCCAACGCTGTACTCACAACACCCGCCCCGATCACAGCCAATCGATGGCACCACGTCGTCGTCGTGGTTACGCTGGGAGGCAGCAAGATGTACGTGGACGGTGCTCTCGCGGTTACCGATAGCCGGCAACCTGAAGGTCTTGGAAATGTGACGCAAGCCTCCCTTGGAAGCAATGGGGCGTGGAACTGGAGATTCCGGGGCGCGCTCGATGAAGTTGCCGTCTACGGATACGCATTGAGTGCCGAACAGGTGGCGCAGCATTACGCGATGGGCAACTAGAACGAAGTCTTATCCCACGTGACGCACAGATCACCGCCCTGAATCGGCATCTATGATTTCGTAACACCACCCGGATCAAGCGCCATGAGGCGAAGGGCGGATTGGATGCTCAATGCAATTCCACAATTGGAACGACTCTCAAACGTTGATGGACTCGTATTACACGCAGCCAATTTTGTTGCGTAAGAGCTCCCTGTCATGGCAGTCGCAATGCTTGCGTTACTCACTTCGCCGGTGTTCCACACGGCAACATCCAAATCCGATTTCATGATGGAGAGTATGTTAAAGAGCTTCATCGCATCGGTGGGTGTTCCGGTGAGGAGGGGCGCTGTCCAGAATGCATTGCTGTCGCTCCCAAAAGCATTCGGTAGAACGGGCGTTGCTCCGAGCGTATTCGTCCACGCATTCTGTCGAGATACGGTGGCACCTTGGTTGTAAAGCGTAAGTTTTGAAAAATCAAAGGCATTGCCGACAATGAGTAACGGTCCAACATACGACGATGCCGCAATCATCCCCATGGCTTCGCGGAGGGTATAGTTGCGTGCAGTACCCGTTGTGGTTGACCATGAAACACCCCGACGATGCATATCGCTGGCATCCGATTTTCCCAACGTTTGTGTGCTGGCCGCAACCGAGGCACCTGCAAAAACTTCTTCCAATGCAGGATAGAAGTAATCCCCCAGATCCGCATTGATTAACACATTACCAGCAATAAAGTTTTTGTTCTGCGTTTGAACATCGGAAGCATCGAATGTTTGATCGAGATAACCTGCGAGAACAAGCTTCTCTTGGTCCCCATCATAATAGCCTGCCCATCCATTAAGCCACGCACTATAAAGATCAGCGCGTTTTGAAGCCTCATGACTCTCATAGCTGTTTAAAAACATATCGCTTTCATTGGAATATCTTTCCATGCGATGCGCCTGTTCAGCCGTCATGGGTGCAATGACAGTGAGGTCAGAATAAAGATCATTCCAAATCCCAATCGTGTAGTCAGGGTAATAGAAAAACGGATACGATGCATGCATCAGATTATAAAATGTTTCGCTGCTGTCTTTCTCTACCCATGCATCGGTCATATCCTGGTGCGTAAGCCCACTTAGAAAGATATCCGGTGCAATCTCCCAACTGCTAAGATCAACGGTACCTGCCTCCAGCTGGTTCAAAATCGCTGCCATGTCGGTAAAGGCTCCGCATGCCCTTTTCATGGCCAATGCAATGGCACTTGCCTTCGTGCCGAGATCGATCTGCATGGTTTTGTTCCGCACAAGCCACGCCGCCATGTAGCGAACACAATTTGCGTTCTCACCGGTGGTTTTTACCACGCCAAGAATTGAAGCAATGCGTGTGGTATGCTGGCTAAATCCAACACGGGCACCCTTCGTATCGCTTTTGGCAATCACGCTCCTCGCCAACACGGTACCGCTGGTATTGCGAAGTTCAATAAGATCGCCCTTCTCCACACTGTTCCCTTGGAACGCATCCAGCGACAAGAGATAAGAAGATGCGCAAGGCACAGTCACGTCAGTGGAACGATCACCCTGAACAAAGCGCAGGGATGCAGAATTCTGAACACACGCAATAGAAATGTCGGGCGCAATCGCAACGGATGTACCATCAGAAACCGTATCCGGGCCCTCGCACGCTACGCACAAAAGAATACCTAGCCAAACCACGTATCTCATACAAGCATGCTATAGGATCCCTTGTGATCACTGCTACCTTTCACCGCTGGAGCGTCGCACCATGATCTGATAACCATGCCCTATGGATCTTATTCGACTCGCATGCATCGCCGCAGGCGAAGCACTCCCCATCACGCCCGATATGCTCAAAAGATTGCTGCCCAGTGCCCAACTGGTTGCCACCATGGCCGATGGTAAAAAGCCGGTCTACGGCATCAATACAGGTTTTGGCAGTTTGGCCGAAGTGCGTATCGAAGGGCATGATCTGCAGGCCTTGCAACGTAACCTCGTGCTCTCCCATGCGGTGGGCGTGGGGGATCCCCTTTCGCGCCGTGAAACCCGCGCACTCATGGCGCTTCGTTTACAAAATATATTACTCGGTTACAGCGGTGTACGCCCCGAGACCGCCTTGCATCTGGGACATATGCTCAATCGCGGTGTTCATCCTGTTGTGCCCGAAAAAGGATCCGTCGGTGCCTCAGGTGATCTTGCGCCACTTGCGCATATTGCCTGCGGCATGATTGGCGAAGGACCCGCAGAATTTCGTGGCGCGATCATGCCGGCCAAGGAAGCCTTGCGCGCCGCAGAACTTGACCCCATTATTCTCGAAGCCAAAGAGGGTTTGGCCTTGGTGAATGGCACACAAGGTATGACCAGCGTCGGTGGCCTTGCATTGCATGATGCTTTAGCACTTGCCATCCATGCCGACGAAGGCGCAGCACTCACCATGGAGGCGCTGGGCGCCAAAGCCGAAGCATTCGATCCACGCATCCAACAATTGCGGCCCCATCCAGGGCAAGCAGAGGTCGCGACGCATATTTTGCAATTGTGTGAAGACAGCAAATTATTCAACACACTCAATACAGGCCGCGTACAAGATCCCTATTCGATTCGCTGTGTGCCCCAGGTTCATGGCGCCACACGCGATGGCCTTGCCTATGCCAAAGAGGTGCTTGAACGCGAAATGAACAGTGTTACGGATAATCCGCTTGTCTTCCCCGAAGATGGAAGTATCCTCAGTGGTGGAAATTTCCACGGACAGCCGGTGGCCCAAGCCCTCGATTTTGCGGCCATCGCATTGGCTGAACTTGGCAATATTGCCGAGCGACGCATTGAGCAACTTCTTAATCCAGCACTTTCCGGTTTGCCTGCATGCCTTACACACCACAATGGATTGCATTCGGGTTACATGATGGTGCAGATCACCGCCGCGTCGTTGGTCAATGAAAATAAAATGCTTGCCACCCCTTCGTCGGTGGATTCCATCCCCGGCAATGCCGCCCGGGAAGATCATGTTTCCATGGGCATGACGGGAGCGCGTAAATTGCGTACCATGGTTCAGAACACACGTTTCATTCTTGCATGCGAATGGTTGCTTGCGGCACAGGCGGTTGATTTGCGAAGAGAACGCCCCTTAGGTCGCGGCACACAAGTAATTTACGATCGCATTCGTCAACGTGTTCCCAAGCTTGATAACGATCGGCGTCATTCGGAAGATATCGCTGCGATTGCTGAAATGCTTTGAGCACCTTGTCTGCTCTCGGTACCGAATCCAATAAAGGCGTTATCCCGCCTTCCTAAGAAACTTGAATTGAATAGGTGTTCTCTTGTAGGGGCGGTTCGTGAACCGGCCTATAAGATTTTGATTCAAATGCCGCACGGGCGCTTCGCGAAGCGCCCCTACATCAGAAAAGTAATGGGTTCATAGAACATATTCTAGAAATTTACCGAATGACGCTTTGGAGGTGGGTCTCTTCGAAACCGCGATCCTGCATCTTTAGGCACAGCTTCGCTTCGTAATGCATCCAACCTCAAAACCTGCGCACCGTACGTCACGGTCTTTGCACCCATGGCAATCGCCAATTCGTCGCGAGGGTCATCATGAACAACGTTTTTGGGCACACGATTCACGGCATCAAGAAGTTCTTCACATGATTTCACACACGTAATATCGCTATGGCCATCCGCATGCTTGCATGCAATATACAAACGCCCGCGACCTTCTTCAAAAAAAACGGCCAAAGCAGGCAACCATAAACCCAGCGGTTCAGCCGCCATACGCACTGCATCGCGCGACCCTAAAAACAAAACACGCGGTTTCGGCGATACTTTTCCTGCACGGGTGCACGGCACCACATCGCCGCTTGCTGTAATGCGAACCTCATCGCCATGGGGATCGGTTACCGATTTGGCCATCACCGTTTGCTGAAACAAACATTCGCTTGCAAGCCAACGCGCACGAAGACGTGGATCGTTCATGCGCTGCTTTTGAAGATCGTTTAAACGCGCAATATTGGCTGCGCGAACAAGAACAACAGGGATCGCTTCAGGCTCACAGATCTCAACAGGCCTCACAGCACGCATTGCAACACGGGTGGCATCGATGGGCCGTGCAAGCACAGGTTGCGCACGTGGCACTTCGAATGGCGTTGGATCATAACGACCCCCTTCGTATTCAAGCCACACGTGCCCACTTGATTTGATTTCCTGTCCCTGCAAGAGTGTTCCTGCAATACGAAGTACACTGCGTGCCCCCAAGCGCACCAGAAGAATAAACGCCAGTTCCTGCGCTGCAACACAATTGCCTGATCCTGTCCGAAGCATCTCGATGGCTGTGGTAGCACCTTGTTCATGACCCCAACGGTATTGAAACGTTGTTTTTACCCAATCACACACATGCTGAACAAGAACGGCCTTCGAATGGTGCTTTACACTGCGCGCAATCCGAATCGTATCTTCACGCAGTAAAAACGATTCAACCACCGCACGGCGATCATCCGGCAATGTGCGTAAATCAAGGGTATCAACCGCTTTATGGCCATTGCGGCACAGTGCCTTGGGTTTTGTCGCTTCCACCAGGCGGTACGACAAATTGCTTCCTGGCACCAATCCTTGCGGAACACGCACCGCATAGGAGCTTCCGGATAAAACCACATCCACATCAGGTTCTAATTCACGTACGGGTATTTTTTTCCCATTTGACGAAAAACAAATATCCACAGGAACCGCACCTTCGTGAACACGCAGCGCAATCATCGTGCCGGGCGCATTTGTGACAGCAACCACATGCCTATCTATTTCTTTTGATGCACCTGCGTTTGGCGATGCCAAAGGGTAAGTCCTGTGTGTTCCATCAGGATCTTGTACATACGCGGGGCAATATAATGTCGACGTTGCATAACGAACACCGATAACCGTCGGTGCAACACGCTCGCGTTCATGTGTTAGTTCAGGTCGTGTATCACGCAGGGTCGTCCGCTGTGGCGGCATCGTCAAACGCACCTGCGAATGGCGCACTTCTGTATTTTCTGCCAACTGTGCAAGCAATGCGACCTTGGGATCGATGACAGGTTTTATGATAGGCTGAGCTTGATTCACCGGGAACAACGCCGCTTCCTCATCGGTCATAAACACATGAGGATTGAGCGGTTCTCCCGCGCTGAGCGCCCGCTCCACTTCCGAAAATACCTTGCGCACATGATAACCGAATGCCCGCGCACTTGCGGGAGATCGCGCAAGGATATGGTCTTTTGACCATGCCTTAATACGTTGATAAAAAAGAAGGACAAGTGCATCATCGGTTGGGCTTATGCGGCCGCTCGCAACAAGAGACCAGAGCCGCGCAAATGTTGGATTTTTATGGGTTGCGATTCTTCTTATACCACGAACGCCCAAGATATCGCAAAGCCAGGCAGACATCAAAGGTTCATCACGATCCTCGAACACCCCTAAACGCACCGCGAAACAGGCATAGTGCCTACGCGTACTAAAACTCACCTTAGGATCAGCTTGCCCTGGGAAAACAAGCGAACCATCGGACGCAAGCACGGGATCTGTCACGTTGTCATTAAAACGACTTCCTTCGAGAAACCGCACAGGAACGCCCGCTATGGCACTCAAAAGCGCAATGGTCGATGACGAGGATTGAGATGTGATATTCTGCGGTGCTGTCTTTCCCCTAAACGATTCAATCACGGCATCGTAATAATCCAAATGATTTCCGGATGGATTTTCAAACATTGCAACCATTTGGCGAAATGTTGCGCGAAGTGGTGATCCAGAAGCTATCAATCGATGGTTGATCCTCTCAAGTGCATCTCCGGTATGAAGTGCGGTCGAATCCGTAACCCTAGGCACACAGCGCCGTGCGCCCGCAACCCAGTCATGAGGAGAACCATCTTCCAACACAAGCCTTGTTTCACGACTTGCCGCCGCAGCCCCTTTGTTGGCACGACCCTGATTGGTATCGGGTGGATTGCCCAAACTCACCACAACCCCTAAGCCGGCACGTTCATCGCTGTGCAATCCCGCATGAATCGCCTGGGCATTAAATGTATTCAGTTCCGAAACAACGACCGTCCCAAAATCATGTCGCGCTTTTTGTACAGCCCATACCACATCGGCAGAACCGCCCTGCACCTGTGTCCATGTTCGCGGCCTATCACCATCTAATGAGCATAACGCTGCACGCGTCATGGCGTCTTTGCCGACCCCCGGAGGACCACTGATCGCAAATGACGATGATGTTCCTCGCAATGCGGGATGATCAGGCAATTGCCTCGCTTTCTGCAGTACCCAAAGATGTCTGTAGATCCTATTATAATCATCCTCACGACCATGAAAAATCCCCGATGCAAGAAAGCCTAACCCATCGTACCCAGGCAACAGAGTGAGCCTAAATAATAGGTTTAAAGTTTTTCTTTCACGCGCGCCGAAAGCATCAATATAGACTTGGGTGAGGGCGGTTGGCCACGTCCCCGCCCCAACGCCATTGGATTGCATTGCAAGAAAACGCCGATAGACCTCTTGAATCAACCGAGGTGTCACGCGTCCTTCACGATCCATGGCATGCATCATGCGATGGGTTGCAAGCAGCTTCGTCGTGGTGTTCGTCAAACCGTATACGGAACCCGAAAATATCTCTTTGCACGCATCTGTTGCCGGCGTGATAAATCGGTCCATGAGATCTTGGCCATAGGTCACTTCAGGAAAACGTACGAGCGGTATCCAAACGGGCAAAGACACGCGATCATCTTGTAAACCATTCCCTGCAATCACAAGCTTGCACCCTCCACTGGACAGCCTAATGATCCCCCGTAAATCAAGTAAATCGGCTTCATCGATAATCACAAGATGAGCACCACCGTCGTATGCTTCTTGCACTGCATTCGCTAACAGCGTTACATTCGGAAAATGTGCCACGACCAATCGTACAGTGCGCGGATAGGATTTTTCGAGCATATCCAACGCACGACTTTTGCCAGAGCACGGCGGGCCAATGAGCGCGCATCCCTGATTCACTGCGAGCGCGCGTTGTACGCAAGCGTACTGTTCTTCATAAAGATCCCGAGATGATGAAAGAGGAGGTTCAACAGGCATGATCGCATCGGCGGGAAGGCCCACACCATCGGCAATCCATTGTGCGATCTGCGCTTCTTGACCACCCGGCGGATAGGATTTCGCCGCATGACAGATCAATACCGCAAGGCCATGCGCAGGTGATGCTTTGTAATAAGCCATCACCGCATCGAATACAGGACGCGTCACTTCATTGGCGATGCGATACTGATAATCGAGCAATTGTGAGGGATGACGCATGTCATCGATCGCACGAAACACCCCGCGTACATCAAAATCATGGGATGTTTCGTTTCCGCTCACCGTATACAAAAGTTTTGCGTAGGATTCACTACCATCGCCAAACTCACCGCTGAGCGTACACTCAACGGCAATACGCATCCAATCAGAAAACTTATCTTTATATAACAGCACGCGGATTAGGGTCCAAACATCGAGACGCCTATGACGTGCCAATGTTTCTGGATCCGATTTCAGTGCCAAATCAATGGCGTCAGCAAATTCGACCACACGGGATATTTCTGACTCACTCAGTTCCATGTTCCAAAACGCATGAATCACAAGGTCTCTCGATGTATGCTGCACGTTGTCATGAAGGTGCATTGCGCCGGGCAAAGCCAATTCCAGATGCGGATCGTTGGTCAGCAAAATAACCCGTGCGTTAGGAAATTCAACCATCTCCCCAGACACCATACCTCGCGGCGGCGTCATCAACAAAAGACCCATGCATTTCGCAAGATCCGGGGCATAATCCACATGCAGAACAATATCACCCCCTTTATTCAATGCATCAAGCAAGAGTGTGTCAACCCGAAGATGACGTCCATCATCGCATCGCACGGCCCTTTGCAGAAATGCACCCGCACTCGTGTCTGATGCCATGGGGATGTAGATCATCGAAGGATATTTTTTGAAGAGAAGCGAGAACATTAAACTGGTATCCGAGGCATGCAACACGAACGATGTGTTCGGGAGTTCGTAACGAAATACATCACGGGCCCCCCCAGCAATACGCACCACATCGCTGGCCCACGACGGCACAGGAATGCCTTCAACGACGTGCGGTGGCCAACATGGATTGGGAGCACTCGCAAGCATTTTCCAACTATTTTCCGATAATGGACCCATCACCATCACCTGCGGTGCAGGATTTCTCACATCGGAAAGCGGCCCAAAACATGAAGTACCCACCTGCGCCGATTCACGGGCAAATGCGGTAAGCACACTTGCTTCGTCGATGGCGAGAACACCTTCCGGCATCACATCAGGATCACGGCGAGAAATAAAACCGTCATGAAAATCTTCATGGACAAAGACACGCAAACCAGGATGTGATTCACACAATCGCCACAAACAACGCATCACGTATTCAGAGACTTCGGGCACACAAATAAGAAGCTCACCTTTGGCCTCTTTAAATGCCGCTTCCAAGCGCGCATCCATGCCAAACATTTCCCAAACAACAATGCGTGCAATGGATGGATCCATGCATTTCTGAGGACTGGGTGTCATCCAGGGTCGATCTAAAAATGGGTGAACAAGCGGTGTCAGCCTATGTGCTTCAAACCGACTTACAAAGGCCGTATCTTCAAGCAAAAAGCCTGTCGGGAGAACCACCACAACACGCATCTGCGAAGCACGCTTTCCCGCTTCACCATCCGAGGCATAATCGTCAATGATCGTATTGAACGCATTGGGATTTTCGATGCCGCCTGGTCCAGCAGCAATAATCAACATGCCATGGTTCGCGATGGTCTCATCTATTTTCTGTCGCACCGCATGGGTTGCCGCCATGTCGGTATTTTCAAGCACACAACACACCATGCCGCACTGTGCAGCTATTTTCTCGATTTGAACGATCACCTGAGTACGCGACAACCCCTCCGTAGGCGCAAGCAGCAATCGGGCGCTTGGACGTCTTAAGCCATGCTCCCATGAAAAAATAGCGTGCAAAGGCAGCACGGGTAAATGTGCTATGGGCTGGGATAGTGGTGGTTCTTGCGATGATGCGTAGGCACTGTGATCGAAATCAAAACCGCCACCAAGGACCGGCGAACGGGTCAACAATGCAGGATCCACGCTTGGACTCGGCATATGACTCACGCTTTGAGGCCGTTCGTTGCCCGTAGGAAATCGCGTGAATGTCATGGTATGACAGTAATACCCACATTTATGTTATTTCTCACGGGGAAAGGGATAGAGCATGTCCATGTATCTTGATCGCGAAGACCGCAAACGCATCGCGGGCCGATTGCTCACCATCGGCATTCCTGGACCCCAATTGGACCAAGCCACACGTGAGTTGCTCACGCACATCAATCCTTTCGGGATTATTTTATTTGCACGCAACATTGTGGATGCACACCAGCTTCGCGATTTCATCGCGGAACTTAAAGCATTTCGTGCAGGCGATCCGTTTGTCATCAGCGTCGATCAAGAAGGCGGACTGGTTCAGCGATTAAAACCCTTGGGCAACGATTGGCCCAACGCACGCGACATGGCACGCCAAGGCATCGAAGCAGTTCGAAAATTCGGCCATCGCATGGGTCAAGAGCTGCGCAGTTACGGTTTCGATCTCGATTATGCACCCGTACTCGACATCCATACCGAACCTACCAATCCCATCATCGGCAATCGTGCGTTTGCCGAAAATGCGCAGGATGTCACAACGTTTGCATGTGCATTTGCCGAAGGACTTCGTGCGGCCGGCATACGCACCTGTGGCAAACATTATCCTGGCCACGGCGACACCACCGTAGACAGTCATCTTGCACTCCCCGAAGTGCAACACAGCATTGAAACATTGCGCAAACGCGAATGGTTACCATTCAAAGCTGCCGCCGCATCAGGCATCATGGATGCGATCATGACCGCACACATGATGGTTCCCAAACTGGATCCCAAATTGCCTGCAACACTCTCGCCCGTCATCTTGCGTGCATTGCGTGATGAATTGGGTTTTTCAGGCATCATCGTAAGCGACGACATCGATATGAAAGCCTTGGCCGATCATTGGAGTCTTGATGAAATCGCTTTGCTTGGACTTAAAGCAGGCCTTGATCATTATCTCGCATGCATCGATCCTGTGCGTGCCTTGGGCCTGCACCGTGCTTTGCATCATGTCATGGAACAACGCACCGTTCCCGCCGAGCAATTGATTGCAAGCGAAATGCGCACAATTACAAACTGGCAGGCGATTAATTTTTCGTAGAATTGATTTGTTCTCATTATCTGTAGGGGCGCTTCGCGAAGCGCCCGTGCGGCATTTGAATAAAAGTTTATCGGGCGGTTCACGAACCGCCCCTACGGGTGCTCAATCAATGAATTGATTGCATCAATTATGCAACCGCTCAAGCACCACCGCCGTCATCACATCTTTGGGATCATCACCCACATTGGCGGTGCTGTTATTTCCCAGTTGGCCAAATGCGCCCATACCCCAGCATTTGATCTTACCGTCGCTCAGCAGCGCACAGGTATGATACATGCCCGATACGATCGAGGTGGCAAGAAGACCCGTTCCAAAATCCACGGGCACATTGCCAGGTGCTGTTAGATTTTCATTGTTTCCCACACCCAGTTGGCCCTGGGAACCGGCGCCCCAACATTTCACCGTACCATTGTTAAGAAGTGCACACGTGTGGCTATAACCCGCCACGACGGCAACGGCTGTAAGATCTTTTCCTAGTAAAATAGGAAAACTTTCAGTCGCTGTTTTATGGCCTTTGATGCCATCCCCGATATTCTTGGTGTCCCATTTCCCAAGCCGACCATTGGCACCCAAGCCCCAGCATTTGATCTTGCCGTCTCTCATCAATCCACAGGTATGATCAGCACCTGCCGCGATCGTACGCACCTTGATCCCTAATTTGATGGGCAAACTTGTGGCAACCAAATGCTGCAATGTATCGCCAATATTTGCAGTGCTGTTGTTCCCAAGCTTCCCATGCAAACCTTGGCCCCAACATTTAAGAGAACCGTTACTTAATAGGCCGCAGGTATGGTTAGCGCCTGCTTCAACGGCGACGGCAGTCAGACTTCGATCGGTGGCAAGAACAATAGGGACATTGTCCGCAACGGGAAGCCCCACATCATCCCCAATATTAAGTGTGTAGCCTTGTCCAAGCTGGCCAAACGCACCATAGCCCCAGCACTTGATTGTACCGTTGTTTAACAACGCGCAACTGTGCTGATCACCGGCTGTGATGGCAACAGCGGTCAAACCTTCTCCAAGGTTGATAGGAGGAGTCTCCGCTATACTTTGATGGCCCTCCACCCCATCCCCTATATTGCTCGTATTGCCTTGGCCCAGCTGTCCAGCATCACCCAAGCCCCAGCACTTGACCCTCCCTTGATTCAACAATGCACACGTATGACTTTTCCCTGCTGCAATGGCGGTTGGGAAATTGTTCGCACCAAAATCAATGAAAGGGATGCCTGCAACCGTTGCCATCCCTTTGACACCATCCCCAACATTCTCTGTAGTCCCGTAACCAAGCTGACCATGCATCCCCCAGCCCCAGCATTTGGCCGCTTTATGATCGCCTCGCCACAATGCACACGTGTGGTACCCCCCCGCCGAGATGACAAGCGTTGGCACGCATGTATTCAAGCAGGCATCGTTGTTGTTCGTGTTCCCATCGTCGCATTGTTCGTGTTCACGCTGAACGATTCCATCACCACAACGAGGACCCTTGATGGTGAATGCCGCCAAACAATCCGATTTGCACGTCGTGCATACTTGGTTATAGCCAGAACAGTCCGCATCGGTTTCGGTCACATTGTTCTTGTCGTCACATATTTCGTGATCACTTGCTTGTACCACCCCATCACCACAATAGGGACCCACAAGATTTAGGGTCGCTGTGCAACTTGCGTTGCATGACGTGCACGTTTTTGTCCCATAGGGGCATGCGGTTTCATTCACCGTGTTGCCATCCTCGCATATTTCAAAGCCCTCCCGAAGCGCGCCATCACCGCATTGTGCCAAAACGCAGGTATTCAAGCAGGCATCAATATTCACTTCGTTCGCGTCATCACATTGTTCATGGTTATCGGACTGAATCATTCCGTCACCGCAACGTGGCCCCTTGAGTATTAATTCGGCCGAACAGTCGGACTTACATGTTTTGCATGTTTGCCCATAAACAGAACAAACAGCATCGGTTTCGGTCACGGTATTGCCGTCGTCGCACGCTTCGTTGCTCGACTGCACCACCCCGTCGCCGCAAGAAGGCCCTTTCAACGTTAACTCGCCCGAGCAGTCGGCCTTGCAAGTCACGCATTCCTTGTCATAGGCCGCACACGACGACGTCGTTTCCGTCACCGTATTGCCATCATCGCATTGTTCATGATTGGCGGCCTGAACCATACCATCACCGCAGTAGGGCCCCTTGAACGTCAACAGCGTCGAGCAATCCGACTGACACGACGTACACACCTGGCCATAACCTACGCAGCCCTCCTGAGTCTCCGTGATCACATTGCCATCATCGCATGCTTCGCCGGCCTCAACGATATGGTTGCCACACACCGACGGGATTTCATACTTAACCCCAGGCGGGGGTTCGCTTGATGCACTGGGTGCAACATAGGATGTGACATTAGGCGCAGACTTGGAAGGCACAGGAGGCAGGGGTTCGGAAAGAACAGGAGGCGGGGGTTCCTGTGTGACACTGGATGTGACTTCACTTTTCGTCTCAGGCGTTATTTCTTTTTTTGCACAGCCAACGACCATCCAGCATAGCAACCCAACACACGCAAAGCCCTTAGACATGCACTATGGTAAGCGAGGGCTCATGGTGCATCAACTTTTCTTGATCCCAAGTGCCTTTGCAACGCGGTCATGCATATTGGTCGCTTGCGATGCGGTGCGACCAATTAAGAGGGTACCTGAATTTGTAAGATCTTCTGTCGCCATCCCATCACCAAGCATCGCTTGTTCAAGCGTCACCGACGGACGACCTTTGTCTTCCATCCGCACCTCGCGGATCCTCGCCAATGCCGTTTTGCGCAGTTCGACCATGGCTTCGAGTTGCGCCATCCGTGCTTCGAGCTTTTCGTGGGTCATCCCCTCGGCCATGCACGAAGCCCCCATACGTCCTAGAACATCTTCAAGACCTTCATGAAAACCGGAACCGAGCCCCATGCGCTCAAGCCCCCCCAACATCATGCTTGGGTTGGGTACATCGATACTTATATCGGCTGGAATGGATACTTGCCGAAGATCCGTGGCCTCTTTGCTCCCACGCAGCGCCTGCTGTTCGGTCGTTCGCAAATTGATCCCACGGGCCGAATCAATATCTTTGGTGAAATAGGCATTGAGATAAGCCTTGGTGCCACTGGTGGGATCTGACGTGGGCGCGGATGATGGGGCGGCCTGAGCAGACTGTTGTACCTGCGCCGCAACCACTTTTTCGAGCACCCGTCGCAGCACTGCATCCTGAACAGCATCTACTTTTTTCTGGGCGGCCTCAACCGATTTTTGGCCTTTGTCAGTTTTTTTGACCTTATCGGTCCCGCCTTCCTCTTCGGGCAAAACAGCTTGTACCTGCGGCTTGTAAAGAAGATCTCGACCCATACATGAGATGATAACTTGGCCGGCTTAATAAGCCAAGGCGAACGCACAGATCCTTCACCATGGGTCAAAACAATGTCTTGTGTTTATCTTGTGCAGGCTGCCCTTGTCCTGGCTGAAACATCGTCTACCCAAACAACAACCGAGAATGCAGCGCCAAGATTTGCTCTAAATTGATCATCTGAGCGCTCTGCTGTTGTAATTGCGTCTGCGCGGTCGATAATTCGGTACGCAGCTGCACAATCTCTCCCTCAAGTTGCGCAACACGCTCTGAAGAGACACCGTTGTCCTGTGGCAACCTATGTGCATCCGCATTCAATACACGAAACTGTTTCGCAAACACTTCAGCCTCTTTGGCAGAACGCAACAACACAATCTTGCTCGGTTCAAAAAAGCAATCCGGAGATGCCGTATGATAACGAGAGAGCAAGAAATAATTAGGGTCCCGATCTGACTTCACTGATATGCCATAATTGCCAAACTGACGCCTCAGTGTACTGAGCTGCAGGTCAGCAATCCCTTGGCTTCTTGGAACCAATGAAGGTATCCATGCCTTAAATTCGGAGACCGTGAGATGCAAGGCCCAGACATCACCCCCTTTGAGACCCCAATATGCTTTTTTATTCGCCACAGCCGCATCAACAAGCGCTGGAAGCTCACTCGCAAACTGCGATAACTCATGATAGCCCGCACGGGGCACAGAGATGCCTTCTTTCAAACACGTCGAAGACATGCCTGCATCAGGATCACGATGTATGGCTAATTTTCCCCTTTTTACGCGTTGCGAAGACCCATGATCCGATTCTTCATCAGATGGCGCATACACAGAATGCCGCCTGCGTCGTGCGCCAAACTGCTGACGAGCCCCATGGTCCGAATCATCCCCATCCGTGTCCGCCGCATAGCCCTGGAGCTTAACTGAGGCATCCTGCGCTGCTTTCCTTTTTAATAGTGGCGGTGACTCTTCTTGCACGAACGGAGGTGGTGACTCTTGCCTAGAATCACCCACGTTTTCTTCATCCCGACGCGGTGCGTGCAATATCGATTGGCCCGGAACCTGTGTAGGAAAAGAAGTAAACGTGATTTGCTGTTGAAAGATATCCGTGTCCGGAAGAGGCGCGGGTGAGTCATCTAAGATCCCAGCCCAACTTGGGCTTAATCCCCCAAAATCGGCGAAAGAAGAGGCTGGCGCAAATATTTCCGGTGTTAGCCTATTGGACGACATCGATACTCCTCAAAAATTAGAGCACCTAGACCCCGCGCGGGGTATTGCCCGATTTCCATTCGTCGGTACGTTCTGCGGCAAATGGCTCAAGGATCTCATACAGGCTGCGCTCTGGAAGACTTTTAAAAACCGATTCGGCATGGCTTGTATCCAGCACCGAATTGAACCGAATATGATCAAGCTCTGGCGCAGGAAATGACGTCAAACGCAACTGCCATGCGCGTTCCAAAAACAATTTAAACAACGGATGGGGCACGGGCAGCGTGGGCTTCCCAAGAATGCGCAAAATGCGTGATAGCGGCACAGGCTCTGTCCCTGCCAAATTGAAAATACCGCGCACACCGGGATTAAGCGATTCTTCGATCATGCGCAGCAAATCATCTTCATGCATCAGTTGCACCATTGGATCAAAGCCCATGATGGTCGGGATCAAACGCAAACGAAAATACTTACTCGGCGCATTGCGCACATTGGGACCCACGATATGGGCTGGACGCAAAATCACCGTTTCAATTTCATGATGCTTCCAGAAAAATGCCTGGGCGGAACGATCGGCCGCAACCAGACTTCTAATTTCAGGAAAGCGCAAACTTGCCATCAACGGTGCGTCTTCTTTGATGAAATGGCTGTTGGTCGGCGCAGGTCCATAGACATCCCCGCTAGACAGCAAGATCAGCTTTTTCACGTTGTAGTTGGCAATATAACGCAATAGCGTTTCGGTGCCGACCACATTGCGGTTGTACAAAACTTCCGAAGGCACACGAAAATTGTGCACCACGCCCAAGTGGATCACCGCATCCACCTGACCTGAACGAAAGACTTCTTCCGCCGGCCTGCGACGTAAATCGGTACGATGATGCACCACGGATTTTGGTAAACCAATGCACGGTCGATGATCGATACCGATCACTTGGTGGTCGCGACTTAAGCGCTGTGCAACACGACGTCCAAGACGCCCCGAAATTCCTGTGAGTACGATCCGCATGCGTTAAGCCCCTAGAAGAATACGCTCTGGCGTTCGGCCAGACCTTTATCGATCATCCGTTGCATGGTGGCTTTAACTTTCGCCACTTTCGCAACAATCACTTCATCTTCGTCGTTGGCGTCGCCATCAAATCGCATCGGTGTACCAAAATGAATGCGATAGCGTGTAGGCAGAGGCAACAACCCAAGTACCGGTGGAAACGTGACCGGACATGCAGGCATCCCCACAAGTTTGCCGATGGCCTGAAGATCAAAATAGCTGCGCGACTGCTCTTCGGCACCAATCACCACCGTGGGTATGATCGGCGTATCTGTTTCAATGGCAAGGCGCATAAAGCCCTGACCAAAGCGCTGCAGCTGATAACGTTTATCCCAAGTTTTATTGAGCCCGCGCACACCCTCAGGAAAAATTTGAATCGCCTCGCCTGCCGCAAGCAAACGACGGCAATTGTCGGGCGTTCCCAAAATTTGTCCACAGCGCGCAAGAAACGGTGACACGAACGGTGTTTCGGGTACAAAACGCTCGACCATAGATCGCACAAAACGCGGTGGTTCTGCATCCATCAGCAACGCCGATCCAATCATTGCACCATCGAACGGCAATTGACCTGAATGATTGGCAATGATGAAACAACGTCCTTGCGGAATATTTTCAAGTCCAAAGGTCTGACATCGAAAGTAATTGCGGTAAAACCACGCACTGACGCCAATAACTTTTTTAAGAAATTCAGGATCAAAACCAAATGGATCAACCCCGTAGGATCCAAGCTGCGTCGGAATGCGATCAAATCGCTCACGCAGTTCTTCGTCGACGTTTAAAACAGAACCCAAGCCGTGCCCTACCTGCTCGGCCACCCTAATCAACATTGCACCTAATTCAACAACATCCACAGCGCGTTAAGGCGTAACGAATTGCAACAGCGGTGGTCAAGGTAGCATTGCACTTTATTATAATTTTGCGTGCAACGCCCGATCGAGCTTCGGAATAAGACCTTCAAAATTACCATTGGACATCACCAACACCACATCACCAGGTTGTGCATGGGATGCAACGTGTGTTGCAATGGCGTCCGTATCTTCGATAAACCATGCCTGTTTACCGGCCTGTTGTGCTTTCTTCACAATGGATTCCGGCGAGAGACGCAATGCGTCGGGCACTTCCATCAAGCGACTGTGCGATGCCATCACCACACAATCGGCAAGCGCAAGTGCATCCCCCAATGCCTCTTGAAAGATATTACGCCGGGTACTTGCACTGCGAGGTTCAAAGATGGCCCACAAGCGCCGTGCACCAAAACGCGCACGTGCGGCTTTGACCGTGACATCGATGGCCGTTGGGTGGTGTGCAAAATCATCAACCACCGTCACGCCACCATGTTCACAACACACTTCCATGCGACGATGAACGCCCGCAAAACCCGCCAAGGCATGGGCCGCTTCATGATTGCTAAATCCTTCGGCCCACAGCACCGCCATGGCTGCAAGGCTGTTTTCAACACCCCCAGGGCCCCACAAGGCAATGGTCGCAGTACGTTCTTCGCCATTCACTTGCGCCGTGATGGTGGTGCCCTCCCCATCTGCATGGCTTTTGAGCAACTTAAAGTTTGCATCAAAACCCGCACCATAAATCGTCACGCGTTTGGCGCGGCCGTGTTCGCGAACCAAGCGCACAGCACGCTCTGCACCAGCCCACACCACAATGTGTCCATCTTCGGGAACAAGTTCGATCACTTTCCTAAATGATGCTTCGATGGCTTCAACCGAAGCGTAAATATCGGCATGATCATATTCCAGACTTGTGATGATCAACGTCTTCGGTTTGTAGTGAACAAATTTGGGGCCTTTATCAAAATACGCAGTATCGTATTCATCGCCTTCGATCACAAAATACGCACCCTGCCCGGCGTGAAATGATTCCGGCATGCCCACCAGGGCTCCACCCACTAAAAATGATGGGTCGCGTTTTGCTTTCGTGAAGGCGTGGGCGAGAAGTGCGGTGGTCGTGCTTTTGCCGTGGGTTCCGCTCACCACGATGCTGTGTTTGTTTTCAATGGCAAGTTCAGAAATAACCTCCGGCATCGAATATGTCGGGATGCCGTGCTTGCGCGCATAGAGGGCTTCGGGATTGTTCGATCGGATCACATTCCCAACCACCAACAGATCGGGCGTATCGTGCAGATGCTCTTCGGCATAACCTTCAAAATAGGGGATCTCCCACTCACGCAACTTATCACTCATGGGCGGATAGACGGCCTGGTCGCTTCCCGAAACTTCGTAACCCAGTTGCTTAAGCAATCCGGCAAGAGATCCCATCCCCGTTCCGGCGATACCCATGAGATAAACACGTTTGCTGCGTTGTGAAGCTGTCATGACGGAACGAATTAGCATGGCTGATGGGTTGGGGTCACGTGTTTACTGTTAACACTGCGATGCGTTATCCCCGACACTTCCGCTTAAACCAAATGCGGATTGTGGACTACTTTGGGTGTTGCCCTAAAAAGCGAGGGGTGGATCTGAATATGCTTGCCTAGCATCTCCAGTCCTTCTGCTTTTTTCTTGCGACGTAGCAAACGAGGTGCGGCCTGAATGGCCACTGGCGCGGACGTCGCAAGGTCGACAATATCGAGTAACGAAGCTGTTAATCCCAAACTGTCTCCGGTCAATTTTTTCATTATCGCACCCACGATAATGACGGGTACACTTGCAATGTAGCCTGGTATACGTGCGAGGCGTTCACCGGGTGTGCGCTTTTTCCATGCTTTTTTTGCACAATGGTTAAGCGCCAGTGAGTGTGCGAATAAATGTTCCACACTTTCGCCCCACATGGCCGCATGGTTGTCACGCATTTCTTTTCTGAATTTGTAAATAAAACAAAGCGACTTCCATGTTGTTAGACCGGGAATATTATTGCCGCCAAGAAAATCCGAAAGAAGCATGCATTGGACGACCGGATTTTCAATGGATGAAAAGACGTTTGCCATGTCGGCGATCTGGTGAGCGACAACATGCCGGTTAAAATTATATATTGGAGTACCCCAAGAGTCCAAACGTTTTAATAACAAGTAGGGCGCGTCGTGATAGAAATTGCTATAGAACACCGCGATTTCTGTTCTGTCGTCTGCAGGTAACTTTGAATGCAGGGCGGATATCTCCATCTTGTTGTGACCTGATTCAAGAAGAGCAATCACGGTAAGCAAACGAAGATGAGGAGGAATTGCTTCAAATCCTTCATGGATGTATTTTTTAACAAGCATCGTACAGAGCGCCAAACGCCCATCGTCAGTCATACAACGCGCAGCACCCAAAGAATTTTCAAACGCTGCGCATGCAAACATGCCTTCGTTTTGGGCCAGTTTTGCTGCTTGCGTATCAACCCACAGCGCAAACGCTAAAGGCAATGCTGGAGCAAACTGAGGGTCCCGCTGTACATCGAGAAACGCAGTATTACGCAATTTTCCACAATCTTCGTCTAACCTATGCTCCTCGGGAATTTGTGCCAAGAACCATCGCGCTTGGGCTGCCCAATGACGATCACCCATCACGCCTCGCACATCAAAAAAGACGTACGGGGCAAGCATAATTTGCAGGGGATCAAAGTGCGGATGGGTATCAAAAGTGATCCGATCTGCGGAAAATAAACATCCTGAGCGATCTGCGCGTTCTCTGCTGCCCAGGGCTGGGAGTTTTAATCCCAAAAAAGAACGTCCGCCTTCGTGATGCGGTTTACGTGCATGTATGTAATATGCGTTTAAACTGGCCTCATTGGTTTCATTGAGCGGATCGGCCTTGAGAAGTTCGTGGGCGAGATGGGTCCGCAATGCGAGGTCTTTTAAGGACAAAGGAGAAGTTATGGCAGCCATTTCATACTTAATCGCCACATACTTCCATTTGTTTATTAGTGGCAATACTCTAATTAACCCCCGCCGCCCGAAATATTTCATCATAAATATGTTGACGAAACGCACGCATGGTCTTCTTTTTGTCGTCGGGATACGTGGGATGGACGGCGTTGGTAAGAACAATACCGATGATATCGTTTTTTAGATCAATCCAAATAGAGGTTCCGGTGTAACCCAAGTGCCCCACCGAGGTGCGGCTAAAACGTTGGCCTACTGTGGAATCTAGGGCACTTGGCATATCCCATGCGAGCGTGCGCGTGGTGTTGGGTACACGCTTTGATCGGGTCCAAAACCGTTGTACGGCACCGCTATGAAACAACGTATCGGTGGCACCCTGATACGCGCGTTTGAGCGCATAGACCAATCGCCATACGCCATCCAACGTCCCAAACATTCCCGCATGGCCTGCAACGCCGCCCATGGCCCATGCTTCAGGATCGTGCACTTCACCTTGCAACAAACCACGCCGGGGACATTCTTCTGTTGCAACAAACGTACGCGCTGCAAGCGTTTTCCTAAATTTGGCATCATCAAGCGGCACAAAAAATAATTCACGTTCAATATCCATGGGCATCAAAATGCGTTCACGCAGCGCCACATCCAACGACTTCCCCACTGCTGCTTCAAGGGCCCATCCCAGGGCAATAAATCCTACGTCAGAATAGCATGTCACGCGCCCTGGTTCTGTCACGAGATCAATCTCGCGAAAATGTTTTTGATACACAGGTACAATGGCACGTGTGCCAATTTTTATATTCTCGGGATTTTTTTCAAGGAATTCCCACAAACCCCACAAGGCAGGAAATCCAGCCGAGTGATCGAGCAGCATATCGATCGTAATATTTTTAAATTTGTCATCGCGAAAAGCATCGCCAAATTGTGAAAGATTGCTTCGGATATCAAGTGCACCACGCCCTGTAAGAAACAACGTAAGAAGACCTGAGCCCAAGGGTTTGGTAAGCGACGCCAAATCGAACAACGATTTTTCATCAATGGATTTACTTCCCCCACCCATCTTGTCGCGTCCGTAAAAAGCCCGATGCACCACCGCATCGCCTTTGATCACCATCACCGCCGCCGCGCTGAATGTTTTCTGATGCATTTCAACCGACATTAATCGGTCGATCCCTGCATCACGGTACTCTTTGCCTTTTTGGACCTCTTCCCATGGATCTTTATTCTTTGGACTCATGCGCGCACCCACGTCAGTTGTGTGGGATCCATCGTCGCCATAACACCTTGAGGCAACGCGACACTGCTGGCATCATGTCCCACGGGAAGCCCAAAGCACACAGCCACGCGGGCATCGTTCAGCCCCCGTCGAATCGCTGCCACACTTTCTTCGTATTTTGCATCACCCGTGCACTGACCGATGGCAAGGCCTGCAAGATCACGCAAAGCACCCGCATGGTGAAGTTGGCTCATGACACGGTCCAAGCGATACGGGGCTTCGTTGATATCTTCGACCACCAGAATATGACCGGCAAGATCGGGGAAAACAGAAGTGCCCACAAGCGATGCCAGCACCGTTAAATTGGCCACAAACAACGGCCCTTGGGCATGGCCTTCGCCGCCCATCGCAGGCAACACCGCAGACCGGCATTCACCACGAATCATTGAAAACAATTGCGTGCGTGCCGCATGATCCCATTCCGCAACAGTACTCACATTGGCGGCATGGATCGAAAAAGCACCGTGCTGTTGCCACAAACAATGCAACACCGTGGTATCGGAAAAACCGACCAACACAGGCAAAGGCCCATCACAATGTTTGGCTATTTCGTGGGCAATACGACCTGCGCCATACCCACCCCGCGCAGCCCAAATCACATCGGGCGCATCGTTTAAGGCATCGATAAAATCTCGGGTGCGCATGGCATCATCGCCCGCAAGATAGCCATCACGCGCGCGAACAGCAGGCGACGACGTCACACGAAAGCCCGCCTCTTCAAGCAACGCAATGCCTCCATCCAAACGTTCTTCCGTCACTGGCCCCGAGGGCGCTACAATTCTTATTTGCATGTGGGACTGAGTGTAGCACCTCTAAGAGGGTCTTGCATCATTCAGCGACGCGCGTTGGCGGCATGATAATTTGCAAAGATTTCGGATCGATTCTTTTTAATTCACGCAATTCAAACGGCGCGCGATTTTTCGGATCGGTCGGATTGACGACCCACCACCTCACAAGAGCGTCAAAGTCATAGACAAATCCATGGAGCAACACAGGTTGCGACAAGGCGGATAAAAGATCGTGGGAAATGGCGCATATGTCATTCGGCGTAATACCTTCGGGCACCAAACCCACTTCAAGAGCATCCCAAACCACCGTCGATGCGGTGGCCTGGCGTTCTGCTTTCATTGATGCTTCTTCATCGAATCCTTGCGCACCACCCCACAACGCTTCTGCAATTCGTCTAACATATCCCCACGACGGTCCTGACTCAGCAGGCACCGAACGCGCGTGCCCCCACCACCAGTCGATATGAGCATCCTCCGGCCATACAACGGGATACGTTCCTTCTTCGTAAGATCCACCATAGGACATCCGAGAGACATGAGGCCGTCGCATGAAATCAAGCCCATTTTGAATGATATCCGGCGCGGGGGGGGGGGTACTGTTTTGATTGTACGGCCAATAGTACGCGCGGGGGTTCATCGTTGGCAAAACCACGCTGGGCTGATTCCAGGCCAAACGTCGGTCCAAGATCAGCGGTAGCATCACTCCGGGAAGATCCCAAATACGACTTCGTGAATAAGCCATCGCATCCACTGGGGGCACATTGGGAATGACATGCCGTTCTTGCATCGCAATGGGAGCAATAGGTCTGATTTCGGTGGATTCGATTTTTGGAACATTGCCCATGGCGATTTATTTTATAGAAACAAAATCGAATGGTCTAGTCGCGAGAAACCCGTGTATTTCGGGCCACCCATGCAGCATCTGCCGCCGACTGCCGTGGCGCATTAGGCAAATACAACTGAGAAGTGTATGCATCGATAAAAAGTGGGATCCCCAAATCGAGCCATGCTTCAAAAGAGGCGCGACAGTATCCTGCCACCCGTGAGGCCGCATCGGTGATGCTTGTTGGACAAAAAAGTCCTATCATCCCTGGCTCTGGAAGTACCGGCGTTGGATTGCCACGATCGATCGATGGCACAACCCCCGGCCCAAAAGAATCCTCTACCCCGTGTGGCGTGACCGTAGGCAGGAAAGCTGGCTGCAGAGCGATATGAGAGTTCACTGAAGAAGAACCTACAACATTGATTGGCGGAAATGTATTGGACATAAAGCACTACGTATGAAGGCTTATTGAAGAGGTCAATGTGCGGGCGAGGAGGCAAAAGTACAACCCTGCTTGCACAACCTTGCGCCCTGGCCTTAGAGTGCGCCCATGCTGCTGTATTCTGTGATCACAATTGCCTCACTCCTAATAAGCGCACCCGATCCATCACTGCTCACACCGCCGCAGCGTGCTGTCTATCAACGCGTTATCGGTGAAGAGTTTTGCAGTTGCGATAGCACACTCACGATTTCTGGTTGTGTGCAGCACAAAAAAGCATGCCGCACCGGTGGGCACTTGGCCACGCTCGTGCACAAGCAGGCAAGTTCAAACACAAGTGCCGATGAAATTTTGGCCATGCTTGCCACCCAAGTGGTCGGCCCCATGTGCGGAAAAGCAACGCAAATCAATATTGCGGGTGCACCCATCAAAGGCGCCGCCAATGCCCCTATCACCCTGGTGGAGTTTGCAGATTTTCGTTGCACCCATTGCCGACATGCAGCCCCTGAAATCAAACGCGTGATCGAGGCACACAAAGGCCAAGTACGTCTTGTGTTTATGCCCTTCCCTTTGGGCGATCATCCCCACAGCACCAAATCGGCGGAAGCAGTGCTTGAAGCCGCAGCCCAAGGCAAATTCGAAGTCATGCACGATGCGTTGATGCATTCGGCAACACTTAATTTTGACCGTGATACGCTCGTAAGAACCGCACGCGCCGTTGGCCTTGATATCCCGCGTTTCATCAAAGCTTTGGACAGTGGAATACACAAAGAACTCAGACAACGTCTCAAAGGTGAAGGTGTTCGCGTGGGTGTTGCCGCCACACCGGCCATGTACATCAACGGCCGCCCTTTTATCATGACCGAAAACAGCCTGCCCCTTGCAGATCGCATCGACATGGAACTCGAACGCATGAAAGGAACTTGCAAATGATCTCACTGATTCTTGCACTCACACTTCAGGCGCAACACGCAGCGCCAATACAAAAAACACCGCAAACAGTACCTCAACAAAAAGTGCTGACACCCGCGCCCACAGAAGCCGTAGAACCAGCACCTCCATTTCTTCAGCTTCAATCTGAACAAAACAATATCAGGTTTCGCCTTCGTGTTGAGCCTGCATCCCCCAAGCCTGGCGAAACGGTCACGGTGATCCTTGATGCATCCACTGTCACGGCAGGCGATTCGCGCACGTCCATGGCGCATTCAAGTTCCATTGCGGGCGCAAAAATCCGCATGGCCTTGATCGGTACTTCAGGCAACGCCGACGTGCGCATTGCAGCGGCACTTGAAGATCCAGGATCCTACGGTGCAAGTTTTACATCAACCACTGCCGGTGCCTACGCGCTTGATATCGATTTATTCCAAGACAGTGCACTCAAAAGCCATGCACGCTTTGGCCTCGCTTGGGGTATGTGGCCTATTCCTGAAGCGCCCAGCGCAACCCTTCCCCGAGGCATCCAAGCCTCTTTGGGAAATATCGCACGCGGCCAGAGTCTTTGCGCGCAGCATTGTCGTCAGGATCTGCCATGGAGCAATGCACAAACCCATATCCCAGCTTTGATCACAACCGCTGAAGGTTTCGCCGACGATAACAATGCGCTTGTTGCATACGCCGTTGGCCCCAATGCCACGACACTTCCTATTCTTGATCGTGTGGATCTCACAGCATTTTTGCGCAGTTTGCATCCCGATCCAGCAACCCTTGTACCGCACGCAGGCACCGTCATCGGGGGCGATTTCGCTTTGGGTGAATTTGCGTTAGAGCGACTGGCCGAGCATGGTGTTCGCCCCGTCAACACCGCCGTCGAAGCACCCGTCTTTGCTGCATTTGCAGGCGACGACAGTGACCTTCAACGCTTTGATTACAATGATCGCCATGCACGTGAATCCCTCACCGGTAAGAAAAAAATGGCCTATGTAATCGTCCTAAACAAAGCCCAAGGGATCCCCATCGACGAATTGGTCCTCACCATCGCGCCCGAACCCAGCTACAAAATACTAAGCGCCGTTGCACGCGACGCGGACGCCGCCAAGGCACAACGTTACAATACCGATCTTGCGCGTGTACGCGGCCTCGGTGCGTTCAACAGCACAAAAACGTTTGCCAACGCTCCAAAAAGCGTACAGCCCTGGATCGGTAAAAGCTACCTGCTCGCTGCCGAATTTGCGACACAGTATTATGGCGAAGAACGATCGTTTACGGCGTTTGATCGCGAATTTGAAAATAAAAAATAACACTGCACAAAAAAATACAACACATCGCGTCAATTATTTGCGATACATTCTCTATGAAGTACGCAAACCTCTTTCTTTGTTTTGCTCTGATCGGATGCAGTGGCAGTGAAGAGACACCGGGCATTGAAAAGACACCGAGCAATCCACCCGCACAACCCGCAGACGCAGGGGGCGATCCCAGCCCCCCCCCTGAAGTGCCAACCGAAGACCCCGTCATACCCGAAGAACCCATAATGCCTGAACCAACGCCTCCCGAAGATCACACCTCGGAAATTATCACCATTTTGCAAGCCAAGTGTGCACCGTGCCATACCGGCACGCGTCACGCCGGTGGACTTTCATTCTCAGAAAATTTCCCCGGAGAGAACCCTCTTGCCGCCAACACGAAATGCGATGGTCTCACCAAAGCAGCATGCGTGCCCGTACTGATTGAAAACGGCGACATGCCCATGCGTGCTGGCTGCGCAGAAAATCCAGAAAACCCCAAATGTGTGACCGCAGATGAACTTGTGTTGATCAAGGCGTGGGTGAGCGGACTATAATCTAAACTTTAAACGCACAGTTTTTTAAATCGGCAATACGCGCGACGCCTGCACCCGGTGTAGGATCTGTCCCATTGGCGGTCCACCATGCTTTAAATTGCGCATAGTCATAAAAAGTATGCGTGCCTGTCACACTTACCAGAACAATACCATGGTCTGTTGTTGGCACTGTGTCCTGCGTAATGAGGCAATGCCTGTCGCTCAATCCATTCGCAACAATGCCCGCGGACGCGTCATAGGGCTTAAGATCTTTCCATTCGGGTGCTCGGCGTGGGATCCCAAAAGACCCGTCATCAATCAGCGCGCTCATCCGGCGAAATCCTTGCACCAACAAACCCACCGTACAGCCCGCGGTATAACCCAAAAGATAGCTGGTTGCGGACACAGGTGAAACATAGGTTGGCGGTTGATGCGGATCGGCAGGATCACCCGCCATCAAAAGAACATCTGAAGCAAAGGGCGCCACAAGCCCGGAAAGCAGCGCAGTATACGGTGAGATGTATGAGACAGCCAGGCCAAAACCAAAACCTGTCCCAGCACCTACCCAGCATTCTCTGTACATGCTGAAAGCGGGATCTCGCGCTGGATCCTGGGCTTCTGCAGCGTAATGACGATTAAATTGTTCGATGGAATAGGCCAATGTCCTTGGAGCCTCTGAAAAACCGACAAATGGCATAAAATAGTCCTTATGATTCAAAGTCCATATCAGATGTTTCCCAATGTGCAATATGCGATGTGGCACCGTGATTGACCTCTCCCACAAGCCTGTTAACCTCAAACCCATGAATACCGATGTTCAAAATGTTCAATTGGTATTTCTCGATCTCGATCGTACATTGATACGCAAAAACTCAGCATTTTTATGGCTTTTCTTTGCGCGCAAGCACGGACTTGCCACGTGGCAGCAGGTGTTCAAAGGTTTGTTTTGGCTAGGGCATTATGCGCTCGGTTTGCGCGACATCAGCGATGCCTATCGCGATGCCATTCGTGATTTGCGCGGTCAATCGGAAGCGGTAATACTGGCTGCCACCGAACAATTTTTTTGGGTTCACGTTCAACCCTTATACCGACCCGGCGCCCTTGATTCTATTAAAGTATGGCAGCATGCCGATATTCCTGTGGTGCTGCTCACCTCAAGCTCCAACTACATGGCGTCGTGCGTGACACGTGATTTAGGACTCAGCGATTATTTGTCGTCGTCTTACGAAGTCGATGCCCATGGAAAGTATACAGGCCTCGTGCGCGAACCCCTCGCCTATGGCCATGGTAAATGTCACTTGGCGGAAAATTTTCTTCGCGCGCGTAACATCGCGTGGGAGCATTGCGCATTTTACACCGACTCCCATTCGGATCTACCGATGCTTGAACGGGTGGGCCATCCCATGCTCGTTGCACCCGATCCCAAACTGCGCCGTCGCGCACAACAAAAAAATTGGCCGGTGGTTGTGTGGTAGTGGGACTAAAAAAGTAGAAGCAACCAAAGTTAAGTTTGAGACTTTGCAGGGATTAACATGGACAATGAGATCACCCAAGAATCCAACACCAATCTATTCAGAAGGAGAGTGCTATGGGAACCCACGTTATTCCAAGAACATTTCAAGAGGACTGCGCCTCTCATCACAATTTTTCAACATTTGATCGATATATTTTAAGGCGATCACACCCCAGAAGAATGATTTGCGACATCATTGGTCTGATATGGTCTATATATTTTCTTTGGTTGTCAAACTGGCCGGCCGCTGTCGTTTCGGTCATCTTGGCCAGCGGGCTTGGACTTTATTTCACACGAAATATTGACGTTGATCGAATATCTCAAACGACATTGGGTCGCTTAGGGCTCCTTCACAAACATCCTTTTAATCTTGCCCTCAACTTCATTGGCATATTCCCTCTCATCTATGGCATTTGGAGACACTCCACAGAATTAATCCTGATTGGCTTTTCGATCATCATCCTTGGCCACTTCTTTGGGTGGGCCGAGGTGAACAAAAACCTTAAATTAAAGAGCAGGACTGAAACATGCCACCAGAAGGCCGCTCATCCAACGAGCGATGTTTCTGGTGGACTCGAATCGGGGGGTGCAAAATGATTAGACAAAGCTGTGAGACACGGTTTTACACGTTTCTGATTCGCTTTGCGCCGCGATGGAAAAAGAAAAAGAGCCATCTTACGAAAAACTAACCACGCACCCGCTCAATTTCCACCAAGCGCACGCGTTTGTCATCGGCTTCTTTGACCACAAAGCGCAGGGTCTCCCACGTGATCACCGCACCGACTTCAGGAATATAACCGAGTTGCTCGATCACAAATCCTGCAAGGGTTTCGTAGTTGGCCGTTTCCGGAAAACGAACATGAAGCGCTTGTCCTAAGTCCCACACATGCACGCGGCCATCGGCGATGATTTTTCCATCGGCAGTTTGACGAAATTGTTTTTCTTCCACATCGTGTTCGTCTTGAATTTCGCCTACAATTTCTTCGATGATATCTTCGAGGGTCACCACCCCCGCCGTGCCACCGTATTCATCCACCGCAATGGCCATATGGGTTTTGCGTCGTTGAAACTCACGCAGCAATTCGCTGATGGGCATCACTTCTGGCACAAAAAATATCGGCCGAAGAAGACCATTGAGATCGAAACGATTCTCAGGAACCTTGGAAAGCAGGCGCGCATAGAGTGCCTTCACATGCAACAGGCCCACCACATTGTCGATGGTTTCTTCGTAAATGGGAATGCGCGAATGGCCTGACTCCGAAGCAATACGCACCGCTTCGGTCAGATCACTGTTCACTGGGATTGCCACCATCCCCGTACGTGGCACCATGATCTCGCGGATGATCGTATCCGAAAATTCAATGATCGAGCGCAAGATGCGTTCATTGCGCTCACCAATCACCTGCTCACGGGCTTCCACCGAAAGCTTTTGTAATTCCATGGGCGTCCAAAACAAACCGATATCACTGTCCTCTTCACCATGCAGCCGTCGTGCAATGGCCTGGGACGGTTTGCGAATGGCAATAAGCAGCGGCAACGACGCCAACCCCAGCAGCTCTGCGATCCACATGGTACGCACCGCCCACGTATATGACCAATGTTTGGCCAAACGACGCGGTACGAGCTGCGCAATCAACACTTCCAAAAGCGCCACAAGCAGTGGCACACCCACGCATAAGCCAAAGGCGCACCATCCCGCACTCGCGGCAAGACGATAGGCAACAATCCCTGCTGCCGCCAAAAGCGACACACGACCCGTATGCAGGCCCAATAAAACACGGCCTGGATCCTTGGACCATCCTCTTAGACGCTCAACGCCCGACCAATGCTCTTCTTCTGCCAAACAAAGCCGGTCCGGTGTAAGACCTTGCAGCGCTGTTTCGATCGACGTCAAAAGACCCGTCACCATCAGCACAGTCAAAAGACCGACCCACGCAATTACGATTTCGCTCAAGGGATGCTTCTCCCCTGTATTGTCTTATGAACCATTTCTACGGATTCCTGTGAACGAGATATTCGACAAACTCATGCGCCAAAAAATTTAGAAGGTCTATATCATGGGGTGCATAATGATCGTCACCCTTATGATTCACAAGTTCGATCGCGCCATAGACACGTCCCCCGTGTTGCACAGGCGCGCACAAAAGAGATCGGGTACTGTAACCCACACTTGTTGAGATCTCTTTGCAAAAGAGGGGATCGTGGGCCGTATCCCCCACCCCCAGCGCCACACCATTTTGCGCACAAAACCCAACCACGCCTTGCCCCATCTTTACACGCAAGCCCTTGACTTCATCGGCTTTGGGGCCACGCGTTGCCACGAAATGCAACGCATCGCCGTTAATATCTGAAAGAAAAACACCACCCGACTCTGAGGGGATCACCTGCATCGCGAGATCAAGCAAACGGTTCGCAACCTCATTGACATCATCGCACAATTGGATCTCGCTGGTTTTCACCATGAGATCCGCCACGATATCCGAGAGACGCGACTCAGGACTCTGCGCCGAGGCTGCCGTGGTCGGCATTGTTGAGGGGGGCGCTGCTTTCATTTTAGGCGCAGCTTTGGCTTCATCAATCGTGATCATATTCACGGCAACCTGGCCGTCACCTCCACGCACCACCACACCATCGGCCTTCACCTCACACATGATGTTTCCGAACTCGGCCACTTTGATATCGTTTTGCGCAAGCACCGCAGACATCGCTTCGAACCAACTCTCACCGGACGCGGTGCCACGTACATCTTTGCCTTGCTTGCCTTTGCCCACAACGGTCACATCATACATTGGCATACATCGCACCTCCCGCATAGAGAACAACCTCTTCTATTGTATTAAAATGCGATGTAAGCCTCAAACGAAATGATATGACAATTACCGTAGGCAGATAACCACATCAACACTCAATAACATTGATAGCAAGGCCACCGCGGGATGTTTCTTTGTATTTGCTCTTCATGTCGGCACCGGTTTGCCGCATGGTTTCGATCACTTTATCAAGCGACACATGATGCTCACCTGTGCCCGCAAGCGCGATGCGCGCGGCATTGATGGCCTTGACGGAACCCATGGCGTTTCGTTCAATACACGGGATCTGAACAAGCCCACCGATGGGGTCGCAGGTGAGGCCTAAATTGTGCTCCATGCCTATTTCAGCGGCATTTTCAGTTTGCAGATCGGTGCCACCAAAGGCTGCCACCAAACCACCGGCCGCCATGGAACACGCCACACCCACTTCGCCTTGGCATCCCACTTCAGCACCAGAAATAGAAGCGCGCTCTTTGTACAACATACCGATAGCGCCTGCGGTGAGAAAAAATCGGATCACACCTTCGTCGGTGGCTTTGGGCGTAAGCCGTGTGTAGTAGTGAAGTACGGCGGGGATGATGCCTGCGGCACCGTTGGTTGGCGCCGTCACCACCCGGCCACCCGCAGCATTTTCTTCGTTGACTGCAATGGCGTACAAATTCACCCAATCAAGCACAGTGAGCGGATCATACGCGGCTTCGCTATTTCGGTTTTTCAATTCGTTGTACAAACCCGGCGCACGGCGCACCACCTGCAATCCCCCAGGCAAAATTCCTGTTTTCTCGCAACCACGGCGCACGCAATCTTGCATCACGCCCCAGATCTTCATGATCCCTGCACGGATCTCTTCTTCGGTGCGCCACACACATTCGTTTTCAAGCACCAAGCGCCAAATGGGTTTGCCTGTTTCGGCCGAACGCGCAAGCAATTCGGCCCCTGAGCGCAACGAATGAGGCAACGGCGTCGCATCAGGCACAATCGTATTGGCCTGTTCGATACGATCGTTGTTCACCACAAAACCACCACCCACCGAATAATACGTGCTTTCGCGCAGCACATTGTCTTGTTCGTCAAAGGCTTTAAAAATCATTCCATTGGAGTGAAATGGCAGTGTTTTACCGCGAAGAAATGCAATGTCTTTGAGCGGATTGAATGCAATGGCATGCAGATCAAGCAAACGCAGGCTTTTATTTTCTCTGATCGCACGTGCACGCCGTGGCATCACCTCAGGATCGACCGATTCTGGATCTTGGCCTTCAAGACCAAGCAGCAGCGCAGCTTCGCTGCCATGTCCTTTTCCGGTAGCGCCCAAGGATCCATACAATTCCACGCGGATGCGATGTACGCGGTCGAGAAGTCCCGTGTTTTGAAGCGCCATGGCAAACATGCGCGCTGCACGCATCGGACCTACCGTGTGCGAACTGGATGGACCGATACCGATACGAAACAAATCAAAAATACTGATGGCCATGTGACTTACGATTATAACTGATTTTTTATATAATAGTAGGGGCGGACCCCTGTGTCCGCCCTTGGCCGAAGACAGGCATCACCGAGGTCACAAAGCCAAAAACCAACTCACAAAGTAAACAACAATAAACAGCGCCCCCAATTGCCAAGCCGTTGGGTCTACGGTCAGAGACGTATGCAACTGCGCAGCTTTGATGCCTAAATCCGTATCGGTCGCGGTGGTTTCAATGTCGGCGGCAATACGACCTGCCGTGAAAAAATCGCCCATGTCATAGGCTGCTTGGGCCTTGGACCAACGCGCACGCACATCATTTCCTGCTTTGTCTTTAGGTGCCATGGAGGCTTTATTAATCCACAGTCACAAGAAGTTCAATCAAACCGGTGCCTGTGCAATGATCCGCCAACCGTCATAATTTTATAATTCAGATTGTTGGCGTTGCTTTGGTTTCAATAGCATTTTCGCTTCGTCGTAAATCCCTTTGAGTGCAACGGCGTATTGTTCTGCATGTTTTGCGCCACATGTACAAACCAATCGGGGCAATCTTCTCAGCTTTTTGGTGGCCATCAATACCACGCCGCGCATGCGATCGATAGCGCAGTTTTCGCGTAGGCTAGTGATGTGTTCGCGCAAGTTGTGCAGCGTTTGGAATTCTTCCTGCGACCCTTGAATCGACCGCCAGGTATCTTTTAAGGCTCTGAATTCTTGGGATCGCGCGGGGGTTGCGCCGCCTTCGGCACTGATTTCGCGCAGTGCCGCTTCCCATTGCTGTTCGATGTAGCGATGAATGGTCGCTGCGTCAGCTTTTGTGTTGAATTCAGGAAATGCCGTCTTGAGTAAAGCAAGCGAGAATTGGTCGGGCGCTCCAACGACGGTGCCCAAATACAATGTAACGAGCGAATGAAATATCTGTAATTGAAGAAATTCCAAGGGAGCCACATAGCTGACAGACTGCCTCACAGCGTGAGTAATTGAATTACTTTCCGTAAAGAGAATGTCGGTCCCAGGAGGGAATGGCGTCTCGGCCAGCTTTACACACTCGGCAGCGTCATGGGACTCGCCCATTACAGAGAAGGGATAATCGGCTTTTTTACTGTTTCCACGGAGTGCTTCCGCGACAGTTTTAGCTGAGGATGTTCGCAATGCTCCCTGGGACACAATACCGTCGATGTCTGAGCAACAAAAAATGCGATTGGGTTCGATGGCAAAAGCTTTTTTTTGTTGGCACGGATACGTGGGGACCTGGCCAGAACGGGATGGCGCGGCCGACATGCTTTGTGTGTACGTAGGTTTTTCGGGCGCCGTGTATGTTGCGAGCTTTGCAGCCAATGTGTCGAAAAACTGATCGGCATATGGCGAGAGATAGGCCGTTGCGACTGCTGTGACCAAGGTAGTTAAGCCACCTACCTCTGGGCTTAATGGGACGGTGCAACCGGTCGGTGCAGTACGGGTAGAGGAATTGTAAGGCACGATGGCGGTGGTATTTCCCATGGTAGGAAGTGTACTCACGGAGGGCCTGTTTTTCTTGGGGATATTTTTGGGTCACATATGGCGTGAGAAAACTATCAAACCGGTGCCTGGGCAATGATCCGCCAACCGTCGTAAAAACACCCTTCATCCTGGGTTTGTGATGCAGAAATAGAAAATTCATCAGCACGCGCTTCAACAGCCCCAATCGCCCAGCCCTGCAATATTCTCGTAAAATCTTCATGAGCACATTGCGCTTCATCGGCGCTATAAAATGTAGCAAGCAATACACCGCCTGGCACGATGGCATCACGCATGGCCTGCAATTGTGCCATGCCATTGGCGCGAACAGCCGCTTGGTTAAACCACTCAGGATGCCGCCATAGCACCAAATGTGGCGCTTTCTCACCTACGTGATAACTCTCGGCATTTCGACCGTCAGCCAGATCCACAGTGGTCGACCCAAACAGACGATGATCCCATCGGCTCAACATCGTCTGAAGAGTTCTAGCCTTCGAAATGTCACCTTCGTCGATATCAAATCCATGAATATTTGCTTGCTCCAAACCATCCACCGAACGGACAACATCAAGTACACCTTCGATAAAAGTACCACAGCCCGGGACACTCACCCGACATGTTTCTTTCGCAGGCAAAAAAGCCCGCAATGCAGCAGCAGAGACGTCCAAACGTGCCCATAGGGCCACCACATCTGCGACCTCTTGCATCTGTCCAATCCGTCTAAACGCTGTCAAAACAGCATTTGACGCATGCGCCACAGACACCGGAAATTGCGGTTCATGAAAAGGGAGCAACAATGGGTCTAATGGTATGTAAGCATTGCTTATAGTTGCACATCGTTCGCGCAATTCGGCATATGGTTTAAGCGCCCGCGCACACACACGCAGCGCATCACCTCCCCCTTCGCCAGGACGCAAACGCGCATCAAATTCCACCGCATAGGCATGGCCCTGGAGAAAGCTATCTTTGTTAGGAACATCAACAGGCACACCTTCATCATTCACCCATTGAAGACGAATGGGGTGTCCATCAAATTGTGCCTCAAGCAAAAATTTATCGGGCTGAACGGCTGACGTCATGCTGGACCTTATAGGACATATTTCTGTTCAGAAAAATGGGGACATGCTACTTTTCCGCGTCATTTTCCCCTTTTTTCCTTTTTTCCTGCACGACACATGCATTTTCGCTATACGTATTCGGTATGAAATTGTTGCTCGCCCAACTCAACCCCACCATCGGTGATCTACGCGGCAATGCGGCCAGTATTGCCCAAGCACTGCACAGCACCGATGCGCTCGTGATCACCCCTGAGCTCGCGCTGACGGGCTACCCACCTCGCGATCTGCTCACACGCCCCGATTTCATGAAACAGCTGATGGAGGAAACCAAGGCGCTCATCGCCATCACCACCCAAACCGATGCGGCCCTACTGCTGGGAACTGTGGTGGCCATCGATGGCGATCCACTTTCTGTATCACGCGCCTATTGCAACGCGGCATTGCTCATCGAGGACGGACACATCATCGCCATTCATCGCAAACAACTCCTCCCAACCTACGACGTGTTCGATGAAGCACGTTACTTTGCACAAGGGTCGTCCGCCACCGTGGTTGCCTTTCGCGATCAAAAAATAGGCATCACCATCTGTGAAGATCTGTGGGGGCAACAAGGCGACGTGCGCTACACCCAATCACCTATCGACCAACTTGCCCAAGAAGGTGTTGATCTCATGATCAACATCAGCGCAAGCCCGTTTGAAATAGGAAAACCCGAAGCCCGTGCGGAACTCTTGGGCGATATTGCAAAAAAACTTGATGCTACGGTGGTCTACGTCAACCAAGTGGGTGGCAACGATGGGTTGCTCTTCGATGGATCGTCCATGGTGGTTTCCCCACAAGGCGAAATACTTTTGCAATTGCCTGCGTTTGAATCCGCCATTGCGTCCTATCCGCCCCATGGCCATAACACACCATTTCTTACGCCCATTGGATCGGTTTACAGTGCATTATGCATGGGCGTTCGCGATTTTGCGCACAAATGCAATCTACGCACTGCAATCATCGGTTTATCAGGGGGCATCGATTCTGCACTTACCGCATGTATTGCCGTCGATGCACTGGGCAAAGATCATGTGATCGGTGTCACCATGCCATCGCGATTTTCATCGCCTGGATCCGTGGATGACTCTATGTTGCTGGCACGCAATCTCGGAATGCGATGCGATATGTTGCGCATCGAACCCATGCATGCTGCATTTTTAAAAACCTTGCGCGCACCCTTCGACGCATACCCGCCAGATGCCACCGAAGAAAATCTCCAAGCACGTATTCGCGGCACGCTGCTTATGGCCTATGCCAACAAACTTGGTGGCATGGTGCTCAATACCGGCAACAAAAGCGAAGTGGCCGTGGGATATTGCACACTTTATGGCGACATGAATGGTGCCATCTCCGTGATCAGTGATCTGTACAAAACCGATGTTTACGCCCTTGCACGTTTTGTGAATCGGGATGTAGAACGCATTCCACAAGCCATCATCGATAAAACTCCCAGTGCCGAACTTCGCCCCAATCAAACAGACCAAGATTCATTGCCACCCTACGATGTTCTTGATGCTATCTTGCGCGATCTGATCGAAGGTGGTTGTGATTTGGCCTCGCTTCTTGCCAAAGGCCACGATGCGCCCACCGTGCACCGCATATTCAGACTTGTTCAACGGGCCGAATTTAAACGTCGACAAATGCCCCCTGGATTGCGTATCAGCAGCAAAGCATTCGGTGAAGGATGGCGCATGCCGATTGCGGCACAGCAATAAAATAGACTCCACCTTAAATGATTGTTACCCCAAGTTCTCGGAGGGGACATCACATTCATGTTAAGACGAACCATTCTCATTTCTTTGCTTGCCATTCCTTTTTATTCATGTGCTTCGTCATCCCAGGATACGCAGGAAGGACGGAACACGGATGAATGCCCTGATGATGACGCAAAACTAGAAGCTGGCCTTTGCGGTTGTGGCGAAGTCGATGATTCAACAGACACAGACGAAGATGGAACCCTCAATTGCAATGATGAATGTCCCAATGATCCAAGCAAAACTGAGCCCGGCGTGTGCGGATGCAAGGTTGATGCGACGGGTGTCACGGTGGGATTTGAAGATAGCCGTCTGAACCTTGATACAGGATCTGTAGAAATAATCCAAGGTCCTTTTGGAAACCCCACTGATTCAGGTTGGGATCTCAAGATAGCATACAATGGCAATGGAAATGTCCACAGCATAGTATTTCAAAATCAAGGTAACAGTTTAAAAGTTGTTCATCTCCAAACTGTTTTTGACAACACGACAATCTGCGATGCAACAAGCGCAACATTTACAACCAACCTCATCGACAGTCCTTTTACGTCTGCAACCACGATTCTCATCGCCACAGACCAAAACATGGTGTTTAAATTAGGCAATCCCGCAGAGAACAGTACCGGGGTTACCTTCGATTACGCCGCACTGGGAACGCTACCGTAAGTTTAAACCCGCATTTTGCCATTTTATTCCTTGGCAAGACTGGCCCCATGTTTTACGTTCCCTGCCCATGACACCTTCCCCTACGACCACTTTGATTCTCTTAATACCATCTTGCGCAATCTGGTCGTCGGTGAAGAATTTGGAGAAAAATGAAAGTCATCAGTCTGAACACGTGGGGCGCAAGAACAGGCATTCATTCTCTCACCGATTTTTTACGTGTCCATCACGATACCGATGTTTTTTGTTTTCAAGAAATTTGGCAAAAATCGGAAGCGATGCGTACGCCCTATGGCATGTTCTTTGGTGCCTACAATACCGAAGGGGAACCCTTTGATGACATTGTTTTTGATCTCTTTGACCAATTAAAAACACATCTCAACGATTTTCATGGATTTTTTCGTCCCGCTGTTTTTGACTTTTTTGGCAATGCCATATTCGTTCGAAAAAACATCACGATTGTGCATGAACAAGAAATTTTCGTTCACAAACACAAAGAATACATTGACGAGAACAACATCCAAAATCATGCGCGAAATATCCAATCGGTGACCCTTAAACTGCCGAAAGCACACCTCACCATTGTCAATATCCATGGGATCGCCGGCGGTGAAAAAAAAGACACCCCTGAAAGACTGGTGCAATCGCTTAATGTTCTTCAGTTTTTATCAACCCTCGATCACCCGTATCTTCTGTGTGGGGATTTTAATTTGGCACCGGAAACCCAAAGCATTGCGATGTTTGAAAACGCAGGCATGGCCAATCTCATCAAGCAATATGGGATCACCTCGACACGTTCGCAGTTCTACAAAAAACCGCAACGCTATGCCGACTATGCCTTTGCCTCGCCAACATTGCATGTCACATCATTTTCCGTTCTGCCCGACGAGATATCCGACCATTTGGCGCTTCAGATTGTCTGTCATCCAGAACCGTAGCGGCGCAGCTTGCTGCGCCATATTCGTCTATCGCGCAGCAAGCTGCGCCGCTACGTTATGTTTACGCGCTAAAATAGCATGCCCCCATTTTCTTCCTTGGCAAGACCGGCCCCATGTTTTACGCTCCCTGCCCATGACCACCCTTCCCTGCGACCGCTTTGATTCTCGCCACCTTGGACCCGATGCCCACGATCTCGAAGGGATGCTTCGCGTCATCGACATCGGCACCGTGGCACAGCTGGTGTCGGAAACCATCCCCAGCGATATTTTGCTGAATCGACCACTCAAAGCCCACGTGCTCCCCGAGCATTCTATGACCGAGGTCGACGCCATCGCATGGATCCGCAGCATCGCTGAAAAAAACACAGTGGTTCGGTCTCTGATCGGTCAGGGCTACTATGGCAACCATTTGCCCACCGTGATCTTGCGCAATATTTTGGAAAATCCATGTTGGTACACCCAATACACGCCCTATCAAGCCGAAATTTCCCAAGGCCGTCTCGAAGCCTTGCTCAATTTCCAAACCATGGTGGCCGATCTCACAGGTCTTGCCCTTGCCAATGCATCATTGCTTGATGAAGCAACCGCCGCAGCCGAAGCCATGGCCATGTGTGTGGGCATCGCCAAACGCAAAAAAAATACATTTATCGTTGATCCCACCGTGCATCCACAAACCATTTCGGTGATGCGCACCCGTGCAGAAACACTGGGGATCACCCTGCACGTTCAAGATCCAAACAACGCAGATCTCGGTGATGATATTGCCGGCATCATGATCCAATATCCGAACACACGGGGCGAAGTCAGCGATCCCACCGCACTCATTGCACACGCGCAAGCCAAAGGCGCTGCCGTGGTGGTCGGTACCGATCTTCTTGCACTCTGTTTGCTTAAGTCCCCCGGTGAATTCGGCGCGGATATCGCCATCGGGTGCAGTCAACGTTTTGGCGTTCCAATGGCTTTTGGGGGCCCCCACGCCGCATTTATCGCAACACGCGATGAGCACAAACGATTGATGCCCGGACGCATCATCGGTGTTTCCAAAGATGCACGCGGCAAACCGGCCTATCGCATGGCCATGCAAACCCGTGAGCAACACATTCGGCGCGACAAAGCCACAAGCAACATCTGCACCGCGCAAGCGCTTCTTGCAATCATTGCAAGCATGTATGCAGCGTACCATGGCCCAAGCGGTCTCAAAAACATCGCATCGCGTGTGGCGCGCCTTACGCATAGCCTTGCCATGGAATTGAAAGCCCAAGGCCACCATGTGCACACCACGGGTTATTTCGATACACTCACCATCGCCGTATCCGATGCCGAAATGGTGCACGAACGTGCTCTGGCCATGGGCATCAATCTAAGACGCTTCGACAAAAATCATGTCACCGTGGCGTTTGACGAACTCTCTACCCTGGCCGAAGTGGAGTCGGTGTATGCGGCGATCACTGGCGAGAAATCGGTCGTCACGCTGGAAGAAGAAACGGGCATCCCCACAGCCCTAGAACGCACAAGCGATTATCTCACCCATCCTGTCTTCAATCGCTATCACAGCGAACATGAGATGCTGCGTTACATCACCCACTTACAACGCAAAGATTTGTCGTTGGCCCACGCCATGATCCCGCTCGG